>WBZR01003766.1_pt1 | contig 13173 bp, 13 predicted proteins | sample 5204231 | NCBI WGS metagenome assembly WBZR01 (sample SAMN12412403, study PRJNA552823) | activated sludge metagenome | isolation source: activated sludge from anammox sidestream of wastewater treatment plant... | place: USA: Virginia | collected 2017-08 | reverse complement strand
TGGCTGAAATTGAAACAGGAGTTATGGATAGACAGTGCAGCGGAGACAGACTGCCCAGCGAAGCGATGCTGAGGTCAGAAGTGGCCGCCTGGCAGCATCGCCGTAATCAAACTAAGACCAGGATCGAGTGGAAGTTTACCCGACAAGATGCCGATGATAAACTATCCAGGCATTATGTATCGTAACTAATATGTCATAACACTAGGACACCATTTGGGGTTGCCGCATACGCATGCGAGAACCTTTCAGACTGTACGTGAGGCCGAGGATTTCCTTTTGGGTGACGGAAACCTTGGTGATCTGGATGGTGATGTTTCAATCATCAACAACACCCCTCCGGATCCGGATATTGTAGGACTCCGCGACAACTTATCACTCGACGCCATCACGCTAGCCGATCAGGCAGTCTCGCTAGCACGCAAGAACATCATGTCGCACTGGAATCATGGCGGAATGGACCAGCTCTCGTACAGCCAGATCGATCGCGTTCGGCAGTTAGTGCTTGACCGACGCGCCCGCTATCTCAACGTAACTGTAATTACGCCGATTGACTGCGCAGCCCTGTTGGCACAGATAGCAGCCGCGCAAGCGCGCCTCGCGGAAGTGATTGCTGATCGTGATGCCGAAACTGACCCTATACTTCGGCGGCAGTACTATGCGGCAATTGTGCGACTGCGAAATCAGATACGAACCCTCACAGACAGGGCGCATGCGGCAGGATGCATCTAATGCATTCTTGGTCACTGGTCCATATTGAAGTATATGTGCAAGTGATGCACATATACTTCAATATGGACGTGCAAAAGCGCCGCTCCGCTCTGCGTTTGCACGCCGGTTACATCAAACGGAGAGCGGAGGACGGGAGATTTCGGCACAATAGAGAACAAATCGCCTTTTCGGCGACGAATAACAACCTCTTCCTTCCCGGACTCTTTGAGAATATCAGACAACTTTTCCCGTGCCTGAAAGTAAGTATACATTTTCATTTATTCCACTATCTTTAATCCAAGATTTCTTGCGATAGCATACATACGGTCATCAAGGCTAATAAGTCAAGTGGGGTAGGTATCGCCCACCTTTAAATTCGCCACCAAAAAAATTGCAGGGTCATCCATTTGCACGCAATGGGCTTATATCTTTGAATCTTTCCCTGATAATTCCCCCAGCAGATCCCGCACCTTCTTCATATCCTCCCAGACCTTTGCCTTGTCATTTGGGTTTCTCAGGAGATAGGCCGGATGGAAGGTGACCATCATGGGGATACCCTTATAGTCGTGGAACCTTCCCCGTAAAGTGCCTACCGGCGCTTTCGTGTTGAGGAGTGTCTGTGCAGCGAAGGTGCCCAGGGCGCACAAGACCTTTGGCTGAATGATCTCGATCTGTTTCAGAAGATAAGGCATACAGAGGGCGATTTCTTCAGGAAGGGGACTGCGGTTTCCCGGGGGGCGGCACTTCAGGACATTGGCAATATACACATCACTGCGCTTCAGGCCGATAGCCTCAATGATTTTGGTAAGTAACTGGCCTGCGCGACCGACGAAGGGTTCGCCCTGAAGGTCTTCGTCACGACCCGGCGCCTCACCCGCAAACATAAGGTTTGCCATGGGATCTCCAACGCCGAAAACGAGATGGGTGCGTGTCTCTGCCAGGGAACATTTATGACAGGCCAGCATTTCGCTTTTGAGTTCTTCCAAAATTTGAATCCTTCTCTTTCTTTCATTCATAGAGGTTTGCCTGGCAAATGGCTTTGCTGTAACATCGATCGAACATCTGTTCGATCCTGCATCCATTTTGTGAATTTGTCCGCCAACGGCAAGCGGTTCCGTAGACGCGTCTTTTGTAAGATAATTGAGCGAGGATGTATTTGCTGTCCTGTCCTTTTTAGAAAGAAAAATGGTATCGATTCCGAACCCCTTTTCGATCTCAATCCTGGCTTTAACGGCACGAAGTATGGACGTTAACTCTTTCTTTATTTCATCTGTGTGCATGGCAATAGTCCACCGCGGATTTTCACGGAATTACGCCGGATTATCAAAAAACACAACAATTTATTTTTTGAAAAATTCCAATAAAACGATGTTTTCGCACAATGTAGGGGCAAAGCATTTGCCAGTTTGGGTATGGATGTATTTATCCCAATTTTAGCAAATGCTTTGCCCCTACCCTTTTCAATAAAGCCTTAAAGCCTTTTCCAGTTCGTCGAGTATAAGTTGCTGTGCTTCCGCAATGTTGCCCTGTATCTCGCAACCGGCGGCATACTTATGTCCACCACCGCCAAAGTTTTTGGCTATGTGATTAACATCAAATCCATTTCTGCTCCTGAGGCTCACCTTGACCCAGTTAGGCTTTGTCATTTCACGGAGAAATACACCTATGGTTACACCATCGATTGATGCAGGGATGTCAGCAAACTCGTGTGTATCAATAGCATTCACATGCGTTTTTTCCAGCATTTCCTTAGTCATCCAGGCTGTGGCAATCAGGTTAGAGGCATGGAGTTTGATTGTGTTAAGCACATAGGCATGCAGTTGGGTCAGATTAAAGGGATTCATATTGTATACATTTTTGGAAACCTCTGCATGTCTTGCTCCATGTTCAATGAGAAACGCAGCTGCCCGGAGCGCCTCGGGTGTGGTATTGCTATGGGTAAACCGTCCTGTGTCCGTTACAATCGATACATATAAAGCAGTAGCAATATCCGGAGTGATAGCGATTTTCATCTCATTAAGAAGGGTAAGGACAATTTCCCCGGTGGCACATGCACTTTCTGCTACCCAATTGATTTTACCGAAACATTCATTAGAGATATGGTGGTCAATGTTTATAATGAGTGCATTTTCAGGGATGATTTCCTGTATTTTGCCGAGACGTTCGAGGGTGGGGCTATCAAGGGCAATAACGACCTCCGCCCGCTCTTGGGGAAGTTCAGGATAGACATACATGCCGCTTGCGGGAACGATGAATTTATAAATGTGCGGAACCAGGGAATCATTAACAATGCGGGCTGTTTTACCCATACCCACGAGCGCATGATAAAGGGCCACCTCAGACCCAATACCGTCTCCATCCGCCCGGATGTGGGTGGTGAGAAGAAAACGTTGATTACGCTTTACAATGCCCAGGATATTGTCTACATGCGTCTTTATGGTGGTGTCTTTCACCTTAAACACTCCAGACTGGTTCTTCTCAATAAGTTTCCTTCTCTGCTTTGTTTGATGACATCTTAATGAAGCAGGAAAAAGTGATAAGCTGGTTGAGGCTTGTGTGAAATTTCTCTTCGAAATGCTCATTCCATGCCTGGTTTCAGCCGAAAAGGAAAGAAGATTATATGCAAATCAATGTCCTTTGTCAAACCTTCTTTTCCCTTGCATTTTATTTCTAATAAGATAAAATTAAGTTTTATGGTTTAGTCATTTTTTCCCACATATTTCATGTAAAAAATCTTAACACATTGTTTGTTTCAAAAAGGTAGGGGGATATGTTCAAAATTATCGAAAAGGCAAAGATAGCGGAATCTACTTTTTTAATGAAGATTGATGCACCCATGATTGCCAGCAAAAGGAAGCCCGGACAATTCGTAATGCTTCGGATCGATGAGCCGGGCGAAAGAATACCTTTAACGATAGCCGGTTCAGACAAGGTACGCGGAACGATTACGATTATTTTCCAGGTTGCAGGAGATACGACCCGGCAGTTATCAACGTTAAACTCAGGAGATTACCTCCTGGATGTTGTGGGACCATTAGGGCATCCAACGCATATTGAAAATTATGGAACAGTCGTTTGCATTGGCGGAGGTCTGGGTATAGCCCTGGTGATGCCGATTGCACAGGCGCTCCATGACGCCGGCAACTATGTGATATCGATTATCAGCGCAAGGAATAAAGATCTCCTGATTTGTGAAAAAGAGATGGAGGCGTGCAGCAAAGAGTTTCTGGTTGCCACTGACGACGGTTCCAAAGGAACCAAGGGATTCCCCACGCAGGTACTTCAGGAACTGATCAATAAGGGAAAGAAGATCGACGTCGTATTTGCCGTTGGTCCGGTGCCACTTATGGCGAATGTCAGTAAACTTACAAAACCATATAATATTAAAACGATCGTCAGCCTTAATCCAATCATGGTGGATGGAACGGGTATGTGCGGTTGTTGCAGGGTGCTGATTGATAATAAACCCAAGTTTGTTTGTGTGGATGGTCCTGAGTTTGACGGACACCTGGTAGATTATGAAAATTTAACGCAGCGTTTGAGAACATACAATAACAGTGAGCCGCGTATACCAAGCGTAAGCAAGGATAGTTCGTGCTGGAAACCGCCGGAAGACCGTGCAGGGACGGTGCATAAACCAGCGGTCTCCATGCATGCCGCAGAAGGGCATGCGGTTGTTGAGCACTTGGCAGAGGGACTTTCCGGTGTCGAGTCGGGTGGGGTAAAACCCGGTGCAAAGAAGATTGGCGCTATCCCGCGGCAAAAGATGCCGGAGCAGGATCCCAAAAACAGGATAAAGAATTTTGAAGAAGTGCCGCATGGATATACCCCGGAAATGGCCAGACAGGAGGCGTTGCGATGCCTGCAGTGCAAGAAACCCCTTTGCTGTGATGGGTGTCCAGTCAGTATTGACATTCCGGGGTTTATTAAACTCATTGCAGAAGGCGATTTCCTTGCCGCGGCGCGCAAGATCAAGGAGACAAATGCATTGCCTGCCGTTTGCGGAAGGGTGTGTCCGCAGGAAGACCAGTGCGAAAAGGTGTGTATTGTAGGGAAAAAGTTTAAGCCGGTGGCCATCGGAAACCTGGAACGTTTTGTTGCTGACTATGAGCGGAACCACGGTGCAGTGGGAATACCTGTGATACCGAAAAAGACCGGATATAAGGTGGCGGTTGTTGGCGCTGGCCCAGCCGGACTTGCCTGTGCGGGCGAATTAATCAAGATGGGGCATGATGTAACGATATTCGAGGCGCTTCATAAGGCTGGTGGTGTACTGGTTTATGGAATTCCGGAGTTTCGGCTGCCAAAAGCTATCGTAGAATCCGAGGTTGAATACCTTCGCAAATTGGGGGTTAGAGTGGATCTCAATACCGTTATTGGAAAGGCGCAAACGGTGGACGAATTGTTACAGAACGGTTTCGACGCGGTCTTTGTCGGTACCGGCGCCGGCTTACCCATGTTCATGGGAATTGCAGGGGAGAACCTGAATGGGGTATATTCCGCGAATGAGTACCTTACCAGGGTCAATCTCATGAGGGCTTATAACCAGACCTATGCAACGCCTATTGCTATGCGGAAGAACGTGGCTGTGATCGGTGCCGGAAATGTAGCCATGGATGCGGCCAGAACGGCTTTGCGGCTGGGCGCTGAAAATGTGTACGTGGTTTACCGCCGCTCCCGGGAAGAAATGCCCGCCAGGATTGATGAAATCCATCACGGAGAGGAAGAGGGGTTGCAGTTCAGATTCCTGACGAATCCGATACGCATTTTAGGCGATGAAAAGGGTTGGGTCAAAGGTCTTGAGTGTACGCGGATGGAGTTGGGCGAACCAGATGAATCGGGCAGAAGGCGTCCTATTCCAGTGAAAGGATCGGAGTTTGTGATAGATGTCGAGTGTGTGATCATGTCTATTGGCAATGGTCCTAACCCGTTAGTTCAGTCCACAACGCCTGATATACAGGTAAATAAATGGGGCAACATAGTAGCGGATCTGGAAACGTGTAAGACGAGTAAAGAGGGGGTTTTCGCGGGTGGTGATATTGTGACGGGCGCGGCGACGGTCATCCTCGCTATGGGTGCGGGTAAAAAGGCTGCAAAGGCAATTGACGCATATGTAAGGTCAAAGAAACCTGCAGCAGTGATGAGTTGTTGCAAATGAAAGTCACTTTAAACGGCGAATCGAAGGAATGCCCGGAAGGGACAACGATAGAAAACCTGCTCGATTTATATAAAATTGACAAAAATCGAGTTGCAGTAGAATTGAATTTGGAAATTATTTCCAGAAAAGAACTCGCTGCGCGAGTACTTAAGGATGCGGATATTTTGGAGGTTGTAACTTTTGTCGGCGGCGGATAAGATTGAAAAAAATGCAGGGGATACAAAATTAAAGATTGGGCGGTATGAATTTACCTCACGACTCTTTGTTGGTACAGGCAAGTATCCTTCAATGGATGTGATGGAAAAGGCCTTAGAGGCCAGCGGTGCTGAGGTTGTTACGGTTGCCGTCCGAAGGGTAAAGATCAGCGAAACGGCTTCCCTTCTGGATTTTATTGACACAAAGAAATACAGGATTTTACCCAATACGGCGGGATGCTATTCTGCCGATGAAGCTATCAGGGTAGCTCGCCTTGCGCGGGAAGCGGGTATGTCTGACATGATCAAGTTAGAAGTGCTGGGCGACGAGAGGACACTCCTTCCCGACCCGGTTGAAACCCTGAAGGCAACTCAGATTTTAGTGAAAGATGGTTTTACCGTGCTTGTTTATACCTCTGACGATCCTATTATCGCCAAAAAACTTGAGGATGCAGGCGCAACAAGCGTTATGCCGGCAGGCGCGCCGATTGGCTCGGGTCAGGGCATTTTGAATAAAAACAATATAAGAATTATCCTCGAATCGGCCAAGATTCCCATTATTGTGGATGCGGGTGTCGGCACGGCGTCAGATGTTGCCATCGCCATGGAACTTGGTTGTGAAGGTGTGTTGCTTAACACGGGGATCGCCCTTGCAAAAGACCCTGTCCTGATGGCAAAGGCAATGAAATTGGCATGTGAGTCGGGACGACTTGCATTCCTCTCCGGGCGTATGCCAAAAAGACTTTACGCAAAAGCCAGTAGTCCTGAAAAGGATTTTTGACCTGCTTTTGCTTCCGTACAGGTTATCGCTTTAACGACAGACAAAACCCCCTCAGATTACCAGTTACTCCGAGAAATTATCATGCTTGCCAAACGAATAATTCCGTGCCTGGATGTGAAAGATGGGCGCGTTGTTAAAGGAACAAATTTTTTAAATCTGAGAGATGCCGGGGACCCTGTAGAAATAGCAGCTTTGTATGACCAGGAAGGTGCCGATGAGTTGACTTTTCTGGACATTACTGCCTCCCATGAGAATAGAGGGATTATTCTCGATGTCGTAAAAAAGACTGCCGAACAGGTATTTATGCCCTTGACCGTTGGTGGAGGCATTCGCACAATTGACGATATCCGCCAGTTGCTCAATGCGGGGACCGATAAAGTGTCCATCAATACCGCAGCCGTTAAAGAGCCGGATTTCATTACAAAGGCATCCAGGCGATTTGGATGCCAGTGTATTGTAGTTGCAATTGATGCTAAAAGGGTTAAAGGCGATTTGAATATGCCGAAATGGGAAGTTTTCATAAACGGCGGAAGGACACCTACCGGGCTAGATGCCGTTGAATGGGCAGAAACAGTGGAGGAAAGGGGCGCAGGAGAAATATTGCTCACCAGCATGGACTGCGACGGTACGAAGGATGGGTTTGACCTTGCATTAAACAAAAGAATATCAGAGGCAGTGAATATACCCATAATTGCATCCGGCGGGGCGGGTAAGCTGGAGCATTTTTACGATGTCTTTACAAAAGGCAAGGCAGATGCGGCACTGGCCGCCTCTGTTTTTCATTATCGGGAAATCTCCATACGCGAAGTAAAGGAATATCTGATGCAGAAAGGTGTTAACATAAGAATGAGTAATTAGTTACGGATTATTTACGTCGTAAAAAATTTCAACCTCTTCATTCGTTAATGAATAATTGTTTATGATTTATTGACATTATTCAATTTAATGATATAATTTTAGGGTTTATATATCATTTTAAACACTTCAGCCCTACCGATCAATGGTAAATCTTATCCCACAAGAAAAGATATCAGAGATACAGCAAGCCTCTGATATTATTCAAATCATATCAGAGTATATTACATTGAGACAGCGGGGTAAAAATTTTGTTGCTTTATGCCCCTTCCACTCAGAAAAAACGCCTTCTTTTACGGTGAATCCTGAAAAAAAACTCTTTAAGTGCTTTGGATGCGGTGAGGGTGGAACGGTATTTCAGTTCTTAATGAAACAAGAAGGGATGGGTTTCGTGGAGGCGGTAAAGCTGGTAGCCGCCAAGTCACATATTGATCTTTCTCGTTTAGACAATCAAAAGGGGTCCCTTTCCCTTGCAGAAAAAACCCGATTGATAAACATAAGCGATTCAGCTGCAAGATACTATCATAAAATCTTGCTCCATAATGAACAAGGGCGATTTGCGAGGGAATATTTGCGGAAAAGACAGATAAATGACCAGTCCATAAAAAACTTCTGTCTCGGTTACTCCCCTGACGGATGGGATACCTTGATACGGGCGTGCAAAGAACGAAATATTCCGGAAAATCTTTTGGAAAAGGCCGGTTTGGCTATACCGAAAAAAGAGGGGAATGGTTATTATGACCGGTTTCGTAACCGGTTGATGTTTCCGATATTTAACGCAAGAAAACAGGCCATTGGCTTTGGGGGAAGGGCGCTCGATGATTCACTACCCAAATATCTCAATTCTCCCGAAACGGTTCTTTTCAATAAGAGCAATGTCCTTTACGGGATCGACCGGGCAAAAAATTCAATCTTAAAACAGCGTAAAGTCATCCTCATGGAAGGATACACCGATGTAATTATGGCGCATCAGCATGGGATCGATTGGGCTGTCGCTGTAATGGGAACTGCGGTGTCAAAACAAGACCAATTCTTACAACATTTAAGGCAATATTGCAACCATGTGATACTCTTTTTTGATGCAGATGCCGCTGGTTTGAAATCTTCTGATAGGAATCTGGATATCTTTATCGAAAAAGGATTTGATCTTGAAATTGCCCAATTACCCGCAGATTTTGACCCGTGTGACTTTATTGTGACTGAGGGCGCTGACAAATTTTTAGCGTGCGTTAATAACGCTAAGGATTTTTTCAGCTTTAAGGCGGAGATGGCCGCAATCAAATGGGATATGTCAACCATCCAGGGGAAGGCAAATGCCATCAATGATGTCCTGTCAACAGTAATGAAAATGCCTGACGTTATTGAACGTAATTTACAAATTAAAAGGATCGCCGAAGAAATGGCTATTGATGAGCATGCGTTACGGGTACACTTGAAAAAATTTAATAATCAAACATCTTTGGTGCAAAATAGGCAAGACGCCAAGCTCCGGTTTGATGCCTCGTTCACGGCAGAACGAGAACTTTTGTATTTGATGTTATCGTGCAATGAACTTATTCCAAAGGTATTGGAAGAGATAGGACTGGAAGAGTTTAGCAATAGTAGTCTTTTTAAGATTGCCCAAAAAGTAGTTGAACTATACCACAAAAAGAATGTGGTAAGAGAAGAAGATGTATTGCATCTGATGGATGACGTACAACTCAATAAAACACTCATGGATATTGTAACCACAAGAGAGTTTCAAAATATTACGAACCAGGGTGAGCGCTTAGAGGCATGTATTCATTTTTTTAGAAGACGGAACTGCAAAAAAGAACGGCATCAGACAAAGGAAAAAACATTGAAGACCGTTAAAATTGGCAGTACTGAAGAGGATATTGTTGTGTTATTGGATGAATTTCACAAAAAAAGCAAGCACATCCATATCCTGAAAAATAAGTCCTGAACATTTACATTACCGAGCATCGCCATTTATATAAATGACATTGTTGAGGAGGTCTATCTTTAGATGGAAAGTTTAAACCAAAAGATTAAGCAGCTTGTTCAAAAAGGGAAAGAAAAGGGCTATTTAACCTATGAAGAATTAAATGACATGTTGCCTGATGATGCGGATATCTCTCCGGAAAAGATCGATGATATTTTGATGATGGTGGACGAGTTAGGAATCGATCTGATTGACGAAACAGAAATTGAGACTCGTGATATTGCTGAAACAGAAGAGGGGGAGACCTTTCCGGAAGTTGATTTAGAGTTTGGCGATGTTCCTACAATTACCGAAAAGATAGACGATCCGGTTCGCATGTATCTTACGCAGATGGGAGAAATTCCTTTGCTGACACGCGACGAAGAAATCATGCTGGCTAAGAAGATTGAAATCACGAGAAAGAGGTTTTTAAAGAAAGTATTGCATTCCGATCTCTCCCTGGCAACCTGCTTAAGGATATTGGAAGACGTAAACAACGGGGAACTCTCATTTGATCGCACCCTGAAGGTGAACGCAATGGTAGATAATGGCAAGGACGAGATTCTGGAACAGTTTCCGAGAAGTGCCAAAATCCTGAAGGCCCTTCTGCAAAAAAACAGAGCAGATTACCTGCGTGTCAAACGGAAACAGACTTCCGAGAGAGATAGAATAAAACTACTTAGAACGATCAGAAATAGAAGGCGAAAGGGCATCGATCTGCTTGAAGAAATCAATATTCGCACAAAGCGGATACAACCCATGATGAAAAAGATTCAAGAGATTCTATCTGAAATGGAATATTTAGAAGCACAGTCCATGGATTGCCGTCCGCGATCTAAATCCAACGGCCGTTATAAAGAATTAGAAGCCCAATATGAAAAACTGGAAAGTATGGTATTGGAATCTTATCAGAGCTTAAAGCGTCGTTTGGAATCTATTGAAAATATTTACCGGGAACACGAATCTGCTAAAAGAAAACTTTCCGGCGCAAATCTCCGACTGGTGGTAAGTATTGCAAAAAAATACAGAAATCGCGGATTGAGTTTCCTGGACTTAATTCAGGAAGGAAACACGGGCCTTATGCGTGCCGTGGATAAATATGAATATCGCCGCGGATATAAATTCAGTACGTATGCCACGTGGTGGATACGTCAGGCAATTACCCGTTCTATTGCCGACCAGGCAAGAACGATACGCATACCCGTACACATGATTGAAACCATGAGTAAGATCAGGAATGTGTCGAAGAAACTCTTGCAGGAAAAAGGCCGTGAACCGACGATAGAAGAACTTGCGAAAGAAATAAAGATCACCGTGGGAGAAGCCCGGAGGGTACTTAAGATATCCCGGCATCAGATCTCGCTGGATCGGCCTGTCGGAGAAAGTGAGGATAGCTCTTTTGGTGATTTTATCGAGGATGAAAAGGCAGAATCTCCCGTATCTGCAGCAACCCAGGAGATGTTGAAAGATAAGATTGAAAATGTACTGGAAACGCTCACCTATCGGGAAAGAGAAATTATTAAGCTCCGGTACGGTATCGGCGATGGTTATACGTATACCCTTGAGGAGGTTGGCAAGATATTTAAGGTGACAAGGGAAAGGGTAAGACAGATTGAAGCAAAAGCAGTACGGAAACTGCAACACCCTATTCGAAGTCGCAAGCTCGAAGGCTTCCTTGATGGAAATAGTGCGGATTGATACCAGGGGATCGGTGCAATACATCTTTCCTGACTGTTGCCTGCAGCTTGTTCAGGTTTGTGCGCTTAAAATTTTGGTCAAGAGGACTCCATGAATGAGAGGATAGAGGTATTACGGAGACTACAGTCAATAGATACAAAATTGAAAAGACTGGAAGGCGATAAACTCTACAGAGGCTACGATATTCAAAAGAAGCAGAACCAAATCCAGCAAAAGAAGTCAAAGTTGTCAGAACTTGGTGATGAGATAAAGACCTTTCAGAAAAATGCCAATATTAAGGAACTTGAGTTAAAAAGTATGGAGGTAGAGATTAATAAATTACGACTCCAGATGAATCAGGTCAAAACGAACAAAGAATACAGTGCAATAAAGAATGAAATTGGGGGAAAAGAAGCAGATAAATCCGTTCTGGAAGATGAGATCCTCAGTAAGATGACAAAGTATGAGGAGATGCAACAGAGATACAAGTCTTTTGAAAAAGAAATTGAACATGAAGGGTTACAATTAAAGGAACTACAGAAACAGGTGGACATCGACCTGAGCGTAATAGAAACTGAAATTAATGAACTTAAGAAAAAACGCGATAAATATGCATCGATGCTGGATCACGATGCCTTACAACAATACAACAGGTTGGTGAGCCATAAGGACGCTGTAGCAGTAGTTGGCGTTGTTAACAAGGTATGTCAAGGTTGTTTCATGTCAGTAACAGCACAGACGCTTAATCAGCTTATGTCAGAAAAAGCGCTCACCTTTTGCCACAGTTGCGGCCGGATTTTATATCTGGATAACGGCAGTGAAGATTTGAAGGAAGATATAGAGTAGACAAGGTGGTCGTCGGTTCCAACTCCTCTTCATGGAGAAGGAACGGGAGGAAAGTCCGAGCTCCACAGGATACAGTGCTCCGTAACGCGGAGTCCCGGTAACGGGAAGGAAAGTGCAACAGAAAATATACCGTCCCGCGAAATACGTGGGATAAGGGTGAAATGGCGGGGTCATGTTCCTGGTTAGGTAACGAGGGATAAGTATCGACTTAATGTAAGAGCCCACCGCTCCGGTGGTGACATCGGAGGCATGGCAAACCCCACTGGGAGAAAGGCTAAATAGAGAGGGATGAAGTGGTCCGCTTCGTGAGTACCTCTGGGTAAGCCGTTTGATCTCGCTGGCAACAGCGAGGCTAGATAAATGACCATCCACGACAAAACTCGGCTTATTGTCTACTTAAATAAAAATCCCCTCCGGCAGTTATAGTTATCGGAGGGGATTTTTTTGATTTCCTTATTTCTTTTTTCCCTTTTCGCCTGCTTTCTTCCCAGATCCTTCCAGCTTCTTTTTCCCGCCCGGGTTATGTCTGGCACAAGTCGTACACATAGAACGCCCCCCCCTTTTCAAAAAATGTTATCAATGAATAAAATACGAATTTTGCCGTTATGGTACATTACGCTCTTTCTTTTTGCAAAGAATTTTTAGCATAATTATTGCATTCCGGCCAACCCGCATTTCTCACGAATGGTAATTTATGATATCAAAAGGTTTCAAAATACATAATAAATTTGGTACCCAAGACTGATTTTTCTGCTTTTATGCATCACCATTGAATATCCTGATCGTTTTATTGATAAAAATCCGGGAAGATGCTATCAAAAGGCGTATTTTGGGCGTAGCACTCCCGTCCGGCTTAGCAAAATCATACTTAGTGTCTGAACGAAAACGCCCTTTTTTTGAAAAGAATGAGGGTGATTTTGCGCTTGCTAAAATCGTTTCTTAAAATTTGATGCTGGATTCTGGCAGAAATAAGTATTTCTTGCTCATTTCT
>WBZR01003303.1_pt2 | contig 13179 bp, 7 predicted proteins | sample 5204231 | NCBI WGS metagenome assembly WBZR01 (sample SAMN12412403, study PRJNA552823) | activated sludge metagenome | isolation source: activated sludge from anammox sidestream of wastewater treatment plant... | place: USA: Virginia | collected 2017-08 | reverse complement strand
CCAAGAAGTTCGTCACCGAGTCCTGCCAGAAGGTGGTGCACAACGCCATGCAGGTGGTGGGCGGCATCGGCTACACCAACGTCCTGCCGCTGGAGCGCATCTACCGCGACATCCGCCTCGCTTCAATATGGACCGGCACCAACGAAGTGATGGCCATGATCGTCGCCCACGAGTGGTACCGCGAGCACGGCAAGCACAAGGCGGCGAAGCTCGCGCGCGACTACGCGCGCGATGCGGTGGAGGCGGATGCGGCGGATGAGATTATTTACGAGTAGCGGGGCGGGCGTTCAGGGGAAAGTCAGTCGCCGTGATACGGAGCGGTAAGGCTATTGGAGGCAAGTGGAGGGCCAGCCCAAGACCGGCGGCGATCTCAATCAGACGCCATCTGGTAAACCATGTCCGACACAAAGCGCTTGAACGATTCGTTCTGGACAAACTGCTTGTAGACCTCGGTGTCATCCTTCAATAGTTCGAGCATGACCCGAGCCAGCGCCTTGTCGTGCTCCAGTCGCGCGGCTGCGGGCGTATTTTTGCGGGCATTCAGGAAGCCTTCATCGGCAGCCACCTTGGGGGCGATGTCGTCCCGGATGCGCTGGATGATTCGGTCGCCGTCGGAGAAGATGGTGCCGAACTGCTCATTGAAGTTCTTCAGGATGTTCGACAGCCTGTCCAGTTCCGGTTCGGGTTTGTGGCCGCCACCCTCCAGCGGTACCGGGCCAATCTCGGCATCCTGATCCGCCAGCCGGATAGCCAAGACGGCCTTCTTTTCCACCCGATAGCTGTCCATGTCTATGGATTCGAGGATTCCCTTGGACAGGTCTTCCTCCTTTGGCGCCGGGAGCTTAGGAATCAGAAGGTTCAGAAAGATCGAAAGCTTCTCCCAGTCGCGATTCGTGTAGGGCAGGATCGAACCCAGGAATTCATAGCTGCGAACGAAGGCCTTGGCCTTGCCCTTGAAATCGACCTGGCCATCCTCATCCAGCTGAAGATAGACCACAACGCAGGCATCCAGCAGTGGATCGAGCGTTTCGCGATTCTCACCCCCCAGGTAACGGGCCGTCAGATCATCCACGTGGCGTTCTGCGTAGACCTGGTATTTGTCCAACGCCGCCTTCAGGTCGTGCAGCTTGTTGGGGTCGCTTTCCTCGCTGAGGATCGTCGTCCGATAGTAGGGCTCGAATGCCGCGCGGATGGTTTCCGCGTCATTCATGAAGTCCAGCACGAACGTGTCCCGCTTCTTCGGATGTGCCCGGTTCAGGCGTGACAGCGTCTGCACCGCCTTCACGCCTGCCAGCGCCTTGTCCACGTACATCGTATGCAGCAGGGGCTCGTCGTAGCCGGTCTGGTATTTGTCTGCGCAGACCAGGAAGCGGTAGGGGTCTTCCTGGATCCGGTCGACGATATCCGCGGAGGGAAAGCCATTGAGCGAGCTTTCCGTTACTTTCATGCCTCCGTATTCATGCTCGCCCGAGAAGGCAACGATGGACCGGTACGGGCTTTTGCGCTCTGACAGATAGTCGCTGATCGCGTGGTAATACTGGATCGCCCGGGCGATGCCGCTGGTGACGATCATGGCCCGCGCCTCGCCGCCGACCTTCTGGAACGCGAGCACCTGCTCGTGGAAATGGTCCACCATGATCTCGGCCTTGAGGCGTATGGCATGGTCGTGGCTTTCCACGTACCTGCGCAGCTTCTTCTGCGCCCTTTTGGTGTCGAACTCCGGATCGCCCTCGACTGTCTTGACCAGCTTGTAGTAGCTGGCGACCGGCGTGTAGCTGCCAAGCACGTCGAGGATGAATCCTTCCTGGATGGCCTGCTTCATGGTGTAGGCGTGAAAGGGGCGATGGGCAACCTTCCCCTCGACGCCAGCCACCGCCGTGCCGAAAATTTCCAGGGTCTTGTTCTTCGGCGTTGCGGTGAAGGCGAAGTAGCTTGCGTTGTCGAGCATCTTGCGCGCCCGCATGCGGGCTTCCAGCGCTTCGTTGACCACGTCTTCCGGGTCGGCTTCCTCATCGTTAGCAGCAGTCAGCGCGCTGCTCATGGCAGCCGAAGTCTTGCCGCCCTGGCTGGAATGCGCCTCGTCGATGATGATCGCGAAACGCCGCCCGCGGTGGTCGGCGCCGATCTCGTCGAGGATGAAGGGGAATTTCTGTACCGTGCTGATGACGATCTTCTTGCCGCTTTCGATGAAGCGGCGCAGATCGCCGGAATGCCCCGCGTGGCCGACCGTCGCCGCCACCTGCGCGAACTGCCTGATGTTCCCGGCGATCTGCCGGTCGAGGATGCGGCGATCGGTCACCACGATGATGGTGTCGAAAACCGGCCCGCCGTCGCGCTCCACGCCGATCAGCTGGTGCGCCAGCCAGGCAATCGAATTCGACTTGCCGCTGCCGGCCGAATGCTGGATCAGGTAACGTCTGCCTGTGCCCTGCGCGGCCGCGTCGGCCAATAGTTCCCGTACCACGTCGAGCTGGTGATAGCGCGGGAAAATCTGCCGCCGCTTCTTGCGCCCGGTTTTCGGATTCGTCTCCTCGACGATCTGGGCGTAATGCTCGACGATGTCGGTCAGGCTGGCCGGCGTCAGGACGGCCTTCCACAGGTAATCGGTTTTCAGGCCCTGCGGGTTGGGGGGATTGCCGGCGCCGTCGTCCCAGCCCCGGTTGAGCGGCAGGAACCACGATCCCTTGCCTGCCAGTTCGGTGCACATGCGCACTTCGGCATCGTCCACGGCGAAATGCACCATGCAGCGGCCGAAAGCGAACAGCGGCTCGCGCGGATCGCGGTCGCGGCGGTATTGCTCGATGGCATCCGCAATCGTCTGCTTGGTCAGGCTGTTCTTCAGCTCGAAAGTCGCCAGCGGCAGGCCGTTGATGAAGATGCCCAGATCCAGCGCCCGCATCGTCTCGTCGCGGCTGTAGCGCAACTGGCGCGTGACGGAAAAACGGTTCAGCGCATGCAGGGCGGCGGCCTTTTCGTTGCCGGCGCTCGGCGTGGCGTAGAACAGCACGACCTCGTGGGGGCCGTGCCGGACGCCGTGGCGCAGCACATCGACCACGCCCCGCTTGCCGACTTCATTGAACAGGCGGGCGAGAAAGGCCCGTCTGGCCGGCGTGTCTTCGGCCAGCTCCAACGCCGCATCCAGCTTGGGCTGGGTGGTGCGCAGAAAAGCCACCAACTGGGCCAGATCGACGCACCATTCCCGCAGATAATCCTCTGGCCGGCCGTTCAGCCAGCCGGTGCCGCCGTAGGGCGGTGGAGTTTGGGCGGCCGTCGCCGCCGGCGCCGCCTCCGGCCAGGGTCGGCCGGTCATGGCGGTGACGATCAGGCTTTCGAGACCCTTTTCGCTGGTGTCGGTGACCATTCAGGCTCCCCTATCAACCACCCATCAACCAAATTAGTATCATTAACGTATTGTTATTGAATAACTATTTTTGTTGCTTTCGGTGTGAGCCGGCTGTTTATCAAGTGTCCATCAACAACCCATCAACCAAATTCGCCCAATAACTTTTATTTTTTATCAACAAGTTACAGCACAACATCCTTGTCCGTTCGCCGGCCGGATCAACCACCCATCAACCAAATCTCAAGCCCAATGGGGTACATAGGCGCGCAGCTTGTCCCCCACGTTTTCATTCACCAGCCGGATCAGGCCAGCATCGAGGGCCTCCTTGATCAGGCGCGAAGCGGCCGCCTTGTTGGCAGGTTCGATGCCAAAACGTTCTCGTACCGATGCATTGTTAAGCTCTTCCCGATTCACGTAACGCAGGCAGGCATGCAGGTACACCGCACGCACCCGGTCCGCTTTATCCATCTTGCTCAGTGAGCGATGAGCGAACAGCACCACGCGGGTATGTTCCTCGGTGGCTTCGGCCAGCGGTGCCGGCAGCTGATAGGCCTCAGTCTGGAAGACGATCTTGTCCCAGCCGCTGCCGCGCTCCTCGCAGATACCGATGCGGCGCATCAGCGAAGCCAGCGCTTCATTGCGCGAGCGCGGCGGGGTGTCGACGAAGCGTTCCGTCGCCACCAGCGGCAGGCCGGGGTTGGTGATCTCGATGCGATCGGCGAAGATTTCCACCATCGGCCCCGTGCCGGCGATGAAGAAATCCTGGTGGATCAGCGCGTTCGCCACCAGCTCGCGCACGGCCAGTTCCGGATACATCGGCACGTCCTTGCGCAGGGCCTGTCCGATCACCTCGTTGGAAGGCAGCAGGCCATTCACATAACCGATCAGCCCCTCGAAGCCACTGGCGTAGCCCTTGGTGCCGACTTGCTCGCGCCCGCCTTCGGCGCGGCTCGTGCCCTTGTACTGGATCACCCGCATCGCCTTGCGCTTGAGCGTCGGAAAATCGTCCAGCTTTTTGGCAAACAGAATCGCGCCGAGGTTGGTGATGTCCCAGCCGCCAGCCGGGCATGTCGCAATCAGCTTGTCGTCCTCCAGCGCCGCGAGGATGCCGGCACGGTTGTCCGGCAGCGGTTTCTCCAGCAGATCGAAATAGGCCGGGTAGTCCAGCAGCTTGAGTACTGCCTCGTCGCTCTGCCGTTCGATGGAGATGCCGCTCTCGAAGGGCGCGGTGTCGAACAAGCGCCATAGCGCGCGCTCCTTCTCGGGGAAATCCTTGAGCCGCTTCTTGTACGTTCCGACGCGGATGAACTCCTGGCCCTTGAACTGTACCGGCTGTCGGAAGGCGCGCTCGATTTCCAGCAACAGCACCGGCAGGCCATCCACCGTCACCGAAAAATAGCGGAAATGTATCTTCGGCGCGAGCTGGCGCAGCAGCCAGTTTTCCAGCTCCTCGTTGCCCACCTTGCGCGCGGCGGGCGAAAAGCTCGTGCCCACCACCGCATGGTCGGCATCGCGCACGCCCCAGACCAGATAGGCGAATGCTTTGCCTGCCAGCGCCGCCGAGTTGGCCAACGCCGAGAGATACTCGCCGATGGCCTCCGGCTCGCCGTCGCTCTCCTTGAACTCCACCCACTCCGTTTCCTGCGGCAGCTTGCACAGCTCCCGCACCAGGCCGACCAGGTATTCGGCGGGGCGATCGGTGGTCATGCGTTGCCACCCCGTTTCGTGACGAGTCCAGCCGACGCTGGCGAGAACAATCCCGCCTGCCGCACAACATAGGAAACCGGCCTGGAGCGCTTTTCCAACACACCCTCCGCGACGAGGCGTAGCAGCCAGATCTTTGCCTGTGCCGTCGACACATCGAGCTCGGCTGCAACCTCGCTGTCCTTCTTGGGTTCCGTGAGCATCGCCGTCAAGACCTTGCGGACGTTTACGAACAACTCTTCCGCAGGGGCAAGCGGACCGGATGCGCCGGCAAGCGTCTCGGCCTCAACAGGCGGCAACGGCTCTCCGAAGGATGTGGCATCTGATGTTGTGCAGGCGGGAGGAGCGGCCGGCTCCCTTTCAGCCAACGAGAACAAATCCGGGCCCGGCTCGCGCACAGTGGCCGCCGGCGGGCTATCAAGCAATATGCCCAATCCTTCGGCATCCTCCGGGTTCGGCCAAGGAATCGCACCACGACGCTGCAAGGCATCCAGGCCTTTACCGTCCATACCTGTGGATCGGACGTAAACCGGAACCAGCTTGAACTTGTCGAGTTGCTCCACGGCACCGGCCCAAGTCCCCCCTTTGTCCAGATCGGAACTGACCACCAATGCCGCGTCGGCTAGGGAATAGATCAACTTGTTCCGCTGCATCGCATTGCCGACATTGAAACCAGCATTCGGATCGAAAGGCGAAACCAGCACCAACTGTCCATCCATCAGCAGGTTGCGGTGCTCGCGGTTCATTGCCGCCATCTCCAGGCTGTCGCCAAGAACACCGACCACCTTACCGCCAGCCTCCAGGGCGCCCCGCATTGCGGCCTGGTCGATGCCCCGCGCGCCGCCGGAAACAAGGCTACGTCGCGCCTTGGCGGTCAAGCGGCCGATACTCTCTGTATATTCGACCAGCGCCTGATCAACATCGCGCGAACCGACTACTGCAAGTCCGCCAGACTCGAGCAAATCTGGATCACCGCAACCATAGAGTATTGCTGGCGCCTCATCCTTGAGGCGCGCTTTCAATCGGCGCGGGTAATCGGCATCGGCGCGGCTGCACACCCAGATCGCACGAGCACGCCAGCGTTCCAATGCCTGGCTCAGCAGGAAGCCGCGCGCGAGCAGACGTTTCATACGATCCGCATCGACCACAACACGGCAAGCATCGATCAGTTCGCCGGCTTCGGGGGACAACAGATCGGCGGGCTGGCACTGCATTTCCCTCAATTGGCGCGCGAGCCGCCGATACTCGCCAGGGCTCAGCAGGTCGGTGGATGCAGCAGATTCGCGCCCGGCAATCAGCGGTGCCGTCAGCAACAGGATCGTCTGCGTGTTCGCGGACATGGAAGTATGCGTTGGGCTCATTCGTCTTTTCCCGTCCGGGCGAGTGCAAGAGGCCAAACCGGGCCGCTGCCGCTAACACGCAGCAACCAGGCCGCCACAGTCAATGTCCAGCGCGAATCCACCATGTCATCCACCAGCAATACCGGCCCACTGCAACCGTCCGCCAGATTATCGGCCGAAAGCGAGCCGTCGACATTGCGCGCCTGCTGCGTGCTGTTGGCCATTTCCTTCTGTGGCGGACGCTGATCGGTCTTCTTCAGTACGTCATGAAAGGGAAGATTCAATGCTGCCGCCAGGCGGCGCGCGAAGTCCGGTACAAGTTCAGGATGGCGCAGGGAGGGAATGCAACAAACCCACGTCGGGAAAGGCTGGGGATTCCATGCGCGAACCATATTTGCGCACGCGACCAACAGTTCGTCGGCGAACCGGCCGTCCCGGTATTTCCCGTCGCGCACCATGCCGCCCCAGCCAGCGTCGCCCCAGACGCTGAGCACCCGTCCAGGCTCGCTGCGCAGGTTTTCGGCGATGGTTCCATTGAGTCCGTAGTGCGACAGCCCCCCCGTGGGCCACCGCTTACGCGGCTCGATCGGCAGGCTGGTGCGGCGCAGGAAGGCAATCGCCTCGCGCACCAGGCCCGGATCGGGTTGGTTCGGTAGGGGCGGCAGCACCGGCGCAGCGACGGTGTTCGGTTCGCCATCGAGTGCGCGGATCAGGAATTCCATGTGGCCTTGCGCCAAATCCACATAGACCTGCATCTGGCGCTGCTCATCGCGACGCAGAGCCGTCAGCCGCTCCGCCCGCGCCCAGAATTCAGGCGACAGCGTATTGGCGGTCAATTGCCACTTCCTGTCGTGCTTGGCGATAGGCGCCGGCGACTCCAGCGACAACAAATTGATCGCCTGCTTGATTCGCCCCTGGCTGATGTTCACCCGCCCCATCAACTCGGGCACGGAAAGCCCCTGCGGTGCCGCCTCAAGGGCCTTGATAATCGCGGCAACCTCCTCGGGCGTCGGAAAGGCGCTGTCGATGAAATAGTCGGCAATCTCCGTTTCTTCGCGCCCGCTGAGCAGTATTCCGTAGGCCGCATTCAGGGCGCGGCCGGCTCGGCCCACCTGCTGGTAGTAGTGCACCACTGAACCGGGTGTTTGGTAGTGGATCACGAAAGCCAGGTCCGGCTTGTCGAAACCCATGCCCAGCGCCGTTGTCGCCACCAGTGCCTTGACCTCATTGTTCAGCAAGGCTTGCTCGAACTCGGCGCGGCGCTCGCCGGTGTCCCCGGTGTATGCCTCGACATTCAGTCCGCGGCTTTTCAACCAGTCCGCCACCTGCTCCGCATCCCGCACCGTCAACGTGTAGATGATGCCGTGGCCATCGAGCAACGGCACATGCTGCGCCAGCCAGGCGAGGCGTTCCGCCTGGCTCGGCAAACGCATGGTCTGCAAGGCCAGCGAGGCCCGGTTCAAGTCACCACGCGAGACCTCCAGGTTCGGCCCGAGCACCTGAACCAGGTCGTCCATGACCCGGTTGTTCGCAGTGGCCGTCGTCGCCAGAAGTCGCAGGTTCGCGGGAAGCGAGCGAACGATGCGCTCCAGCAAGCGATAGTGCGGACGAAAGTCGTGTCCCCAATCCGAAATGCAGTGGGCCTCGTCGATGACCAGCAGCGCGATTCGGTCGGCAATGCCGGCCAGGACTTCGGCATTGAACTGGTCGTTGCCCAGGCGTTCCGGAGAGATCAGCAGAATGTCGACCTCGTTGCGCGCCAAGGCGGCTTCAACCTCCGCCCACTCCTCGCGGTTATCGGAATTGATGGTCACCGCCCGCACGCCCATCCGTTGCGCCGCCGCGATCTGGTTGCGCATCAGGGCCAGCAAAGGGGATATCAGCAGCGCCGGCCCACTCCCGGCTTCGCGCAGCAGCCGGGTGGCAATGAAATAAACGAAGCTCTTGCCCCAGCCGGTCTTTTGTACCACCAGCAAGCGGCCCTTGCCATCGACCAGATGTCGGATCGCCTCTTCCTGGCCGTCGCGGAACTGCGCGTCGGCGCGGCCGCAACCCAGCCGCAGCAATTCCAGCGCGCGCCGAGGGTCGTAGGTCACGCCGCTTCCTCCAACGCTTCCTCGTCGTCCTCGATCTCGATGGTTTCATGCGCTTCGTCTGCCTCCAACTTCGGCAATCGCGCGGCGGCCGCGCGCACATCGAGCTTGCCGGTCACCACGTCGGCGATCAGGCGGGTGCGGTATTCGCGGAGGAGGTCGATTTCGCGGGTGATCCGATTATTGGTGTCATCCAAGCCAGAGCAGTTTTCTGCGATGAAATGAACGATCTGCATCTGCTCATTGACTGGGGGCAGTGCCAAGTAGTAGTTCTTAATTTGTTCGATATTGACATGCGGGGCCGTCGAGCCAATTACATATACCGACGCTTGTGCGTAGATGTGTGGACAATTTAGTTGCCACATGATGTAGTCGCTCGATTGAGCTGGCTTCACGCGAAAGACCATCATCCTCTGGGAAATGCACAACTGAACGTCCTCGGGCACGGGCGCAGCAATGCCAAAGCGCTCACCTTCGCGACTGTAAAGAATATCTCCTTCGCGAGGTTCCAGCCTTGATGTCCATCTGAGGTATGTCGTTCGCGAAACCTGTCGTGCCTGCCGCAGCCTTACCTTTCCCGGCTCAATGTCCGCCGTCCGGATCGCAGGGTAGCCTTCGTCTGATTCGTACTTAGGCGTCGCGTGCAAGCAGTCGACAATGGCTGAAGTCTCAAACTTCAGGCGCGAAATTGTCCAATGCGCCGGAATCTGCCCCAGCCAGGGAACGCCGGAATCCTTAAGCGGCACATCGGGATCGAGGCCGCGGGTGACGGCGCGGTGGATGATGGCTTGCTTCTGTTCGTTCAGCAGCGCGATGATCTTTCGCTTGGCGCGGATGGCGTTGTCGATCCTGCGGGTTGCATGGTCGAGGAAGCGGACGATGGCGGCTTGTTCTTCGCTCGGCGGTACAGGCAACTCCTGCCTGCCGAAAGTCTCGTAACGAAAGTCGGTCGAACGCTCACGAATACCGCGTGAAAGCGCCTGTATCCATTGTGTGCGCGCCATCTCTCGAACGATGTGCGCGTAGTAGTAGGAATTGGCTTCCGATTGCGGTTGGCAAACCGCATAGACGGGCGTCCCTTTGCCGTCACTGTCGGAGACACCGATTGCCCCGGCAAATGCATCCATCGCGTGGATAACGAGATCGCCCTTTCGGATGCCTTGGTATCCAAGTTCAAAAATGGCCTCCGTAAAACCGCGAAGCCTTCGGTTCTTTCGGAGCGTGACAACACCATCGCGGAAACAAGTAATCACCCCATCTTCAGCGTGAACGGGTCTGGTGACCTTGTTGAAGAGCGCCTTACCCCGCTTGCCTCCCCAATGCGCCGGCACCCGCCCCAACCACGGCAGGCCGGAGTCCTTGTAGGCCGGATAGGGCGGCAAGCCTTCCATCATGCCGTCCCGTCAGCGCCGACTATTGCGCGCACCAGCCCTTCGGTCTCCTGTTCCAGCGCCAGGATGTCGGCGCGGATTGCTTCCAGGGTGCGCAGGGGCTGGGGTTGGTAGAAGTGGCGGGTGAAGCTGATTTCGTAGCCGATCTTGGTCTTGCCTTCGTCCACCCAGGCGTCGGGCGTATAGGGCAGAACTTCGCGGCGAATGAAGGCTTCGATGCCGCCTTCTTCCAATAGCGGCACTTGCTCCGTATCGCGCAGGTCGGGATCGGGCTCGTATTCGACCAGGACAGACTTGCCCTTGATGTCCACAGCGTAGCGGCCGCGCAGCGGGTCGGCTTTCAGTTTGCCGGGCTTGTGGATTTTGGCGATCACCGGCGGGGCGCTCTCGTCGCGCTGGCTTACGGCTTTGAGGATGAGCTTGAGGTCGGCGGCGGCAGGCTTGCGGCCGGCCTGCTTGAGCGCCGCATCGACCTGTTCGCGGAAGACATTGTGATCGGGGTAGCGTTCGCCGCCGAGGGTTTCGCGCAGGAACAGGGCGGTGTCCACCAGCGCGGCATCGCGCGCCCAGGTGGCGGGGTCGAGGAGCTTCTTCTTTCCTTTTTCCGGCAGGCCTTTCTTGCCTGAGCTCTCTTCTTCCTCGTCGTCGCCCTCGTCTTCGCTGCCCCAGGCGTCCAGCCGCGCTTCCAGCGCCTTGGCGATGCGGCGGTAGTCCTGCGTCAGGGCGTCGCCGAATTCCTCGTAGAGCGCAGTGCGGATGTCGGCATCGCCGGAGGCGAAGCGCAGGGTTTCGATGGCCGGCAGTGTGAGCTGGCTCGTCAGCCGCAGCGGACGCTCGACGGTGACCTTCCAGTAGCCGAAGGCCTCGTTGGCAAAAATCTTCGACTGCTCGCTTTCCTTGAAGTCGAGATAGGCGGCGCAGATGCGGGCGATGTCGGCCTCGGCGAGTTCGCAGTTCTTCTTGCCGAGGTTCTTGCGCAGCGGCTGGTACCACTGGGTGGCGTCGATGAGCTGCACCTTGCCCTTGCGGTGTTCGGGCTTGCGGTTGGAGAGCACCCAGACATAGGTGGCGATGCCGGTGTTGTAGAAGAGGTTGAGCGGCAGGGCGATGATGGCTTCCAGCCAGTCGTTCTCGATCAGCCAGCGGCGGATGTTGCTCTCACCCTGGCCGGCGTCGCCGGTGAACAGGCTGGAGCCGTTATGCACCTCGGCGATGCGGCTGCCCAGGGCGCTCTTGGGGTTCATCTTGTGCGCCATGTTGGCGAGGAAGAGCATTTGGCCGTCGCTGGAGCGCGTGACCAGCGACAGCTCCTCGCCCTTGTGCTGCACCTTGAAGCGCGGATCGCGCATGCCGTCCTTGCCGCCCATGGCTTCGAGGTCCTTCTTCCAGCTCTTGCCGTAGGGCGGGTTGGCGAGCATGAAGTCGAACTCGCGTGCGGGGAAGGCGTCGTGGCTGAGCGTGCTCCACTCGGCGCCGCCGACGATGTGCTCGGCGTTCTCTCCCTCGCCCTTCAGGAGCATGTCGGCCTTGCAGATGGCGTAGGTCTCGGGGTTGATCTCCTGGCCGTGCAGGTAGGTCTTCACCTGCTTGCCGCGCTCGCCGGCCAGGGCTTGCAGGCGTTCCTCGGCGACGGTGAGCATGCCTCCGGTGCCGCAGGCGCAGTCGTAAATCAGATAGGAGCCGGACTCGATTTGGGCGGCGACGGGCAGGAAGATCAGGTCCGCCATCAACTTGACGGCGTCGCGCGGCGTCCAGTGCTCGCCGGCTTCCTCATTGTTGTCCTCGTTGAAGCGGCGCACCAGCTCCTCGAAGATCGTGCCCATGGCGTGGTTGTCCACGGCGGTGGGCGAGAGGTCGATATCGGGCGAGAGGAACTTCTCGATCAGCGTGCCCAGCGCATCGGCCTTGGACAGCGTGGGAATCTGGTTGCGGAACTTGAAGTTCTCGAGGATTTCCTGGACGTTGGGCGAAAAGCCGTCCAGATAGGCCTCGAAGTCGGCGCGCAGCTGCTGCTGGTTGCCCCGGTTTTTCAGATCGCGCAGGGTGAACTTCGAAGTGTTGTAGAAGGCTTGTTCCGCCGCCTTGCACAAGGCTGCCCGCTGTTCGGTGATCCCCGCCGCATCGAGCATTTTCTTCGCATCGAGCACGGCCTGTTTGCGCGGCTCAAGGACGGAATCCAGGCGCCGCAGCACGCACATCGGCAGGATTACGTCGGGATATTTGCCGCGCTTGAAAAGGTCACGCAGGACGTCGTCGGCGATGCCCCAGATGAAGGAAACGATTTTGTTGTGGGTGGCCTGATCCATCGGAATGCCGTGCCGGCTGCATGAAGAGTGAATGGTATCAAACCGGGTGACGGCAGGGGCTTCCCGCCGTCCTGCCGGGACTGACTTTTCTGTGCGGCGCATCGGGGTGCCTTGTTCGCCCTTCCGCCCATGGCGCATACTGGGCCGGAACTTCAGGATCGTGATGCCCGCCGCCCACACCCTCCTCCTAACCACCCTCACCCTGCTCGCCTTCGCCGGCAACTCGGTGCTGTGCCGCCTTGCGCTGCGGGAGACGGGCATCGACGCGGCCAGCTTCACCACCATTCGCCTGGCGTCCGGGGCGGTGGTGCTGTGGCTGATCGTGCGCGGGTTCCGCCGTGCGCAGGCGGGCGGGGGCAACTGGATTTCGGCGCTGATGCTGTTCGCCTACGCCGCCGGCTTTTCCTTCGCGTATCTGAGCCTGACCACGGCGACGGGCGCGCTGTTGCTCTTCGGCGCGGTGCAGGCGACGATGATTCTCTGGGGACTGTGGCGCGGCGAGCGCTTCGGTGCGCGGCAGTTGGCGGGACTCGCGCTTGCCGTCGGCGGACTGGTCGGGCTGCTGCTGCCGGGGTTGTCGGCGCCGCCGCTCATCGGCGCGGCGCTGATGCTGATGGCGGGCGCGGCGTGGGGCGTGTATTCGATCCGCGGCAAGGGGGCGGGCGACGCGACGCGCGTGACGGTGGGCAACTTCCTGCGCGCGGTGCCCTTCGCCGTCGTGCTGAGCCTGCTGCCACTGACCGACGCGCGGCTGGATGCGGCGGGCGTCGCCTACGCGCTGGCCTCCGGCGCGATCACCTCCGGCCTCGGCTACGCCATCTGGTACACCGTGCTGCCCGCATTGAAGGCGACGAGCGCGGCGACCGTGCAGCTCAGCGTGCCGGTGATCGCTGCGCTGGGCGGCATCGTCTTCCTCGGCGAGGCGGTGACGCTGCGCTTCGTGCTGGCTTCCGCAGCGGTTCTCGGCGGCATCGCCCTGGTGATCCTCAACCCGCCGTCCCG
>WBZR01000661.1_pt2 | contig 13186 bp, 8 predicted proteins | sample 5204231 | NCBI WGS metagenome assembly WBZR01 (sample SAMN12412403, study PRJNA552823) | activated sludge metagenome | isolation source: activated sludge from anammox sidestream of wastewater treatment plant... | place: USA: Virginia | collected 2017-08 | reverse complement strand
TTATACTGACCTGAGCCTGCTGGCGACCGCCCGCATCACGCACGGCCAGGATCCGCCCGCGGGCAGCGACCTGGCTGCTGGGGTCAAGTGAAAATGCGGTGCGCATTGCCTGCGTATCGGCTTCAAAGTCTTCACCAACCTGCAGCGGGCGCTTGGGGAACAGCGTCGGCCCCGGGTTGAGAAGTTCCTTGATTTCATTGGTTGTTGCATCATCCAGATTGCCATTGTGATCGATCGTCAATTCACCCATCGAGCCTTTGCTGGCGGTCAGGCTCTGGCCAGCCAGGGCGAACGGTACCTGTTGGCTCTGACCATTTGCTTCCATGGTTCCGCCGGTGCCGGGGTGGTAGGTAACGCGGATACGCGACGGCGTCCCGTTCTGCACTTCCAGCACCTGCATCACGCCGAGGCGCCGCTGGGTCATTTTCTGACTCATGTTCTGCAGGGTCTGACCTTGACTGGTGATGTTGATGTTCATCTGCGTGTTCATCTGCCGGTCAAACTGTATCTGTTCGCCAACCTGGTAGGTTTGCTGAAACGTGACGGACTGAGCCGCTGCCGTCGCCGCAGTTAAAGCGACAGTCATCAGCAAAACTCGTCCACACTTGTGCGCCCGTAGCCACGACAATGCCATATTCACTCCATTGTTAAAGGTTGCTTATTACTGTAAACCAGCCTGTGCTGTATTGCACGTTAAAAATGCGATTATTGATGTTTTTGAAAACGGGTAATATGACGTGGTCTGTCTGGAACGACCATTATTGATATTCAGCCAGTGCTGCGGCAATGCCATCGATTACGTCGCGTGCCAGAACGCTGCGTGGGCCGATGCGCCGACCAGCCGCCTGACCGGCCAGACCGTGCAAATAGGCGCCCAGCATCGCGGCCTGGAAATTGTCCATCCCCTGACCGATCAATGAGGCGATTATTCCTGTCAATACATCGCCGCTGCCGGCTTTGCTTAATGAATTATCTCCGCTGGTGTTGAGGCGATAGTGTGTGCCGTTGCTGATAACGGTGCGCGCCCCTTTGAGTACGATCACCTGTCTCAGCGCGGTGGCTGCCTGGCTTGCTACGGCAATGCGCCCCGTGTCGTCGCTGGGAATACAATCGCAATCAAACAAATGCGCTAATCGTTTCATCTCTCCCGGATGGGGCGTCAGTACCGCACGGGCCTTGAATGAACCGGGCCAATGTTTTTTTTGCGCCAAAAGATTCAGCCCATCGGCATCGATCACCATTGGCTTGTCCAGACCGATCAGCGCATCCAGCCACCGTTGCGCGCCGGGGCCAGTGCCCATGCCCGGGCCAATGGCGATGACATCCGCCTGCCCGGCAGCGTGTTGCAATGCGTCAACCGAATCCTCATCCAGTGCCAGACCGATCAGTTCGGGGACAACCGATAATCCTGCTGCCAGCACCTGATGCGGCATGGCGATCTGCACCAGCCCGCTGCCCATGCGCAGGGCTGCTGCCCCAGCCAGTACCGGTGCGCCGATCATCTGCTCCTGACCACCAACAATCAGCACGCGCCCGAACGTCCCCTTGTGGCTGTCAGCCGGTCGCGGGGGTAATTTCGGCAGGGTTATGACGGGTTCAATGTTCATGTTTTGCCAGCCTACGCATGACCATAATCAAATTGGACAGGCAATGGCCTTAACAACGCGCTGATCCACTTTCAGGGTTAATCGGTTCTCAGGTCTCATTCATTTCCGCATCCATTGTCTCAATGGCGTTATTTTCGCTGGAAAGGCTGTATGTACTGCCACTCTCGGCCGAATCATCCGCGAACAGCCGTGCCTGTTGTGCCTGCTGTGCCCGGCGCAAGCGTTTGGTCCCCACCCCGCATAGCGTGGCACTGCCGGAACCGACGATCTGCTCCAGATCCTGTCGCAGAACAATGCTCGGTCTTATTGACAACTGTGAATCAGCCCGCATCAGCACTTTGCGCGTTGGGCTGGTCATCAATTCGATATAGACCGGTGTTCCGCCGGTACTGGCAGCCAGTCGGGATTTGATCTGGGCGATGGTGGACGATGTATGCGTCGCGCCATCCAGTTGGATAAGCAGGCCTGTGGTCAGTTTCGCAGCAGCATCGTTAATGCTGATAATATCCTCGACCACCAGGCAGGGTGTCTCGCGTTTGCGATCCACCTTGCCGCGCACAAAAACAATGGATTCAGCACTGACCAGGGCCGGATCGCGCTGACTCAATTCGGCGAATTTTTCAGCAAAAAGCATTCCTTCGATGCTGCCTTCCAAATCTTCCAGTTGGATAATCGCCCATTTCTGGCCGGCGCTGCGCCCGCTTTTGGCGATGCGCGTTCGCACGGAACTGAGCATGCCGCCGATGGTGACCACGGTGTCGGCACTGCGGTTCATGGCCTGCCGGGTGGAATCGGTGCTGAAATGCTCGATCGAAGCCTGATGCTCAGTCAGCGGGTGGCTGGTGATGTAGAATCCCAGCACTTCCTTTTCCAGTTTGAGTTGATCGGCATTGGAAAAAGGGGGCACATCCGGCAGATTGCTGACGGCGCCAACGACTGTTTTACCCGTCGCCGCCGGTGTCAGGGCAGCAAACATATTGAGCTGGCCGTTGCGTTTGTCGGTCAGTGCCTGCTGGCCGATTTCAATGGCCTTGTCCAGGGCTGCCATCAACTGGGCGCGATGTCCGCCCGTGCCGTCAAACGCGCCGCACTTAATCAATGCTTCCAGGGTGGATCGATTGACCTGGCGCGAATCGATGCGCTCACAGAAGTCGTACAGGCTGGTGAAATCCCCCCCCTTTTGTCGTTCGGTGATAATGGCTTCGACGGCCTTGGAACCCACACCCTTTACTGCGCCCAGACCAAAACGAATATATCCCTGCACCTGTTTCTTTTTACGCTTGGAACCCGGTTCCATTTTATAAACGGGCGTGAAATCGACATTGGAGATATTGATGTCAGGCGGCATGACATGAATTCCCTGACCCCAGCTGGTTTGCATCTTGCGGCACTCGTCGATGTACTCGACCACCTTGTCGGTGCTGACGCTTTCGTAGCTCAGCAGGGCGGCCATGTACTCGATCGGGTGATAGGTTTTCATGTACGCCGTCTGGAACGCGACGATGGCGTAGCGCGTGCTGTGCGATTTGTTGAAACCATATCCGCCGAATTTCAGAATCAGATCGAAAATTTCCTCCGCTTCAGCTTTATCGACACCCTTGCTCTGGCAGCCGGAAATGAATTGTGGCTGGAATTTGGCGATAACCGCAACCGCTTTTTTGCTGATCGCCTTGATCAATTTGTACGCCGACGCCAGCTCAATTCCCCCGAGTTGGTTGAAGATTTTCATGACGTCTTCCTGATACGTCATAATGCCGTAGGTGTCCTTGAGAATCTCATCCATGATCGGATGAACCGAAGGAACTGGCTCGCGGCCGTGCTTGCGATTGCAGTAAAGCGGGATCAGTTCCATCGGCCCGGGACGATACAGCGCGTTGGCCGCGATCAGGTCTTCGATGCGATCAGGGGCCATCTTCATCAGCAGATCCTGCATGCCGCCGGATTCAAACTGGAAAATGCCGCGGGTTGCGCCCCGGCAGAACAGGTCCAGCACCTTGCGATCCGACAGATCGATCTTTTCAATATCGATCCACCCCTTTGAATCCAGCGGCGCAGTGCCTTGCTCCGGTTGGTCCACCTGGCGGGCGGAGCGCGTCTGATATTCCAGCTCCAGCGAGCGCGTCAGAATCGACAGCGTGCGCAAACCGAGAAAATCCATCTTCAACAGGCCGCATTTTTCGGCGATAGGCCCTTCAAACTGGGTCAGGATATTGCCGTCGGAATCGCGATAAAGCGGGACAATTTCATCCAGAGGTTGATCGGCAATGATCACCCCCGCAGCGTGACAGCCAGCATTGCGACACAGCCCTTCCAATCGTTTGGCAATGTCGATCACCTGCTGAATCTGCGCATCCTCCTTGTATTGCTTGACCAGATCAGGCACCTGATCCATCGCTTTTTTCAGCGTCATTCCCGGCACGCCCGGGATCAGTTTGGTCAGCGCGTCAACCTTGGCCAGCGGCACTCCCAGCACGCGCCCCACATCCTTGCATGCGGCTTTGGCGGCCAGCGTGCCGAAGGTGATGATTTGTGCGACATGACCATATTTGTTGCGGACATACTCAATCACCTTCTGGCGCCCATCCTGGCAGATATCAATATCGATATCGGGCATTTCATTACGGCTGGCGTCCATGAACCGCTCGAATAACAGTCCGTAGCGGATCGGATCGACATTGCACAGGCCCAGCAGATAACCCACCAGTGTTCCCACCCCTGAACCCCTGGCGCCCACGGGAATACCATGATCGCGGGCAAAATTGCAGAAATCCCAGACAATGAGAAAGTAGGAACAGAAATTTTTGCCGATGATGACGGTCAATTCTTTTTCCAGCCGCTGGCGAACTTCCGCGGCGACTTCGCGGCTGCCATAACGCCAGATCAGGCCCTCCTCGCAAAGCTGGCGCAAATAGCGCTCATCATCGGCCATTGGTGCAGCCGCTGGGTTATCGGTTTTGGCGGTGGCCTTGGTTCTGGTGGTTGGCGGATTGGCTGCGCTAACCGGCGTCAGTAAATCATCGCGCAGTTTTTCCTTCGGTACGCGGTAGACCGGGGCAAATCGGCGGGAAAAATCCAGCTCGATGTTGCACATATCCGCAATGCGCGCGGTGTTCTCAATCGCCTGATCAAATTCCCCCAGCGCCTGACGCATCTCCTGCGGACTTTTGAGATACAGCTCCGTGGGATACTTCAACCGGTTCTCGTCACTGACCAGCCGCCCCATACTGATGCAGCAGAGACAATCATGGGCGAAATGATCGTCCGCCTTGAGAAAGTGAACATCATTCGTGGCAACCAGACCAACCCCGCTTTTGCGGGCGATATCCGCCAGCTCAGGGTTTACCAGATCCTGATCCCTGACGTGTTTCTGCACTTCGATGTAAAAGCGGTCGGGGCCGAAAATATCCAGATAGGTTTCGGCGATTTCTTTGGCTTTTTTCGCGTCATGACGAAGAAAGGCGGAGGGGATCTCACCGCCCAGACAGGCGCTGGTGGCAATCAGGCCGCTGCTGAACTGGCGCAGAACCTCCTTGTCGATGCGCGGTTTGTAATAAAACCCTTCCCGATAGGCGATACTGGCCAGCTTCATGAGGTTTTTGTAACCATCAAGATTCTGAGCCAGCAGCAGCAGGTGGTAGGCGGCATCGCCGGCATTGCCCGAGGCCACCGAGCGTTCGCGCCGATCGCCCGGCGCCATATATGCTTCCATGCCTAGAATTGGTTTAATACCGCCGGCGACGCATTCATTATAAAATTCGATCGCGCCGAAAAGGCAACCATGGTCGGAGATGGCGATGGAGTTCATCCCCAGTTCCTTGGTCCGGGCGACAAGGTCCTTGATTTTGCACGCACCATCCAGCATGGAATAGTGCGTATGAACATGCAGATGAACAAAATCAGACGAGGTGGCTGCGGGCATATCGCGAAGGTACTTTTATCGGCGCATGTTGCAACCCCATCGGTGGACGACCGGAAATAGTTTGCCAGATGTATAATGGGCTTTAGTTCTTCCTTATCATAGTATGGAGTGTCGCAAATGCCTGATTTTGAGGTGGTTAGCCCGTTCAAACCGCAGGGAGATCAGCCACAGGCGATCAAGCAGTTGGTCGCGGGCTTGCACGAAGCAAAAAAGTTTCAAACGCTGATGGGCGTCACCGGTTCGGGCAAGACCTTCACCATGGCGCACACCATTGCCCAGGTCAACCGGCCGACGCTGGTCATCAGCCACAACAAAACCCTGGCCGCCCAGCTTTATGAGGAGTTCAAGGAGCTGTTCCCGCATAATGCGGTTGGCTATTTCGTCAGCTACTACGACTACTATCAGCCCGAAGCCTACATCCCCCAGCGCGACATCTACATCGAAAAAGATGCCAGCCGCAATGATGACCTGGATCGTCTGCGCCTCAGTGCCACCAGCAACCTTGTTTCGCGCCGCGATGTGCTGCTGGTGGCCAGTGTCTCGTGTATTTTCGGATTGGGTTCGCCCGCCGAATACAAAAAAAGTGTCATCCCGATGCAGAAGGGCATTCAGACCGATCGCGATGAACTGTTGCGCCGATTTATCGAACTGCAATATGCGCGCAATGACATTGACTTCAAACGAGGTGCGTTTCGTGTGCGCGGTGATGTGGTGGAAATCCGCCCCAGCTATGAAGAATTCGCCTATCGTATCGAATTTTTCGGTGATGAGATCACGGAAATTCTGGTCATCAACCCACTGACCGGAGAAATCCTGACCAGCCACGATCAAGTCTTTCTGTATCCCGCCGTGCATTATGTGATGCCCGAGGATCATCTGAATTCCGCAGTTGAACATATCCGGCAGGAGTTGGATATCCAGGTGATGAAACTGCGTGGTCAGGGAAAACTGCTCGAAGCCCAGCGCTTGCTGGCGCGAACGAAATACGATCTGGAGATGATGCTGGAAGTGGGATATTGCTCGGGCATTGAAAACTATTCGCGCCATCTGGATGGGCGTAAACCGGGGGAAAAGCCGTACACCCTGATCGATTATTTTCCCAGGGATTACCTGCTGATCATTGATGAATCGCATGTGACGCTGCCACAGATCAAGGCGATGTACAACGGCGACCGCCAGCGCAAGGAGGTGCTGGTGGATCATGGTTTCCGCCTGCCCAGCGCGCTGGATAACCGCCCGTTGAAGTATGAAGAATTTGAGCAGATGTGGAATCAGGTGATTTTTGTCTCAGCCACGCCGGGCAAGCTGGAACTGGAAAAAACCGAAGGTCAGGTGGTGGAGCAGATCATCCGCCCGACGGGTCTGGTTGACCCGGAAATCGCAGTACACAGCGCCCAGGGGCAGGTGCCGCACCTGCTGGAATCGATCAAGCAGCGTGTCGGCTGTAATGAGCGCGTGCTGGTGACCACGTTGACCAAGCGGCTGGCCGAAGACTTGAGCAGCTATATCCAGGAAGCGGGTTTCCGTGGTCGCTATCTGCACAGTGAGATTCAGACGATCGAGCGTGTGGAGATTCTCAACGATCTGCGCAAGGGGGAGTTTGATGTGCTCATCGGGGTGAACCTGCTGCGCGAAGGGTTGGATCTGCCGGAAGTGTCGATGGTCTGCATTCTTGACGCGGATAAGGCCGGGTTTTTGCGCAGTGAAACGTCGCTGATTCAGACGATTGGCCGGGCGGCGCGCAATATCAACGCCAAGGTCATCCTGTACGGCGACACTATTACACCGGCGATGCGCAAGGCGATGGACGAATCGGCCCGCCGCCGCGAATTGCAACTGGCGTACAACCGTCAGCACGGGATTACGGCGGCCACCGTCGTCAAAGCCATTCGCAGCGGCATTGAATCGGAAATCAAAGCGCGCAAAGCTGCGCAGGACGCAATTCACGCCGATGAAAGTCAGTTCGATCAGACTGAAACCGTGCGCCTGCTGGAGGAGGAAATGCTCGAAGCTGCCCGCAATCTGGAGTTTGAAAAGGCAGCGCGTCTGCGTGACAAAATTAACGAGATCAAAGGCGCGCCGATGATTTCCGGTTCGCCGGTTTTCAGCCCGACGGCAACGGGCAGCGATCAGGAACGTCAGCGCATCTGGCAGCCACGTTCCAAGGGTAAACCGCGCCGCAAACCGGCGCATTGATCACCCATCACAGTCACCATCAAACTTCCAGGCAGGCGCTTGTGCGCGCCGGTGGAACCTCTGCCGGGTTGTGGCGTACAATCACGGCGTGAACCAACTGGCCAATACTTTTCCACCTTTTGAAACACTGGCCAGCCTGATCGATCTGGCGTGGCGGGAAGATCTCAACGGAGACGATGTCACCTCCCGTTTTCTCGTGCCGCAGGATCAGGTTGGCGTGGGAACCCTCGTGCAGCGTGGCGCGGGGGTGAGTTGCGGTTTGCCAATGGTTCAAATGATCTGCAATCGCTACGATCAGCGCTTGATCGCCGAGCCGATTACCGGTTGGCCTGTCGATCAGATTGAAGGGCGGTTCAACTATCAACCGCGCACGCCGCTACTTCGCGTGCGCGGGCCAATGCGTTCATTGTTGTCGGCTGAGCGGGTGATTCTTAATTTCCTTCAGCACATGGGGGGGATTGCGACGCTGACCAATAAGTTTGTCCAAGCCACCCGTGGCACGCGCGCTAAAATCTTCGATACGCGCAAAACCATCCCTGGCCATCGCCTGCTGGAGAAGTACGCCGTTCGGGCTGGCGGTGGGATGAACCATCGAATTGGTTTGTACGATGGCCTGCTGGTTAAGGACAATCATCTGGCTGGCGTGCCGCTGGCGCAGTTGACGGACTATTTGCGTCCGATCGTGGAGCGTAGTCGCGCCGAAGCGCCCAACCGGCTGGTGGAAATTGAGGTCGATACGTTGGATCAACTCCGCCAGGTACTGAAAGTTGATCGGATAGACGTGATTTTGCTGGATAACATGGACTGCCCGACTATGCAGCAGGCGGTGCGTCTGCGTGATGAATCGGGTAATCATGCCCAGCTTGAGGCTTCAGGGGGCATTACGCTGGAGACAACGCCGGCCGTGGCACAAACCGGCGTCGAACGTATCGCTGTTGGCGCCATCACCCATTCAGCTCCTGCGCTGGATATTGGGCTGGACATTGAATTGACCACGTAGTCGGCCACCATCGGTTTGACTCACTATCTGCTGGCTGGCGGGCATATCGCCATTATAAATTATTGTTTATTGCGTAATGTCCGTAAATTTAATTTATCGGACTCAAAATTCGCGTTTTGACGATCTATTTCAAGTTGCAAAGGCGAGGGGCCGATGTTCAAATAGAGAAAATAGATAACCCTGCTAAACATTGAGGGTTATAATTTCGAGCGAGACTTCGCCGGGTGGCGAGCCGCGACAATGACCGTGGAGTAACCATCATGAAGAGTGTTTTTACCACAGGAGAAGCCGCGGATGTCTGCAAGGTTTCCCAGCAGACGATCATCCGCTGTTTTGACTCTGGTCGTTTGAAAGGATTTCGCGTACCGGGCAGCCGTTTTCGCCGGATACCGCGCGAGGCGTTAATCGCCTTCATGAAGGACAACGGTATTCCGTCCGATGCGCTGGATAGTGGGAAATCGCGCATTCTGGTGGTGGACGATGATCCGGAAATTGTGGAATTATTCGTGGATGTGCTGGAGCGTGATGGCCGCTTCGAGGTCAAGACCGCTGCCACCGGTTATGACGCCGGCATCATGACGCACGAGTTTATCCCGGATCTGATCATCCTGGATTACATGCTGCCGGACATCAACGGCAATGTGGTCTGCAAGACGATCCGTTCCAATCCTGCGTTTGAACGCACCAAGATCATTATTGTTTCCGGTGTGGTCAATCAGGATGAAATTGACGACCTGCTTCGCGCCGGTGCCGATGAATTTGTGAAGAAGCCCTTCAATATCGAAAAACTGATCGAACGTATCGGGCAGTTGCTGGGTGTATGAAGCAGCGCGCCGTTGCTGGGCGCTGCGCTGTTGATTGGCGGCGTCTGCCCTGGAGGTCTGTCAGGAAACCGTGATATCCGCTGCCGGATGATTTTGAAATGACAATCGCGCCCGAACAACTCGACCAGAAACGCACGGAATTGATCCTGCAGCAGTTGGAACAGCTTCCAACCCTGCCCACGATTGCCATGCAGCTTCTGGAAGTGACGGGCAATGATCAGTCTTCAGCCCGCGATGTGGTGAAATTGATTGAATCGGACATGGCGCTGACCACGCGCATCCTGCAACTGGTGCACCGGCCGGATATGAAAGTGCGCGGCGAGGTGAACAGCGTCGAACAGGCGGTGGTGCTGCTGGGTTTTGCCGCCGTACGCAGCACGGTCCTGGCGGTGAGCGTCTTTGAAACATTTGGCACGGGGCCGGCGCGTCGGTTTGGACATTTTGCCCGCGATGATTTCTGGAAACATTCGATTGCCGTTGCGTGCTGCGCCGAATTGCTGGCCGAACAATTAAGCACGGTATTCGGCAAGGACAGCGGCGTTGATCCGTCGCAGGCGTTCGTGGCAGGTCTGCTGCACGACCTGGGGAAAGTGGCACTGGATGCGTGTTTGCCCAAGAGTTTTGATCGTGTGGTCGAGGCCGTGGAGATGTTGCGGGGCAATATCGCTGATATCGAGCGCAAGGTGATTGGTCTGGATCATATGGTCGTGGGCAAGCGACTGGCCGAACGTTGGCAGTTGCCCGCCGTGCTGCGTGATGCGATCTGGCTGCATGGTCAATTACCGCAGGCCCTGCCGGCAACGGTGAAAAACCCGCGGCTGGTGAATCTGATCACATTGGCCGACCAACTGGTGCGCGGTCAGCACATTGGTTACAGCGGCAATTACACCTACACCGTTTCGCGTCAGAGTTTGCTCGACGCCGTTGGGTTGACGGATGAATATGTCAAAGAGGCGCTGTTGAAGCTGGTGGGGCGCATTGAACCGCGGGCTGCGTCGCTGGGTCTGAACCGCGCCAGCAGCAACGAGCTTTATCAGCAGGCGTTGACGCGGGCCAACAAGGAGCTGGGCCGGGTCAGCGAACAGTTGGTTTCCAAAAATCGTCGCCTGGCGATTCGGGCCAAGTTTTTCGATGCGCTGTCGGGATTTCAGGCGGAACTGCGTCCTGATGCGCCGCCGCAGGTTGTTCTGCAGGCGGTGGGGCAGACGGCGGTTGGCGTGCTGGGCGTGAAAAGTGTGTGTGCCTTTTCGCTGCCTCCCGGGCAGGCATTTGCTGAGGCGCTGCTGTTTGATGACCAGGGAACGGTCTTTGCCAATACGTTGATTGATTGTTCCAACCATCCGAACAAGCCCGAAGGCGGCGACGGGCCGGTGCTGGCCTGTGGCGATGAGATGGAATGGATCGTCAGTGCGGTCAGTCCGCGTCTTGAACATGATCAGCGTTACTGGATCTGCCTGGAAGCCGATGGTCAGTGCATCGGCGGAATTGTCTGGGGTGCGCCCAGCGGTGAAGCGCAGCGGCTGAGCAGCCAGGCGCAGGAATTGGTCGCCATCGCCGGTGGGTGGAGTCTGGCGCTGCGTACGGCTCAAATCCGCGAAGAAGCGCGCACCTTGTCGGAACAACTGGCTGAAGCCAATCGTCAGTTACACAATGCTCAAAATGAGATTCTGCGCAGCAAGATGTTGATCAGCATCGGTGAAATGGCGGCGGGTGCCGCTCATGAAATGAACAATCCGCTGGCGATTATCAGCGGTCGCTCGCAATTACTGGCCAGCAGCCTGCAGGATGAAAAACTCAAAGGCTCGGCCCGGCAGATTTATGAGCAGACCCATCGTTTGAGCGACCTGATCACCGAGCTGATGCATTATGCCAAACCAGTGCCCGCCCAGCCCGTTTCTAACGATTTTGCCGATTTAATCGATCGCGCCCTTGATGAGGCCCGCCAACAAGCCGATGTAGCTGATAGGAATATCGAGTTGACACTGGCGGATGTGCCGCCGGTCAATGTCGATGGGCAGCAGGTTGGTTCGGCACTGGCGGAGATTATCGCCAATGCCATCCATGCCACCGATCCAGCCAAGGGGCAGATCGAGATTCATGCTGCTTTTGACCCTTATTCCGCCCGGGTGGCTGTGACGGTCACCGATAATGGGTATGGGATGGATGAACGGACGCTGAAACAGGCTTTTGATCCGTTTTTCAGCAATCTCAAGGCGGGTCGCCGCCGTGGGATGGGTCTGGCCAAAGCCATGCGATGGGTGGAATCCAGCGGTGGATCGATCCGCCTGGAAAGCCAGCCCGAGCAGGGCACGCGGGTCATCATCCTGCTACCGGCGGCAACGCCGGAGAGGGTTGAAACGCCCGTGCCGCAGCGCAAGGCTGCCACCTGATTGCAGTTTGTTGTACCGCGCTGGCAGCGGGTTTTATTTGGAAGGGAGATCATAACGATGTCCACAGTTGTAACCAACAATATTTCGTCGGTTGGCGTTCGCCCCCAGGTTCTGGTGGTGGACGACGAACCTGATCTCATCGAGATGATCCGTGATCTGGTCGGCCCGCAGCTTCCGTGCCGCTTTGTCGCTGCGCGGAATCTGGATGAGGCACGTCAGGTGATGACTCAGCAGGCGGTCGAATTGCTGGTGGCCGACGTTCACCTGCCCGATGGTGACGGAACCAGCCTGGTCAATGAGTTGCGTCAGCGTCATCCCGGTGCCAGTGCCATTGTCATTACCGGCGACCCGACGATCGAGCGCGCGGTAACCGCGTTGCGAGCCGGGGCACTGGATTTCTTATCCAAACCATTTGATGTCCGCCAGCTCACCGACCATATGCGCAAAGCGCTGGAACATCAGGCGACGGGCGCCAAACGCGAAAAACGCATGCAGCGCCTGCAAAACGCGGTGAAACGTCTCAGCCAGGCCAGGCGGGTTGTCAGCCGCAAGGTTGACCTGCTTTGCAATGATCTGGTGACGGCGTACGGCGAGCTGACGCGCCAGTTGGAAGATGTGCGCGTGCAGGATTCGTTCCGCAAGTATCTGGCCCAGGCGCATGATCTGGAACAGGTGCTGTGTCATGTCATGGACTGGATGCTGCGGCAGTTCGGATACAGCAATATCGCGATCTGGCTGGCAGCGGACGACAATGATTTTCAACTTGGCGCGTACATGAAATACACCATCGCCGGTGAGCGTCAGTTGACCCAGGCGATGCGCAACAGCCTGATCCCCATGACCAATCGCAAGGGGCTGGTCCATCTGACCGCCGATGAAGCCGGTGAGCAGTTATCGCCGGCGGAACTGGAGTTCATGGCCGATCAATCGATCATGGCGATCAGTTGCACCTACCTGGGCGAGGCGCTGGGCGTGATTACCCTGTTCCGGCCCGACTCCCAGCCACTGACGGCGGAACATGCCGCCGCACTGCGTTCGATTGCGCCGATTTTCGCCGGAATATTGGCCAGCATCGTCAAGGATGGCGACAACTTCGCTGCCCAGACGCCCGACGAACAGGGCGACGATGCAGAATTTTCTGACGGCGACGATTCCACCGGCGAGCAGACAAAGAATCATCGTAAACGTAAAAAAGCGGATGATTCCGACTGGTGGAAACGTGGCGAACCACCACCGTTCTAAAACCAATT
>WBZR01003761.1_pt1 | contig 13190 bp, 12 predicted proteins | sample 5204231 | NCBI WGS metagenome assembly WBZR01 (sample SAMN12412403, study PRJNA552823) | activated sludge metagenome | isolation source: activated sludge from anammox sidestream of wastewater treatment plant... | place: USA: Virginia | collected 2017-08 | reverse complement strand
GCCGGCCATCCCCGGCTGTTGCGTGATGTACGCCACGGTACCGGTCAGCGCGCCCAGCATGAAGAGCGTTTGCAACGTGTCGGTCCACACGATGGTCTTCACGCCGCCCTTCAAGGTGTACAGCACGATCAGCAGCATCACCAGGGCGGCGGTCACCTCGAAGCTGATGCCCATCGCATCCAGCACGAAGAGGTGGATCACGTTGAGCACCACGAAGATCCGGATGGTGGCCCCGGCCAGGCGGCTGAGGATGAAGAACGACGCGCCGGTGCGGTAGCTGTGCAGGCCGAAGCGTTCGCGCAGGTAGCCGTATATGCTGGTGAGCTTCATCCGGTAATACAGCGGGATCAGCACCCCTGCCACGATCCAGTACCCGATGGCGAAGCCGAACACGAGCTGGAAATAGGTCCAGGCCTTGGCATCCACATAGCCCGGCACGCTGATGAACGTGACCCCGCTGAGCGAGGTGCCGACCATGCCGAAGGCCACCACGTACCACAGGCTCTTGCGGTCGCCGCTGTAAAAGCTGTGCTCGCCAGCCCCGCGCGAGGTATACCACGCGATGGCCAGCAAGACCAGGAAGTAGCCGAAGACGATGGTGAGCAGAAGGCCGGGACTCATGGGCATCGAATGCGGCGCAAGGTGCAACGGCGAGGGCCCGGCACCACGGCCCGGGACGGCCAGTTTTCAACGGAGGGAGGGGGAGGGGTTGGGGACGGGGACTTCGAGGGCCCCGGCCTCCGGTATCCATTGGTCCAAGGCCCTGCCTGCCGATCGTCAGCGCCGGGGTTGACCGTTGCCAACTTCCCTGAAGGGCGGTCGCCTTAGCTTTATCCAAATCCAAAAACCGAACTGTAATGAGCAAGGAAACCGTCTTGATCACCGGCGGAGCCGGTGGATTGGGGACAAGCTGCGCCCATGCCCTGAAAGGCCATCGGTTGGTGATCACCGACTACGCCCAGGGGCCCGTGGACCGTGCGGTGGCCGACCTGAAAGCCAAAGGCTTTGATGCCGTGGGCATGGCCTGCGACATCACCGATGCCGCCGCGGTGCGGAAGCTGAAGGATTTCACGGCGCAACAAGGCACCTTCAAAGGGTTGGTGCACACCGCCGGGGTAAGCGGTACGGTGGGTGATCCCCGGAAAGTGTTCGACATCAACCTGGCCGCCACGGCCATCATCGTGGATGAGTTCCTGGAGTTGGCCGGGCCTGGGACCGCTTTCGTGCTGTTCGGCTCCATGATGGGCCATACCGTACCGCCCGATCCGCGCTATGACACCGCATTGCGCGACCCGCTCAAGGAAGGTGCATACGCCGTCATCGAGCCTTTTGTCCAAGGCAACGCGGACACCATGTACAACTTCACCAAGCGCGGCGTGCTGCTGATCTGCAAGGACAACGCCATGCGCTACGGCAAGCGTGGTGCGCGCGTCGTCACCGTGTCGCCGGGCGTGATCATGACCGCGATGGCCAAGAAGGCACTGGAGGAACATCCGGCGGTGATGAAGCAAACGTTGGACATGACGCCGGTGGGACGCTATGGGCAGCCTGAGGACGTGGCCAACGCGGTGAAATTCCTGCTCAGCGCAGAGGCCGGCTTCATCACCGGCACCGATGTGGCCGTGGATGGCGGGGTGCTTTCGCAGATCCTGAAGTAGGGAGGGAGGGGCCAAGGCCGGTACCTTAGCGCCATGGTGAGGATGATCGAACTGGGGCTGGACACCTTCGGGGATGTCACGCTGGATGAGGCTGGCAATCCCCTGCCGCAGCATGCGGTGATCCGCAACGTGGTGGAAGAGGCCGTGCTGGCCGACCAGCTTGGACTGAACTTCTTCGGCGTGGGCGAGCACCACCGCGCCGATTTCGCCGTGCCCGCGCCGGACATGGTGCTGGCGGCCATCGCCGCGCGCACCAAGCACATCCGCCTGGGCAGCGCGGTCACCGTGCTCAGCAGCGACGACCCCGTGCGCGTGTACGAGCGCTTCGCCACATTGGACGCGCTTAGCAACGGCCGCGCCGAGGTCATCGTGGGCCGCGGTTCCTTCATCGAATCGTTCCCGCTCTTCGGCTTCAACCTCCAGGACTACGACCTGCTTTTCGAGGAGCGCCTACACCTCTTTGTGGAATTGCTGAAGGAAAAGCCCGTGACCTGGAGCGGCCAGACACGTGCGCCGCTGAAGGCGCAGGAGGTGTACCCACGCACTGCGGACGGCATCCGGACGTGGGTGGCCGTGGGCGGCACGCCGCAGAGCGTGGTGCGGGCCGCCCACTACGGCCTCCCGCTGATGCTGGCCATCATCGGCGGCAGCGCCGACCGTTTCGCGCCGCTGGCCAACCTGTACCGACAGGCTTTGGCCGATGGTGGCAAGCCCGCCATGCCCGTGGGCATCCATTCGCCCGGCCATGTGGCCGGGACCGATGAGCAGGCCCGCGAGGAACTGTTCCCGTACTACGAGGTGATGCACAACCGCATCGGCGGCGAGCGGGGCTGGCCACCGCTCACGCGGCAAGGCTTCGAGCAGATGACAGGCCCCCATGGTGCGCTCTGCGTGGGCAGCCCTGCCACGGTGGCCGCCAAGATCGCACGGGCCATGATCGTTCTCGGCGCCGAACGTTTCGACCTCAAGTACAGCAACGGCGCCATGCCGCACGCCCTGCTGATGAAGAGCATCCGGCTGTACGGCGAGGAAGTGGTGCCCCGCGTGCGGGAGTTGCTGAAGGCCTAATGGCCCCGGCGCCCGCGCTACCTTCGCGGCCCCATGGCCACCAAGCCCTCCATTCCCAAGGGAACGCGCGACTTCTCCCCGCAGGAGATGCTCCGCCGCAAGTACATCTTCCAGACCATCGAATCGGTGTTCCGCAAGTACGGCTTCCTGCCGCTGGAAACACCCGCGATGGAGAACCTCGCCACGCTCACCGGCAAGTACGGCGAGGAAGGCGACCGGCTGATCTTCAAGGTGCTCAACAGCGGCGATGCCTGGAAGGAAGTGGCCCCGGAAGTGAAGGAAAAACTGGCGAAGGGGGAGGAGGTACACCCCGGAAGGCTCGCCGCCGAGCTTAGCGACAAGGCCTTGCGCTACGACCTCACCGTGCCCTTTGCGCGCTACGTGGTGCAGCACCAGAACGAGCTGTCGTTTCCGTTCAAGCGCTACCAGATCCAGCCCGTGTGGCGCGCCGACCGCCCGCAGAAAGGCCGCTACCGCGAGTTCTACCAGTGCGATGCCGATGTGATCGGCAGCAAGAGCCTGCTGAATGAGGTCGAGCTGGTACAGCTGATCGATGAAGTATATGCCGGCCTGGGCTTGCGCGTGGCCATCAAGGTGAATGACCGAAAGCTGCTCACGGCCATGGCCCAGATCAGCGGTCAGCCGGAGAAGGTGGTGGACATGGTGACGGCCATCGACAAGCTGGACAAGATCGGACAGGACAAAGTGGAGGAAGAGATGCGTGCCAAGGGTGTCACCGATACCGCGATCGCGAGCATTGCGCCGCTGTTCAGGCTCAGTGGAACTTGGGCGGAGCAGAAGGAAAAACTGGAGCGATGGCTCGGCGGCCTGCCCGTGGCACAGGAAGGCTTGAAGAACCTGTCCTCCATTTTCGATGCAACCGGAAGCCTGGGATCAGCGGTGCTCGAATTCGATCCCACGCTGGCCCGCGGCCTGGACTACTACACCGGCGCCATCTTCGAGGTGAAGGCCGCGGAGGGCAGCCTGCAGAGCAGCATCAGCGGCGGTGGCCGCTACGACGACCTCACCGGCATCTTCGGCCTCAAGGGCATGAGCGGCGTGGGCATCAGCTTCGGGGCCGACCGCATCTACGACGTGCTGCTGGAGACCGGGAAATTCCCGGCGGAGCTGGGCAGCAGCACCCGCCTGCTCTTCACCAACTTCGGCGAGGCCGAGGCCCTGCACAGCCTGGCCCTGCTGCGCGAGGTGCGCAAGGCCGGCATCGCCGCCGAGCTCTATCCCGATGCGGTGAAGATGGCCAAGCAATTCAAGTACGCCGACGACAAGGGCATCCCCTTCGTGGCCATCATCGGCGAGCAGGAAATGAAGGACGGCACCATCACCGTGAAGGACATGAAGCGTGGCGAGCAGCGGGCGGTGAAGGCAACCGAGCTGATCGCCGCCATTTCTTGATTATCGAGGTACCGTCAATCGATTACAGTCGGCCCGTCAAGTCGACCATTACCAGTTGATCACCATGCAGGGTTGGAAATTGGGCATGCGCTGCTGGCGAGGGTGTTACCAATTTGGTAACAATTGTTAGATTTGAAGCCAAATCCATCGATCGTGCGGATCATAGCCAAGCGCACACTTCGGGAGTTTTGGGCCAAGCATGCCGATTGTGAGCAACAATTGAAGGCGTGGTTCCGGGAGACGGAACAAGCTGATTGGCGCAACGTGCATGATTTGAAGTCTGACCATCCAAGCGCCAGTATTCTCCAGGGAAGCCGCATTGTCTTCAACATCAAAGGCAACAAGTACAGACTGATCGTCCGATTCAATTTCGATTACCAGGTTGGATGGATACGATTCATCGGTACGCATGCCGCATACGACAAGATCGACGCTAACACGATTTGAAATGACCATCAAACCGATCCGTAACGAGAATGACTACCAACGGGCGCTTGCCCGGTTGGAGCAGATCTTCGATGCCCGGAGAGGCACCAAGGAGGGAGATGAACTGGAGGTGCTTTCCATCCTGGTGGATGCCTACGAGCAGGCGCGTTTCCCCATCGGCATGCCGGACCCGATCGAAGCCATCAAGTACCGCATGGAGCAAATGGGTATGCGACAGAAGGACTTGGCGGAAGCGATGGGGTTCAAGAGCCGGGTCAGTGAAGTACTCAACCGGAAGAGGAAGCTCACCTTGGAGATGATCCGGAAGCTCAACGAAGTCCTGCGGATCCCGACTGAAGTGCTGGTTCAGAAGTATTGAAGCTGTTGCAGAATGCCCCGATCCCACCATCCCATCACCACCATCGGCCTGAAGCTCGATGAACTGGAGGCCATCCTGCGCGAGCAACGGCCCATTACCCTCGCCAAGGATGCCCAGCAGGCCGTGAAGCGCAGCCACGCATATCTACGCGAGCGCCTGAAGCGCAGCGATGCGCCGATCTACGGCATCAACACCGGCTTCGGCTCGCTGGCCGATACCTCCATCCCGAAGGACAAGCTGGCGCAACTGCAGCGCAACCTGGTGATGAGCCATGCATGCGGCACCGGTGATCCGGTGGACGCGGAAGTGGTGCGCGCCATGCTGGTGCTGAAGGTGCAGAACATGGCCTTCGGCCACAGCGCCGTGGCGCCGGCCACCGTGCAGCGCTACATCGACATGTACAATGCCGACATGCTGCCGGTGGTGTATGAGCGCGGCTCGTTGGGTGCCAGCGGCGACCTCGCCCCGTTGGCGCACCTGGCCCTGCCCTTGCTGGGCCTGGGTGAAGTGGTGCTGAAGGGTAAGCGGGTGGCCACCGCGAAAGCCTTGAGACAGCTGGGCTGGACCCCGCTGGAACTGGGCCCCAAGGAAGGTCTCGCCCTGCTGAACGGCACGCAGTTCATGTGCGCGTTCGCGACGTTGCTCAGCATCAAGGCGGCGCGGCTGGCCGACCTGGCCGATGCCATCGCCGCCATGTCGCTGGATGCCTACGACGGCCGCAGGGAGCCGTTCACCGCCTCGGTGCATGCCGTGCGCCCGCATCCCGGACAGGCCGTGGTGGCTGCGCGCATGCGCGAACTGCTTAAAGGCAGCGCCATCGCCAAGCACGCCAAGAAGCATGTGCAGGACCCGTATTCCTTCCGCTGCATCCCGCAGGTGCACGGCGCCAGCCGCGATGCCTTCGCTTACGTGGAGCGCGTGACGGAGCGCGAGATGGAGAGCGTCACCGACAACCCCACCGTGTTCGAGGATGAGGACCTGATCGTGAGCGCGGGCAACTTCCACGGCCAGCCCTTGGCCCTGGCGCTGGATTTCCTGGCCATCGCGTTGGCGGAGCTGGGCAGCATCAGCGAGCGCCGCACCTACAAGCTCATCGGCGGCCAGCGCGGATTGCCCGCGTACCTGGTGGCCGATCCGGGCATCAACAGCGGCTTCATGATCCCGCAGTATGCCGCCGCAGCGCTGGTGAGCGCCAACAAGCAGCGCTGCATGCCCAACAGCGTGGATACCATCGACAGCAGCAACGGGCAGGAGGACCATGTGAGCATGGGCGCCGCGGCGGCCATCAAGGCCTGGCACGTGGCCGCGGACGTGGAGCGCATCCTGGCCATCGAACTGCTCAACGCCGCGCAGGCCCTGGATTTCCGTCGACCGTTGAAGAGCTCCCCGGCCGTGGAAGACCTGCACGCCGCCTTCCGCCGCCATGTGCCCTTCGTGAAAGCCGATGTGGTGATGCACGATCTGATGGAGAAGTCCCTTGCCTTCATCCGTTCCTCCCGCATCTGATCATCCAATTTCCTGATCCCCTGATCATCTGATTTTCTGATCATCTGATTTTCTGATCCTCTGATCCTCTGATCTTCTGATCTTCTGATCTTCTGATCGCCCATGACCCTCTACCTCCTTCCCGGCGTGGGCTGCGATCATCGGCTCTTCGGCCGGCTGGAGCTTGCGGGCATGGATGTGCGCTACCTGGAATGGCCAGCCTTCCCCAAGGGATGCACCTTGGCTGAGTTGGCGCAGGCCATGCGTCCACAGGTGGATGCCGACCGTCCACACATCCTCGGTGGCGTGAGCATGGGCGGCATGGTGGCGCAGGAACTCGCCCTGTTGACCCATCCCCGCAAGGTGGTCCTGATCTCCACATGGAAGGGCCCGCAGGAGTTCACGCCATTCGTGCGGATGGCCAAGGCCTTGGGCTTGTCCGTGCTCATCCGCGGGTTCACCATGCGCGCCACCTGGCCGCTGAAGCGCATCCTTGGCCAACGCGACCGGGCCACGGATCGACTGCTGTTCGACATGGCCAAGGTGCAAACCGCAGCAAAGATCCGCCATGGCGTGCAGGCCGTTTTGCGTTGGCGAGGCTCGCGCTGGACGGGGCCCGTGGCGCGCATCCATGGCAGCGCGGACCACGTGATCCCCTTGCGCTTCCCCGCCGACCATGTGGTGCCGGGCGGGGCGCACATCATGGTGCTTACCCGTGCTGCCGAGGTATCGAAATGGGTGAAGGCCGCCGTGCTTGAGCAGGCCTGATCGCCGGGGCCAGGCTCATTCGCGGCCTATTCGCTGGCCGGAGCCGGGCGGAAGATGTAGCAGCCGGCCTCCGAAGGATGATCGAGCACCATGGCGTTTGGGTCCTCCTTCCAGATCAGTCTGATGATCAGAAAATCGCCCATGGCGGCAATGGTGAAGATGATGCCGAAGGCCAACAGGCCCTTGCTGCCGGTGATGATCGCCACTACACCGGGCACAAGCCCAAGCACGATCGCCGGGGCAATGGCCCCGAGCATGTAGTGCTTCACGCGCAACGGTTCCTTGCAATGGCAATACGGTGTCAGCAACTTCCACATCACCCCGAAGCGGATGGAGCGAAAGCCACGCTTGGCGAAGAGCGACCACACCAGGCCATGGACCAGTTCATGGGCGACGATCCCCAGGACCAAGGCCAGAAGGCGCATGGCAAGGGGGCGCCATCCGGACCCCTGGCCAGATGCCCCGGTCTCCAGGCCCGATTGACCGTGCCAGATGAGGAAGAAGGGAATGGCATAGGCCAATGCGATGGGCAAGGACCAAAGCAGCGCCACGCGACTGGCCTGCACAATATCGATGGTCAACTTCTCCTTGCGGTAACCTTCCCGTTCCATGGGCGCTTGGCTCACTGCTCCGCCCCGCCGAACACGTACTGCACCATGTTGGCCCCCATTTCCAGTGCCTTGCGGTGCAGCTCGGGCGGATCATTGTGTACATCGGGGTCTTCCCAGCCGTCGCCCAGGTCGCACTGGTAATCATAGAAGCAGATCAGCCGGCCTTCCCAGATCAGGCCGAAGCCCTGTGCCGGCTTGCCGTCGTGCTCGTGGATCTTCGGCAAGCCCCTCGGGAAGTCAAATTTCTGGTGGTAGATGGGGTGGGAGAAAGGCAGTTCCACCAGGTCGAGCTCGGGGAAGACCAGCTTCAGCGCGGGCCGCAGGAACTGGTCGATGCCGTAGTTGTCGCTCACGTGCAGGAAGCCGCCGCCGATCAGGTAATTGCGCAGGTTCTGCGCCTCCTGCGGGCTGAAGGTGATGTTGCCGTGGCCCGTCACGTCCAGCCAGGGGTAGTTGAAGATGTCCGGGCTGCCCACCTCCACGAAGGGCACTTCGGGATTGATGTTCATGCCCAGCTGCTGGTTGCAGAACTTCACCAGGTTGGGCACGGCGGTGGGGTTGGCGTACCAGTCTCCTCCGCCATTGTACTTCAGCACGGCCAGCTGGAAGGTTCCTTGCGGAAAGGCCCGGCCGGACAGGCAGAGGGCCAACAGGATGATCAAGCTGCGCATGGTGCAAAGTTCGGCTACCCTTGCTGTGCGAAGTTCATCCATGTGCAGGCCGCCAAGGCTGCCGTTTCCGTGCGCAGCCGCGCCTGCCCCAGGCCCACCGCATGAAAGCCCTGTGCGGCCAGTGCTTCCGCCTCTTCCGGGGTGAGGTCACCCTCGGGGCCGATCACCATCAAGGCGCTTTGATGCGGATCGTACAGGGAGGTGAACGCGGCTTGCTTCCCCGCGCACCAGCCGAAGAACTTTTGCGCGGCATCGCTCCCCAGGTCGACCAACTTCGTCAGCCCGTCCAACCGGGGAAGCCAGCGCCGTTGGCTCTGTTTCATGGCACCGACCAGCACCTTTTCCAGGCGGTCGTGCCGCAGCCTGTCCCGCCCGGTGCGCTGTGTCAGGATGGGCGTGATCCGGTCCACGCCCACCTCGGTGGCTTTTTCCAGGAACCATTCGAAGCGCTCGACCTGTTTTGTCGGGGCCACCGCCAAGTGAATGCGTGCGCGGCGTTCGGGCGGGTCCTGTGTCCGCGCCAAGATCCGGGCCGTGCAGCCCCGCTTGCCCACTTGCGCCAGTTCCGCTTGGGCGAACCCGCCCATTCCGTCCAGCAGGCCGATGGTGTCGCCTGGTTTCAATCGCAGCACATGCACGGCGTGGTGGGCTTCCTCCGGTGGGAGCCCCACTTCGGCTTCATCCAAGGCCGGGCAGTGGAACAGGTGCATCAGGGCCGCTTGAAGTCCAGCTTGTGGAAATGGAAGTCGGGGCTGTGCAGGTCAATCTTGAACCCGGTGACCCGGTGGTCGGTATCGAAGGAGAAGGTGATGTAGCCCGGCTCCAGGAAGGGGTCGTTGTGATGCCATTGCCACGTGTCGTGGTGCCAGTGGGAGAGGGGCCCGCTGAAAAGCCCGGCCGCGGGCACCAGCGTGAGCGTGGCCTTGCCGTCCTGCACAGCGATGCGTGCATCGCCGTAGATCTTGTCGGTGTACGTCGCCGCCAGGGAGTCCAACGGGACGGAAGGCTTGGTCTTCGCCTGCCGTGCCTTGGCCCGGTCGGCCCTGCGCAGTGCGTCCTCCTGTTCCAGTTCCTGGATCCGCGGGATCATCCGGCCCACCGGGTCGGCGGTGCCGTCCCCCAGGTACAGGTCGAGCACTTTGTTGGTGACGGCGAACACCGCGTAGCTATCGCCATTGCCCAAGGCGATCACGGCAAGGTCCTTGTCGGGCACCACCGCATGGTTGAGGATGAAGCCGGGCATGCCCCCGCTGTGGGTGATCACCGTGTTGCCGTTGAAGTCCTCGATGAACCAGCCCAGTGCCGCACCCTCGCGCCGCCCGCCCATGGGCAGGTGGTTGGCGGTGAGCATGCGGTACGTGGCGGGGCTGATGAAGGGCTTGCCATTGGCCTTGCCCTCGTCGGCCCACATGGCGTCCCACTTGGCCAGGTCCTCCACGCAGCTGTTGATGCCCGTGGCCCCGTCGGCCCCCGGGAGGTCCTGGTAAGGCATGCTTTTTTGCGGCGCCGCCGGGTCCTGTCCCTTTCGCACGTGGGGGAGCGCCACGTCCGTGAAGCGGGCAAGGCTGGGAACATCCACGGTGGTGCGGGCCATGCCCAGTGGTTGAAGGATGCGTTCGGTGATGAATGCGTTCCAGGTCTTGCCGCTTACCCGCTCGATCAGCTGCGCGGCCGCGATGTACATCAGGTTGCTGTAGCCGAATTGCGTGCGGAACTCGTAGGTGAGCGGCATGCCGGCATGGCGTGCCATGATCTCCGGCTGCGTGTAACGGGTGCCATACCACAGCAGGTCGTCGTCGAAGGTGAGGTAGCCTGCGCGGTGGCACAGCAGGTCGGTCACCGTCATGTGCGCGCTCACATAGGGGTCGGCGGTGGCGAACTCGGGCATGTGCTGCTGCACGTGGTCGTCCCAGCCCAGTTTGCCGTCGTCCACCAGCAGGCCGATGGCGGTGGCGGTGAAGGCCTTGCTGATGCTGGCCAGGTGGAAAATGCTTTGCGGCGTCACCGGGTCCGGCTTGGCGAGGTCCAGCTTACCGTAGCCCTTGCTCCACACCAGCGCGCCATCCTTTACGATGCCCACGGCCAGGCCGGGCTGGTCGAACTGCACCACGGCATCGGCGAGGTAGCGGTCCAGGGAATCGAGGGCGGGCGCGGTGGCCTGTCCGTGCAACAAGCCGGCCAGCACAAGGCCGGGGATGATCAGTGGGAGGCGCATGTCAGGTTCGTATCGCGGGGCGCAAGATGCACGATCTTACGGCTTGCCCCATTCGCCCTCCACCTTCATCGCGCCCTTCACCGTGGTGGTGTCCGTGATGCCGCCGAGCACTTCGATGTTCACACCGTCGCTCAGGCCGGTCTTCACATACGTGCGGTCCCAGGCCTTCTTGTCCCTGACCTCCACGAAGGCGCTGTCGCCCTTGTTGCTGAACGTGATCACGCTTTCAGGGATACTGAGCACGCTGTCGCGCCGGTCCAGGACAATGTCGGCGTTGGCGCTGTAGCCGGCGCGCAGGGTCTGCCCCGGCTTCACCGCCACGGCGGCGCGGATCTCGAATTGGATGGCACCGTTGCTTTCCACCCCCTTGGGTGCGATGTATTCCAGGTTGGCGTCCCAGCTTGCGCTGTCCACCGCCCCCACGGTGATCACCACGGGCATGCCCGGCTTTACCTTGCCCACTTCACTTTCGTCCACGTTGCCTTTGAAGATCAGGTCGTTCATGTCCGCCACGGTGGCGATGGTGGTGCCCTCATTGAAGTTGTTGCGCTCGATCACGCTGCTGCCCACCTTCACGGGCACATCGAGCACCATGCCGGTGATGGTGCTGCGCACGAGGGTGTTGGTGGCCCCCTTGCTGCTCTTGCTGATGCCGTCGCGCACCAGCTGCAGGGCGTCCTGTGCGGCGCTTTGCTCCTGCCGGGCGTTGCGCAGCGCGATGTCGTAGGTCTGCATCTCGCTGGCCGCGATCACGCCCTTGTCGGCCAAAGGCTTGTTGCGGTCGTAGTTCATCTGGGCGTTGGCCACCGCGATGGCCGCGCTGTTCACCCGGCTTTCAGCCTGGCTCAGCGACAGCATGTCGGGCACGATCTGGATCACCGCCAGCTTGTCGCCTTCCTTCACCTGCTGGCCCGCCTCCACCAGCAGCTCGCGGATCACCCCGCTCACCACGGGCTTGATGTCGATCTCCTGCCGCGGCTCGATGGTGCCGTTGGCCACCGTCTTCTTGATGATGGTGGTCACCTTGGGTTTGACCAGGTTGTATGCAGGCTCCTTCTTGGCGTTCTTCCGGTAAAGGAACCAAAGGGTCCACAGGAACAACAGGCCGAGCAGGATGAGCACGAGGTATTTGAGGATGCGTTTCATGGTGGGTATCGGTGCGTGTGGTGCGGGTCTGATGCTTGGTTATTCGGCCCTCAAGGCGTCCACGGGCTTGATGCTGAGGGCGCGTCGGGCGGGCAGGTAGCCGGCGATGAGCCCGCTGATGATCAGCACGGCCAACGCGGCAAGGGCCACGCCGAGGTCCACTTCCGGATCGTTGAAGAACCGGCCGTTCATGCCGGCGGAATTGATGGCCTGCAGCACGCCGATGCCGGCCAGCAGGCCGAAGTAACCGGCGATGAAGGTGAGGGCGCTGGCCTCCTGGATGATCTGCCCGGCGATGTTGGAGGGCCGTGCGCCGATGCTGCGCCGGATGCCGATTTCCTTGGTGCGCTCCTTCACGATCACCAGCATGATGTTGCCGATGCCGATCACCCCGGCGATCAGCGTGAGGATGCCCACCGTCCAGCTCAGCGCGTTGATGGCGATGAAGAGCATGTTCATCTTGTCGTACATGTCCTGCAGGTTGAAGCCGCCGAAGGCCAGCGGGTCGTCCGGCGAAACCTTGTGGCGCCGTGCCATCTCCCTGCGCACGCGCTTTTCCAGGTCCGCCGCCTTCACGCCGGGCTTGGCGCTGATGCTGAACCAGTGTACCAGGTTCATGCTGTTGAAGGCCTTCTGGAAGGTGCTGAACGGGATGTAGATCGTGCTGCCTTCGCCCTCGGACCCCATGGACGTGGCCTTGGATGAATACAGGCCCACCACCTGGAAGTACACGCCTTGGATGCGGATGTATTTGCCCATGGGATCCTCCGTGCCGAAGAGGGTCTTCACCACATCCGGGCCGATCACGCACACCTTCCGCTCCTCCCGGATGTCCTTGGGATTGAGGAAGCGCCCCTGGTCGATGGAGGCGGCCTGGAAATTGAGCACCGAGGGCATGTCCCCGTTCACGCTGAAGCCGCCGTACTTGTCCTTGTAGTTCACGTTGTTGGCGCCGCGGTAGCCGCCCAACTGCAGGCGTGGCGCCACTTGGTCCACTCCGGGCATGGCCTGGATGGCGGCGATGTCGGCGTTGTCGAAATTGAAGTGGCGGCCGCGCTTGAAGCCCGCATAGGGCACCGAGGTGGACTGGGTCCACATAAAGAAGCTGTTGGTGGCCCAGCCGCTGAAGCCGCCCATGACGCCGTTGCTCAGGCCGCGGCCCATGCCCAGCATGATCACCAGCATGAAGATGCCCCAGAACACGCCGAACATGGTGAGGCCGCTGCGCAGCTTGTTGCGGCTCAGCGTGGCCCAGATCTCGCTCCAGCGTTCGCTGTCAAACATGGGGCTTGCCTTGCATGGGATCAGGGTGGATGTGATGGTCCGTGCTCATTCGTCGCGCAAGGCTTC
>WBZR01003760.1_pt1 | contig 13190 bp, 8 predicted proteins | sample 5204231 | NCBI WGS metagenome assembly WBZR01 (sample SAMN12412403, study PRJNA552823) | activated sludge metagenome | isolation source: activated sludge from anammox sidestream of wastewater treatment plant... | place: USA: Virginia | collected 2017-08 | reverse complement strand
TAGCTCTGGAAGAAGTACGTCATCGGCACCTTGAAGGCGCGCGACAGGGCGTGCAGCGTTCCCAGCGAGGGCGAGGCGTTGCCGTTCTCGATCTTCGAGAGCATGCCTGGCGACAGTCCCGCAAGCTGGGCCAGCCTGGCAACCGTCAGGCCACGCTGGGTGCGGAAGATGCGCACCTGCTGGCCGATCGCCTGGGCCATGCGGCGATCGATTGCCTCCGGCGAGTCGTCCTCGACGGTGCTGTTCCGGGGGAACGGGGGGTTGGATTCAAGATCTTCGTAAGCCATGGTCGTCATGCCGCCGGATCGCGGCCCCAGTTGCACTTGCCTTCAAATCAGTATTGAATATAATTCCACAAAAGTGAATCCAGTTCACCTTCTTTCCTTTTTTACCATCTTTTGTCATTTTGCCTACCCGCGGCGGAGCAATCCGTCTCGCACCGCAGGGTAACGGCCGTCAGGCTGCCCCCCCAGGGGGTCGTCCGGGCGGTGATCGGAGAATAGCGTGCCCAAGAAACTGCAGGGAATTCGCGCAGTAGCGACGCCGGACGCCGCGCCGCTGCACACCGGCGCCACCGGGTATCGCGTTGCTGCTGTGCAGCAGACCTCCCGCCTCCACCGCCCTGGACCCGGAACCGGCGCCCGTCATGCTTGACCCGGCACGCACTGGGCTGTCGGCCGCTGCGCGCATACACGGCGCCGGGCGGCCACTCGGCGCCATGGACCTGCTGCACACGGTGCTCACCCGCCTGCTCGAGGACCCCGATTCGACCCAGCCCTTCACGCTGCTGCTCGCCGACGTCCTCGAGATGTCCGGGGCCGAGGGCGGCGCCGTCTTCGTCACCACCGAGACCGGACGCCAGCTCGTGCTTCTGGCCTGCACCGGCCGCGACGATCGCCATCGCTGGACGCACTTCGTCGACCACTACGAGCAACGCCTTTCGCCCAGCCCCGAAAGCGCCCCGCAGGTGCTGGACGATCCGGCCGACCGGAACACTCACGTGCTCGCGCAGTGGCTCACCCAGGGCGCGCACGGTCACGGCCTGCTCCTGCTGCGGCTGCCGGGGCGCAGCGGATCGCTGCCGCCCGCCATGATCCAGACGGTGTACGAATACGGCGACTATCTGGCCGGGATCATCTACAGCACGCGGTGCGCGCGCCTGAAGCTGCGCCATGCGCAGTGCGAGGAGCGCGCGGCCATCGCCCGCGAGTTGCACGACTCGCTGGCGCAGTCGCTCTCCTATCTGAAGATACAGACGAGCCTGCTGCAGTCCGCCCTCGGCCGCCACCCGGAGGCCGTCGCCAACACCGAGATCGGCGCGACAGTGAAGGAACTGCGCAGCACGCTGAACGTCGCCTACCGCCAGTTGCGCGAGCTCATCACGACCTACCGCCTGACCATGCACGGAAAGACCTTCGCGCAGGCACTCGAGGAGTCGATCGAGGAGTTCGAGCGGCGCTGCTCCATCGCCTTCGACCTCGACAACCGGTTGCCGGCCGGCGAGCTCGCCGTGGGGGAGGAGATGCAGCTGTTGCACATCGTGCGCGAGGCACTCTCCAACGTCGTGCGCCACTCGCACGCCACCTATTGCTGGGTCACGCTGCAACTGACCGACAACGGCCACTGCGAGATCCACGTCGCGGACAACGGCGTGGGCATGCAGACCGCCCACGATGCCGAGCAGCATCACGGGGTGGTGATCATGCAGGAGCGCGCGCACTCCCTCGGCGGCAGCCTGCGCGTGGAGCGCCGTGAGGGCGGCGGCACGCGCGTGGTCGTTGCCTGTCCGCTGCGCAAGTCGGGCGCGACGATGCTGAGCGACGCCATCTGACGCCCATGGAATCCTCGCGCTGCCGCGTATTGCTGGTCGACGATCACCCGCTGTTCCGCAGAGGCGTGATGCAGCTCATCGCCGCGCAGCCGGATTTCGAGGTCGTCGGCGAGGCCGCCTCGGGCGAGGAAGGGGTCGTGCTCACGCAGACGCTCAATCCCGATATCGTCCTGCTCGATGTCGACATGCGCGGCATGGGCGGCCTGCAGGCACTGAAGCAGATCAAGGAATCGGGCGCCGAGACGCAGGTCATCATGCTGTCGGTCTCGGATGCCGAGATGAACCTCGTCACGGCCGTGCGCAGCGGCGCGGACGGTTACCTGCTCAAGGACGCCGAGCCGGAGGAAATGCTCGAAAAGCTGCGCCAGGCCGCGCGCGGCGAGGTCATCTTCACCGATTCGCTGATGGCCATGCTGGTCGATGCGATGCGCACCGGCACGCCGGCCCCGGCGACGGACGAGGCGCTGACCGAGCGCGAGCGCCAGATCCTGCAGCTCATCGCTGACGGCAAGAGCAACAAGCACATCGCCCGCCAGCTCGGTATCAGCGACGGCACCGTCAAGGTTCACGTCAAGAACCTGTTGCGCAAGCTGCACCTGCGTTCGCGGCTCGAGGCCGCCGTGTGGGCCCTGAACCACCGCACCGGACAGCCCCTGCGATCCTAGCGGTCGATGTCCGCGGTCATCCGGAGGAGGACAGGTGGCATCGCAACAGGACTCAGGCGTGGCAAAGCTCGCGGCCGGCGACGCGCTCATCGTCGTCGACATCCAGAACGACTTCCTCCCCGGGGGCGCGCTGGGCGTCCCCCGGGGCGATGAGGTGATTGCGGTCATCGACGAATACGTGCGCCTGTTCGCCGGCCGCGGCCTGCCGATCTACGTCAGCCGCGACTGGCACCCGCCCGATCACTGCTCGTTCCGCGAGCAGGGTGGTCCGTGGCCGGTGCACTGTGTCGCCGGAACCCGCGGCGCGGCGTTCCCCGACTCGCTGCGGATACCGGCGGACGCGACCATCGTCTCCAAGGCCACGAAACCCGCGCAGGAGGCCTATTCGACGTTCGAGGGCACCGACCTGGAGGGGCAGCTCCGGCAGCGGTCCGTCCGGCGCGTGTTCATCGGCGGCCTGGCCACGGACTACTGCGTGGTGAACTCGGTCAACGATGCCCGTCGCCTCGGCTTCACCACCTTCGTGCTCGAGGACGCCATCCGCGCGGTCGACGTCGATCCGGGCGACGGGGAAGCGGCCTGTGAGACCATGAGGCAGCACGGGGCGCGCTTCCTGCGCCTCGGTGACCTCCTCCGCGCGCAGGACTAGCGCGCGGCTATTCGGCGAGATCCTTCGCCGTTGCGGCGGCCGTTCGCGCATCGATCTCCGCCGCCAGATGCCGCAGCCCGTCGGCAACCCGCACCTCGTAGGGCTCCGCCTTCTCGAGCGCGCGCAATCGCCCGGGCAGGCCGGCCAGGCCCGCCGCCGTGCGCGCCTGTATCTGCGCGAGCGGCGCGCGCGGGGCCACGCGTCGTGCCGCGCGCATCACCGGTTGCAGCAGCGCCTCGCCTGCATGCGGGTCCTCGCACAGGCTGAGGACATCGTGATCCAGCCCGCGGCCGTCGCCGCCGAGGCGGTAGACCTGCTTGCGTCCCGGCCAGGTGGCCTTGCCCTCGGAGCGCTTGCGGCGGGCCGCCCCGGCGTACTCCTGCAACTTGTAGGCGCAGTCCAGCGACGGGTAGTCCGCGGAGGTGACGAGGTCCGTGCCCACGCCGAAGCCGTCGATCGGCGCCCCGCCGCTCACCAGCCCCCGCAGCCGCCACTCGTCGAGGTTGCCGCTGGCGAAGATCGTGATCTCCGGGTGCCCGGCCTCATCGAGGATGCGCCGCACCTTGCGCGCGTGCTCGCCCAGATCGCCGCTGTCGAGGCGCACGCCGTCCACCCGCAGCCCCTCCCGCCGCAGCCGCATGGCCAGGCGCGCCACCCTGGCCGCCGCGGCCTCCGTGTCGTAGGTGTCGATCAGCAGCACGATCGGCCCGGACTGCGTGCGCGCGAAATCGGCGAACGCCGCGACCTCTTCGTCGTGTGCCTGCACGTAGGAGTGCGCCATGGTGCCGTAGAGCGGGATGCCGAAACGCGGGCCGGCCAGGACGGTGGAGGTCCCCGCGAAGCCGGCGATCGCCGCGGCGCGCGCCGCCAGCAGACCGGCCTCGGCGCCGTGGGCGCGGCGCAGCCCGAAGTCCACCAGCAGCTTGCCGGGCGCCGCCAGCACGCAGCGCGCCGCCTTCGAGGCGATCATGGTCTGGAAGTTGAGCAGGTTGATGAGACGGGTCTCGACGAGCTGCGCCTCGGGCAGCGGTGCGACGATGCGCAGTATCGGCTCCTCCGGGAAGAACACCGTTCCCTCCGGCATGGCATCGACGTCACCGGTGAAGCGCAACGCCGCGAGTTCCTCGACGAAGCCGCTCCTGAAGTGGCCGCATTGCGCGAGCCAGCGCAGCTCGTCGTCCGCGAAACGAAGATGCTCGAGATAATCGAGCGCCTGTTCCAGCCCGGCGGCGATGAGGAAGTTGCGTTGCGGCGGCAACCTGCGCACGAACAGCTCGAAGACGGCGGTGGCACGCATGCCGCGCTCGAAATACGTCTGCAGCATCGTGAGCTGGTAAAGGTCCGTGAGCAATGCGCTGTCGATCGGGTTCATGCCCGGCATCCGCCCTGTTCCTGACTTCTCGCCACCCTCAGGTGCCCCGCGCCGCCCCGGCCATCGTGGACCGCCGCTGCGCCCCCCCGAGCGCCCGCGACCAGGCTGATGGAGGTCCGGCCGGACCCACGGCAACACGCCGCATGCACGTGCCCGCGGTCATTCTCCGGATTTCGGGATCTGAAATAAACCTGGGCGGCAAGGCCTGTTGCGTCCTGCCTGGCGATCACCGCCGACGGCCGGACGCCCGTCGGCGAGCCTGCGCGGTCCCACGCCACCGTCCATCCCGACGGTGCCGCCCACGGCCTTCGGCGCACGCCTCGCGAGGGCAGCGGGAAGACTTGACCGCTGTCAGGCGGCCCCGGCGGCGAAAGTGCTAGCGTTCCACAGGCGCGGTGTTCGCGGGCGGGATCGAGGTGGCGTATGGCTGACGGCACGGAGTCGCTGCAACGCGGGCGCTGGGAGCACTTTCCGCACGAGGCCGACATGGGCGTGCGCGGCTACGGCCCGACGGAGGCGGAGGCCTTCGAGCAGGCGGCGCTGGCCATGATGGCGGTGATCACGGACCCGGATACCATCGAGCCGCACGCGGCCGTCAACATCCACTGCGAGGCGCCGAACGGGGAGCTACTGTTCGTGGACTGGCTGAACGCCCTCATCTACGAGATGGCCACCGGCAGGATGCTGTTCCGCCGCTTCAGCGTGCGAATCGAGGGCACGCGGCTGGACGCGCAGGCCTGGGGCGAGCCCGTCGACGTCGCGCGCCACCGGCCCGCCGTGGAGGTCAAGGGCGCAACCTACACCGCCCTGCGCGTGGCGCGCGACGCCAGCGGACAGTGGCTGGCACAGACGGTGGTGGATGTCTGAACCATGGACCTGAATCTCTTCACGCGACGCTCGGAGTATGAATGGGAGATCCCGCGGCGGGGCGCGATGCGCGTGCCCGCGGTCATCTTCGCGAGCGAGAGGTTGATCCGCGAGATGGACCAGAAGGTCTACGAGCAGTCCGTCAATGTCGCCACCCTGCCCGGCATCGTCAAGGCCGCCTATGCCATGCCCGACGCGCACTGGGGCTACGGCTTTCCCATCGGCGGTGTGGCGGCGTTCGATGCGGACGCGGGCGGGGTGGTCTCCGCCGGCGGCGTCGGTTTCGACATCTCCTGCGGAGTGCGCTGCCTGCACACCGGACTGACGCGCGAGGACATCCTGCCGGTGCAGAAGGAGCTCGCGGACATGCTCTACCACCGCATACCCGCGGGCATGGGCAGCACCGGCGCGATACGCCTCGATGAGAAGGAGATGGACGCCATGCTTACCGGCGGCGCCCGCTGGGCGGTGGAGCGCGGCTGGGGCGTGCCCGCGGACCTGGTGCGCATCGAGGAGCACGGCCAGATGCAGCACGCCCGGCCGGGCAACGTCTCGGCGCAGGCGAAGAAGCGCCAGCGCGACGAGATGGGCACGCTCGGCAGCGGCAACCACTACCTCGAGGTGCAGGAGGTGACCTCGATCTACGACGAGACGATAGCGCGGGCGTTCGATCTCGAGCGCGGCCGGATCGTGGTGATGATCCATTGCGGCTCGCGCGGGCTCGGCCACCAGATCGGCACCGACTTCCTGAAGCGCATGGCCATCGCCGCGGCCGGGCACGGCATCACCCTTCCCGACCGCGAGCTCGCCTGCGCGCCGATCGACTCGGGGATCGGCCAGGAGTACCTGGGCGCCATGCGCGCGGCGATCAACTGCGCGCTCGCCAACCGGCAGATCCTCACCGACCTGGTGCGCAAGGCGTTCGCCGAGATCCTGCCGCGGGCGGAGCTCGCGCTCATCTACGACGTCTCGCACAACACCTGCAAGGTCGAGGAGCATCGCGTCGACGGCGCCGCGCGCCGGCTGTACGTGCATCGCAAGGGCGCGACCCGCGCCTTCGGCCCCGGCCATCCCGACATTCCGGAGCCGCTGCGCGCCGCCGGCCAGCCGGTCCTCGTCGGCGGCTCCATGGGCACGGGCTCCTACGTCCTGGCCGGCACGGCCGGCTCCGAGGAGCGCTCCTTCAGTTCCGCCTGCCACGGCGCCGGCCGCGCCATGAGCCGTCACCAGGCGCTGCGCACCTGGCGCGGCCGGCAGGTGATCGACGAGCTCGCCGGCCGGGGCATCCTCATCCGCAGCCCCTCGGGACGCGGCGTGGCCGAGGAGGCCCCGGGCGCCTACAAGGATGTCGCCGCGGTCGTCGACGCCACCGACCATGCGGGCCTGGCGCGCAAGGTGGCGCGCCTGGAGCCGCTGGTCTGCATCAAGGGTTAGCGGTGGTGGCGGCGGGCTGGCCGTGGACGCCGTGACGCTGTTCCTGTGCGGCGACGTGATGACCGGCCGCGGCATTGATCAGGTCCTGCCGCACCCGGGCAGGCCGCACCTGTACGAATCCTACGTGCGCTCCGCGCTCGACTACGTGGAGATCGCCGAACGCGCCAACGGGCCCATCGCGCGGCCCGTGGACTTCGGCTACATCTGGGGCGAGGCGCTGGAGGAGATCGCGCGGACACAAGCGGCGGCGCGCATCGTCAACCTGGAGACCGCCGTCACCACCAGCGAGGAGGCCTGGCCGGGCAAGGGCATCCACTACCGCATGCACCCGGCCAACCTGCCCTGTCTCACCGCTGCAGGCATCGACTGCTGCGTGCTGGCCAACAATCATGTGCTCGACTGGGGGGTCACCGGCCTGGAGGAAACCCTGAGCTGCCTGCACGCGGCCGGGCTGCGCACGGCGGGCGCCGGTCAGGATGTCGCGGCGGCCACGGCGCCTGCGATCGTCGACCTGCCCGACGGCAATCGCCTGCTCGTCTTCGCCTGGGGCATGGACACCGCCGGGGTGCCCTCCAGCTGGGCGGCACGCGATGATCGTGCCGGGGTGAATTTCCTGAAGGACTGCTCGCGCTCGTCGCTGCATGCGGTCACGCAGCGGATCGCCGAGTGCAGGCGCGAAGACGACATCACGGTGGCGTCCATACACTGGGGCGGGAACTGGGGCTACGAGGTCGATCCGGCGCGGCGTGATTTCGCCCACCGGCTCATCGACGGCGCCGGCGTGGATATCGTGCACGGACACTCCTCCCATCACCCGATGGGGGTGGAGGTCTATCAGGACAGGCTCGTGCTGTACGGTTGCGGCGACCTGATCAACGACTACGAGGGGATCGGCGGTTACGAGGCCTTCGACCCCGATCTGGCGCTGCTGTATTTCCCTACGCTGGAGGCCGGCACCGGCCGCCTGCGGCAACTGGTGATGACGGCCGTGCGGCGCCGCGGCTTCCGCCTGGAACGCGCCGACGCGAAGGCTGCGCGACGTCTGGCCGACATGCTGGCGCGCGAAGGCGGGCCGCTGGGCACCCGTGTCGAGAGGAACGCCGACGGCAGCCTGGGGCTGCGCTGGAGCTGACGCGCGGCCGGCCCGCCCGGCATCGGTGGGGGATCGGCAAGGATCCTGCATCGCGTCTCGGGCGGGGAGGAGGCACCATGCAGTCAGGCGTCTGGAGGCTCCGAGGCACACCGGCCCCGGGACATGCCGGCAGCCGCGGCGGCGCCGGCGGGCGGGCCGCCCGAGAACCCCTCTTACCGCGAAACGACCGGAACCATTATCTCCAAAGGGGTAGCAGATCGGCGGCATGGCCAGCGGGCACGACTGCCTCTATCCTCCCCGCCGGGGCATGAACCTCTATACGGCGCGCACGATGGCTGGCAGCGAACAGCACTCCGACCAGCACCTCCGGATGTTCGGCGGCCTGATCGATGAACTGGCGGCCACCGTCGGCCAGGCGGGCGGGCCTCGCGCCGTCGCGCTCGCGGCGGTGCTCGACAGCATCGATGTGGTCGTCTTCGCCATGTCGCGGAGCTCCAGCCTCGTTTACCTGAATGCGGCCTGGGAGCGGCTGTCGGGCTACCCGGAGGCTCGGACACGCGGCACCAGCCTGATAAATTACGTCCATCCGCGCGACCAGGCGGCCGTCTCGCGCTACATCGGCGACGAGCATCGCGACAAAGAGGGCTTCGTGGCGCGCTGGCTGGCGCGTGATGGTTCCTGCCTGCGGCTCAATCTGCGCATCTGCGAGGTGAACGGGGGCTCGGAACGGGTCGGTCTCGTCGGAACGCTCGGCAACGTCACCGGCCGGGTACTGGCCGAGGACGTGCGCGAGGCGAGCCACCGCACGCTCTCGATCCTCGTCGACAATCTGCCGGGGATGGTCTATCGCGGCCGCAACAACCCCGACTGGACCATGGAGTTCGTCAGCCAGGGGGCGGCCGAGCTGACCGGCTACCAGCCGCGCGACCTGATCAACAACCGGCGGCTGCCGTACGGGGCGCTCATCGTCGAGGCCGATCGACAGCAGGTGTGGGACGCGGTGCAGACCAGCCTGCGGGAAGAGCGCCACTTCGAGCTCACCTATCGCATTCGCACCGCACAGGGCACGGAGAAGTGGGTGCTGGAGCGCGGGCGGGGGAACTTCTCGGCCAGCGGCGAACTGCTCGGGCTCGAGGGATTCATCACCGACATCACCGAGGAGAAGCGGGCCGAGCTCCGCCTGCAACGGGAGAATCTCTACGAGACTCCCACGGGCCTGCCCACCCGCCTGTTGTTCCTGGATCGGCTCGAGCGTGCCCTGCGGCGTTCGCGCCACTCGGCCGGATGCAGATGCGCCGTGATGCTCGTCTCCCTCGATCGTTTCGCCAGCCTGCGCGCGGCACACGGGGCCGAGTTCGCCGAGCGCGTGATGGCGGACGTGGCCCGCCGCTTCCAGGACTCCCTCCACCCCGTCGATTCGCTGTCGCGCTGGCGCCAGGACGAGTTCGCCGTGCTGCTCGATGACACCGACGACGCCCACGCTGTCGCCGCGCGGCTGAAGCATGCGATGAGGCCCCCGATCGTCGAGGGCGATGCGGAGACCTATCTCACGGCCAGCATCAGCATCGCGCTCGGGCGCAGCGGCTATGCCGGCGCCGAGGAGATGATGCGCGACGCGGAGGCGGCGATGGCGCGCGCCAAGGAGCTGGGCGGCGCGCGCATCGAAACGGCCGATCGCAGCGGCGGCGTGTGGCGGGCGGCGCCCTCGAGCATCGAGGAGGAGCTGGCCCAGGCCGTCGAGGAGGCGCAGTTCGGGCTCGCCTTTTCCCCCGTGATCGCCATGGCGACGAACTCCCCGGCGGCCGTCGACGTCCAGTTGTTCTGGGAGCATCCGCGCCGCGGCCGTCTGCCGGCATCGGAGTTTTTCGGCATTGCCGAGCACCTGCCGATGGTGAAGGCGCTCAAGGGCTGGTACATCAACGCCCTGCTGGCCCAGGCCGCCGCGTTCCGCGAGCGCCCCGCCGGCAACCAGCCGCTGCGCATGCACGCGGAGATCGCGGGCCGCTGCATGCTGGAGCCGGGCTTCCTGGGCCGCATGGTCACGCAACTGCGCGCCGCGGCCGGCCCCAGGGTGCCGCTCGCCCTGGAGATCCCGGAGGACATGCTGCGCGACTGCGTCTGCGTCCTGCGCGAGAGCCTGCCCGTGCTGCGGGCGCAGGACGTCGCCTTCATCATCGACGTGCGGCGTGAAGGAGACCCGACGCTGGACATCCTGCCCGAGCTGCCCGTCTACGCGCTGCGCCTCGACGAACCGCTGCTGCGCGGCAGCGGCGGCGAGGCGGACCCGACGAGGTCCCTGATAGCGACCGCGCGCGCCAGCGGCGTGCATCTCATCGCCCGTTGTCGCGCCGACGCGGAGGCGCTCGCTGCCGCCCGGCGCCACGCCTGCGATTTCCATCAGGCGCCGCCGGCGCGCACAGCCGTCGATCTGGCCGGCGCGCTCCGTGCCTTGAACCATTCCGAAGCGCGCGCCGCCGGCGAACCCCTGCCGCTGCATTGACGGCCTGCGGCAGGAGCGCCGCGGATCGGTATGTTGCGATCGCGGCAATCCCGATGAATGACCCGACCGATCCGCCGGCGCGTACGCATGTGCCTGGATGCTGGCGCGCACGGCGCCGATCGCGCAGCCGATAGCGCAACGGGTTCTCTAACACCAAGGAGGTAACTCCTGTAGACGATTGCGAGCCCATGCCGGTGCAGGGACACTGGCTGCGGACTGTTGCTGTCAATTGCATCGGGTACCTTTCGGAGAGCCGCAGCCGTAGCGCGGGCGGTTCGCCGGCCAGATTGCAAGACCAGAAGAGGAATCGACGATCCGTGCACCGACAACTCTCGGGAACGACCTCGGTCACGTGGTCCTTCGAGGTTCGCGGAACCGGCCGGGAGGCGGTCCCGGCGGCATGGGAAACGCGGGCGGTCGGCCGCTGCCTCGGCGCGGCGGCGACGCGACGCGTGACTGCCACTCCTTCGACGACGCGGCGGTCCATCGCCCGCCGCATTCGCCGGCAGGTGTGCCCGTGCACGCGAACGCGGTCGGCGGGGGCGCTTCCGGGCTGATTCCGCAGCTCCAGACTCAAGGTTGAACAACCAATCCAGACGTCACACAGGAGGTCAGGTCCATGGCACGAGATCCCAAGTACGACATCTTGTTCGAGCCGATCAAGATTGGCCCCAAGGTATTGCGAAACCGCTTCTACCAGGTACCACACTGCAATGGCGCGGGATCCGACAGACCCGGCTTCCAGGCGGCCAACCGCTCGATCAAGGCCGAGGGCGGCTGGGCCGGCATCAACACCGAGTACTGCTCCATCCATCCGGAGTCCGACGACACCCACCGGTTGTCCGCCCGCCTGTGGGACGAGGGCGACGTGCGCAATCTCCGCGCAATGACCGATCACATCCACAAGCACGGCGCGCTGGCCGGCGTGGAGATGTGGTATGGATCCGCACACGCCCCGTGCATGGAATCGCGCTGCACCTCCTACGGACCGAGCCAGTACAACTCCGAGTTCGAGAACCTTACCTACTGCCACGAGGCAGACCAGGACGACATCAACCGCCTCGAGCAGCTGTACGTGGATTCGGCGCTGCGGGCCCGCGACGCGGGCTTCGACATCGTCTACATCTACGGCGCGCACTCGTATCTGCCGCTGCAGTTCCTTTCGCCCTACTACAACAAGCGCACGGACAAGTACGGCGGCTCGCTGGAGAATCGTGCCCGCTTCTGGATCGAGACCCTGGAGAAGGTCCGCAAGGCGGTCGGCAACGATTGCGCAATCGCCACCCGCTTCGCCGTCGACACTCTCTACGGGGATGGCGGTATCGAGGTCGAGGTCGACGGCATCAAGTTCGTCGAACTGGCCGACCCTTATGTCGACGTGTGGGACGTCAACGTGGGCGACATCGCCGAATGGGGCGAGGATGCCGGCCCGTCGCGCTTCTATCGCCAGGGCCATCAGATCCCCTGGCTGCAGCACATCAAGCGCGTCTCGAAGAAGCCGGTGCTGGGCGTCGGCCGCTTCACGGACGCGGAGAAGATGGCCGAGGTGATACGCAACGGCCAGCTCGACATCATCGGCGCGGCGCGCCCGAGCATCTCCGATCCCTTCCTGCCGCAGAAGATCAACGAAGGCCGGATAGACGACATCCGCGTCTGCATCGGCTGCAACGTCTGCATCTCCCGCTGGGAGATCGGCGGCCCGCCGTTCATCTGCACCCAGAACGCCACCGCCGGGGAGGAGTACCGCCGCGGCTGGCATCCCGAGAAGTTCCCGAAGAAGGGCTCGGACGATTCCATACTCGTGGTCGGCGCCGGTCCCGCGGGCGCCGAGGCGGCGCGCGTGCTCATGGAGCGCGGCTACACCGTGCACCTCGCGGACAGCGCCGAGAAGATCGGCGGCTGCGTGAATGCCATCGCCACCCTGCCCGGGCTCGGGGAGTGGGGTTATCACCGCGACTACCGCGAGACGCAGTTGAACAAGCTGGTGAAGAAGAACAAGGATTCCCAGATCGCCCTGGGCCGCAAGCCGATGACGGTGGACGACTGCCTGAACTACGGCGCCGACAAGATCATCGTGGCGACCGGTGCGACCTGGCGCTCCGACGGTACCAGCGGCCTGACCCACGCGCCCATTCCGGGCGTGGATGCGGGCCTGGACTGGTGCGTCACCCCGGAGCAGATCTTCGAAGGCAAGAAGAAGATCGGCAAACGTGTCGTCCTGCTCAACTGCGACTGCTACTTCATGGCCCCGAGCCTGGCGCAGCGGCTGCGGACGGCCGGCCACGACGTCACCATCGTCAGCGGTGTGGAACTCGCCCGCTACATGCACTTCACCCTGGAGTCGCCCAACCTGCATCGCTGGCTGCACAACAATCACGTGGAGATCATCAGCGGTGCGTGGGCGTCGCGTGCGGAGAAGGGCCGCGTGGAGATCTACGACGTCCTTGGCGACGGCTGGGAGCGGCAGTATCGCGGCCCCGGCAAGCTGCCGCGCGCCGAGAACACCACGCAACGATGGATCGAGTTCGACTCGCTGGTGCTGGTGACCGGCCGGCGTTCCCGCGACGCACTCTATCGCGGCCTGAAGGCGCGGGCGAGCGAATGGGGCGGCAAGGGGATCAAGGGCGTCTACATCATCGGCGACGCCTGGGCTCCCAAGCTGATCGCGGATGCGACCTTCGACGGGCATCGCATCGCCCGCGAGATCGAAGAGAAGGACCCGCAGCACCCGAAGCCATACCGGCGCGAGGTCGCGGTCTGGGGTGCTCCGCACATGCCG
>WBZR01003759.1_pt1 | contig 13193 bp, 12 predicted proteins | sample 5204231 | NCBI WGS metagenome assembly WBZR01 (sample SAMN12412403, study PRJNA552823) | activated sludge metagenome | isolation source: activated sludge from anammox sidestream of wastewater treatment plant... | place: USA: Virginia | collected 2017-08 | reverse complement strand
TTGGTAAATACAGAGCCGGATTTCTTATTAGTTTTATATTGCAATAACCCGGCAATGATCAAAAGGGGAAAAAACATGGTCAGAATTTATACGGAAGCAACTCCGAATCCGGAAACCCTGAAGTTTGTAACCAACCAACTCATATACCCCGGAAACAGTATTGATTTCCCGGATGCAAATAGTTCTGAATCATCGCCGATGGCAACTGAGTTATTTAAATTTCCTTTCATCAGGTCTGTATTTATCGCCGGCGACTTTGTTACACTGACGAAAACCCCTGGAGCAAACTGGAATGAGGCTATTCCTTTACTTAAACATTTTTTAAAAAAATATCTTGAAAGCGGCAAGCCTGTAATCCGGGAAGATGAAATAGAAATTGATAAGTTAAGTAATGGTAACGCTATCCATTCGGGTGATCCGGACATCGTAAAAAAGATCAAGGAGATCCTTGACCGTTATGTACGTCCTGCAGTTGAAATGGACGGCGGCGCCATTTTGTTCAGAAGTTATGATAATGGAATCCTCAATCTGAAACTGCAGGGAAGCTGTAGCGGATGCCCTTCTTCGATAATTACTTTAAAAGCCGGTGTTGAAAGCATAATGAAAAGAATGATCCCAGAGCTGAAAGATGTGGTGGCTAAAGAAGAGTGAATTGATTCATCCGCACAAAACACCTTCACTTTTTATCTTTGATCTGAAAGTAGATTTATAAATACAATATCCATAATTTGCAATCTTATCATTATTCAAAGCTTCACAAAACCGGATTCGGAGTATAATATTCGCTATGGAGTTACAGGAAATTTGGCAACAGTTTCTGGATGGTATGAAAGAAACCACCTGGCTGGAATATGTTGCTGTCTTTTCAGGAATCGTAAGCGTATGGTTTTCCCGAAAAGAAAATATCCTGGTATATCCCACGGGCCTTCTCAACACCACTTTCTATATTTATCTCAGCATCAAAGGCAGCCTGATCGGTGAAGCAAGCGTAAATTTTTATTACACGGTGATGAGCATCTACGGATGGATCCTCTGGTCGAAGAGAGACAAGGAACAACACCACGTTGTGAATATTGAATTATCGGATAAACGATGGTGGACCTACCAGATCTTATTTTTTGCCGCATTTTATTTTACCATTTTCTTTTCTCTCACTTACCTGAAAAAGAGTTTTGCACCGGGCGTCATTCCCTTTGCGGATGCATTTGCCAGCGCCACCGCCTTCACCGGAATGTGGCTGATGGCAAAGAAGAAAGTGGAAAGCTGGTACTGGTGGATAGCCACCGATTTTGCTTCCATACCCTTATACTTCGTCAAACATTATGTTTTTACCAGTGTGTATTATCTCATATTGCTGGTCATGGCTATTTTCGGGCTCACCGAATGGATGAGGCGTGCACGGGCAGTGAAAAAAGAAAAAGTGTTTGAGTTTGAGAAGCCGGTATAAAAGATCCTTATTTCCTTTTATTGTTGAACAACATATACCGGGCTGTTTCATAATAAGCGCTTGTTAGGTCGCGGAGTTGTTCTTTTCTTTTTTCAACAGGAGCTGAATTTCCAACGGGGTCATTGTTTTTTATTGAGACCATGGTTTCTTTGCCGGAAGCGATCGGACGGTAATAATAATAGTTGCTGTCCACAATTCCGATTTGCCGGAAATCCGGATCGAAGATAAAAGCACATTGCGGAGCCTCTCCCTGTGAAGGCGTAACTGCTTTTTCAAATAAATTCCTTCCCAGTGTATAGTTGTGAAATGACTGCCCTGTCAGCGAGGCGACCGACGAAAAAATATCAAGCTGGGAACAGGCATCTGTCCTCACTTCAGGCTGAAGCAATGAAGGTGAATAAAAAAGTAAAGGAACGTGTTCGGTCGTCAATCCGTTGTCTGTCCAGGCACGGGGAAACATATCACCGGCACTGCCCCGTACACCATGATCCCCTACGAAAACGAAGATTGTGTTCCTGAAATAGTTTTCTTTTTTTGCTGCTTCAATGAAATGCTGAATACTGAAATCGGTATATCGGAAAGCGTTGAATTCGTCATTATCCTCGTAGCCGTATTTGTGCAATGTATCAAGCGGGAAAGATTCTTTCTTAAAAGACGCTTGATCTTCTTCCGGGATCGTATAAGGGCGATGATTGTCCGCCGTCTGAATGATGGCAAAAAAAGGCTGTGTTTCCTTTTTCAGGTATTCATTGGTCTCCAGAAACAGGTTTTTATCGCTGATGCCCCATACATCCACCTTGGGCGCCTTGAAATCATCTCCTTCATACAAGTGCAGGCTGTCAATATTATTCATCAGGAAACCGCGGATATTGGCCCAGCTGGCGCTGCCTCCAATGAAATACATCTTGCGGTATCCTTTAAAGTCATTGATGATCATCCGTTGGTTCACCATCGCCATATTGCGGCTTGCGGTTTTTGGTGTTTCCACATCAGGGATCCCGGTTAGCGTTGCCCACACACCTCTTGCTGTACCGAATGAAGGAGTAAAACAATATTTGAAAAAGATTCCGTTCCTGCACATCTCTGCGAAATAAGGAGTGGCATTCATCGGGTTTCCCCACATGGAGGTACGAAAACTGCTGAAACTTTCGCAGATCACTAAAACAACATTGGGCCGCACTCCATTGAAAGTGTCTCTTGCCGGATAACTTCTGGTAAAATTCAGATTGTTCACGTCAGGATACTGCACACCCAATTGAGCTGCCATCAACGGGTACCATTTTTTTGTTTTTGCAAGATCAAAAGTGGAGCTCCTGAATTTTAATGTGCTGAAAAAACTCTGAAACGGATTCAGGGAAAGATTTGCCTTGGCCTCATTTCCCAGGGCAAAAGCAAAACTCCATCGCAAAGGATATTGCCCAACTCTTCCGAAAATGCCAAGGGCCAGAAGAAGGAAGGCAATGATATAAGAGATGTTCCTTTTCTTTCTGCCTGAAGTAACCGGCGCAGCGGCTGCTTTTTTATAAAAATATTTTACCGCCGATACGATCAGAAAAGTTGAAGCTGCCAGTAACAGGATCAGTTTTATCACCGGATAACTTTGCCAGACCATGTTCATGGAAATTCCGGCGTCCTGTAAAAAATTCAATACGCTTGCATTCAGTCTTTGTGACAAATAAGAATAATGAGCAAAGTCCACTATGTAGAAAAGAGTGAATAAAAAGCCGGTAACACCCAGCAACCAAAACCAGGTTTTCTTTGCAGCAGTTGATCTGAACGGATCGAAAGGCCTGATGCTCCCGAAGATGAGCATGACCATCATAAGTACGCATACTGAGCGGAGATCGAATCTGAAACCAAGAGCAAAGGAACTCATTGCCTCACCCCAGGTGAGATGAAGTTGCCTGAAAACAATAAAAAACAACACTCTTAACAAACTCATCAGCACCAGGAAAAATATTCCGGTGTATAAAGCCCATCGCAAAACCCTGGAAGGTATTATTTCTTTCATAACAAATGCTGGAAGCCAATACTTAATTTTGAGGCCGCAAGTTACAGGAACTTTATGGTACTAACAGTCTTACAGGATGTATTGCGTTGGGACAGGCAATTGTTTCATGAGGTGAATAGCCAATGGACCAATTCTTTTTTTGATGCCGTTCTTCCCTACACCCGCAACCCCAATACCTGGGTGCCTGTTTATCTTTTCTTTATCGTATTCGCCCTGATCAATTTCAGGCGCACAGGAATATACTGGGTTTTGGGAGCCATACTCACCGTTGCCTCTTCTGACATTATCAGCAGTTGGGGTATTAAAGAACTGATCTACCGTGCCCGCCCTTGCAGGGATGAACTTTTGTCGGGGCATATACGGTTCCTGGTTCATTATTGTCCCGTCAGTTCAAGCTTTGTTTCCTCCCATGCGGTCAATCATTTTGCCCTTTCTTTTTTTATTTACCTGACCATGAAAAATGTTTTGGGGAAATGGGCATTCCTGGTTCTTGTATGGGCTTTTCTGGTTTCCTATGCACAGGTGTATGTAGGAGTACACTATCCTGTTGATGTGATCTGCGGAAGCCTTGTCGGGTTATTCATCGGATATGTATGGTCAAAACTTTTCAGACACAATTTTTCATTGCAAAATCCGGCCCTGCAAACCTGATCTGTTGAACTTCTGTTAAACAATCAAGAAACTGTTTCCATGCAATTAATAAAAGTTGCCATCATTGGGCCTGAGTCAACAGGAAAAAGCACACTGAGTGAACAACTGGCCAGGCATTACCATACTGAATGGTGCCCCGAATATGCAAGAGAGTATTTGCTGAAACACGGAAAAAAATATTCTTATGATGACCTGCTTGTCATTGCTAAAGAGCAGATAGAAATGGAAAAAGATTATGAATCAAGGGTAAAAAGAAAAAAATCCGGTATCAACGGGAAACAACTTCTTTTTGTTGACACAGAAATGTACGTCATGAAAGTGTGGTGTGAATTTGTATTCAACAAATGCCACAAGTATGTGCTGGATCAGATAGCAGAGCGGAAATATGATCTCTATCTTTTGTGCAACATTGACCTTCCCTGGGTGAAAGATGAATTGAGAGAGTATCCCGATCTTGAAACAAGAAGAAAACTTTATTCCATTTACAAAGACATCATGATCAATCAACCTGTTCCCTGGGCAGATATCAGCGGCGATCATGATCAGCGCCTTAAAAAAGCGATCAAGGCAGTGGACAGGCTTTTGTTAAAATGATCGTCCTGAAATGAGCTTTATAAAAAAGAATATCATTCCTTTATTTTTTACAGCCTGGCTGGTCATCAACCTGATCCAGGCTTTCGCCACTGAGCTGTTTGATGATGAAGCTTATTACTGGGTCTATTCCCGTTTTCCCGCATGGGGTTATTATGATCATCCGCCGATGATCGCATTATTGATACGTGCCGGTTATTTTCTCTTTCACAATGAATTGGGGGTAAGGCTGTTTATTGTGTTAATGAGTACGGCAAGTCTCATCATCATTTATGACCTGATACCCGTTAAAAACAAAAAACTTTTTATTGCCATTGCCTGTTCCATGGGCGTGCTGCAGATCGGAGGAATGATAGCGGTACCTGATATCCCGCTGATATTTTTCACTGCCCTGTTCTTCTGGCTGTACCGCCGTTTTTTACAAAACGATTCATTGGCCAACTCTTTACTGCTTGGTTTGGGAATGTCACTGATGTTGTACAGCAAGTATCACGGGGTTCTGATCATCCTGTTCATCCTTTTATCCAATCTGAAACTATTAAAGCAGCCTAAAGCATATGTAGCCGTTCTTGCCGCTTTCGTTCTTTTTGTTCCGCATTTATTATGGCAATACCGGCATCATTTTCCTTCTGTGCAATATCATCTGTTCGAAAGAAGTTCTTCCGGTTACAAATTTTCTTTCACCACCGATTATATTTTAGGCCAACTATTATTGGCCGGCCCGGTGATGGGTTGGCTGCTCTTATGGCAATCATTCGGATACAAAGCCAAAAATGTTTTTGAAAGAGGATTGAAATTTTCCCTGGCAGGAATCTACATTTTCTTTTTTCTCGCTTCCTTCAAAGGACGTGTGGAGGCCAATTGGACCGACCCTGCATGGATACCGCTGATCATTCTTTCATCACAGGCATTGCAGGAAAAAGAATTCTGGAAAAAAGTGTTATGGAAATGGATGCCGGTGACCCTGATACTGGTGTTTGCCATAAGGATCTATATGGCCGCCGATGTTTCACCATTCAGGTGGATGCCCAAAGATGAATTTCACAAGAACAGGGAATGGGCAGAGATGATAAAAGAAAAAGCGAATGGTTTGCCCGTGGTTTTTATAGACACTTACCAAAAGCCTTCAAAATATTGGTTTTACACCGGGCAAAGATCTTTCTCCCTGAATACACCGCTATACCGCAGAAATAATTTCAACTTCTGGCCACTGGAAGATTCTTTCCGAGGGAAAAATGTTTATGCAGTTGTGTTGAAAGATTCAACCTATTTCTCTGACCTTATAAGTAAGGAAGGAAAAAAAATCATCCGTGGAAGAGCGATCAATGATTTTTATTCATATTCAAAAGTCAACCTGATAGCGGAAAAGAAAATAACGGTTACAAACAATGAAATTCAGAGCCTGCTAAGATATGTTCCGGGATCCGAACTCCCGCCCGATCCCTTCAATCCGTATCTGTATGTGTACCGTGCGGATACTGTACTTGCCAACTATAAGCTTATTGCAAAACCTTTACCGGACTCTTTATCATGGGAAATCCATTCTGCAGAACCTGTCAATTTACCTACCGGAAAATATGAAGCAAGGTTCGCCATCCCATCTGCCATTCCCAACTTTCCCAGCCTTAACAGCACTTTCTGTAAACTGGAAGTAAAGTGACGAACGCTATTTGCCAATAATATTCTGAATATCAGGGTCTGGCTCCAGAAAACTCATTTGCTGCATCACCCACTGTGAACGGTTTGCCACATACCTGGAAAGTGGTTTTACTTTATAACGCTTCGGATTAGGCAGGCAGGCTGCGATCATTGCCGCTTCACTGCGGGTCAGATTTTTTGCGTGTTTATTAAAATATGTTTCGGAGGCGGCTTCAATTCCGAATATCCCATCGCCCATCTCAATGGTATTCAGATAAACTTCCAGGATCCTTTCCTTTCCCCAAAACACTTCGATCATAAAGGTAAAATACACTTCCAGTCCTTTGCGGAACCAGCTTCGCCCCTGCCAGAGAAAAACATTTTTTGCAACCTGCTGGCTGATCGTACTGGCTCCGCGGATGCGGTTGGGTTTTCTTTTATTATAGGCCATCGCCTTTTTGATGCTCTGCCAGTCAAAGCCTTCATGATCGGTAAATAACTGATCTTCCGATGCGATCACGGCAAGTTTTGCATTAGGCGAAATATCATCACTGCTTACATAGTCCCTTTTCAATCCGCTGCCACTCACCCAACTGACCAGCTGAGTGATGGTTATGGGAGGATCCACCCATCTTAAGATCATGATGTATAAAAGCTGAAGGAAAAAAACAATGAAAAAAAGTCTTTTTATTCTTCGCCACATTCGCGGAATTAAACCTCTTCGTTTGATCATTGGCTGCAATATCCAAAAATTTCACTTTAAAAAATTAAAAACTGCGCTTTGGAGGCACACGAAGGTCAAACAACTGCAAACGAAATTTTTTCCCGATCATAAATTTTTTTCTTTTGAAAGATATCCTTGATCCGGCGTAATAAGCCAGTAATGGTCCATAGCCGATGACCAATCCCGCCGTCAATGCTTCCTTGAATTTTGCCTGCTTACTGGCCGTAAGCCCGAATGTGGTCAGCGCCACTCCTCCCGTTATCAGAAGAATTGTTTTACCATCTACCTGTAAAGATTTTTTTGCCCCTTCCCTGATGATCACTGTCTTTACCGAATCCACCACTATAGGTTTACCATTTACAAAAATGGTATCATCTTTCAGGTGAGTGATCAATCCCCGGTAAATAGTTCCGTTCTTCACTTCCAGAATGATCCGGTCTTCTTCCACATAGACTTTCTTTTTTTGTAATCCTTTTTTCACAAACAGATAAGCCATTTGTGACCGGGAAACGAAAGAAAAAAACAGCAGAATGGTAATGGTCAACAGCCGGGTCATGTGCCAAACTTACAAATACCCTTATCGTGATGTTGTTAAGAGATCATTATATTCTTTACTTGTAGATCAGAAGTCCCCAGATCAGGGCAATGCCGAATCCGATCAGGATCACTCCGCTGATGCGGTTAATGATATGAATATTATGTGGGGTAAGCCGGTTCCTGATCTTTCCGGCCAGCATCACTTTCAGGATATCTCCTCCCAAAGTAAGGGCAAGGCAGGTAGCAAAAATGATGATACGTTGTTGAATAGTGTGGGTGATGACGGCTGTTGATGTGGTGATCCAGAAAATAAATACGGCAGGATTCAGGGTGTTCATTAAATAACCCGAGAAAAATATCCGTACATAATCGCCTGCGCTGAATTTCATGACCTGTTTACCTTCGGGGGTTGCTTCCACTTTTTTAAAAAACAGTAAATAAACACCCAGTGAGATCAGGAAAGCACAACCTGCAATTCCAATAATGTCTTTGTGTGCAATCATGTTTCTGAAAAGTTCTGTAAACACATTGCTGATCAGCACCAGGGTAATATCGCTGGCGGAAACTCCGAACGCAAAGGCCAATCCTCCCTTATGCCCGCTGCTCAGGCTCTGCTTGATGATGGAAAACAATACAGGCCCTACCGAAAGGTTTAGCAATAAGCCAAAAGTGATCCCTTTGAGTAAAGCCTCAAGCATAAAAATTTATAAGTGATGTCTAAAAATAAAAAACCTCTTTCATATAATTAAAAGAGGCGGCTTAATAAAATGAAAAATAATTTCAGATCCTGCCTGTTTCTAAAAACGTATTCCAGTCTTGCAGTATTTTTCCTCTCATCACACGGGGAAATTTATTCTGGCTGCCCAGTTTGCCTTTCAATTCCATGAATTCAATGAACTTTTCTTCCGGCAGTTTTTCAAGAAAAACTTCTTTCAAAGCGCTGTCTCTTTCTGTGGCATAGTCATCATTCAGTTTTCTGAGGTGCTGATCAATTCTTTTACAGATTTCTTCTGTGTCGCAGGTGTCATTACAGGCTATGTACCATTTATGTGCAAAGAATGTTCCGTAAGGCATTCCTACCACGGTATATTCCGGAATACTAATGTTCATTTCATCGCTGACCAGTTCAATGGCTTTATTCATATTGTCCACGCTCAGGTGTTCGCCCACCAGGCTTAAAAAATGCCTGGTCCTTCCGGTGATGGCCACTTCACTCCGCTCCAAATCTACAAACCTCAGTGTATCGCCAAGCAAATATCTCCAGGCTCCGGCATTGGTACTGATAAGCAAAGCATATTCTTTTCCTTCCTCTACCTCGTGGATCATTTTTGCCTCCGGTTTGGAGACAATATTTCCTTCGCTGTCAAAATTATTATGATCAAAAGGAACGAACTCAAAGAAAATATTGTTGTTTAGTACCAGTTGCATTCCTTTGGCATGCTCTCTTGTTTTATAACCGATAAAACCTTCGCTCGATAAATAGTTTTCAATATAAATAATCGGTTTACCCAGTAATTTTTCAAATCCTTTTTTATAAGGCTCGAACGCCACGCCGCCGTGGACAAAAAATCCAAGGTTGGGCCATATCTCATGAATGTTTTTGACTTTATAATGTTCGATCACCATTTCCATGCACATCTGGCACCATGCAGGTACCCCCACTATAAATCCGATATCCCATTCCCTGGCATGTTCTACGATCTCATGAAGTTTCTGATTCCAGTCGGTGATAGCCGCTATTCTTCCGCCGGGTTTATAAAAGGTCTGAAACCAAAACGGTCTTTTCTTGGCCAATATCCCGCTGAGGTCGCCTTCGTACCAACCGGCTTTTCCTTTTTTAAGGTCTGTAGCGCCGCCCAGCATCAGGAACCCTCTCGTCATTGCTTTACGATTCAGGTTTTCATAACCAAGAAGTGTCACGAACTGGCGGACATAATTAATAGTATTGCTGCGCAGGAGTTCTTTGGTTATAGGAATATATTTGCTGGCAGCTTCCGAAGTTCCTGAACTTAACGCATAATATTTAATCTTGCCCGGCCATGCAACGTCGGGAACGCCTTCCAGCGTTTTTTTCCACCATTCATTATAGATCTTGTTATAATCATGAACGGGAACCGTATCCTGGAATTTTTTTGCCGGATGACGGCTCAATAAAGTTTCATCAAAACGGTAATTCTGGCCAAACTCTGTAAACCTTGCTTTCTTCAATAGTTTTTTCAGTACCCTTATCTGCTGGCGCCGGGGATCGTTCTGCGGAATACGAAGCGCTGCAGCAACAGCTCTCGGTAATTTAAACTCAATAATATTTGCCATGAAGCGGGTTCGAACTTAAAGTTAAGCAATGTTGCTCATTGCCGCTGCGAATATAATTCTATAAACCATCATTGACCTAATTGTTTATATCTCTTCCACAGAAGCCTGATATCTTTCATCACCTCATAATCATGGGCATACCAGTAGTTCATGGCTTTGAAACTTTCTTCCGGCAATTCGCCGGCAGAGGAAAGCGGCTCTCCGTTGCAGGCAAGCACACCGGGCTTCAATATGGGAAATGGCTTTTCTCCTCGGGCATAACCCACCCATGTTTTTTTTCCGGACAATACCGAAAAACAATTGGCAAAAAAATGAAAGGGCGATTTCATAAAGATCAGATGAAAGGGAAAAGTTATCAATCCCAATACCGAGACTGCAACATCTGCCAGCCGTTTCATACGGCGATGATAAGGATCACTCAGTGCAAAACCATTTTCTAATGACAACGCCTCGCCTTTTGTATCTTTTGAATCACTTCCCACAATGCTCAGGCTTTGGTCCATACTGAACTTTAACTTGACAGAATGGGGTAATGCGGGAATGATCCCAATTACTTCTTTAAAAGGCAATTTTCCTATACAAAAAATTATTTCCCGGAAGCCGGTGTTTTCGTGCAGTTTTTTCAGGCCTTTCCAATTTGCCATGGAAGCATCATCATCTTCCGAAACGGCCGCTCTTCCGATCACTCTTTCTGCATATCCTGCTCCTTTCATAATGCGGGACACATTTTCATATTCTTCGGTTGTGCCAACGATCACCGTGCTTAATTCCTCATCTTGTTTTCGCGGGTTATTTATAATACCGGAAACCGAAAAAAACCATCTGAGTAGTGTGATTATTACAAAAGATAAGAAAGAACCGAACAAAATAATGGCTCGGGAAAAACGGTATTGTTCGGGAAGCAATGAATAACCGGCAAGCAGCACCACGATTGTGATCACTGCAGAGCGTATCAGTCTCGGCCGTTTATAATACCGGTCATACAATCCCGCATAATAGGCAATGGTCAGAAAAGCAATAGTGAGGATAGGAAACAATGTCCAGAGAAGTTTATTGTCGTACTGTACATCGGGCCGCACATATTCATTCCAAAAATATTTCACGGTCCAGAAAGAGGCCAGGGTGATCCCTGCATCAACAAAGGGAAGACCCAGCCGGCGGATAAAATTGGCAACGGCAGTCATCATGGCACGGAACCAGATTGCAGAGTGAACCAGCAAATTGAACATTCTGGCTCTGCTGCCTCCGTATTGTTTTTTCACAAAGATGCTCATGGCCCTGTAAAACATCCGTATATAATTCAAGGTTCCTTTGCGGGTACTCTCTCCTTTGAAATGTATGATGCTGACTCCGGGAAAGTAATAGTTTTTATATCCTGCTTTCCGGATCCTGTAGCTTAGATCCACATCTTCGCCATACATGAAAAAAGTTTCATCAAACCCGCCGGTTTTATCCAATACTTCTTTTTTGATCATCATAAAAGCTCCTGCCAATACTTCTACTTCATGAATCTGATCTTTGTTCAGGTTGCCGAGATGATATTTTGAAAACGTTTTTGATTGTGGAAATAATTTTGATAACCCAAACAGTTTATACAATGCTGCCGAAGGAGAAGGGAATGAGCGTTTTGATTCTTTTAAAAACCGGCCGGAACCGTCCAGCATTTTTACTCCCAGCGCACCGGCATCAGGATGAGACATAAAGAAGGATATACATTTTTCAAAACAATCTTCGGGAATGATAGTATCGGGGTTTAAAAACAGGATATATTCTCCCTTTGCCATCTGCCATCCCTGGTTGCAGGCTTTGGCAAAGCCCAGGTTTTCTTTGTTGACTAAAAAATTCACTTCAGGAAAGAGAGGTTGCAAAAAGGCAAGGCTGTTATCTTCGGAATGATTGTCCACCACAATGACCTCTGCCCGTAAACCCAGGGACGCCCTGCGGACCGAATAAAGGCATTGCTCCAGAAAATGTTTTACGTTGTAGTTTACTATAATGACAGATAATTGCATGCGCACGGCAGGCGGTTCTGATGATTTTGTCAAAAATAACAGTTCTCTTACAGCATTGTGAAATTTATTGTTCTTAATGGCGGCCTTCGGATCATTATCTTTGCTCATGTTTAAATCCACACTGATAGATGCGGTACAAGCGGGTGCTGTTGAGATCCGCCGTTTCTTCCAAAGAGATTTTAAAATCAGCAATAAAGAAGGCATCAACAACCTGGTCACCGAAGCCGATCATGCATCAGAAAAAGCCATCCTGGCCGTGATCAAAAAAAATTTTCCGGATCACTATATTTTAAGTGAAGAAGCAGGAGTAATGGCCCGGGATTCCAGTTATAAATGGATCATTGATCCTATTGACGGCACCGTGAATTTTGCCCACGGAATACCGTTGAATTGCGTCTGCATTGCTATAGAACACAATGGTGAAGTAGTGATGTCAGCTATCTATAATCCGCATCTGGAAGAATTATTCTTTGCAGAAAAAGGTCATGGTGCATTTCTGAACGATAAACCCATCCACGTAAGCAGGCAGACAGAAGTGGCCAAAGCATGCCTGGTCACCGGTTTTCCCTATACTTACCTGGACACTCCCAACGGGCCATTGCAGATCTTTGAAAAATTTATCAGGAAAGGAGTGCCAGTCCGCCGCCTTGGATCTGCGGGTATTGATCTTTGTTGGGTTGCCTGCGGAAGGTTTGATGGGTTTTATGAACACAAATTAGAAGCATGGGACAGCGCTGCCGGGTGGCTTATCGTGGAAGAAGCCGGGGGAAAAGTGACTGACTTTGGGGGAAATAAATTTTCTCCTTATCAGCCGCATGTGCTGGCCACAAACGGAATAATCCACGATGATATGCTGGCAGTAATCAACAATGAAAAAAGATTATAGACGGTAAGCCGTAAATCTTATGGAACAACGAACAGAAATATCTTCTCTTGGTGAATTCGGACTGATTGAACACCTGACCCGGAACATTGAATTGCAAAATGCCTCTTCCGTGGTTGGCGTAGGCGATGATGCTGCGGTCATTGATCATTTCGGAAAACAAACGGTGGTGACTACCGACCTGCTGATCGAAGGAGTTCATTTCGATCTCGTTTACACCCCATTAAAACACCTGGGTTATAAGAGCGTGATCGTCAATCTGAGTGATATCTATGCCATGAATGCAGTACCCACCCAGATCATTGTCAGCCTTGGTATCAGCAACCGGTTCAGCGTGGAGGCATTGAATGAATTTTATGAAGGGATCTATGCTGCCTGTGAAAAGT
>WBZR01003757.1_pt1 | contig 13198 bp, 7 predicted proteins | sample 5204231 | NCBI WGS metagenome assembly WBZR01 (sample SAMN12412403, study PRJNA552823) | activated sludge metagenome | isolation source: activated sludge from anammox sidestream of wastewater treatment plant... | place: USA: Virginia | collected 2017-08 | reverse complement strand
AGGCTCGGTAATTTGTCTTGGTGGGACAAGCTCCGGGGTGCCAAATAGTCAATAAACTCGCTAGCCAGAACGCAGCGCCTCCCTCTTTGGCGCGAGCGTATACGCTCGTACCCTCCATGGGACCTCAATCTTGTAGGTCATGCCCGCCGACCTTCGCGGATTGTGCGCATGGCCTCATCCAAGCTGACGTAGGTATCCAGTCCGGCTCTGCGCCTGCGGTCGATCTCCTCCAACCCCGCAAGTTCATCATCCGTGATATCGAAAGCCCCTTCTTTGTCTTCGCGGGTGAGCGAGGCACGAAGGTGGCCAGGATACTTTCGTTATGCTCCTTCTGCAACAGCTGCATGACCTCGGCGCGGAGGTCGATGGCGCTCATGGCGATGGTGTATGCATCAAAGTTAAGAGGTGGTGCCGACAACAAAGGCTCAGGAACGACCGACACCCTCCTGGTATGACCATCCACGCTCGTGCCCATGATCCATTACCGCCGGGCAGACTGTAGCAACCACCGTGCTCGGTGGATGAGGCGATGGTCCGTGGAGGTTCGGATCACTCGAACACCCTGAAGTGTTCTTCGAACCGGTAGATGCATCCTTGCTAAGGGTGACATAACCCTTCTGCTGAAGGAGAGCTTTTCAAATTTTCGCCCTCAAACTTGAAATGCCCTTCCCGCTTTTTCAAATTCGGACAAGGTTGGCCCGTGAAACAACCATCAAGAAACGGAACATCTGGATTTCAGTCAGTTATTCCACTGCCCGCACTTCCCTGTCCCTAGCCATAAAGCAAAATCAGGTCATGGGGCTGGCTCCGTTGATCCCTACTTCGGCTCCCACAGCTCAATCTTGTTCCCTTCGGGGTCGTACACCCACGCGAAGCGGCCATAGTCCTCGTCCTGGCGCTTGGGATCGATGCGTACACCGGAGGCCTCCAGCTTCTTAAGCAGCCCATCGAGGTCTTGCACGCGCAGGTTCAGCATGAATTGTTGCTTGGGGTCGAAGTAGTCGCTGTCACGTTTGAAGGGCGAGAACACCGTTGGGCCGGCATCCTGCTGCCACACCCAACCGTGCTCCTGGTCGTTGATGCCGAAGTGGTCGTTGTACCATTTGGCCAGCGCCGTGTGGTCGTTGGCGCGGAAGAAGAAGCCGCCGATGCCGGTGACGTGTCGGGACATGGTGTGGGGTTTGGTCCTGCCAAGGTAGGGGAACACAGGACGCAACAACGGTATCGTTGCACGCGTCATGGCCGTGGTGTCCAGTGCCTCGGCACTTGGCCGCATCGGCGTAACTTCGCCAAGGAAACCATCATTCATGGCCAAGACCATCACGAAACCTGCGCCGATCACGGTGGGCATTGAACAACCTTCCGGGAACGGGCATGACGCCGGCAATCCGGCCCAAGCCGATCGCCTGCCCGTGATGAAGACCTACAAGATCTTCATCGGAGGCAAGTTCCCGCGCACCGAGAGCGGCCGTTACTACCAGCCCAAGGGCGCCGATGGCAAGCCGCTGGCCAACGTGTGCCGCAGCAGCCGTAAGGACGTGCGCGACAGCGTGGTGGCTGCCCGCAAGGCCTTCGGCGACTGGGGAAGCCGGACCGCCTTCAACCGGGGCCAGATCCTCTACCGCATCGGCGAAATGCTGGAGGGCCGCAGTGCACAGTTCGTACATGAGCTCATGTTGCATGGCGCGGAACGCAAGTGGGCCGAGGCCGAAGTGGCCCTTGCCGTCGACCGTTGGGTGCACTACGCCGGCTGGTGCGACAAGTACCAGGCGCTGTTCAGCAGCGTGAATCCCACCTGCACCAGCCATTTCAACTTCAGCGTACAGGAACCCACCGGCGTGGTGGGCATCCTGGCACCGGAGAAAAGTGGCCTGTTGGGTTTGGTTAGCGTGGTGGCTCCGGCCATCGCCGGGGGCAACACGGTGGTGGTGGTGGCCAGCGAAAGCAGGCCATTGCCGGCGATCTCCTTCGCCGAGGTGCTCGCCACCAGCGACCTGCCGGGCGGCGTGGTCAACGTGCTCACCGGTTATCAAGGTGAGCTTATCAAGCCCATGGTCACGCACATGGACATTAACGCCCTGGTGTGCACCGACGCCAGCGCCGAAAATCGGAAGGAACTGGACACCGGGGCGGCGGTCAATATGAAGCGGATCGTGTATCGCCAGGTTGAGGACTGGACGGGCGAGGAGGGGCAATCACCCTACTTCATCCTTGATACGCAGGAGGTGAAGACCACCTGGCACCCCATCGAGCGAGGGCAAGGCGGGGGTGGGGGGTATTGAAGCCCCACCATGGAGTGATGTCAGAACTTCGCGCACGGCACCACGCGCCTCCGGGCCATGGAGCGCTTCTTGCGCTTGTCCGCCAGTTCCAGGATGGTGGTGATCTCGTGTGCTCCGCCACTGTTCATGGCCAGCCGCGAGATGGTGATGTCGTAGCTGTATCCGAAACGCCAATCGCCGGCCTTGAAGCCCGCCAGCAAGGCGATGGCATCGTTGTTCTGGTAACCGGGCCGGTATGATTTCACCGGAAGGCCGCGGTACCACAAACCCGCAAATACGGGGTCACGCTCAAAGTAGGCCCCGATGTCCAACTGGTCGAACTTGGCCTGTGCACGATAGTTGAACGCCGCCACGACGGACTGCGGGTTCTTGCGCACCATCCCGCCGTTGCGCAACTTGAAGCGGTAGCCGCCATGCATGTTGACCTGCTTGGGCAGCCGCGATTCATTCTCAAGCAGTGATTGGTTCGGCTCATTGAGGTGCAGCACCGAGAAGCCGAGCCACATGTTCGGCGTGAAATAGAGCAAACCCGTACCGATGTCGGAATAGCCGGTCTTCTTCCCGTCGTAGTGCTCGTAGGTGGCCACGTCGCCGCCCCTGGCCAGCTGGTCGTTGAACACCAATTTCGAGTAGTCCACGGCGCGGCTGGCGAAGCCGAACTGCAGGGCCGGCCGCAAATAGACCTTGTGCTTCAGGCGGATCTCATAGGCATATTGGAATGCCACGGAGGTGGTCCTCAAGGCGCCGCTGCCCGCCTGGTCGCGCAGGGCAATGATGCCGATGCCGCTGTTCAGGCTTGCAAGGTATTGGTCGGCCGCGAGCGTATAGGAGATGAAAGCACCGGGGATCGCCGGCCACTGGTCGCGGAATTGCAGGGCGAAGCGGTTCTGTACCGTGGTGCCCGCGAAGGCCGGGCTGAGATAGGTGGGCGTGGCGTAGAACTGCGTGAAATGGGGGTCCTGTGCCAGGGTGTGGCCGAAGGCGCCGAGGACAAGGGCCCAGCTGATGCCAGCGCGCAGCCTCATGCGGTTCAGTGTTCGGGCAAGGCGACGGCGGTTTTCTCGCCCGGCATCATTTTCACGTCCAACATCAACATGTCCAGCACGTCCTCGTCGCTCGTGAACAGGTCGTGTTCCCATGGGGAATACCCCTCGGCGCTGACCTCCATGTGGTACGGCTGCCCCGGCCGCAGGGCCATGATGTATCGGCCCGTGCGTGCGTTGGTGTTGTAAATGCCGAAGATCTCGTCGGTCTTCGTGTTGGTCAGGACGATGCGGGCCTTCACGGGCTCTTCGTTCGTGTCGGTCACCACGCCTTGCACCAGCTGGTATTCCACTTGGCTCATGGGGAAGACGACCTCATAAATGTCCTGGCCGCCCAGTCCGCCGTCACGCTCGGAGCTGAAATAGCCGGTGCGTCCGTCCTCGCTCAGGCAGAAGTAGATGTCGTCGTTCACGGTATTCAGCGGATAGCCCAGGTTCACCGGCTTTTCCCACACGTTCATGTCGGGGTCCAGGAGCGCTGCCTTGAAGATGTCGAAACCGCCCATGGTGCCATGGCCGTTGCTGCTGAAGAACAACGTGGTGCCGTCGCTGTGCATGAAGGGGGCGTCCTCATCGTACGGGGTATTGATCTCCGGGCCCAGGTTCAATGGTTCGCTCCATTGGTTATTGGGCAGCCGGCGGATCCGGTATAGGTCCCGGCCGCCGAACCCGCCGGGGCGGTCGCTGGTGAAATAGATCTCCGAACCGTCCGGGGAGATGGTGGCGCTCGGTTCGTGGAATTTGCTGTTGATCTTGTCCGTCATCCGTTGCGGCGTGCCCCACATGCCTTGGGCACGCTGGGTGATCAGCAATTCGCCGTTGGGGTTCTCCATGCTGGCGCGGTAGATGATCATCTCGTTGCCGTCCGGGCTCAGGCCCACAGTGGCGTCCTGCATGGTGGAGTTCACCGGGGCCTGGATGTTCGCCGCGCGCTTCCACACCTCATCGGTGCGGGTGCTCATGTAGATGTCCTCATAGAACTGCCCGGCGTCGTCCTTCAGGCCGCCCATCGTGCCAGGCCTGCGGCTGGTGAAGAAAATGGTATTGCCATCGGCGGTCACCAGGGGACAGTAGTCATGCGCCGGCGAGTTGATGGCCGGGCCCAGGTTGCGGATGCGCAACCGCACCGGTTCGGCCACGAGCGAGCGCGCATTGTGTGCGATGGCGATCTGCCTGTCCACTTCGGCCCTGGGGATGTCCCTGCCATTCTGGTTGCGGTATTGCTCCAACAGGGTGATCTCCTCGGCGAACCGTTGTTGGCGGTGGCGTTCAAGCGCAAGCCGGTAGACCGCCTCCAGGCTGCCGTGCCGCACCGCCACCTCGAAATGGGCCACGGCCTTGGCGCGCTTGTCGGGCATATTGGCCTCGCACATGCCGATGCCGTAGTAGGTCTCCGCAAACGTGGTGTCCAGGTACAGCAGGCGCTTGTAGATCTTGTAGGCATCGGACCATTGGCCCGCATCCATCAACGTGCGTGCCTCGTCCAGCATGTTGTACTGCGCGCGGGTATAGCCACGTTGCGCCTCCGCGGTGCCAAAGGGTAGCACCGCCAGCCACAACGCGCCGATAAGCAGGTATTGGTTTCTCATCGCAGAAGGGTAAGGTCTCCCGTCATTCGTTTTTCTTCGCCCGTGACGAAGCGGGCGTATGCTTTCCATACGTACACGTCCTGCTTGGACAGTTGGCCGCGGTAGTATCCATCCCACCCCACGCGGATATCATCGGTCTCGAAGAGCAGCTCGCCCCATCGGTTGAAGATCTGCAGTTTGTAATCCACCACGCCTTTGCTCAACGGGTGGAAGATGTCGTTGTCCAGGCTGTTCGGGTCGTATACGCCATCACCGGGCCCGGTGTTACCGGGCGAGAAGGCGTTCGGGAACTTGATATCGCCGCCGGCAATGGCCGTTACCGCACCCGGCACGTTGAATGTGTCCGGGCAATTCCAGGCATTGTTTGCGATGAGGCTGATGTCGTACGTGCCCGGTTGCTGATAGTAGTGGACCGGCGAAGTTTCGTTGCTGAAGGTGCCGTCGCCGAAATCCCACACATAGCTCGTGGCGTTGGTGCTCAGGTTGTACGTGAACAGCGGTTGCGACGGGGCCACCACCTGGTTGGGCTGGGCCGTGAAGTAGGCCACCGCGCTGGGATGCACCACCACGGAATCCACCTTCACCATGGTGCTGGTGCCTCCATTGAGCCCGAAGACAGTGAGGGTCACCGTGTACGTTCCCGGCGTGTAGTACTGGTGTACCGGATTCTCCGCGATGCTCGTGGCCCCATCTCCGAATTGCCATTGGTAGCCCAGGGCGAGCAGGGATTGGTTCGTGAAGGACACGGTCAACGGCACGCAACCTTCCCCGCTGCCGACGAAAGCCGCCGTGGGGAGCGGAGGGTCGATCGTCACTTGCTGCGTGGCCGTGTCCGCACAGATGCCGGAGCTGACCACCAACATGATCGTGTAGGTGCCCCACGTGTCGTAAACGTGCGGGTCGGGATCCTCCTGGGCCGAGGCCGAACCGTCGCCGAAGCTCCAGGCGTATGTCCACGGGCCTGGTGCGGTCGTGTTGTCAAGGGTCACCGTGGCGTCCGGGAAGACCTGCGTGAACGGTGTGGCGAAGAAGGCGGCGCTGGGCAACGGGTGGATGACGATGTCATGTTGCGCCGTACTGGTGCATCCATAGGCCGAGGTGGCGGTCAGGGTCACGGTGTAGGTCACGTCGGAGGTCCCCGTGTTCAAGTAGGTGTGGCTGATGTCCGTGCCCAACAACGTGATCCCGTCACCCATGTCCCACAAGACCTGTACGGCACCCGTGCTTTGGTCGGTGAGGTTGAGCTGGGTCGGCGAGCAGGCTTCCGCAGGCAGCTGGAATTGGGCCTGTACCCCGGGGAAGATGGTGATCGGCACGATGGCCGTATCGGTGCAGCCAAACGCGGTGGTGGCTATCAGGCGCACCGGGTATGGGGCTGGTGACGTCCCCGTGTTGTTGTACAGGTGGGATACATCGCCCGGAGGGGAGTTCTGGAAGGTTCCGTCCCCGAACTGCCAGCTCATGGCGGAGGCGCCGATGGAAAGGTCCTGGAAGTTGATCATCGCCGGCGCGCATCCCGTGGCCGGGGTGGCGGTAAACTGTGCGATGGGGCTGGGATGCACCAGCACGGCGGCCGTGGCCGTATCGCTGCATCCGAAGGTGGAGGAGGCGATCAAAACCGGGTGGAAAAGCGTATCGGCAAGCCCGTTGTGCAAGTAGGTGTGTGCCGGGGTCGTGGCCACGCTTCCGCCCCCGTCCCCGAACGCCCAGGCATAGCTGGTGGCACCCGTGCTCAGGTTCACGAAATGGGCGGCCAACGGTGCACAGCCGGCGCTGTCCACCACGAAGGCGGCTTGCACCTGGGGAAAGACTTCCACCGTGGCGCTGGCGGTATGGCTGCATCCTTCCGCGGAAGTGGCGGTGAGTGTGACCGGGTAGGAGGCCGCGCCGGGCCCCATGAAATTGTACCAGGTATGCGCGTGGACCAGGGCCATCGTGTCGGAGGTCTGGCCGTCACCATACGACCACTGGAAGCTGGAGGCACCCTGCGACTGGTTCTGCAACGTGGTGGAAAGAGGATGGCATCCGGACAGCGAACCCAAAGAGAATTGGGCCACGGGTGCGGGGAACACGGTGATCACGCCCGCCGTGCTGTCCGTACACCCGAAGGCATTGGTGGCCACCAGCCGCACCGGGAAATGCAACGTGCTGTCCGTATTGTTGATGTAGGTGTGCTGGGGCGTGGGACCGGAGCCCGTGCCGCCATCGCCGAAATCCCACTGGTAGCTGATGGCACCGATCACCGAAGGGAAGGTGACCGTCAGCGGGGTGCATCCGCTGTCCGGTTGTGCGCTGAAGACGAAGTCGGGGGCCGGATAGGTGATGATCTGTTGCTGGCTGGTGTGGCTGCAACCGGCCCAGTTGGACACGGTCAGGCTCACGGTCATCACTTGCAGTACGCCGGTGGTGTTGATGTAGGTATGGGATGGTGAGGCGTCCGTGGAGGTGGCCCCGTCGCCGAAATCCCACAGGTAGCTGGTGGCACCGGTGCTGTTGTTGGTGAAGTTGACATCCAGCGGGGCGCAACCGGGTTGGGCATCATGGGTGAACATGGAAAGGACCGTGGGGGCCACGGTGATCACCGACGATGCGGTATCACTGCACCCGAACGTCGTGCTGGCGATCAATTGGGCGGTGTAGGTGCTGTCCGAGTTCCCGGGGTTCAAGTACGTATGCAGCGGGTCCGTGGTATTACTCACCCCGCCGTCGCCGAAGTACCAGACATGGTTCGAGGCACCCGTGCTGTTGTTGGTGAACTGCACGTCCAAGGGGGAGCAACCGGTCGCCGGCGCGGGCACCATGGCTGCCACGGGCTTTTGCTCCACCGTTACCTGCGTGGTCCCTGTGCCGGAGCAGTAAGGCGTTGTGACGGTCAGGGTGACCGTGTACGTGGTGCTGCCCGCGTACAGATGCGAAGGCCCTTGGTCCGTGCTGGTATTTCCGTCGCCGAAATCCCAGTTCCACTGCTGGATGGGGTTGCCCGGTGGCGTTACGGTCAGGTCGGCGAATTGGGCCTCCATGCCCTCGCATACGTTCTGCACCCCGATCTGCGGGTCGGGCACCGCGAACACGTGGACGGAATCGGTGTAGGTGTCCTGGCATCCTTGGCTATTGATGGCGGTCAGGGAGATGGCGTAATCGCCCACGGCCGCATAGGTGTGCGGGGGCGGGTTGGGCGATGTGTCCGTGGTGCCGTCGCCGAAATTCCACAGGTAACTGGTGGCATTGCTGCTGGTGTTCACGGCCTGCACGGTCAACGAGGTGCAGGCTGCATGTTCGTCCAAGGTGAATTGGGCCGTGGGGCTGGGCAGCACGGTCACGGCCACCGTGGCCGTGTCCGCGCAGCCGGCCGTCGCCCCCTGGATGCTGGCGGCGTACTGCACGTTGTACACGCCGGCGCTGTTGAAGGTGTGGCTTTGGTTGCCCCCATTGGCCCAATGGAAGCCGTTGCCGTCATCGAAGTTCCACTCGAAGTAGTTGGCCCCGCCGGTCATGGTCGGGATGAATTGCACGGGATCGCCCGCGCACACCGGGTTGGGGTTGGCGCTCAGGCCCACGCTGGGCGGGGGTACGATGGTGATGGTGACGTAGGCGGTATCCACGCCGCAGTAGTTGCTGTCCAGCATCATCACCTGGTAGGTGCCGATGGCCGGGTAGGCGATCGTGTGCGGGAACGTTGGCGGCCACGGGGTCCAGCCGATGATGGAATCATGACCCGCGCCCCAATAGTCCCCGAAGTTCCAGTACTCGTAGCGCTGGTAGATGTTCCCTTGCTGGTAGCAGTTGCGCCGCGTGGTGTTCAGGTAGGTCACTTCGTTGTCGGGCCAGCACAGCAGCGTGGCGCTCGGCGAAATGGCCGCCGTGTCGATGTCCCAGATGCGGATCGGGTTGAACGTGGCGATGCTGGGCCCGCCCTGCAGGGTGTTGCACATGTTCTCCGCGCTCAGCTGCACGGTGGTCTCACAGCCCACGGTGCCCGGCAGGTACATGTGGGTCAAGGTCTGGCCCAGGTTGGTGTAGTCATAGGTGTACCAGGTGCTGCCATCACCGAAGTTCCAGCGGAACACGGTGTTCGGCGAGGTGTTGGTGCTGCTGTTGATGAAGTCCAGCGATTGGGGCGCACAGGCCTGGGTGAGCCCTCCCACGGGGATCTGGATCGAAGCACTGGTGCTCTGCTCCATCGTCACCGTGCCGGTGATCACGCATCCACTGGTGAGTTCCGTGAAGGTGACCGTATAGGTGGCCACCGCTGCCGGGTACAGATGGGTCACGGTCTGCGGAGGGGCCAGGCCGGGGCCCACGGCGGCGGGGCTGCCGTCACCCCAATCAATGGTATAGGCACCGGTGGGCGTGGGGGAGGCGACCACCAGGGTGAAGTTGCCCCCGGAGCAGCTGATCCACTGGGGCGCATCGCTGAGGTCGCCGTTGCTGTCGAACAATTGGGGGCATTGCCCCATGGCCGCACCGGCCATCAACAGGGCGGAAACGAATGCGGGCAGGCCGCCGGTGATCCGATGGGAGCGCATCAGGCCCCTGTACGCGAAGGGAGGATCTTTGGATACCCACACGGCCGGTCTTTCGACGGACTCCCTGGCCTTCCGGCCGGTTGCTCCACCTCAAGGGATGAACATGGCCACGTCCGGGATGAACCAATCCAGGCCGTAGACGTATCAACGGGCATTCCAAGGGACATGACGGCATGGCGGACTATGATCTTTGCGTGATCGGCGGCGGACCATCGGGCTATGCAGCGGCCATGCGGGCCGTTGACCTGGGCAAACGGGTGGTATTGGTCGAGCGCGACCGCATCGGCGGGACCGGGATCTACAACGGGGCCCTTGCCTCCAAGACCTTGTGGGAACTGAGCCACCGCGTGTCATCCGCCAACGAGGCCTTGCTGGGGCGCGACAAGGAGCCCTTCCGGCTCAGTTGGAAGGAGATCAACAAAACCCTCAACGAAGCGCTGTTCGAGCGCAAGTACCTGCACGCCTGCCACATGCAGATGATGGAGGCCAGGCCGGGTGCTGAAGGGAAATTGTTCAAGCATGTCAGGGGCCATGCCACATTCATGGATGCCCACACGGTGAAGGTGGAAAGGGATGGGACCGTGGCGCAGATCAGTGCCGCTCATTTCGTCATCGCCACCGGCAGCCGCCCGCGCATGCTGCCGGGCATCGCGGTCGATGAACGGAGGATCCTTTCCAGCGACGGGATCTTCTCCATGGAAAAACTTCCGGAAAGCATCGTGATCATCGGCGCAGGGGTGGTGGGCTGCGAGTTTGCCACCATCTTCAGCAATTTCGGCCAAACCCGGGTACACCTCATCGACCGTGCCGTGCGCATCCTGCCCTTCGAGGACGAGGACGTCGCCGGGCTGGTGGCGGACAACCTGCAGCGCAAAGGCGTGGTCATCCACCACCAGGCCAGCCTGGAACGGATCGCGGCCGAGCCCGATGCGGTGCGCTACCTGTTGCGTTATGACCATGGCGGTGCCGAGGAGGTGGCCGTGGAGAAAGCCCTGCTTTCCGTGGGCCGAGTGCCCAACGTGGACCGACTGGGGCTCGACCGTGCCGGCGTGGACCGCGATGCCAAGGGACAGGTGGTGCTGGACGGAACCCGAACATCATGCCCACATATCCACGTGGTGGGGGATGCCATGGGGTCGAACATGCTGGTGAACATCGGCGAACAGGAAGGAAGGCACGCCGTGGAAAGGATCTTCTCCGTGCACGGGCACCCGCTGAGCCATGCCAATGTGAGCACCATCATGTTCCTGGACCCCGAGGTGGCCGGTGTCGGGCTGAATGAGCAGCAGTGCCGCGACCAGGGCATTGCCCACCGCACCGCCCGCATCGATTACAGCTGCATCGCACGGGCCATCGCCATGCGGCGCACCAAGGGCTTTTTCAAGCTTATCGTCACCGATGACGCGGACATGAAGGTGCTTGGCATGCGGGCCGTGGGCGAGCATGCCAGCAGCGCCGTGCAGGCCGTGGCGCTGATGATCAGCCAGGGCATGGGCATCGGCGGCCTGGCCACCTTGATGCACCCCCATCCCAGCATTACCGAGGGCCTTCAGGAATGTGCCCGCATGCTCATGGGCACCAGCATCTTCAAGCCCGAGGTGCTCAACGACCGCATGCGCTGCACCGCATGGCGGCCCCAGGCCGGAACGCGCGCCGCCTGAGCCGGACGCTCCCCGGTAGACCTATAGATGGGGCGGGCCCGGGTCCTGGAATTCCGGATTGGCCAGGAATTCTTCATCCGTCAACGACTCCAGGAAGGCTTTGATCTGCTGGCGCTTTTGCGGCGTCAGGCCCAGCACCATGTCCGGGTCCGTGAATTTCATGAAGGGGTCCACCGTCGCGGAAGCATGGCCACCGGAGTTGTAGTGGTCCAACACGTCATCGAGGGTGGCGAAGCGACCGTCGTGCATATAAGGGGCCGTGACCGCGATGTTGCGCAACGTGGGTGCCTTGAACTGGCCGAGGTTCGCCGGGTCGCCCGTTACACCCGCCCGCCCCGGGTCCGGGAAGACCGTGTCCAGCCCGTTGTTGTGGAATTGCCCATCGGTGAACAGGCCCGCATCGGCAGTATGGCAATGGAAACAGTCGGCGCCGCCCTGGCCGGTCACCGGCGTGCTGCCCGCCACGGGAATGATCTGCCCGGGGCTGCCCCCTTCGAGCTGGAACAGGTTGAAGCCCACCTGCGCATCAGGCGAGATCAGCCCTTCGCCCCTGCGGAACCTGTCGAAGGGGCTGTTGCCGCTGATCATCGTGCGGATGAACTGGGCCAGCGCCTTGGCCACCAGCAGGGAGTCTATTTGCTCCGTGCCAAAGGCCCGGGTGAACAATGCGGGGTAGACCGGGTCGGCCTGCAGCTTGGCCATCACGTTCGGCCAGGTGTCGTGCATCTCGATCGGGTTCACCACCGGTTCCAAGGCTTGTTCCTCCAGGCTGGACGCGCGACCGTCCCAGAACAGGAAATTGGCGTAGCCCAGGTTGATCAACGGCATGGCGCTCCGGTTGCCCGCGATGCTGTCGATCCCCTTGCTCACCGCCTTCCCGTCGGCAAAGCCCAGCGCTTGCATGTGGCAGCTGGAACAGCTCATCCCGTTATCGCCGCTCAATCGCTTCTCATAGAAAAGAAAACGGCCCAGGGCCACGCCTTCCTCCGTCAACGGGTTGTCCGCAGGGATCTCCATCGGCGGCAGGTTGGAGGGGATCTGAAGGATATACGGCGTGGTCCCCGTCCCCGGCGATGAGGGCCCTTCGGGCATTGCTTCACGCTTGCAGGCCACGGCCGCCATCACCAACCCGCAGAGCAACAGGAAAACGGACAGGTATCCCTTCATTCCACTTGGTCCAAAGATCGGTCATCGGTCAGTGCCCGAAGGAAGGCCGCCAGGTCCTGCTGCTGCGCCGTGGAAAGCTGCAAGGGCGTGATCCGTGGATCCTTGCGGGGATCGGGCTGCCCGCCGGCATTGTAGTGGCTGATCACCTCCTCCAGGCTGGCCATGCTTCCGTCATGCATGTACGGACCGGTGACGGCCACGTTGCGCAGCGATGGCGTCTTGAATTTTCCGCGGTCCGCCGGGTCCAGCGTGATCCGCTGCCTTCCGGGATCGGAGGCATCGCCCGCGGAGGTGCCGATGTTGTGGAACCCGTGGTCGCTGAGGTCGAAGCCTGCGTGGCATGCGGCACACCCCGCATCGCCGAAAAAGAGTTGCATGCCGCGCGCCTCCGCCGGCCCGAGCGCGCCGGTGTTGCCGGACAGGTACCGGTCGTAGCGGCTGTGCCCGCTGATCAACGTGCGCTCGTAATTGGCGATGGACCGGGTGAGCACATACAGGTCGAAGGGCCTGCCATAGGCCCGGCGGCCCAGGTCCTGGATCACCGGGTCATCCTTCAACAGGTCCACTACCTGCTGCGGGTCGCTGTCCAATTCTTCTTCCGCGAAGAGCGGCACGAAGACCTGCTGCTCAAGCGTGGGTACGCCGCCGTCACGGTCCAGCAACGGATGGTACGCCACATTCGCCAAGGATGGCGCGTTGCGCATGCCCGGTTTGCCATGCACGCCCCGGCTCAACGGAAGGGAATCGCTGAATGCCCGCCCCGGCAGGTGGCAGGAGGCGCAAGAGACGCCCCTGCCCAGCGAAAGCCGCTCGTCAAAAAACAGGATCTTGCCCAATTGCACGCTTGCCCCGGTCAGCGGATTGTCTTCCCGAAGCGGGGGCGGCGGCCATCCCGCAGGAATTTCCAGGGCGAAGCGGGCCGGGGGACTG
>WBZR01003753.1_pt1 | contig 13208 bp, 10 predicted proteins | sample 5204231 | NCBI WGS metagenome assembly WBZR01 (sample SAMN12412403, study PRJNA552823) | activated sludge metagenome | isolation source: activated sludge from anammox sidestream of wastewater treatment plant... | place: USA: Virginia | collected 2017-08 | reverse complement strand
GCCCCTCGGGGCCGCCGTGCATCACCATCAGCAGCGGCCGCCTGCCGCCGAACTGCGCCGGCGGCAGGCTGAGGATGCCGCTGATCGTGCGGCCGTCGAAGCTCGGCCAGCGCACGATCTGCTGCTCGGGCATCGCCGACAGATCGAGGCCGGGCGGCACGAGCGGCTGCGTCCAGACCTCGAGCAGGCCGCTTGCAGGGTCCAGGCTCGAGATGCGCGCCGGACCCTGCGGCCCCGACGACTGCAGTGCGATCTCGCCGCTGGCGCGGTGCACGGCGATGCGCGCGACGCTGCCGGGGGCACGCTGTGCCAGCGGCCTCTCGCGCCCTGCGGGCAGGTCGAGCAGGCGCAACTCGCCGCGGCCGTCGACGTTGACGAGCAGCGACAGCCAGCGCCCCTGCGGATCGACATCACCGTCCTGCACGTCCCAGGGGATGTGCGCGGCGAGCCGCTGCACCGCGCCGGCGGCCGCCGGCCGGCCGGCGGCGTCGGCGGCGAGGGGCACGCGCATCGCCTCGCGGAATTCGCCTGCGCGGTCGCTCGTGAAGTACAGCGCGCTGCCGTCGCTCGCCCAGCCGCCGACGAAGTAGGCGGCGCGCGCCTCGCCGGCGCGCGGCAGCAGCCGCCGGCGCGTGCCGTCGCTCAGGTCGATCAGCCACAGCTCCGACTCGGTGACGGAGACGTAGCGCGTGATCGCCAGCTGCCGCTCGTCGGGCGAAGCCAGGGCGCCGAACCAGCCTCCGCCCGGAAGCTCGGCCACGACGCGGCGCGCGGCCGGAGCGAGCGGATCGACCAGGGCAACCGTCGTGTGCACCTCGCTGCGCCGCCCGTCGGCGGCGGTGCGATCCAGCGGCACCGAAGCGACGACCAGTCGCCCGCTCGTCGCCAGCCAGTCGAGCAGCGCGTGGCGCTCGCCGTTCGCGGTGAGCTGCAGGGTCGCGCGCGTGTCCGGGTCGAGGCGAAAAAGCTGGAAGCTCTCGTCGCCGCCGCTGCCGCGCGCGAAGACGATGAAGCGGCCCAGCCGCGGCTCCCAGCGCGCCCGCGTCACCGGGTCGGCGCCGTCGGTGAGCCGCTCGGGCGCGGCCAGCGGCGCGCGCAGCCGGTACAGCTGCGCGGTGCTCGCGCCGGGCGCGCGGTGCGCCAGCAGCATTTCGCGCCGCGTCGGGTGCCAGTCGACGAAGGCGTGGCCCAGCACCTCGGAGTAGCGGCGCACCGCGTCGAGCCGCGCGCGCTCGAGCGGCGGCACGCCCTCGACATGCAGCGCGCTCGGCGGCTGCAGCAGTTCCGGCACTCGGGGAGTGGACGACACCGGCGACACCGGCGACACCGGCGCGCACCCGACGAGCAGCGCGCAGGCCAGGGCCAGCGCCGTGCCGATATGCGTGGCCCTCACGCCGCCACCTGCGACTCGTCGCTGACGATGCGCCCGGCCTCGATCTGCAGGCGGCGCTGGCAGCGCGCGGCGATCGCCGGATCATGCGTCACCAGCAGCAGCGTCGTGCCGAGTTCGCGGTTCATCTCGAACATCAGTTCCATCACCTTCTCGCCAGTGGCGAAGTCGAGGCTGCCGGTGGGCTCGTCGGCCAGCAGCAGCGCCGGCCGCACGACGAAGGCGCGCGCCAGCGCCACGCGCTGCTGCTCGCCGCCCGAGAGCACCTTGGGGTAATGGCGCAGCCGCTCGCCCAGGCCGACGCGGCGCAGCATCTCGGTGGCCGCCGCGCGCGCGTCGCGCCGGCCGGCCAGTTCGAGCGGCAGCATCACGTTCTCGAGCGCATCGAGGTTGCCCAGCAGCTGGAAGCTCTGGAACACGAAGCCCATGCTGCGCGCGCGCAGCGCCGCGCGCGCGTCCTCGTCGATCGCGAACAGGTCCTGGCCGAGCAGATGCACGCTGCCGCTGCTGGGCAGATCGAGGCCGGCGACGATCGCCAGCAGCGTGCTCTTGCCCGAGCCCGAGGCGCCGACGACGGCCACCGACTCGCGCGGCCTGAGCACGAAATCGATGTCGTGGAGAATGGTGAGGGTGCCCGAGGCGTCGGTCACCTGCTTGGTCACGCGCTGCACGGCAATGATGGGTTCGGACATGCGAAGAAGGTTCCTGGCGCGGCACGCCCTGGCCGCGCACTGTAGCCTGCTCGTGCTGGGCGTCCTGCCGGTCCCTGCGGCCGCGGCACCGCACACGCTGCTCGTGCTGGGCGACAGCCTGTCGGCCGAGTACGGCATCGCGCGCGGCCAGGGCTGGGTGGCGCTGCTCGAAGCCCGCCTGGCGCGCGACAAGCCGGCGTGGCAGGTGGTCAACGCCAGCATCAGCGGCGACACCACTTCGGGCGGGCGCTCACGGCTGCAGGCGCTGCTGGCGCAGCACCACCCGCGCGTCGTCATCATCGAGCTGGGCGGCAACGACGCGCTGCGCGGGCTGCCCCTCGAGATGACCGAAGCCAACCTGAAGGCGATGGTGCGCGCGGCCAGGGCCGCCGGCGCCCAGGTGCTCGTCGCCGGCACCGCCGTGCCGCCCAACTACGGGCGGCAGTACGGCGAGGCGTTCGCGGCGCTGTTCGCCAAGGTCGCCAGGACCGAGGGCGCGGCGGTCGTACCCTTCATGCTGGCCGGCGTGGCCGACGGGCCGGACCCCTACGCGCTGTTCCAGCCCGACCGCATTCACCCGAAGGCCGAGGCGCATCCGCGCATCCTCGACAACATCTGGGTCGCGCTCAGGCCGCTGCTGCGCTGAGCGCCTGTGAAGATATGAATCGCGCCCGATTCATATCTTCACAGGTCTGAGCCACGCCGCCGAGCGCGGCGTTCAGCGGCCCCGCGGGCGCTCTCCGGCGGTTCCTGGACAGCAGGCGGGTCGCTCTGGGCGGTGACTCGTCAGCGGGCCGCCTCACGCTCGCGTTCGCGCTCACGCGAGATCGGCTCGGGAATGCGCTTGCGGCCTTCTTCACGAGGCGTCACGGCGCGCTCGGGCGCGCGCTCCGGTGCGCGTTCGACAGGGCGCGGCGCGGGCAGCGGCACCGGGCGCACGTAAGGCGGCGGCGCGCTCTGCGCGGGCGGCGAGGACCGCGGCGGCAGCGGCACGGCTCCGCCGGGCTCCATCTGCACCTGCGGCGTCTGCGGCGTCTGCGGCGTCTGCGGCGTCTGCGGCACCTGCGGCGTCCGCGGCGCCCGCGGCGCCCGTGGCGTCGGTGGCGCCGAGGGGATGGCCGCGTCGACGGCAGGCCGTTCGCCGCGCCAGGCCGGTGCGCGGTCGGCGCCTCGCTCGGGCATCCACCCGGGCTGCCTCGCGTCGCGACCGGCGTCGCGCCACTGCGGCGCCGCAGGCGGCTGCGCCCGCTCGAGCGGCCGGCGCACGACGTCGCGCGGCTCGACCACGGCGCGGGCCACCGGCAGCCGATCGACGAGCACGTCGCGCGGCACGACGGTCACCCCGCCGGGCACGCCCTGGTTCGTGTACATGATGGGCCCGGTGGGCACCTGGCGCGGCGGCGGGCGACGGTCGGGTTGCCAGGGCCGGTTCACGCGATCGCCGTAGCGCGGCGTGTGGTGGAACCACGGCACGTAGACCTCGCGCGGCGCCAGCGGCACCCAGCCGACCACCGGCGCGCCGATCTGGATGCCGACGCTCCATTGCGCCCCGCCGACCCAGGCCACGAGTGCCGGGGCATACACCGGACGCGCGACGTAGGTGCCCGGGCACCAGCCCCAGCGATCGCGCCACCAGACCCAGCGGCCGTAATGGAACGGCGCGAAGCCCCAGGGTGCGTCGTCGACCCAGGTCCAGCCCCAGGGTGCCACCCAGACCCAGCGTCCCTCGCGGTACGGCGCCCAGCCTGGCGCCACTTCGGCCGGCAGCCAGACCGGCCCGTATTCGATGCTCTGCGCCCAGCTGCCGTAGCGTTCGAGCTCGTCGGCGCCGGTCATCTCGGGCGAGACGTAGCGCTGGCCGGCGCTGCGCTGTTCGTCGCGCCGATCCTCGCGCAGCGCCCAGGTGGCGAAGGCGTCGTCGATCGTCGCGCCGATCTGCATGCGCAGCGCCGCGCCGTCGCGCCACAGCTCCGAGCGCTGCCCCGCACCGACAACGCCTGCAGGCAGCCCGGCCACACGCCACTCGCCGCGCCACACGCTGGCATAGCTGCGGTCGTCGACACGGTCGACGCGGTAGTAGCCGGCGCGCTGCGGCAGCAAGGTGACCTCGGCCGTGACGACTTGCGTCTCGCGCGCCACCTCGTCCGACCGCAGGCGCAGCGCGAGCTCGCCGGAGTGCAGCTGGAAGACCATGCGCTCGTCGTCGAGCCGCAGCACCTCGAGCTCGCTGCCGCCGCCCAGGCGCAGCGTGGTCGAGCCCGCCTGCAGTTCGGCGCGGCCGTCGCCGGCGGTGGACAGGCGGTCGCCGCCCAGCAAGGGCCGGTTGCGCTCGGCCGCGACCCAGTGCCCCGCTTCGGCGTCGAACCAGGAGACGCTGCCGTACAGCGCCGCGATGCGCCCAACGCGGCCCGGCGGATCGTCCTGTGCCGCTGCCGGCGGCGCGAGCGCGCCCAACAGCACCACCCCGAGCACGAGCGCCCACCCGAGCACCTGCCGGCCGAGCCTCGACCGCCACGCGAACCCGTCCGACCGCTGCTTCATGAGCCCTCAACGTCGGATCGGGGAACGGCGTCGACGCCACAGCGCGTAAAGGCGTGTTTCCGGCGCCGGCAGCCCACCGACGACGATTGCGCCGCGGCGCAGGGCAGCACGGAGGACTTCATGGCGCCGTGGCGAAGCGGCCGGCGCGCCCTCGCCAGCCTGCGCGGCCTGGGGCCCCGGCAGGCTCGCCGCGCCCGAGGGCGCGCGAGGCGGCCGGGCCCCCGCGCGGCGCGCCGCACCTTGTTTGGCCGCGATCAACGCGCGGGCATGCCGCGCCGGCAACAATCACCAGCGTGAACAGGAAGTCCGCGCCCGGATCCGTGTCGCATGGCGAGAGTGCCGGATCCGCGACACCCGAATCGCCGCCGCCCGAGTCCCCGACCCAGAAGCTCGACCGGCTCGTGCACTCGAGCTTCGGGTCCGTCACGGGCGGCCTGTCGCCGGTGTCGCTGGCGCTGGCCTGGGCCGACTGGGCCTGGCACCTCTCGGTGTCGCCGGGCCGGCAGATGGAGCTCGCCGGACTCGCCGCCCGGCACGGGCGCGACTGGCTGCACGGGATGGCCGGCCAGGCCGAGGCCGAGCCGGCGGGCGATGCCGACGACGACACGCGCTTCCGCCACCCGGACTGGGCGCAGCGGCCGTTCAGCGCGCTGCGCTCGGGTTTTCGTCACGCCGAAGCCTACTGGCGCGAGGCGTCGGTGACGCCGGGCATGACGGCGCACCATGCCGAGATGACGCGCTTCTTCGCCAGGCAATGGCTGGCGATGATGGCGCCGGCCAACTGGCTCGCCACCAACCCGGTGGTGCTGCGCGCGGCCGCCGAATCGGGCGGCGCGACCCTCGCGCAGGGCGCGCTGCACTGGCTGCGCGACGCCAGCGGCCAGAGCGACCCGCTGCCGCCGGGGCAGCCGCCGCAGTACCGCGTCGGCGTCGACGTCGCCGTCACGCCGGGCAAGGTGGTGCACCGCAACCGCCTGATCGAGCTGATCCGCTACACGCCGCAGACGGCCGAGGTATACGCCGCGCCGCTGTTCGTCGTGCCCTCATGGATCATGAAGTACTACATCCTCGACCTGTCGCCGCACAACTCGATGGTGCGCTACCTGGTGAGCCAGGGCCACACGGTGTACATGCTGTCGTGGCGCAATCCCGACGCCGCCGACCACGACCTGTCGATGGACGACTACCTGCGTCTGGGCGTCTTCGACGCCCTGGCCGCGATCGGCCGCCTGCACGGCCGGCGCGGCGGCGCACCGCAGGCCGTGCACGCGATGGGCTACTGCCTGGGCGGCACCTTGCTCGCCATCGCCGCGGCCGCCATCGCGCGCAACGGCCGGCGCCACGGCGAGATCCCGCCGCTGCCGCCGCTGGCCTCGATGACGCTGCTCGCGGCGCAGACCGACTTCTCCGAACCCGGCGAACTGGGGTTGTTCATCGACGAGAGCCAGATCGGCTACCTCGACCAGATCACGCGCGGCCAGGGCTACCTGAGCGGCAGGCAGATGGCCGGCTCGTTCCAGTTCCTGCATTCGCGCGATCTGGTGTGGACGCGCCGCATGCGTGAGTACCTGATGGGCGAGCGCGAGCAGACGAGCGACCTCATGGCGTGGAACGCCGACACCACGCGCATGCCGGCGCGCATGCACCACGAATACCTGAGCGCGCTGTACCTGCACAACGCGCTGGCCACGAGCAGCTACCGCGTCGGCGGCCGCCCGGTGTCGCTGGCCGACGTGCGCTTGCCGGTGTTCATGGTCGGCACCGAGCGCGACCACATCTCGCCCTGGCGCTCGGTGTACAAGCTGCACCACCTCTGCGATGCCGAGATCACGTTCGTGCTCACCGTCGGCGGGCACAACGCCGGCATCGTCTCCGAGCCCGGGCACGCCCAGCGCAGCTACCGCATCGGCACGCGGCCGGCCGAGGGCGCCTGGATCGACGCCGACGAGTGGCTCGCCGCAGCCGCGCGCCACGACGGGAGCTGGTGGCCGGCCTGGCACGACTGGCTGGCGGCGCGCTCGGGCCCGCTGCAGCGCGCGCCGGCGCTGCCGCGGCAGGCCGTGCTCGGCGACGCGCCGGGCCAGTACGTGCTGCAGCGCTACCGCGAATGAGGGGGTGAGCGGCCGGCGCACAGCTGGCCGCGCCTTCGCGCGGATGGGGAACCCGCGCGCGGCCGCGTTTGCGACGCCGGGTCAGCCGGCGCGCCAGGCCAGCAGGCCGATTTCGACTTCGCAGCAATCGACGCGCCATTCATCGCGCGCGCTGGCGCCGAGCAGCGCGTGCAGCCGCGCCGGGTCGGCCTGCGCACCGCGTACCTCCAGGTGGTCGACCGCATCGCGCAGCGCCGCGGCGCGCGTGCGGCGACGCTGCCAGGTCTCGCGCCAGTAGCGCGGCCGCACCCTGTGGCCGCAGGCACGCAGGCAGGAAGCCGCCAGCGGCACCCCGGCCGGCACGGCCCAGGGCAGGCCATGCGCGGCGAAGGCGGCCTCGAGCCAGGGATCGTGCCGCTCGCGGCCCCAGCCGACGAACAGGCACCAGCCTCGGCTGCACGCGCTCATGCGCTCGAAGTCGGCGGCCTCGCGCAGACTGGGCACCATCTGCGCCGCCACGAGATCGAAGGCGCCGCGCCAGCCCAGCGCATCGAGGTCGAGCGCACGCCAATCGGCCTGCACCGCCAGCGCGCGCGCCGGAGCCAGCGTGCGCGCGAGGCGCTGCAGCATCGCGGCCGAGACGTCGAGCGCCGTCACCTCGGCGCCGGCCTCGAGCGCATGCAGCGCCAGCGCGCCGGCGCCCGCGCCGATGTCGAGCACGCGCTGGCCCGGGCGCGGGCAAGCCGCCCTTGGCCAATGCGCCAGTCGCTGGCGCATGCGCGCGCGCTCGGCCGCCGCCAGCGGATCGGGGTAGTCGGCCGCGCGCGCGTCCCAGAACGCCGACTGGCGCTCGAGCGCGGGCTGTGGCTGGGGCGTCATCGCGGCAGATGCGTTGGCTGCTGGCATGGCGGTCTGGGCTGGTTCGATGTCGGCGCGGATGCGGTGGCGGCGGCCCGCGGCCGCAGCGGTGGGCATCCCGGGTTCGCTGCGGCCGGCGCGGTCGCGGCCGACCGCCGCACGCGGGGGCGCGGTGCGCGGTACGCGGCGCCGCGAGCGCGAGCCGATGCGATCGGCCGGTCCGAATGCACCGCTTCGATGATGGGGCGCAATCGGCAGTCGCACCCGCGCCCCGCGTTTGCCCCGTCTCCGGCTGCGGGCCTCGTATCATACGTTTGATCCTTTTCTCTTACGCCCGCGCCTGACCTCGCATCAGCCGCGTGGCCAAGGAGCGCACCGATGCCGCCATCCCGCCCCCCCTTCGCCGCCCTCGTCGCCGCGCTCGCGCTCGCCGCTGCGGGGCTGCTGGCCGCGCCGACGGCGGCCGCCGAGCCGCGCGGCGGGACGGCCGTCGTCGCGGTGACGGGCGATCCGGGCCATCTCAACCCGGCGATCTCCACCGCCGGCCCGCTGCACGCGGTCGCCGACTCGATGTTCAACGGGCTCGTCGCGCTCGACCGCGACGGCCAGCCGCAACCCGATCTGGCGCGCTCGTGGAGCATCGCGCCCGACGGCCGCAGCGTCACCTTCCAGCTCGTGCCCGGCGTGCGCTGGCACGACGGCAAACCCTTCAGCTCGGCCGACGTGAAGTTCAGCTTCGAGGAGTTGCTGCTGCGGCTGCATGCGCGCGCGCGCGCCGGGCTCGCGCCGGTGCTCGAGGCGATCGAGACGCCCGACGCGAACACGGTCGTGTTCCGCCTGCGGCGCGCCCATCCGGCGCTGCTGCGCCAGCTCGACGTCACCGAAGCGCCGATCCTGCCGCGCCATCTCTACGCCGGCACCGACCCGAACCGCAATCCGGCCAACCTCGAGCCGGTGGGCACGGGGCCGTTCCGCTTCGCGAGCTACCGGCGCGACGAACAGGTGGTCCTGGTGCGCAACCCCGACTATTTCAAGCCCGGCTTGCCGCGGCTGGACCGGCTCGTGTTCCGCATCCTGCCCAACGCCAACACGCAGGTCGCCGCGCTCCTGGCCGGCGAGGTGGACATGCTGCAGCGCGTCTCGGCGCTGGATCTGCGGCGGCTCCAGGGGCAGCCGGTGACGGCGGTCGACACGCGCGCGGCCGCCGGCGGCGCCAACTGCGTGATGACGCTCGCGTTCAACCTCGAGCGGCCGCGCACCGGCGATCTGCGCGTGCGTCAGGCCTTCGCGCACGCGATCGACCGCACCCGGCTGCTGCGGCTGGTGGCATTCGACCAGGGCCGCGTCGCCGCCGCGCCGATCGCCAGCGGCATCGCCTGGGCGCATCTGCCTGGCGCGCTCGACGCCTGGTCCTACGACCCGGCGCGGGCCAACCGGCTGCTCGACGAGGCCGGCCTCGCGCGCGGCAGCGATGGCCTGCGCGCCACGTTCGACGTGCTGCACTTCCCCGCGTTCGCGCGCTACACCGACCTGATGCGCGAGCAGCTGGCCGCCGTGGGCATCGGGCTGCGCGTGCGGCTGCTCGATCCGGCCGCGTTCGTGCCGGCCGTCTTCACGCAGCGCGATTTCGACCTCGCGCTCATCTCCTACTGCAACGGCACCGACCCCGAAATCGGCGTGCGCCGCATGGTGCACTCGAGCGCGGTCGGGCCGGTGCCGTTTTCCAACGCCGCGGCGTTCCGCGACGCCGAGGTCGACCGCCTGTTCGACCAGGCCGGCGCCACCAACGATGTGGCCGCGCGCGGCGAGGCCTACCGCGCGGCGCAGCGGCGCCTGGCCACGCTGCTGCCGTACTGGTGGCTGGTGGAGACGGACTTCAGCGCCGCCTGGCGCAGCGAACTGGCCGACTTCGCCCCCTGGAGCAGCCAGTTCGCCGAGACCGCCTGGCGCCGGCGCTGAGGGCCCTTCCCTTTGCGTTCGGACATGGTGCGTGCGGACATGAATCACGCCCGTCCGGTTCGTCTTCGTCACCGGCACTGAACCCGCCGCGCCGCCGCATGCCGCCCGCCCTGCTGCTGTGGACGCTGCGCCGCCTGCTGTTCGGGCTGGTGGCGGTGTGGTTCGCCGCCAGCCTCGGCTTCGTGCTGGTGCACGCAGCGCCCGGCGGCCCGGCGGTGGCGCTGGTCGGCGAGCATGCCGCTCCGGGCCAGCTCGAGGACGTGACGCGCGCCTGGGGGCTGGATCGCCCGCGCAGCGTGCAGTACGCGCAATGGCTGGCGCGGCTGGCGCGCGGCGACTTCGGCGTTTCATACCGTGCGCAGGCGCCGGTGGCGACGCTGATCGCCGAGCGCGCGCCGGTGACGCTGGCGCTGATGCTGCCCGCGCTCGTGCTGGCCAGTGCGGCCGGCATCGCCCTCGGCGTGGCCGCCTCGGCGCTGCGCCGCGGCTCGCGCTGGGTGGTCGGGGTGCTGGCCGGCCTGCACGCGGTGCCGAGCTACGCGATCGCGCAGGTGCTGGTACTGGTCTTTGCGCTGGGCCTGGGCTGGTTTCCCGTGCAGGGCCTGAGCGACGCGCGCAGCGAGGCCGCCGGTGCCGGGCGCTGGCTGCAGATGGCCTGGCGGCTCGCGTTGCCGGTGCTTTCGCTCGCGCTGCTGCAGTCGGCCTTCGTCGCGCTGCTGGCACGGGCACGCGTGGGCGAGGAGATGCGCCAGCCCTATGTCGCCACCGCGCTGGCCAAGGGTCTGAGCGCGGCGCAGGTGCGGCGCCGCCACGCACTGCGCAACGCCGCGCTGCCGCTCCTCACCCTGATCGGCTGGCGCTTCGGCGCGATCGTCGGCGGCGCGGCCGTCATCGAGACCCTGTTCGCGCTGCCCGGCCTCGGACGGCTGGCAGTGAGCTCGGCGCTGGCCCGCGACATCCCGACGGTGAGCGGCATCGTCATCGTCGCCTGCGCCACCGTGGTGGCGGCCAACCTGCTCGTCGACCTCGTGGCCGGCTGGCTCGACCCGCGCGTCGTGCGCGAGAGCGTATGAGGCGCCCGACCCCGAGGCGCGGTCCGCGGCCCTGGCAGGGCTGGGCCCGGGCGCTCGCGGCGCTGCTCGCGCTGCTCGCGCTGCTCGCGCTGCCCGCGCTGCCCGCGCTGCCCGATGGTGGGGCGGCGGCGGGCAACGCCGCGCCCTTCATCGCCCCGGGTGCGGCGCATCCGCTGGGCACCGACGACCTCGGGCGCGATCTGCTGCGCGAGCTGCTGCGCGGGCTGCGCACCTCGCTTGTCGTCGGGCTCGGCGTGACGGCGCTGGCGCTGGCCCTGGGCACGGCGGTCGGCCTGGCGGCCGGGCTGGGCTCGGCCCTCGCCGACGAGCTGCTGATGCGCGGCGCCGACATCGTCGCCAGCCTGCCCACGCTGGTGGTCGCCATCTTGGTGGCGGCGGTGTTCGGCGGCTCGCTGGCGGCGCTCGTGCTGGTGCTGGGGCTGGGCCGCTGGCCGCTGGTGGCGCGGCTCGTGCGCGCCGAAACGGTCGCGCTGCGCGAGCGCGACTTCGTGCTCGCCGCGCGTGCGCTGGGCGCGTCGCGCTGGCGCATCGGCCGCGTGCACCTGCTGCCGCACGCGCTCACGCCGGCGCTGGCCGCCAGCGGCATCCTGTTCGGCGGCGCGCTCGTCTCGGAAGCGGCGCTGGCCTTCGTCGGTCTGGGCGACCCGGCCCATGTCAGCCTGGGCCAGCTTGCCGCCAACGGCTTCGCCTTCGTCGTCCACGCGCCCTGGATGTGGATCGCGCCGGTGGCGGCAATCGTCGCGCTCACCGCGCCGCTGGCCATGCTCGCCGACCGCACGCCGGCGGCCGACACGATGAGCTGACGGCGCCGCCCCTTCAGCCGCGCCTTCAGCCCAGTCCTGAGCCGCCGCCTTCAGCCGCGTCGTCGGCGTACGGCCTCGGCCAGCTGGCGCAGCAGCGGCGCGGTCTGCGCCCAGCCCAGGCAGGCGTCGGTGATCGAGACACCGCGGCACAGCGGCTGCCCGGGCACCAGGTCCTGCCGCCCCTCCTCGAGATGGCTCTCGATCATCACGCCGACGATGCGCCGCTCGCCGGCGGCGATGCGCGCCGCGATGCCCTGCGCAATGTCGATCTGGCGGCGATGCTGCTTGTCGCTGTTGGCGTGCGAGCAGTCGATCATCACCTGCTCGCGCAGGCCGGCCGCACGCAGCACGCTGCCCGCCGCGTCGACGCCGGCCGCGTCGTGGTTGGGCTGGCGCCCGCCGCGCAGGATGAGGTGACAGTCGGCGTTGCCGCGCGTCTCGAAGATGGCCGCCACGCCCATCTTCGTCATGCCCATGAAGGCGTGCGGCGCGGCCGCCGCGACGATGGCATCGGCCGCCACCTTGACGCCGCCGTCGGTGCCGTTCTTGAAGCCCACCGGACACGACAGGCCCGAAGCGAGCTGGCGATGCGTCTGGCTCTCGGTGGTGCGCGCGCCGATCGCGCCCCAGGCGACGAGGTCGCTGATGAACTGCGGCGAAAGCAGGTCCAGGAACTCGGTGCCTACCGGCAGGCCGCCTTCGACGATCTCGAGCAGCAGCCGCCGCGCCAGCTCGAGCCCCTCGTTCATCGCGAAGCTGCCGTCCAGGTGCGGATCGTTGATGTAGCCTTTCCAGCCCACCGTGGTGCGCGGCTTCTCGAAGTAGGTGCGCATCACGACGACGAGTGCGTCGGACAGCGCGGCGGCCTCGGCGCCCAGCCTTGCGGCGTATTCGAGCGCCTGCTCGCGGTCGTGGATCGAGCAGGGACCGACGACGACGACGAGGCGGTCGTCGGCGCCGTGCAGCACCGCCGAGATCGCGGCGCGGCTGGCTTCCACCAGCGCCAGCGTGGCGTCGGAGACCGGCAGGCGCTCGAGCAGCAGCGCCGGCGTCATGAGCGGGCGCACCGCCTCGATGCGCGTGTCGTCGATGCGCGTCGTGTCGCGCGTGGCCTGGCGCTGGCCGACCTCGTGGTCGTGGCCGGGGTCGTCGAAGGGTTTCATGCCGTCATTTTGCGCGCCGCCGGTTCGGGCCCGGGAAAGAGCACGCTCGTGTAGCCGAACTGCGTGAGGTCGGTCATGCGCGTCGGGTACAGGCGCCCGATCAGGTGGTCGCATTCGTGCTGCACGACGCGGGCGTGGAAGCCCTCGGCCTCGCGCTCGATCGGCTGGCCTTCGGCGTCGAAGCCGCGGTAGCGGATGCGCGCCCAGCGCGGCACGAGACCGCGCAGGCCCGGCACCGAGAGACAGCCTTCCCAGCCGTCGACCTGCGCGTCGCCCAGCGGCTCGACGACGGGGTTGACGAGCACCGTGGGCGGCACCGGCGGCGCCTCGGGGTAGCGCGCGTTGCGCTCGAAGCCGAAGATCACGACCTGCAGGTCGACGCCGATCTGCGGTGCCGCCAAGCCGGCGCCTTCGGCCGCGTGCATGGTGTCGAACAGGTCGACCACGAGCGCGCGCAGCTCGGCACTGCCGAATTCGCGCACCGGCTGCGCGCGGCGCAGCAGCCGCGCGTCGCCCATCTTCAGGATCTCGCGCACGCTCATCGTCGTCGACCTCCCGTCGCCTCTGGTTGCGCTGCTGCCCTGCTGCCCTGCTGCCCTGCTGCCCTGCTGCCCTGCT
>WBZR01003749.1_pt1 | contig 13217 bp, 11 predicted proteins | sample 5204231 | NCBI WGS metagenome assembly WBZR01 (sample SAMN12412403, study PRJNA552823) | activated sludge metagenome | isolation source: activated sludge from anammox sidestream of wastewater treatment plant... | place: USA: Virginia | collected 2017-08 | reverse complement strand
GCGTTGACCACCGCCGGCCGGTTCCGGTTCGTCGCAAGCGACCGAACCGGCCGTCCGTGGACAACGCTCACCGCAGCGCTTCGTAGTGTCCGCACTTTGGGGACCGGTTCAGGTCGTCATCACAGGAGAAGAAAAAGACGTCCGGTTCCAGCTCGGGGCAACTCCTGAATTTCTCCTCGTCCCCACCGCCGGTCAGGACTGCGCGCACTCCGGAGGGAACCCAGTCCGGGAGCGCCTCGTACTGATTGAGCGCGAGATGAATCTCGTCCACCTGCTCGAGCAGGCTCTCCAGCGCCTCGAGGCAGGCCGCCTCCCGGCCGGGGATGGTGGCCATTCCAGCGACGGTTCTCATCGTTCGACGATCGGCGTGCGGCATTGAAACGGCGTCGACCGATTATTTAGAGGCCGGCCGCGCGGGTCAACCGGAAGCCCGGGATTTCGGGGTGATTCGCCACGCCCGACGCCAAACGCACCGTTCGTGCGCCGCCGGCTCACGCCTTGACGAAGAAGCCCCGCGGCGCACAGGTGAAGCCGAACTTCGCCTCGCGCCCGACATCGTGTCGCAGCAGGCCCGGGCACTCGGCGAGGAACTCGTCCACGGCCTCCCACGGACCGGGGCCGAACTCCGGCCGCACGGGATGCCCGTTGATGCAGGTGTCCTCGACCACGAGGTAGTCGCCGGAGCGCATCAGCGGAACGTATGCACGGAGCTCGCGCAGCACGTGGTCGCGGGAGTGATCCGAATCGAGGATCACGAACAGCCGCCCACGCGGCTCGACAAGCATGCTCTCGACGAGGCGCACCATGTCCGGGGCTGCGCTGTCGCCGTAGAGAAACTCGATCTTGGGATGCTCGCCGACCCAGTTCGATTCCGCGTCCACGTCGATGCTCACCACCTTGCCCCGCGCACCGCGCAAGGTCAGCAGATCGGCGAAATACAACGCAGAGCCGCCGTGCCGGGTGCCGGTTTCGATGATCCACTGGACGTCGAGATCGTGGATGATCTCCTGGTAGCTCCACATGTCCGCCACGCTTTTCAGCGTGCGCACGCCTCGGTATTGGACACCCTTCCAGACCCCGGTGTCGTAGTACCACTTGAAATAGGCCTCGCCGGCGCTCGACATGGTTGGATCTCCGTCGACCTGCTCCATCGATTACGGGGATTCACGTGTTCGCCGCGCGCTCGATCCGCTGATGTACGGCATTCTGCATGCGTTTTGCGCATCACCGGAGGAGCCGTGCCACGTGCGACGCGGTCACGCCTGGATTCCGAGGGCAGCGATCCAGCGCTGCGCTACCGCGTCCGGCGCAAAACGTCGTTCGACGTACTGCTGTCCGGCCACAATGCGGGCCTCAGCTTCGCCGGGATGGTCAAGCGCCCAGCCCACACCGGCGGCGAGGTCCTCGCCGACCCAAAGGAACTCCGCCATCTCGAGGTACGCCGGAATCGGAGATGCCACGGCGAAGCGTCCCGCGCGCAGGATCTCGACCGCCCGATTGTGGGACTTGGCCCGCCCCCAATCCGTGCCGGTCTCCTGCGGGAGGAGAACGATGTCCGCGGCGGCCAGCGCCGCCGCCATCGCGTCCAGCGACCACGGAACGTGGCGAAGCCCGAACCCTGCGTGGAGACCGGTCAGCCGGGCCTGTAGTCCCGCCGCAAGAGTCTCGCCCGTGGGCCCGCACACAAGCGCGAGATCGATCGATCGAACGCGCGGCGCCAGATGCGCCGCAACCCCCAGGATCGTGGCCTCGAGCAGGCGGAAATTGGGCTTGCCCAGATTGCCGAACCAGCAGAGCCGGAGCGTCTCGCCCGGTCGCATACGCACCGGCTGCGCGGTTGCGCTTTCGTAGGGATCTTCGATGAGGTGGATGCCCCGCTTCGCGTACGGGGCGAGCTGGCGCTCGAGCTCCGCGCAGGGCACGATCAGCCGGCAATGGCTGGCAAGACCCTCCTGGTACTCGGCAAGGAACGCGTTGCCGAGCACGGTCGCGAGCGACGCATAGTTGTCGGACAGATCGGCGAATACCGGAAGCTCCGGAGCGCAGTCGAGCACGTCGATGAGCGCCCGCAGCGGTCCCGGATTCGCCGCGACCAGCCCGACGGGCAGCTTTGCAAGGACTATCGCGGCCGGCGTCCCGAGTGTGCCGATCTGCGGATCGCCGAGGAACAGTGGGAGCGGCACGAGATAGACCGGGAGCAGGCGAGCAAGTTGCTCGGCGGGAATCAGCATGCGCAGCCGATCGCTCGCTAGCGGCGCGTACAGGCGCACGCCCGCGTCGACCCGCTGCATCTCCCCGCTGGCCGTGACGAACGCAAGGAACCGGCTCTCGGCGCCCGTCCGGCGCGCCCCGCCGCCCTGTGCCCAGGCGCCTCGTCGCGAAAAGAGTCTGTCCAGCATACGGCTCGAGTTCTCTCAGCCGGCGCGCGCGCCACGCCCACGAGTCGGGCGGCAGAGAGAGGCGCACGTGCCCCGATCCCTCACGCGTCGCCGCCGTGCGTCGCCGGGGATCCCGTCTGGCAGTCCCGCGCAGTCAACGATGCCACACCTCCCGGCGCTCAAGGGTGGGATGCGCAGTACTCGCGCCAAGCCTGGCGATACGCCTGCTCGAGCTCGCGGGCAAGCCCTCGTACGTCCAGAAGCGGGGAGGCGCGCATGCGGTCGCGCAGTGTAGCGCACAGGGCGGCGCGGCGCGGCGAGTCCGCGGCAAGCGCTGCGGCGATTTCGAGATAATCGGCGTCGCTCGACGCGACGAGATCCTCCAGACCGAGGACGCCGAGAATGCTCGCACCCGATCGCGAGAACCCGTGACGGCCGACCCGTGTGACGACCGGAACGCCCATCCACAGGGCCTCGCACGTGGACGCACCGCCGTTGTATGGGTAAGCGTCCAGCGCGATATCCGTGCGCCGCATGAGCTCCCAATAGCGATCACGTTCGAGCCGCCCGTGGGTGCCGACCCGCTCCGGAGCAATGCCCCGCTCTCGAAAGGGCGCGAGAACGCGCTCGCGCACTTCGTCGCCCGGAACGTCCACGACCTCGAGCCGCGAACCGGGAACCTGCTCGAGGAGCTCGGCCCACAATGCCAGCTGAGCGGCATGCAGCTTCGCGAGGCGGTGAAACGATCCGAACGCGATCCCTGCGACGCCGCTCTCGAGCGAGGGTTCGGGCATTTCGGGATGCGGCGCAAACGCCCATTGCGCCCTCGGCAGTCGCAGCAGCCGCTCGGTGTGAAACCGCTCGCTGTGTCCGGGCGGATCGGCCAGGGCATCGGTGATGCGGTAATCCATCGCCGGCATTCCCGTGCTCCCGAGATAACCGAGGTAGCCGATCTGCACCGGAGCTGGCTTGAGCGCCAGGGCGGACGCACGGTGGCCACGCGTAATTCCGGCCAGGTCGACGAGGATATCGATCTCATGGCCACGCACGAGGTTCGCGAATGCCTCGTCGGAGAGATCGAAGACGTCGTGCCAGTGATCGGCGAGGGCACGAAACCGCTCCGTCTCCGCGTCCTGCTTGTTCAGGGTGCGATAGCAAAAGAGCTCGAACGCCGACCGGTCGCGGCGCTCGAACAGGGGCTCGAGGAACGCGGCGACGGCGTGCGCGCGAAGGTCTCCTGACACGTACGCGAGTCGCAGGCGGCGCTCCGGCTGCGTGCAACGCCCGACGACCGGAGGGAGGCGCGCCGATGGCTGGTCATGGCGGGCAGCCCACGCCCGATGGGCTCGAAAGCATTCCGCTTCCTCGACCGCCGGATGCACGCGCAGCAGAAAGAGCAGGTTCGCCTCGATTCGCTCGTTCCCTGGATCGAGCGCGTGCGCGCGCCGCAAGGCCGCGAGCGCCTCGTCGAGCCGCCCGAGATCGCCGAGCGCAAGCCCCAGATTCTGGACAAAGAGCGGCTGCGCGGGGCTCAGTCCGAGCGCCGCCTGGAAATAGTCGAGCGCGCTGTCATACTCGAGCCGGGCCTGGGCAATCGCGCCAAGCAGATTCAAGGCGTCGGCATTCTGCGGATCCTTGGTAAGGACCTGGAGGTAGCACCGCTCGGCGTCCGCCAGACGGTCGCTCCGGTGCAGAGCGACGCCCTCGGCGAGAAGGGCCTCGACGCCTTCGCCGACGGGTACCCGTGGACCGCGCCGGCGGCGGCCTGCCCATCCGGCGAGCAATCGGCTCAACATATCTGCATCGCGCGAATCTTAGCGCAGCATGGTGAAACAAGGAGACGCAGAAAAGAAAAAGCCCCTCGCTGGGAGGGGCTTCGTGACCTGCGCGATGCCGATCAGCGGCAGCTTGCCGGCATGTACTTCGAAGGCGTTCCGACGCAGCTCCACACCGCCGTCTGCGTATTGTAGGACGGCGTCAGGGTGATGGTCACCGCGGTGCCGATGTTCTGGTCCTGAACGCCTTGGACCTTCTTACCCGTGATGGTGATCACGCCGCCGTCGGACACCGTGCCCGATGCGATCTTGCCGGTGGCCGTAACCGTAAGCCCCACGCCCGCGCTGGCGGGCGTCTGGTCGGCCTGGTACTTCTCGGTGACCGCCGTGCGGAACGCGCTCGCCGCGAGGATCAACTCGGATACCCGTGCGCGAATCGTGTAGTCCTGGTACGCCGGCAGCGCGATCGCCGCCAGGATACCGATGATCGCGACGACGATCATCAGCTCGATGAGCGTAAAGCCCTTTTGGATTGCCTTCATGCACTTCTCCTCTAGATCGTTGAGAGTAGGCTGCTTACCCGCCGATCCCTTTTACGCAAGCGGTGTGCCAGCCCGCTCGAAGGCGAGAATGATAATGTATGCAATTGATATTTCAGTATTTTTATCCTAAGACCCCGCGTGAATCTCCGGTTTCCCACCAAAGATCAGCACTCGGATTGCCCGGCCGCGTAGACGAAGTGACGGCCAGCGGCAGGCGCTCGGCGACCCGGGCTCGCGGAAAGAATGAATGCCGTCAACAACCCCCCGAGACAGCCCGCGGGGGTCCCCGGGGCGTCGCGGCTCACGCGAGATGCTTCGGGCAAAGCGCGTCCGCGATCGGCGGACTCGCGCCATTCCGTGACATCGTTCCGGTCTGGGTCTGCGCTCCACCTCAGGATGATCCGACCCTCCGTGACGCAAATCACGCTCCCCCGGTTGCAAGCTGCGGGGCGGCCCACCGTCCTGCGTGATGGGGTGCCGCTCCGCGTCAGTTCCCGAGCTCAATCGCGATTCGATCCAGGACATCGCTCCACTCGCCCGCACGCACTTGGCGGAAAAGCCGGGCGCTAGGGTACCAGGGCATCCCATCGCCGGCGGCGCCGTAGCGCCACTCGGCCGCGACCGGCACCATCACGAGCGCCGGTCGGCCAAGCGCGCCGGCGAGATGGACGACTGCGGTGCACACGCTCACGACGGCATCCAGCGCAGTCACCAGAGCGGCAGTGTCGTCGTAATCATCGATCGCGTTCTGCCAGTGGTGCACCGCGATGCCGGTGCGCTCCTGAAAGGCGACGATCTCGTCGATGCACGACGTGTACTGAAGGCTGATCCAGTGGGCATGGGAGCGCTCGAGCAGGGGCGCGAGCGCGGAAAGACCGATGGAGCGGAGATCGTGCCGCGACGTCCTGGTGCCGCCGCGCCACGACAGCCCGATCTTCGGGTCCGGCCCGAGGGCCGTCAGACGCCGCCGGTACCCCGCAACTTTCTCGAGGTCGGGCGAGAGGTAGCCCCGGTGCGCGGGGAAGTCCTCGCGGCGGCCCCGGTAGCGGAGCGGCAGATCGCCGACGGGAATCTGCATATCCATCGCACCGATGGTGTCAAGCCATGCGGGAGAAGGATCGTTCTGCACCGTGCCGAAGACACGCGTGCCCGGGAACGAGCGAGCGAAGAGCCCTGCGAGCCGGGGCTCGCAATCGAGCACACAAGACCCTGCTTCTCGCAGCAGATCGGGCAGGCAGGACGCGAACATGACCTGGTCGCCCAGCCCCTGCTCGCCGTAGACGAGCACCCGCCTGCCGGCAGGCGATTCCCCGCGCCAGTCCGGGAACCGGAACGGGCGCGGCACGAAGAGCGTGCTCTCGATGCGGGCGCGGTAGTCCTGCCACCCGCGGGCGTAGTTCCCGCGCTTGAGTTCGATCACCGCCCGCGTTAGCCGCAGTTCCGCATCGCCGGCCTGCCGCGCAAGCACGCGATCGAGCAGCGCGAGCCCATCCACTGGCCTCCCTGCCTCGGCGAGCACCCAGCCAAGGTTCGCGGCCGCATCCGCGTTGTCGGGCTCGGCTGCGAGCGCCTGCCGCAGCAGCGCTTCGCCCCCGGAAAAGTCGCCCAGCTCGCGCGCGCGGATGAGGCCGAGCATGTTGCGCGCGTCGGACGCGGACGGATGATGGGTGAGGAGCCGCTCGAGCAACGCGATCGCGTCGCCAAAGGCGCCGATCTGCTCGGCATGCCGTGCAAGCGCATAGAGCGCCTGCCGGTGCGTCGGCACGGCTGCGAGCAGCTCCCGCCAGGCCCCGGGAATCTCGGCGGTGCGCCCGAGGCGGCTCAGGGCGCGGACGCGGCCTGCGAGGGCCCGCGCATTCGCCGGATCGTAGTGCAGCGCGAGAACGAAGGCGTCCAACGCCGCCTCGTCGTCGCCGCGCGCGACATCGGCCTCGCCCGCAAGCGTATTGAGCTCGGGATCGTCCGGATGCATTTCGAGCGCCCGGGCCGCGGCGCTCGCCGCCACCTCGGCGTCGCCCCGTGCGAGGACATCCCGGACGGCCGCTCGCGCATGCGCGGCAAGCTCCGCGGAAACGGATGGCGGTTTGGCCGCAATCAGTTGCGGTTCCGGCGCCCGCGTACGACCGAACCGCCACTTCATGCAGCGGGCGGCGCAAGCCGCTGATGTTCACGCGGACGAGACCAGTACGGACGGCGGCACGCGCGTGCGGCCCCCCGCAACCACAGTCTGCGGCGCATCTCAGGAGGTCTCCGCGGGATTGCCATCCGCGTCGACGACACTGACGAAATCGTCCGGCGCGCCCGGCAACTGCTGCCGGAAGTACGCCATCTCCTCGGCGAATGCCTCCCCCGCGGGGAGACCGCTCTCGTCGAGACGGGCGCACGGGTAGTCGGCGAAGTCCGGATGGCCTCCGGCGAACCGCAGCCGGAAATGGCGCACCCCGTCCCGGTCGCCCGCGTACGCCGGCTGCAACGGGAACAGCCAGCACGGCTTCGGCTTGAACTCCCACTTGTGGTAGCCGAGCTCGACCGCCGCAACCTGCAGGGAGCAGCGCCCGTCGGGATAGCGGAACACGCAGCTTCCCCGTTTGCGGTCCTCTTCGGAAACCGTCACGCCGGCGCGCTGCGCGCGGTTCACGCCCGTCCTGCCCGGCCCATCGGGCGTCACCACCTCAGTGGAGTAGACCGGGATTCCCTGGAGGATTTCGGCCTTGTAGAGCGGTGCCTCCACGCGCTGCAGCAGGCTGAAGTGCGCGGGGTGACTCTCGACGAAGGCGATGATGCGAAGGGCATCGCTCTCGAGCATCTGCACGCCGCGGCGGCAACAGATGCCGCGGCAGTCAGCGAGATTCGAGCAGACGTGAAAGCGCATTCCCGCCAGCGCGCCGTCGTCGTCCACCTCCGCCGGGGTGGCCGCAGCGGGTGTGCGCCGACCGCGGAGGATGCCCGAGAGGAACCGCCTCAGCATGCCGATACCCTCTTTCCCGCTCGGGCGTAGCTGCCTTGTGGCATTTCGCTCACACTCCCGGCGCCACGGCGCGAACGACGTTAGCCCAGCGCTCTCCAGGCCGCTGGCGGAAGAGTCGTGCAGCGGGATACCACGGCATCTCCTGCCCCGCGCGCAGGTAACGCCATTCCGGGCTCGCAGGCACCAATACGCGCACGTCGAGGCCGAGCGCGCCGCCCAGATGCACGACGTAGCTGCAGACCGTCACGATGCAATCGAGCGCGCTCATCAACGCGGCCGTCTCGTCGGCCTCCACCAGCGCCTCGGGCCAATGGTGAAAACGCCCCGGCGCGAAGGCACCCATCGCCGCGGTGTCCTCGGTCGTCGCGGCGTGCTGGAGGCAGACGAAGCTCAGCTCGGGTCGACCGAGCAGCGCCTCGAGCTCGCGCGGCTCGATCGAGCGCAGCGCGCGGCGGGTCTTGGCGAGCCCACCGCGCCACGCGATCCCCATCTTGCGCCCGGACCCGAGGCCGGCGAGCCGCGCCCGAAAGTGCGCAACCTTCTCCGGGTCGGGCCGGAGGTAGCCACGGTGCCGCGGGAAGCTCGCCCAGCTCGACCGGTAGCGGCGCGGCAGGCTGCCGGCGGGAACCTGCACATCGATCTCGCCGGCCTGCTCGAGCCACGGGTGCGGCCCCGGCAGCCGGCCTGGAAAAACCTCCGCTCCGGGAAAGGAGCGGGCGAAGAGCGGCGCCAGCCGCGGATCGCATTCGATCACCACGCGCCGGGCCTCCTCGAGCAGGTCGCCGAAGCAATTGGCGAACATGATCTCGTCGCCGATCCCCTGCTCCGCATAGACCAGAACCGACTTCCCGGACAAAGACTCGCCCTGCCACTCCGGAAACGGAAAGCTGCGCCGCGGCGATTCGGCCGAAGTCATGCGCGCCGTGTACTCGCGCCAGCCGCGCTCGAAGTCGCGGAGCGAAAGGAGGTGAAGCGCCTTCATCATCCGGACGTCCGCGTTCTGCGGTTGCCGCGCGAGAACCCGCTCGATATGGGCGAGCCCCGTGTCGAGCTCACCGAGATCCTGCAGAACGTGCGCGAGTGTGCATCGCGCCTCGTGGAATTCGGGTCGAGCTTCGACGAGCGGCTCGACGAGCGCGCGCGCCTCAGCCGCCCGGCCGAGGTCGGCCAGCACGATCGCGAGGTTGTTGATCGTGGTCGGATCGCCGGGTTTTCGAGAGTGTGCGGCCCGCAGCAGGTGCGCCGCCTCGTCGAGGCGCCCGAGCTCGCGGTATGCAAGCGCAAGATTGTTCTGCAGCAGCGCATCGGCGGGATTGAGCGCGACCGCCCGCTCGAAGTGCGGAACCGCCTCAGCGAGGCGATTCAGTCGCTGCAGCGCGATGCCCATGTTGCCGTGCGCCTCGGCCGAGTCGGGATCCCGGTTCAACACGTACTGCAGCAACGGGATCGCGTTGGTCGCCTGGGCAAGCCCGATCAGCAGCACGGCGAGTTCGATGCGCGGGGCGAGATCCTCGGGTGCGAGCGACAGCGCGCGCATGTACGCCTCGGCCGCGCGGCGCGCGTCGCCTGCATCGCGCAGCACCGCACCGAGCAGGACCCAGCCCTCGGCACGCTCCGGCTCGGCGGCGATCACTCCGCGCACGATGCGTTCGGCCCCGGCCGTGTCGCCGAGCTCGCGCCGGATGTCCGCCAGAAGCAACTGTGCGTCCGCGTCGTCTTGGCAATCGGCGACGAACGGCTCGAGGATGGATGCAGCCGCGGCCGGATCGCCCGCCTCGCGCACGCGCACCGCTTCGGTCAGGAGCCAGTCACGCGAGCGACGCCCAGAGCGTCGCGAGATTCCAGTGACGAAGACGCGCAACATCCTCATCTGCCTGCCGGGCGGGGTTGGGCGCTTGCGGCACACATGTCTGCCAACCGGCTGCTAGCGCGCGACGCGCTGCGTGCAGGCAAGCATGCGCGCAAGCTCCTGCCGCCACTCCTCCGCATACTCGCAGTCCCGGTACTCGTCGAAGTAGGGGCCGCCCAGCGTGTAGTGCACGAGCGATACTCCCGGCGCGGGCTTGTAGTAGCCCACCAGGTGATTCCACGTCCGCGGCAGCTCGCCGATCAGTCCCTCGTCGGACAGCCACTTGAACTGGTGGAGCTCGAGCCCGCTCGCGGTGTTGACGTACTCGGGCGTGAGCGCGCGGCACCGCGCGTTGTTGAAGAGCATGACGCTCGACCAGTTCTTCTTCGGGTACGCGGTCTGCGGCTGGTCCAGGAACTTGATGGTCTCGCGCGGCTGGTGGTCGTGCTTCACCACCATCACCGCGTAGCGTTCGTCGCGCAGCCGCCACAGGTTCGCGATGTCGTCGAGGACGAGCATGTCGCAGTCCAGGAAGACGCTCCAGCCCTCGTAGCCCGAGAGATGCGGAGTGAGGAACCGGCTGAACGCGAAGTCGGTGGACTGGAGCGGATGCCGCTCGCGCGTGAACAAGCCCTTGAGCTCGGAGAGCATCAGCGGGGCCACGCTCACGGGCCCGCTCGCGCGCACGTGGATGCTGTGCGCGAGCACGCTGAATGCGACGGCCTCCCGGGGATCGTAGCCGATGAAGACGCGCATCACCGGCCGGCTCCCTCGGAGCCGATCCGGCTCTCGACCATTCGCGCCCCGTCACCCGTGCCTTCCCGCTCCTGCACCCAGAACTCCCAGGCCACGCCGCGATGCCGCGCCGCGCTCGCGCTTGCGAGCTCGGCCCACCATGTCGCCGGCCGGATGGTGCAGTGCGCGTTCTCGCCGGTCGGCAGCCGCTTGCGCGCCGGGTAGCACGCGACGGTGGCGAAGACGAAGCGCTCGGCAAAGCCGAAGAGCTCGCCGACGATCCACGACACGTCCTCCTCGGGACAGTGCTCGAGCACGTCGGTCGAGATCACGGCGTCGAACTTGCCCTGCGGGAGCTTGCTGAACGGGGGGAAGCTCGGGTCGTAACAATGCACGTAGTCGACGTTCCAATAGTCGGCGATGCTCGGCACGACCCGTCCGTCGGAGAGCTGCATGTCGCGAACGTCGTATTGCATGCCCTTGCCGCTGCCGTAATCCAGGATGTTCGTCGCCCCGGTCACGTCGATCAGGCGCTTGATGCGGATGGCCTGCGGCGGCAGGCTCACTCCGGGGAACGTGCGCTCGGACGGGAGGTTCATGAAGCGTTCGCCCTCGGCGTGCATGGTGCGGTACAGAGCAGTGAGTTCCCTGTAGCGCGGGCTCGGGTTCTGTCGGCTGTAGGTCATCCGGTTCGCGGCGCGTCGCTGTCGTCGCGGCCCATTCTAGCAACGCAGCCGACCGATGACCGGTGCGCCTCGCCCGCCCACGTGCAAAGTTCACGCGCGACGTTGCCGACGACCGGCGCCCAGTCGTTCGGAAGGGACTGCCGGAACAGCCGGGCGCTCGGATACCAGGGCATACGCTCCCCGTCGACCCCATAGCGCCACTCGGCGCCGACTGGCAGCAGCACCCACGCCGGCCGGCCGAGCGCGCCTGCGAGCTGCGCGACCGTGCTGTCGATCGTGACCACCAGATCGAGCGCTGCGAGCAGCGCCGCGGTCTCGTCCAGATCCTCGAGCGCATCGGGGAACGCCTGCGCATGCACGCCGTTCGTGAGCTCGATCGTCTCGAGTTCAACCGGCGCCGCGCCCCGTTGCAGGCACACCCACGTCACGGCTCGCACCGCCAGGATCGGCGCCAGTCGGCCCAGTTCGATCGAGCGGCCTGGCCCGCGCGATCGCAGCGTGCCGCCGCGCCATGCGATGCCGGCGACCGGTCCCCGCCCCGACTGCGTCAGGCACGCGCGCCAGGCCGCCGCGCGCTGCGGATCCGCGCGCAAGTATCCGGCGTGCGCCGGAAATTCCGCCGGCTGGCATCGCAGATGGCCAGGCAGGCTCCCGATCGGGACGTGGAAGTCGACGCGCGCCTCCGGCGGGAGCGCGATCGGTTCGTGTTGGCTCCCGCCGACGATGGTGGCGTCCGGAAACGACCGCCGGTACAGGGCCGCGAGCCGCGCATCGCATTCGACGATGCATGTTCCGGAAGCCCGGATCAGGTCCGGCAAGCAGGAGGCGAACAGGATCTCGTCGCCGACGCCCTGCTCGGCGTGCACCAGCACCGTCCGGCCATCGAGCGGCTCGCCGCGCCAGGGCGATCCGGGCATCGCGCGCTGCGGCCGATCCTCCGAGCGCAATCGCAGCTCGTAGTCCGGCCAGCCTGCGGCGAAGCGCCCCAGTGCAAGGAGCGTGATCGCGCGGTGAAAGCGTGCGATCACATGGTCAGGATCGTGCGCGAGCGCGCGCCCGAACGCTTCGAGTGCTGCGTCGAAACGCCCGAGCTCGTGCAGCGCGACCCCGCGGCGCGTGTGCACATCGGCCTCGTCGAGCCCGAGCGCGATTGCGCGGTCGAGCGCTGTGAGCGCAGGCTGCGCATCGAACGCGCCGCGCAGGTGGAGCGCCCCGAGCGCGGCGTGTGCTTCAGCAAGATCCGGGAACCGCGCGACGATTCGCTCGACCATCGCGATGTCGGCGGTCGGAACCGCGTCGTCCGGAAGCCATGCGACGAGGTTGCGAATCGCTGGCGTGAACTCCGGATTTGCCGCGACCGCGGCGCGGAAGTGATCGAGCGCGGCGTTGCGCTCGCCGTCCCGGGCGAGGAGCAACCCGATGTTGCAGTGTGCCGCGACATGCTGCGGATCCAGCGCGAGCGCTGCACGGTAACAACGCGTCGCGGCGGACGACTCGCCCATCATCGCGTGCACGTTGCCGAGATCGGCCTGGACGTCGGCCGAGCGCGGATCGAGCCGCGCGGCGCGCGCGAGCAGCTCGCGCGCCGCCCGCGGTTCGCCGGCCTGCGCCTCGAGCCGCCCGAGCAGCGACAGCAGGGGCACGCTCGCGTCGTCTTCCGCGGCCAGCACCGACCGCAGACGCTCGCGGGCTTCCCCGATCCGCCCGCTCGCCTCGAGCCGAAGCGCCTCGGCGAGCGCGCGCGCGCCCTCGGCGGCGCCGCCGCGCCCCCGACTGAGCACCCATTTCAGCATCCTCCCAAGCATAATTACCTGCGTGTTGCGCGACCGCGCCACGCGGTCGGCTGAACCCGTGAAATTGTGCCCCAGCTCGCGATCGGGCCGCCGAAACGCCGTGTCCCGATGCTAGAATTCTCCATCGGATGGGGGAAGTCCAAACGGAGTACGCATGGGGTTGTTTTCGATCTTCTCCAAGGCAGAGATCAACAATTTCGCCAAGGACCTCGCGTCCAACCTGGCAAAGCGCTACCCGCCCGCGCTCGACGTGAACCCCGAGAAGCGCGTGTCGGAGAACCGGCTGACCCGGGTGCTGGAGGACACGCTCGCGCAAGCGGTCGAGTTCCAGCAGAAGCACAGGCTCGGGATGTTCGGCAAGGCGAAACTCGGCAACGAGTTCAGGTGGCAGTTGAAGGAAATGGGCTACACCGAGAAGTTCATCGACGTCGCCACCGAAGGCCTGATGGTCTACATCACGCGCGGGTCGACGGCAGCCTCCTCGCAGGGCA
>WBZR01003747.1_pt1 | contig 13222 bp, 11 predicted proteins | sample 5204231 | NCBI WGS metagenome assembly WBZR01 (sample SAMN12412403, study PRJNA552823) | activated sludge metagenome | isolation source: activated sludge from anammox sidestream of wastewater treatment plant... | place: USA: Virginia | collected 2017-08 | reverse complement strand
GTCTAAAGCCTTTATGATATTTAATATCACAAAAGGTTATCGCCTATTCAAGGCTTTTTAACCTCCTTGGAAGGACGCTGCTTTTTCATATTACCATTGCGAGGGTCTTGTCCGAAGCAATCTCCCGTTTTCACAACAGGGAATTGGTTGCGGCAGCGCCGCGCTATGCTGTTTCCCCCTTGCCCGGAAAGAGTTGGCAGCAGCCTGCTGCGTTATTATGGTAGTATTTCTCTTGGGATGCTGATACCCGTTACGATAATCTCCCCTGTGTGCGCTGGCCCGCTTTCCAGATAAAAACCCCGCTTGCTTGCCGCAAAGGTTACCGTTTTATGCGCCCGAATTGCACTCCCTAATACCCTGCCGGTATTGCAGTCAAGCCCCGATGGAATATCCACCGATACCCGGGGCTTGTTAAGGGTGTTCACGCCATCAATAAGGGTTTTAAATGGTTCCCGCACCTCACCGGAAAGTCCCGTTCCAAACAATGCATCGACGATAATGTCGTAACCGTGCAATGCCTTTAAAATCTCGTTTACTTCGGAGGTATGAAGGACTTCTCTTACCGGGATTTTCATGCGGAGGAGTATGCGCAGGTTTGTGCCCGCATCCCCATCCGACACAGTATCCGGGATCTTTGCAACGAGAAAGACAGGTGCGGGAATGCAATGGTTATGAAGGTGTCGCGCGATAACAAAGCCATCTCCACCGTTATTCCCTTTCCCGCACAGGACGGCAACGTTTGCCTGCCGATGGCTGCCGATCATCTTCAGCACCTCTTCAGCCACGTTCCTTCCGGCATTTTCCATGAGGATAATGCCGGGAATCTTGTATTCTTCAATGGCCTTTCTATCCAACTCCCGCATCTCTTCGCGTGTTAAGGTCTTTTCCATACTTCCCATGCCCTTTTGTGATATCAAAGAATTTCAAACCTCATTGGCGAGGACTTCAGTCCGCGCAGGCTAAGGTCGCACAACCGCCTGATGAGGCATTTCAGCGGCTCTATTTATAAGGTATTTTGTCCGGAACGTCTATCATAAAATTAACTGCCTTTTCTGAAATGCAGGTAAATTATTGCGGCTTTCCCGTGTTTGGGATATAATGCACAAAAAAATATGCTTATGGACAGAGTAAAAATAATATGAAAGGAGATGGATCTTATGAAGGAAAAGAGAAGGCCGGATCGTTCTGATGTAGAGGCCGTCAGAGATCAGATACTGGATTTTGCCTGCGCAAAACATGATTTCAAGCTCGAATCAGAGGATTTTCCCTTTGATGGTAACTGGAATGGGGTATTTCTCGTGAAGTTCAGGGATAACCCGGAGGTAGACAGATTGTACTGCGAAGCGCCGCTGGGTGAACACTTCATCCGGTTCGGACTGGATTTGGAGCTTGATGAACAGGTCTGGCAGCAGACACATGAAGATATCCTCAGGGAGGCATCGGGGTACGACGTGGCGGTCTATCCATCGCATGCACCAGAAGGAGGGAAACGGCGCTGCCGCTTGTCCCTGCGGGCATGGGTCCCCAATTTTGGACAACGCATCTTTGGTCTGACCCTTTCCAATCTCATAGACTGTAAAAAGGCCATCCTGGCCATGCTTGCACGAAAATAGTGGGCACGCCAGCTCGTGGCCTTGCGCATTGTGGAACGGCTTGATCCGGAGGCGATTCATGCCCTGAAGGCACAACTCAATAAACACCCGTCACAAGATGTTCAGAAATGGGTGAAAACGCGCATAAGGCAGGCCGATCAGGATGTTTTTTGTGTCAGAACCGGGCGGATACGAACTCGTGAAAATCCCAGGCGGTGTGTTTCTCATGGGAACACCAGAGCAGGAATCCGGGCGGTTCAAATATGAATGGCTTTTACATGAAATTCAAGCGCCAGACTTTTACCTTGGCCGTTATCCGGCGACCAACGAGGAGTATGGAAGGTTTCTCAAGGATAATCCTAAGATAGAGGAGCCAAGATACTGGGCAGAGCGCAAATTTAACCAACCCAGGCAACCGGTGGTGGGGGGTAAGTTGGGAAGATGCAAAACGCTATGCAGAATGGGCAGACCCGCGCCTGCCGGACGAGGCAGACCGGGAATATGCCTGCCGTGCAGGGACTAAGACGCGATATTACCGCGGAGACAAAGAAGAGTATCTGGACAGGGTGGAATGGTATAATGACAACTCCGCACCGTAGGGGAAAAAGAGCCAAACATCTTTGGTTTATATAATATTACTGTGTAAAAGCTTCTTTCTTTTGTAAGTTTTTTCACAAACCCCTTTCAGGAGGTACCGTTTTTTATGAGTGAAAGATTGCTTCGCTTCGCTCGCAATGACAACGTGCAGTGTATCATCAAAGTGCATGGTCGCTGTCATTGCGAGGGGCCTTTTCCGAAGCAATCTCCCCGCTTTCACAACGGAGAATTGGTTGCGGCCTTGCTGCGCTATGATATGCACGGAAATGTATTGGAGGATGGATAAAACGAAGCGAATCCACCGAAATAAAATTACAAATGTACAACGGAGAGAAAGGTGGATGCGACGATACAAGACCATCGCCTTAAACCACCCGATTAGCCACCCGGTATTGTGTGATGCCGCATCATAATTGTGAAAATGCAGGTTGGATGAAGTCTGTCCTGCGTTAGCGAAAGGAGGAGCACATCTATTACACAATTAATAATTGACATTGTTTTGGCAATTACTTAATATAATCGACAGATATTGATTCTATGCTGATCAAGGCAAAGGGGGTTGGGAAACGAAAAAAAGAGCGGCGCCGGGCCGTGGATATATGAGCCAATTTACTCAATCGTATAAATAAAGGAAGTGATCATGAAGGCGATGGTTTTTTATGAGCATGGCGGAATAGAGAAATTAACCTATGCAGATATGGAGAAGCCGAAGATTTCTCCCTATGAAGTGCTGGTAAAGGTAAAGGCGTGTGCACTTAATCATCTGGATATCTGGGTAAGGCAGGGATTGCCTGGTGTAGAGATTCCTATGCCGCATATCCTGGGGAGTGACAGCGCCGGCGAAGTGGCCGAGGTGGGGATGGAAGTAAAGACTTTCAGGCCTGGCGACCCGGTCATCATCGCCCCTGGCGTTCGCTGCAGGAAGTGTGTCCCCTGTATTACGAACGGCGACAGCATGTGCAATAGCTTCAAGATTATGGGGTTTCAGGTGCAGGGGGGATATGCAGAGTTTGTGAAGGCGCACGTAGACAACATCATTCCCGTTTCCCGGAAGCGGTCATTTGAGGAATGGGCAGCCGTCCCTTTGGTGTTTATAACGGCGTGGCATATGCTCATTACCCGGGGACAACTAAAAGCGGGAGAGCATGTCCTGATCCATGCGGCTGGCAGCGGTATCGGGAGCGCCGCTATCCAGATTGCCCGTTTGGCGGGTGCCCGGGTGATTACGACCGCCCGCGGAAAGGAAAAATTGGAAAAGGCGAAACAGTTGGGTGCAGACGAAGTTATCGACTATTCGAAAGAGAATTATGCAGACCGGGTTAAGGATATTACCGGGAACAAAGGGGTGGATCTTATCTTCGAGCATATCGGGCCTGATACCTGGGAAAAGAATCTGCAGTGCCTTACCAAGGGTGGGCGCATGGTGGTATGCGGGGCGACAAGCGGACCGCAGGCAACGGTGGAACTCCGGTTTTTATTCATGAAACAGCATGCGATCATTGGCTGTTATATGGGCAGTAAAAAGGAACTGCTGGACGTATTGAGTCTGGTGGAATTGGGAAGGCTGAGACCCGTTATCGACAGTACCTTTCCCTTGCAGGAAGCCGCAGCCGCCCAGCAGAGGATGTTAAACAGGGAAAATTTCGGAAAGATTATATTAAAGATTTAGGGAGTTTTTTTCGATTGCCGCACAACAACCTTTGCCAAAATTTCTTTGCTTGAAACATTTTGGCATATAAGATTCAGATTTGACATTTTGGCTCTATCCAAGGTACCACACCCTATTGTCATTAAACCACCTGCCATGAAAACAGTCCTTTGAATCTGCTGAAGAATGCCTCCTTTCATAGTATTGCCCAGTACAAACGCGTTTAAATAAATTTTTTTACAACCCCCTTCTCCCATTACGAAAGGGGATTTGATTGCGGCGTAGCCGTCCCAGGAGTTATGTATAAGCATTTCAAACTTTTTACTTCTGCCTTACACACCCACCTCTCAAGAGGGGACGAAAGAAGTCCCCTCCTGGGAGGGGATTCAGGGGTGGGTATAACCGTATCATAAAAATTCATCGAAGGCCTAATTCAATGTATAGGAATTTCAAAGTTGCGCTTGTAAAGCGACGAGCCTCATCGCGCTACAGTGAGAAGGTCGCCGAAGTCAGCCTGATTAAATTTTAACAAATGGAATCAAAGTCGTGACAAAAGGTTTTTTTCATCCTGCAATTAAAAAGTTTCTGCATTACGTAAAACCCTATCGTCGGGTGATCATGGTAGCTACCGTATGTGGACTCTTAAAATACAACATTCCATTAATATTCCCGTGGATTTTTAAAGACGTAATTGACCATTTGTTGGCACCGTCCTCGTATGACGCATCGAAATTGCATACCACCATGCTCGTTATGATCGGGCTTTATTTCGTTTGGGCGGTGGTTACGTATTTTCGCTCCTATTATGCCGATCAGGCCGGTCAGCGGCTTGTATTTGACCTGAGGAATGAGTTGTACGTTCACCTTCAGCGGATGTCGTTGAATTTCTATGAAAAACGCCAGGTAGGTTCTGTTGCGTCGCGTCTTCTGGGAGATATTGCAGTTGCCCATAATTTCGTTGGCGCTGCTTTTACCAATACGGTCATGGATGCAAGCGCTCTCTTTTTAATTGCCTTTCTTCTTTTCCGCATGAACTGGCGGTTAGCGCTGGTTTCGATCTCCATTCTTCCTTTTTACGTGATGTTAAACAAGTATTTTAAGGCTAAAATGAAAAAAACCAGTAAGCTCGCGCATCAGAAGATGGAAGAGATTTCCGGGAATGTTCATGAGAAGCTTGGCGGTATTTCCACGATTCAGTCGTATACCCGCGAGAAGGCGGAAGAAAAGCACTTTTTCCAGGATAACCGGGAATATTTATTCTATCAGTTGAACCATATCCGGCACCACGCAACGGCCCAATCGATCATTGGCTATTTAACTTCTGTTGCGCCGGTTCTTGTGGTCTGGTTTGGGGCGATGCAGGTGATTTATGGCCGTCTAACGGTGGGAGAGCTGGCTGCATTTTATGCATATCTGGGCATGTTTTATAACCCCCTTAACCGCCTGACGGAGCTCAATATCCTTCTGGCAAACTCCCAGTCAGCCATGGAAAGGATCTTTGAGGTATTTAACACTTCTCCGGAGATTACGGACAGCGCTACCGTGAAAGATTTTGCCTTTATCAGGGGTGAGATCAGGTTTGCTCATGTTTATTTTGGTTACGAAATGTCAAAAACCGTCTTAAAGGACATTAATTTGCATATACCGGCTGGCTGCACCGTTGCACTGGTAGGGCCGAGCGGCGCCGGCAAATCTACGTTTGTAAAACTTATTCCAAGATTCTATGATGTATCTTCTGGAAAGATCACGATTGATGGCTGGGATACGCAGGACTTCAAGCTCGATTGTTTGAGAAGACATATAGCCACCGTACCCCAGGAGCCCATCCTGTTTTCCGGTACCGTTTATGAGAACATCCTGTTTGGCAAGCAGAACGCCTCTGATAAAGAAGTTCAGGCTGCTGCTATTTCTGCCAACGCGCATGATTTTATTTGCAAGCTGCCAAAAGGCTATGAGACGGAAATCGGTGAAGGCGGCCTAAAACTTTCAGGTGGCCAGAGACAGCGAATTGCCCTGGCGCGAGCCTTTTTAAAAGACGCACCTATTTTAATATTGGATGAAGCGACTTCCTCTCTGGACTCGAAAGCAGAAAACATGATCCAGGAAGCGTTGAGGAGATTGATGAAAGGCAGAACAACGATCATTATTGCACACCGGCTTTCAACAATCCAGTCGGCGGATAGTATCGTCGTTTTTCATAACGGAGAGATTGTGGAAACCGGTAACCATGAGGAACTGTTGCGACATTCGTACGGCCTCTACCGGCAGTTATACGACGAACAATGTAATAGGAAGGTTGCAATAAATAGGAAATAATAAAACAAGGGTTTTGTTGTAACTTTGTCAAGGGGGAATTGGTTGCGGCTTTGCTGCGCCAGGATATTTTGATTGAAAATACAATTGAGTAGAGGTATAAAAATCAGTTAGAATCTTTTATACACTGCACGGTCAAAAAGATAATTCTTATTCAACAAACACTGCGTATGGTAAAAAAGTCAGAGCTGGAACGGGAAACCATCCTTACAATCAACCGCCTGGTGCTCTCGCGGATGAGTTACGAAGATTTTTGCAATGCGTTATGCCATGAGCTGAAAAAGATCATAAGCTTTGATTATTTTAGTCTGATATCGAGAACCGAAACTTCCGGGGAATACTATACCTGTGTATTCAATGTAGAGCAAAATAGCCATAATTTTCAGAGAAGCACGGAGTTGAAAACCTTCGTGGAGAAGTATCTCTATCATGAAGTGGCGAAATCGAACACCATCATTATACGGAATGGTTTGGATAAAAACGGAAGGGAAGGCGACAAACACCTGCTGAGTGGTGGCGGCATCACCTCCTATATGATTTATCCGTTATTCATGAATAACGCCTTGATTGGATGTATCAATGTCCTCAGTAAGAGCGGCGCCTCTTTTACCGAAGCCCACAGCAACCTTATCGGCCAGGTATCAGCACAAATTACCGTTACCCTGATGAATGTCATGCTCGTGGACAGCCTTACTGCATCGGAGGAGAAGTACCGGGACATGGTTGAGAATGCGCCTGAGATCATTTTTAAACTGAATAGTCAGGGGCGGTTTCTCCATGTGAACAAATTGGGATTGGAGGCGCTTGGATACAGCGCAAAGGAAATGACCGCGATGTATCTGTTTGATCTTGTTGCCGACGAGAACGGATCCGTGATTAAGAAACAGTATGATACCTCGGTGAACTCGCGGATGGACAACAATTTGGTCGTGACTTTACTATCGAAGGGCGGCAAGCGGATAGATGCAGAAATTATGTGTTCCATACAATATGATAGTATCTTAAACGACTACATGGTAAGGGCATTTGTCCGTGATGTAACCGAGAGAAGGACATTGGAAAAAAGGATATATGAATATCAGGGGCGCCTGAAGGGATTGTTAAAAGAAAAAACGCTGAAGTTGAGCGAAACGGAGAAAGAGATGTACAATCAGAGGAAGTTTCTCGACGCCCTGATACAAAACACGAATGTCTACGTTGTTACCATAACTTCGAAAGGGGAGATTGTCTTTGTAAATCGCGCTATCGAAAAGAGGTTTGGCTTCACGCTGCCTGAGATATTTGGCAAACCGGTGGTTGATATTTTTATTCCTCAGGATAAGGTAGAAGAGTTATTTGACGATATCCAGTTGCTCCTGAGCGGAAAGAAAGGAGAGCAGATCGAAATACCTTTTTCTTCCCGGAATCAGCAGGTTCGGGATATCTTATGGATCGTAACCTATCTGAGAGACGAGTGGAATACGATCTTGAATATCAATTTATTTGGTTACGATATTACCGAGCAAAAGATATTGAAGGAACAACTTATTCAGGCAGAAAAGATGAGCAGCGTGGGAACGATGATTTCCGGGGTTGCCCATGAACTGAATAATCCGTTGTCGATTATTTTGAACTTTAGTGAACTTATGTTGCTGTGTGACAATTTGTCAAAGAGCGCAACGAACCGGCTGCGTCATATTATTGATGCATCCCAGCGCTGCACCCGTATTGTGGAAAACCTCCTCACCTTTGCCACAAAGCGGAAAAACGTGAGAAGCGGGCAGTATGTTTGCATCAATGACGTTGTGAAGGATGCCCTTGAATTAAAAATTAATGACCTCAGGGTCAATAATATTGAAGTAGAGCAATCGTTTTTCCCAGCCTTGCCAAACACCATGGCTGATCGGGTACAGCTTATGCAGGTCTTTATCAATCTTATTAATAATGCCTATGATTCCATGAAGGCCGCGCAGGGAAGAGGCGTTCTGACAATCCGTACGTTTCAAAAAAACGACAAGATTGTGGCTGAGTTTGAGGATACTGGGCCTGGTATCCTTGAGCCGGAAAAGCTCTTCACCCCCTTTTACACAACGAAAGAGGTTGGTAAAGGAACGGGTTTGGGTTTGGCAGTCAGCTATGGCATTATCAAGGAGCATGGCGGAATGATTGTCGGAAAGAACAGTCAAAAAGGCGCTATTTTTACGGTCACCCTTCCGATCAAGGCGCAAACGGACAAGGAAGTGAAATTCCCGGTCAGAAAAGACTATGATTTAAAAGGATTACGTTTATTGCTGGTAGAAGACGAGGTCGGAATTGCAGAGTCCTGTCATGAATTGCTGACGGCGAAAGGTTGCCAGGTAACCACGGCATTCACGATCAAAGATGCGATGCAGGCCATTCAGGAAGATCGGTTTGATATCGTTGTTATGGATTTTAAAATGCCTGGCGAAATGTCCGGAATTCAGTTCTATGACTGGATGGTAAGTTATTTACCCGTGATAAGGGATAAAATAATTCTGATGACAGGGGATACCTTGTCGCCCGAATACAGGACGTTTATGGAAAAAAGTCATGTGCCCGTGATTACAAAACCGTTTCGTTTCAATGCCTTTATAGAAAAGATCGGCATAACGGCAAAAAGGGTGGGATTGCTTGAAGTGTGAAATGCAGTACGGTGGTATAGAAATTTCAAAATTTTACCTCCCCCTTAATCCCCCTCAGTGAGGGGGACAACGACTGTCCCCCGCTGGCGGGGGTGAAGGGGGGGGAATTTTGTTGAAAAAAACGTGTAATTGCAATAAAGTCGCCGAAGACCTGATTAAATGTATAGGAATTTCAATGTTTGTTGTAGGGGCGAAGCATTTGCTGATATCAGATTTGAATGTCATCTTATATCCTGGACAGCAAATGCTTCGCCCCTACGTGTGATCGCAAACAAAGTCGCCGAAGGCTTAATTAAATAGTGTAAGCGTTACAAATAAGGTGACCTGTTTCTCGTAGGGCGACCCTTTAGGGTTGCCTATATTAATTTGTTTTTTGTGTTTACGAGAGATTGCCTTTTTATTTCGTGTCTTCTCCTGATGTAACTCCCGTTTTATGATGGATATTTCGTGTAATTCTTTATTTTTTCATGATGAGGTTGATATAACAGAATGAGAATTTTATTGTGTTCCATGCCTGACACCGTTCCCCAGTTTTCCGCGAAAACATGGCGGGCGCCCAATCTTGCTATCTCTTCTCTTGCGGGGAATATTCAGCCGCATCATGAGGTAGCGCTCGCCGATCTGGTGCTCAGAAGAAATAATTTATTGCCTTCCGTGAAAAAAATTATCGAAGATTATCGACCGGATATGGTAGGGTTGAGCGCCATGACCTTTCAGTTTGACACGGCGCGAAGGCTTGCAGTATTTATCAAAACCCTGCGCAAGGATATAAAAATAGCCCTTGGGGGGTACCATGCCACCCTTATGTATGAAGAAATCGCCTCTTCTGGTGACGGTGATCCTTTCGATTATATCGTCCGCGGAGAGGGTGAGGAAACCTTTCGCGACATCCTGGATGCCGCGGAAGGGAATCGGGAATGGAAGGACATTCCAGGCCTGTCCTATCGGCGCCAGGGTGGCTTTCTGCATAATACCCCGAGGTCCCTGGAAAATCTTGATACCTTACGGCTTCCGCGAAGAGACGTACGCATCTGGAGCGGGTATTATTTTTCGGGGAAAAAACTTGACATGGTTGAGACGTCCCGCGGGTGCACAATGACGTGTAATTTCTGCAGTATGAACCGCATGTATGGACGCACCTTCCGGACGTACAGCTTTGAGAGAATAATGCAAGACCTGACGAATGCAAAGAAGCATGGGGCGCGATACATCACCTTTTCAGACGATAACATTACGCTTAATGTAAAGCGGTTCGAATCCCTGTGTGACGCAATCGTGGAGGCTGGCCATAATGACCTGCGGTATATTGTGCAGGCAAGTACGGCAGGCATTGCATCATCACCCGTATTAGCCCAAAAAATGGCGCGTGCCGGCATCCAGATCGTGTTCCTGGGAATTGAAAACGTGTCCGAACGGAATTTGAAACTCATGAATAAAGGAAACATGCTGGAAAAGACAAAGCGGGCGATTGAATACCTGCACAATAATAATTTGCTGATTGTGGGAGGCATGATTCTCGGCCATGCAGAAGATAAGGAAGAAGATATTGCGCAGAATTATGAATTCTTCGACAAGGCCAATATCGATTTTTTCGGCGAACAGATTATCACCCCGTATCCGAAAACCGGTATGAGAGATATTTTGATGAATGAAGGGCTCGTTACCAATGCCATTGATTACCGCAAATACAACGGCTTTTGGGCAAATGTAAAAACGAAGCACCTCTCATCGGAAGATTTACAGTTCTTACGGTGGAAATACAAGCGGAAATACTCCACGTTTTTTAAAACAACACCAGTCTTCAAGGCAAATTTTGCCATGGTAAATCTCCTCCGGGTGCTGGTATTAAGACCGTATTACCGGATGAAAAATTTTATTACCTCCTGGGGAAGGAAAGAGCGCGATATCTTTAACAGTGACATGAAGAAATTTGCCGAGATGAATAAATTTTTTTAATAATGAATAATCTCAAGGATACGGAGATGAAGAGATGAAAAAATGCATTGCAATACTGGCAGGGGACGGGATTGGGCCGGAAATAATGAAAGAGGGGCGGAAGGTATTGGATGCCGTTGCGAAGAAATTTGGCCATGCCTTTGAATATAAAGAGGCACTCGTGGGGGGGTGCGCGTATGATGCCTATGGTCATCCCTTACCCGATGAAACGAAAAAGATTTGCACTGCTTCTGACGCCGTCTACTTCGGCGCTGTTGGGGGGCCGAAATGGGAGAATCTGCCCGCGGAATTAACCCCGGAACGGGGGGCGTTGCTGCCCCTGAGGGCTATCTACGGTTTGTTTGCAAATCTGCGGCCGGCAGTGATCTTTGGCCCGTTGGCAGACGCGGCGTCCCTGAAGTCGGAACGTCTGAAAGGGGGGTTGGATATCCTCATCGTGCGGGAACTGACGGGGGGGGTATATTTCGGCAGGAACAAGATCAAGACGCTTACCCTGAAGGAAGGAGCCGTGCAAGGAGATTACGCCGTGGACTATATGCTCTATTCTGTCCCGGAAATTCAGCGGATCACCAAGGTAGCCTGCGAGGCGGCCATGAAACGAAACAAACGGCTGACCTCTGTTGATAAGGCAAACGTCCTGGAAAGCTCAAAACTCTGGCGGAAAGTTGTTGTCGATTATGTTCAGAAGAATTATCCGCAGATACAACTCAATCATATGTACGTGGACAATGCGGCCATGCAACTGGCAACGAATCCGAAACAATTTGATGTGATCGTTACCGAGAATATGTTCGGGGATATCCTCTCTGACCTGGCATCGGCCATTACCGGTTCCATCGGGATGCTTCCCAGCGCCAGCCTCTCAGAGACGGGTTTTGGCCTTTTCGAGCCGATTCACGGCTCAGCGCCGGATATTGCAGGACAAGGCAAGGCCAATCCCTTAGCCCAAATATTATCCGGGGCCATGATGCTAAAATACGCCTTCGGTCTTACCAAAGAATCAGATGCCGTTGAAAAAGTCATTCTGGCTGTATTAGAGGATGGATATCGAACGGGTGATATTGCAAGCGCGAGTACGCCAAAGGACAAAATACTCTCCACGTCCGGCATGGGAGATAAGGTGGCTGAGTATCTGCGGAAGCATAAAGACTAGGGGAACATTAGCGTAAATGATAAAAATTCAGATAAGGACGGCTCATACAACATGATCTATTTAGATAATGCAGCGACAACGTATCCAAAGCCAGAAATTGTTTATAAGACCATGGATACTTTTTACCGGACGCAGGGCGCCAACCCTGGTCGTTCAGGACACAGGATGGCGATGGCTGCCGAGAAAGAAGTTGAAGATGCGCGCGCAACCGTTGCGCAGCTCTTTGGTATTCAGGATCCCCGGCGGCTTATTCTTACCTTTAACGCAACGGATGCAATTAACATGGGGATCAAGGGGTTCCTGAAGCCGGGTGATCATGCGATTACGACCTTTCTCGAACATAATGCCGTGTCTCGTGCCCTTCATGGGCTTGAGAAGAGAGCCGGAATTACGGTAACCAAGGTAAAAAATTCTCAGGAAGGTTTTGTTGACCCGGTGGATATCAGAAATGCCATTACCTCCAAAACCCGATTGATTGTCATGACGCATGCTCCAAATGTCCTTGGGACAATACAGCCAATCCGGGAGATCGGCAGGATAGCGCGGGAAAATAACATCATGTTCATGGTCGATGCCGCTCAGACGGCAGGGGTATGTGAAATTGACGTTCATGAATGCGGTATTGATATGCTTGCATTTACCGGCCACAAAGGCCCGTTAGGACCGACAGGAACAGGGGGGTTGTATGTGGGCGACCGGCTGACGCTAGAGCCATGGCGGGAAGGGGGGACAGGTTTTGAAGCAGCGTCACTATCTCAGCCGGAAGAATTGCCCTTCAGGCTGGAGAGTGGCACACCCAATACGGTTGGCATTGCCGGACTGAGGGCGGGTATTGAATATGTGGTGTCAAAAGGGATAGCCACGATCAGGGCGCATGAACAGCATTTGACCAACAAGATTATCCAGGCCATTCAGCATGATCAGCGATTCGTCTTGTATGGAACGACGGATATAACGAAAAAGGTCGGTATTCTGTCAATGAATGTGAAAGGATTTAAACCACAGGAGATTGGAGCAATTCTCGACCAATCCTTTCAGATTGCGGTGCGCCCTGGCCTTCATTGTGCACCTTTCGCCCACCAAATGATAGGGACCTTTCCCGATGGCGCCGTGCGGATAAGCCCGGGATGTTTCAATACAGAGGACGACATAGACCAACTCATAACAGCACTCATGAAAATTGCAAACGAAAAGATATAGAGCCTGCGCATAAACTAAAAAACAAGCCATGAAAAGGCGGAACTGCATCATGTGTGCATTGACAGAGAAACGGATTTCACTCAAAAGCGAGGTCAAAGAGAGAGAAAAACGATTCGTCAGA
>WBZR01002429.1_pt3 | contig 13228 bp, 15 predicted proteins | sample 5204231 | NCBI WGS metagenome assembly WBZR01 (sample SAMN12412403, study PRJNA552823) | activated sludge metagenome | isolation source: activated sludge from anammox sidestream of wastewater treatment plant... | place: USA: Virginia | collected 2017-08 | reverse complement strand
CCCTCTCCTATGAGGAGAGGGGAAAATTGATTTAAAAGTTTTGGCACTCCCTCTCCCCTAACCCTCTCTCCTATGAGGAGAGGAGAAAATTGATTTAAATGTTTTGGCACTCCCTCTCCTCGCAGGAGAGGGAGACGGAGGGTGAGGTAATTAATAATTCTCTATTTCTGCCGTCAGTTCCTAAGACATGATGGTGAAAATGAAGATCACGGATTTTAATTGTAATAGCAGAGTCTCTGTGTTTTTTGCAGGACTCTGCGAAAATAGAATATTACTTTCGCAAAACTGCAAAGATGGATTTGTGTTTAACCTCACCCACTAACCCCTCTCCTCGCAGGAGAGGGAGACGGAGGGTGAGGTAATTAATAATTCTCTTCTGCTGCAGTCAGATCCTTAGACATGATGGTGAAAATGAAGATCACTGATTTCACATTACATATATATTAACACCGCCTTTCATCTTCTATTACAATATGTTGTATTTAATAGCGAATTATTCAATAAATTCCCCAAAATTTCCATAATTACATCGGTTTTTCCTGCCTTGAAAATTAATTGCTAAAACGCTATATTTACAGCTAAATTTCAAACTAAAATTTAATGAGCAAAAAGGCGCACAAATATTACGAAACTACTTTTATAGTTGATTCGATTTATGAAGATGAGAGAGTAGATACAATTCTCAATAAATATACAAACTTCTTCAAGAAAAATGATGGAGAAGTTGTAAAAACAGAAAAATGGGGCAGAAGAAAGTTTGCATATCCAATAAAGAATAAAGCAACCGGTTCTTATGTAACCATAGAATTTACTGCAGATCCATCCGTTATTGCAAAGCTTGAAAGAGCATACCACCTGGATGATGATATATTAAGGTTCTTAAATGTTTCCTTTGATAGGAAGACACTTGAAGAGCGTGAAGTGTATCTGGTTAAAAAAGAGCAAATAATGAAGGAAAGAGAAGCTGCAGCAGCACTACTACAGCAGCAGCAGTCAGCCGAAGCCGATACAGTAGCTGAAGCCACGACCACTGATAACACAAGTTTAGTCAACAATTAATATATAACCGAAAATATATAACCGAAACAATCGGAGGACAAAATGGCTGATTTAAAGATGCCCGAAATAAACTCGGTAATCATTGCTGGTAACTTAACCAAAGACCCGGTTTACAGAACAACAACAAACGGCACACCGGTAGTAAATTTTTCAGTAGCAAGCAACAGAAGATACCGTGACAGTAAAGATGACTGGCAGGAAGATGTTTGCTATGTTGGAGTTGTAGCATGGAACAAACTTGCCGATAGCTGCAAAGAAAAACTCAGAAAAGGCAACGCATGTTTAGTAGAAGGTGAACTGCAGTCAAGGACATTTAAGACTGAAAAAGGCGACAGCAAAACCATTGTTGAAATTAAAGCCCGAAGGATTCAATTTTTAAACAAGACGGTTAGGGGGCAGGGAAGCGGCGAGCATCATGATGAGCCAACAGCATTTGAAGATGATTCATTTGAGAAACATCTAACCCCTGAAGATACGGCATTATTAGGAGATAATCCGGCGCCGACAACATAAAAAAAATTAAAACTAAAGCAGGGAGGTTTTATCCCTGCATTTTTTCTGTATATATCAAATGAAAATAATATTAAAACAAGATCACGATAAATTAGGTAAAACCGGTGAAGTTGTTAATGTAAAAGACGGCTTTGCAATGAACTACCTTATTCCCAATGGTGTTGCAATGAAAGCAACCTCGAGCAACATGAAGGTACTTGATGAAATAAAAAAACAGCAGGCAAAAAAGCTTGAGAAAATCATAGCAGAGTCACAAAAACTTGCCGGCGAACTTCAGGGAATTCAGCTTGAAATTAAGGCAAAAGCTGCTGATGAAATTAAGCTTTTCGGTTCAGTAACCAATGGTACAATAGCAGAAGCACTTATTCATAAAGGTTACACAATTGATAAAAGAAACATATTGCTGGAAGAACCTATAAAAGAAATAGGTTCAAGAACCGTTGAGATAAAGCTTGCAGGGAATGTTCTTGCACAGATAAATGTTTCAGTAGTAAAAGAAGAAGCCTGAAAATATTTTTAAGCCCTGAATATTTTTTTTAAGGGGCAGATTAAAATTAAAATACAGCTCATACGATTCACAACAGCTCATTAGTTTCTTTAGGAGCAAAAAAACATAATGGAAAAAACCGTTGAGGTTTTAAAAAGCGCGACAATAAGATTCGCGGGAGATTCAGGCGACGGAATGCAGATCGCCGGAACAAGATTCACAGAAACATCAGCATTTTTTGGCAACGACTTAAATACTTTCCCTGATTACCCGGCGGAAATAAGAGCCCCTGCAGGTACTTTATTTGGTGTTAGCGGATTTCAGATACAATTTTCAAGCTCGGATGTTTATACTCCGGGTGATGAGCCTGATGTGCTTATTGCTATGAATCCGGCTGCATTAAAAGTTAATATTAAAGGGCTAAAGCCGCACGGAACAATTATTGCCAATGAAGATGCTTTTTCAGAAAAGAATCTGAAACTTGCAGGATATGACACAAACCCTCTTGAAGATGAATCACTTACCGGTTACAAGCTGATTAAAGTTCCTATAACAAGGGCAACCAACAATGCTGTTCAGGAGCTTGGCTTAAATGCAAAGGATTCCAACAGATGCAAAAACTTTTATGCACTTGGAATAACCTATTGGCTATATGACCGCCCTTTAGAAATTACAATGCAATGGCTGGAAGAAAAATTCAAAAAAAATCCGGTTATTGCAGATGCAAATATAAAAGCACTTAAAGCGGGATATTATTTTGGCGAGACTGCTGAAATTTTTACAACAAGATATAAAGTAAAACCTGCAAACCTTCCAAAGGGCACTTACAGAAATATAACCGGTAACCATGCTGCTGCAATGGGAATTTTAGCAGCATCATTAAAAAGCGGTTTACCACTTTTTCTTGGCTCATACCCTATTACTCCGGCAAGTGATATACTTCATGATCTTTCCAGTTTTAAGAACTTTGGCGTTAAAACTTTTCAAGCAGAAGATGAAATAGCAGCTATTTGTGCTGCTATTGGAGCTTCATTTGGAGGTTCACTTGCTTTAACAAGTACAAGCGGACCGGGTATGGCATTAAAACAGGAAGCAATTGGACTTGCGGTTATGGTTGAGCTGCCGCTTGTTATTGCAGATATTCAAAGAGGCGGTCCGAGTACAGGACTGCCTACAAAAACTGAACAGGCAGATCTTTTTCAGTCAATTCTCGGAAGAAACGGTGAATGTCCTGTTCCAGTAGTAGCCGCTTCATCTCCTGCTGATTGCTTTATGATGATGTTTGAAGCAGCAAGGATTGCATGCAGGTTTATGACACCTGTTATATTTCTTTCAGACGGATATATAGCAAATGGTGCTGAACCATGGAAAATTCCGCATGAAAATGAACTGCCAAAAATACAAGGTAAATTCCGCACTGAAAAAGAAGGATATTACCCGTATATGCGTGATGAGTTTCTTGCAAGACCATGGGTAAAACCCGGCACACCCGGACTTGAACACAGGATTGGCGGACTTGAAAAACAAAATATTACCGGTAATGTAAGTTATGACCCTTTAAATCATGAATTTATGGTTAAGCTAAGGGCTGAAAAAGTAAAGAATGTTGAGAACTATATACCGCTTGCTGAGGTTGATGGAGATACAGAAGGTGAGTTATTGATTCTGGGCTGGGGCAGTACTTACGGTTCAATTACAACTGCACGTGAAAGACTGATTTCAAAAGGATACAATGTTTCAAGACTGCATCTTAAATATTTGAATCCCTTCCAGAAAAATCTTGGAGAGATACTTTCTAAATTTAAAAAAGTATTGATACCTGAGCTTAATTTGGGACAGTTAAGACATTTAATAAGGGCTGAATTTCTGGTTGATGCAGTTGGTTTAAATAAAATTCAGGGTTTACCCTTTAAAGCAAGTGAAATAGAAAGAAAGGTAATTGAGCTTTTAGAAAAATAATATTAGCAAGATTACCAAAATAAATTTTTATAAAATGGATACAATTTTAAATAACGGTACAAATACAGCAGCAGAAAAAACAATTCCACCACCGGCAAAACTGAATGCAAAGGATTATTCAAGTGATCAGGATGTAAGATGGTGCCCGGGCTGCGGTGATTATTCAATTCTTGCACAAGTACAGCGTGTAATGCCCTCGTTTAACCTGCCCAAAGAAAAAACAGTTTTTGTAGCCGGCATAGGGTGCTCAAGCAGATTTCCATATTATATGAACACTTATGGATTTCATGGAATACACGGCAGAGCTGCGGCAATTGCTTCGGGGCTAAAAATGACAAGACCTGAGCTTGATGTATGGATTGTTTCCGGTGATGGTGATCTATTAAGCATTGGAGGCAACCATTTTATTCATGCATTAAGAAGAAATCTGAATTTAATTCTGATGCTTTTTAACAATAAAATTTACGGTTTAACAAAGGGACAATACTCACCAACCTCTGAGCACGGAAAGGTAACAAAGTCATCTCCTGTAGGTACTTTGGAAGAACCGTTCAATCCATTAACATTAGCTTTAGCTTCGGGTGGATCTTTTGTTTCAAGAACAATGGATCGTGATGCAAAACACATGCAGAATATCTTAAGCCGCGCTCATGAACATAATGGCACATCTTTTATAGAAATATATCAAAATTGTAATATATATAATGATGGTGCATTTTTTACATATACAGAAAAAGAAAGTAAAGCAGAACATGCATTATTTGTAGAAAACGGCAAACCTTTAATTTACGGTGAAAAGAAAGATAAGGGAATTAAGCTCAACGGATTTAGACCTGAAATAATTAATATTAATGAAGGCACAAATTCTATTAACGATGTAATTGTATATGATGACACTTCAAAAGAGCTTGCAATGATAGTTGCTCAGCTTTCTGATTTTGAAGGTTTTCCGGTTCCCTTTGGTGTGCTTTATAAGGTAAATAAACCTGTATATGAAACACAAATGGAAGAGCAAATTGAAAATTCAATTTCTAAACTTGGAAAAGGCAGCTTGGAAAATCTTTTATTTTCTGGCAATACATGGGAAATTAAATAAGTAAAATTTTCCGGATAAATTAACACATTAAAGGCATCCGTTTTGGATGCCTTTTTTAATATATATTACAGCTGTATAATATTAAATAATAAAAAAGGCGTCAAAAAGAAAATTGACACCTTATAAAATATATATATTAATAAATATTATTTTGGCTGCATTCCCTGTTTAAGTTTTCCCCGCATAATCAGCCGCTCGCCTATAAGGTAAATAATTGCAACTAATACCACAACTAAAATAATATTAACAGAGCCGGAGCTTAATGAGAGTCCGAAAAATGAAAGTGCCTTTGTAAAGAAATCCTGTATATAAAAAACCATGTTTTCAAAAAATGAAGTAGATCTCTGCATGGTATCAAAGGCAATACCTGTTGATTCATTACTGCCTGAAGTGGATTTGCGTGATAGAAATCCTAAGGCAAAAGTAAATGCAATCATAAAAAAGCTGAAAGAACCGATAACATATTTAACAATACGGTCGCTTTTTCTTTCTTCAGCAAGTGCCTTGTTTTCAGCTGTAATGCGTTTCATAAGATGCTGAGTAAAATCACCGGTTGTGTTCTTAAGAGAGCTTTTTTTCAGCTTCGCATCAATTATTTCATCTATAAATTTGTTTTTATCTCTCATTTTAATTTCGGTATAATACTAAACTTTTAAATAACTAAATAAGTTCAAGAATTTCTGTTTCTGAATAATTTTTCAATAATATTTCTTTCAGCTTATCTTTTGCTCTGAATATTCTGTTTTTAACAGTCCCAAGCGGCAGTCTTAATGTTTCAGCAATTTCTTCGTGTGAAAGATCATTAATATAGAAAAGCGTTAATATAGCTGAATACTTTTCAGGAATTTCTTCAAGGTAGCTATTAATAATATCCTGAATATTTGAATCAAGTGCCCTACGCTCAGCATCATAAGAACTGCTAATATGGTAATTTTGTTTATCTATTTCCATTTCAAAGCTGTTTATATCTGTCAGCTCACCTTCATCATTTTTTTTGTTTTCATCAATATTAACTATGTTGTATGTTTTTGCCTTATGCTTTTTGTAGAAATCAATTGATGTATTGTAAACAATTCTGTAAAAATAAGTTGAAAATTTAGAGCGCTCTTCAAATTTTTTATCTGCAATAGCCCTGAATGTTTTAATAAAAGCTTCCTGCAGGGCATCTTCGGCATCTTCAGTACTTTTAAGTATTCTCATCGCAAGTGTCATTGCTTTATCTTTATAGCGGTTAACAATTTCCTCAAAATCATCAATTTTACCCGCCTGAATTTTTTTTATTATATTCAGTTCCAGATCATTCATGCACGATTCTACCTGCTGTTTAGACACCGGTTTTCTATTTTCACTAAATATAAACAAAAATGTTTTAAGTTATTATTTAATTGCAATTAACAGCAGTTTTTATTCTGAAATTATAGCTTATTTTTTAGTTGAATCTGCGTTTTTTGGTTCGGTTGTTTTTGGTTCGGTTGTTTTTGGTTCGGTTGTTTTTGGTACAACAGATTTCGTAGAATCTTTGTTTGGCTCAAATGTTTTTGCATCGGGCACTTTGCTATTATCTTCATTTTTATCAAAGTCCTCATCCGGGTCATTAATCTGTATAGGCTCATCTTCATCATCAAAATCAATTTTAAATTCTAATGAATTATCTTTCTTAGGTATAACTTTAGAGCCATCCAAAATTATCCTGCCGTTAATAGTTTCAATCTTTATCTGTGCTCCGCCATTGCCAAGAATACCGGATAATGATGTACGCTCATTGCTGGCATTTGTGAAAGTTAAATTTTTATATGTTACTTTACCGTTAGTAGTTTGTGAGTTTATTTCAGCATTTACATTTTTTAAGCCGCCTAACTTTACATCTCCGTTTGTCAGACTGATATTAATTCCTGAAGTAACGGAATCAACATTGCATATTATTGTGCCGTTAACGCTTTCCAGATCAAGCTTGCCGCGGCAGTTTAAAACATTAATCCTTCCGTTAACATTTTCAGCATTAATATCTCCGTTAATCCTTGAAATTGTAATAGTTCCGTTAACACTTTCTGAAATAACCTTCATATTAGCAGGGAGTTTGATATTGTAATTTACCTCAGGTGAACTATGTCTTCTGAAAAATCCGCTGTTAGATTTAATTATCTCAGTTTCAACTTTTACTTCACTGCCTGATGAATCAATATTTATTTTAACATTATCAATTGGCTTATCCATTTCATCGGCTTTAACTTTTGCAGTAATTTCTGCATCTATTTTTATATTTCCAGATGAATCGCTGCTGTTAGAAATATTTATATTGCCGTTTGAGTTATCAATTTTAAAGGTTGTTTTGCCTGTTGATGTAAATTCATATTTTACATTTTCGGTTTTTTCTACTCTTTTTTTAAGCAGGCTGCACCCGGGTGCAGCAGCCAGTAAAAATATCATGGCTGCTGCTAAAATTATATGTATGGTTTTCATATTCGTTTTTCTTTTAATTGGTATTTTTATCAAGAGCAATAACCTTTTTTTAATTTTGAGGTGCATTTTGTGTTTGTGGTGACTGCTGATTTTGAGAAAGCTGTTCCTGCTGTTCTTTTTTCATTTTGTTAACAGCAATAAAATAATAGATTATGAAACCAAGTCCGCCGAAAACAAGAACCATAACACCGGTAAGTTCATCTTTAAAACCTGCTTCATCAAGCAATATCCCGAAGAATAAACCGATACCTATCATTGTGAAAAGTATTCCCCATTTTAGAGTAACAAGCGGATTTTTGGTTTTCTTTTCCATATCACGGAAATAATCTCTGGCTTCCTGCGGTGAAAGTCCCATATCCATAAGCTTGGTTCTTTCCTTATGCTTTATATAAATGTTGTAGAATATGAGCAAACCGGGGATTCCGAATGTGAAGATTATGGCTATTGCGGGTACAAAAGCTTCAGCAAAGTCTCTCATTTTATAATTCTCCTTTTTATGCTGCCAGTGCCAATTCTATTGGCAATATATGGCGATTTTATGTTATTTTTTACGTTTTTCAATTGTTTTTTATTTGTTTATTTTGACTTGAAGTGATTTGTAAAGGTTGCAATTTTGGGAATAAAAAAAAGCCCACTAATGGGCTAATTTTGAAAATAAAAAATTGAGATTATTTTATAAAATCATTAATAATTTTATTAGTATTTATTGGAAAATCTGTTTTTAAAATTTTAATATTATCTTTAGAAATATTCATTTCATAAAACCATTTTAGCCAGTATTTTTTTAATATATCAAAATCTTCTGGGAACCTTTGGACTGGATTTACTTCTAATACCATTACCTTCAGATTGGAGTAGTCTTTATTTATATTTATAAATCCATAATCATTTGCATCAAATTCTTTTACCCAATCTGGATTTTTTCTAAATCTTATTAGTTGTTCAGAAGTTGGAGTAATATAAGAAAAGCGATTTTTTTCGTTAAATTTAGTATATTCCCAATACAAATATCCATCTGTTAAAATGAAGACGTAATTTAAATAGTTAGTATCATTATTAATAAATTTATCACTTAATTCATCCTTAAAAAAACGCCAAATGTCTGAACCAGAATAGTTTTCCGGTTTAATCGAAAATTGATATAAATTTATTAAATTTTCTTTATATACAGAATCTATATTCAAAAAAATCTTTTTCTTATCTTTTGGTCTTAAATTATTTAAATCTATGCTAAGATTTTCTGCAATAGAATTTACTTCACTATTAGTTGGTTTAGGATAAAACACAACATTAATTTTATCTAATGAATTAATAGTACCTTTTGAATTAATTTTTTGTTTAAAAATATTTACAATATTCGATATAATAGCAATATCATTATTAACTTGATTAGGATATATACTGGGTTCTATTCTATCTGATAAATCTAATAATATGGTGATATTATATTGCTTATAACTTTCAGTGCTTTTGTCATTTTTATTACATGACTCTAATAATAGAAATATGAATATTAAACTAAATAAGATTTTGTTCATTGTGACTCCCTGAAATTTCAATATCTATATTTTTACAAAATTGATTAAAAAGATTGACTATTTCATGTTGTTTTTCTTTGTCATGATTTCCAATTACTAGGAAATGATACCAACCACTGGTAAAGTCAATTATTATTTTACTTAATTCACGTTTATTAATATAAATTTTATTGAAATCATTATTCAAATTTTGTATTTGTATATCAATCGCGTATAATTGAGTTTTCGAATTATCAATTTCCAAGTACTTAATTTTTTTCTCACTGTAATAGTCATCTATCTTATTTTGTCGATTATTAATTGCCTGTTTAATATAATCATTTTTATTATGTTCCTCGATAACAAAAGTTAATACAAAACCCCATACCAGATAGACAACAAAACCTGCAAAAATAATTAAATAAAAGTTAACATCAGAAATTGCAATGTTTAAAGTATAGGGAGGCAATTCTGTAAAAGAATTTTCCATAATAGCCTCATATATTTTTTTTGTTATTTCAAAAGCCAATATGCAATCAAATAGAAATGTTACTAAAATAATGGCAGAAAATCTTAGTCTTTGTTTTCTTGCGTTAAAGCTATGGATTAAAAAACCAAGTGCTATAAAAATAAAAGGAGCAACAATTGTGAGTACTAATGCTGTTAAACCTTCATTATAAGCTTCAACAAACGAGTTTGCATAAAATATACTATTAAATACCGTATTTTTCGTCAATTTAATTTCGCGGAAAAAAGCTGAATATATAGCTGAGCTATAGAAAATCCATAAATAAATTGTAAGGAAAAAAAGTATGAAAGAACCCATATAATAATTTAATTTACTAGGTTTTTCATGGTTAATAACTTTTGGATCAACTTTAATTTCGCTTATCTCATTTTTTAAATCGTCTATATTTTTATCTAAGTCTTTTAATTCAATATCATTTAAAATATTAATCCTATTATTAATTAAAGATTTTTTAGAAGTTAAATTTTGAATTTGGTTTTGAATTTCATTTCTTTCATTAGTATAGCTTTGTTGATTTTTTTCACAATATTCTTGATATCTTTTATATATTTTATTTAAGCTTAATTTAAAAGATGTAGGATTAGCACGCAATGATCCAGCTTCGTTAAAACCATAGTTTCTATAATTTCTAAAATATTGTGGTCTTCCATCAATAATATCCGGAAGATTTTCTACAGTGTCTAATGATTTACTTGTTTCATCAAATAAATTTATGACATTATCTTTTTGCATTAATTATCCTCCAATAAGATATTTAAGATATAGCATTCATCTTTATTGTTTTTTAAATTTTCAATTATTGTATCAAGGATTCTATTCATATTTTCCTTTTCCAATCCAATTTTCTTTGCTATTGCTCTAAATGTAATAACCTCCCTTAAATCAATCTTGCCATCTGCAAGGATAATACGAGTAAAATCTATAACTTGCTCCATTAAATCTTTTTTACTTTGTGGTTTTTCATAATTAATCTTGTGAGGGTTATCAATAATATAATCTATATCTTCTTTTTTAAATCCTCTATTAATTCCTATATCATATAATAATTGAAGTTCATCTATAGCAACTTCATTATCAGATAAAGCTAAAGAATAAAGATTTAAAAAGTGACTTTTTAGCCTTTCAATTTCTCCCATAATTCCTCTTATTAAAGTTAAATATAAATATAATACTTATATTAATTAGTTACAAATTAAAAAAATAAAACCAATTAATTTTCAATTCCTTTTCCGAAAGCCACAAAATAAAAAGTGCCCAGTACCCCAAACCCTGCGGCAGCAAACAAGTTTGCCTCGGGTGAAATCTGCCACAGCACTCCGCCAAGTAAACCCGCAAATGCAACAATGCCATCACGAATAAAGTAATACATACCAAACGAGCGGGCTTCAATACCTTTTTGCGATAGTTCAAGTATCAATGCTTTGCGGGTTGGCTCGCCAAACTCTTTAAGTCCCCGAATAATAAATGCAGCCGTAAGCAGCCAGAAAGTTGTGCTGAAATAAAGTATGAACGGAAATATAGTGAAAAAAATAAAAGTTATCACAACAAAAGGTTTTTTTTCAAGCTTTTCGGAATAACCTGCAACGGGAATAAATATTAATGCAGATGTTGCCATTTCAATAGCAGTTAAAAAACCAAACTGTTCTGGTGAAACCTTAATAATATTAAGGCACCATATCACAACAAAAACATAGGGAATCTGTTCACAGAACCTGACAAGTATATCAGATACCAGCAGATTTTTCAAGTTGCTGTTAAATGTTTTCCATAACATAACAGGATGAAGTTTTTCCGTTTTTTCTTTTTCATCTTCAGAAGTAAGTTTGTTAATAAATATTAATCCGGCAAGCGAGAGTATAATTGATATACCGAAAGCTATTTTAATTCCGTTAAGTAAACCGTAAGTGCCAATCAGAACTCCCCCTATAACCGGACCAGCCGCCATTGGAAGGCGGCGAAAAAGTGAGTGCATGGAAATACCCATTACTTTTGCCAAGTGTTTTTGTTATCAGACTCATTGAGCCCGGCAGAGCAACATTGCTCCATCCAAAGAAAAATAACATCCCAACAAACACAGCCGCCCAGCTGTTAAAAACAATTGCAACAGTGTAACCAAAAATTGCTAAAATGCTGAAGACACGAAATGCTTTTCGGCTGCCAAGGTGATCAGAAATATAGCCGCCGGGCAACGCCCAAATTGCCCCAAGGAAATTCTGAAGGAAACCAAATGCTCCGATAATGAGCACAGATGCACCAAGTCCATCAAGGTATTTGGGGATAAAACGCTCCCACAACTTTTCACCTGTGTACATTAAAACAGTGAGCCCAAGCATTAAAACAATATTACGCCTTAAGCCAAGGAATTCTTTGGTTTTATTAATAGCAGAATTCATTATTCAAAAATAAGGGATTACAGTAATTTAAAAAAGCATCATGTATATACCGGAAGTTACACTACACATTTTCTTCCATATAACTTTCAATTGGCTCACATGAGCATACGAAATTTCTATCTCCGTAAGCATCATCAACTCTGGCAACAGAGGGCCAAAACTTATTTTTAAGCAAACTGCTTACAGGGTAAGCAGCGGCAAGCCGCTGATATTTATGGTTCCAGTTATCAGAAGCAATTTCATGTGCGGTATGCGGTGCATTTTTTAGCATATTATCTTCTTTATCTGCCCTGCCTTCTTCAATATCTTTAATTTCATTTCTTATTGCAATCATAGCATCACAGAAGCGGTCAAGCTCATATTTTGATTCTGATTCAGTTGGCTCAACCATCAATGTGCCCGGCACGGGGAAAGAAACTGTGGGGGCATGGAATCCGTAATCCATTAACCGTTTGGCAATATCACCCACTTCAATACCGCATTTTTTAAATTCTCTCATATCAAAAATCATTTCATGGGCAACACGCTTGTTTTTGCCGGTATAAAGAACTTTATAATAACTGCTAAGTTTAGATGCAATATAGTTTGCATTAAGAATTGCAATTTTAGTAGCAAGTGTTAATCCGTTACCACCCATCATTTTAATATAAGCGTAGCTTATAAGCAGAATGTTTGAGCTGCCCCATGGAGCGGCTGAAACTGCATGAATTGCTTTAGAGCCGCCTGTTTTAATTAAAGCATGTCCCGGTAAAAATGGTGCAAGATGCTGAGCAACAGCAATGGGACCCATTCCAGGTCCGCCGCCGCCATGCGGAATGCAGAAAGTTTTATGCAGGTTTATATGGCAAACATCAGCACCAATTAATCCGGGATTAGTTAAGCCAACCTGAGCGTTCAGGTTTGCACCATCCATATAAACCTCTCCCCCGTTTTGGTGGATAATTTCACAAATTTCAATTATTCTTTCTTCAAACACACCGTGAGTTGAAGGATATGTTACCATAAGTGCCGCAAGATTGTTTTTATATTGTTCAGCTTTTTGGCGAAGGTCATCAACATCAATATCACCCTGCTCCATAGTTTTAACTACAACAACTTTCATTCCAGCCATAACAGCACTTGCGGGATTTGTACCGTGAGCAGATGCAGGTATTAAAACAATATTGCGGTGAGCTTCATTTTTAGATTTGTGATACTCGCGAATTACCATTAGTC
>WBZR01003744.1_pt1 | contig 13231 bp, 8 predicted proteins | sample 5204231 | NCBI WGS metagenome assembly WBZR01 (sample SAMN12412403, study PRJNA552823) | activated sludge metagenome | isolation source: activated sludge from anammox sidestream of wastewater treatment plant... | place: USA: Virginia | collected 2017-08 | reverse complement strand
CGACCGCGTTGGCGATCGCCCTCGAGCGAGGGTTCTCTTGCTTCGCGCTTTCGTTCGACTATGGGCAGCGCCATCGGATCGAGCTGGAGTTGGCACGTCGTCAGGCGGTCCTCCAACAGGCTGAAAGGCACCTTGTCCTGGACATCGATCTTCGCCAGTTCGGGGGGTCAGCATTGACAGACGATCTCGATGTGCCCAAGCACGCCCATGAGCCGACATCGATTCCGATCACCTATGTCCCGGCCCGAAACACCGTCTTTCTGAGCCTCGCCCTGGCATGGGCAGAGACGCTGGGCGCCCACGACATCTTCATCGGCGTGAACGCCCTCGACTACTCGGGATATCCCGACTGCCGCCCGGAGTTCATCGCTGCCTTCGAGTCGATGGCGAACCTCGCAACCAAGGAGGGAGTTGAAGGCGGACGATTTCGGGTTCAGACTCCGCTCATCGACCTGTCGAAGGCTGAGATCATCCGTGAGGGCATGAGGTTGGGCGTCGACTTTGGCGCGACGAGTTCGTGCTACGACCCCAACCCAGCAGGAGTCCCCTGCGGAGGCTGCGACTCCTGCTTACTGAGAGCGCGGGGGTTCGCGGAAGCTGGTATCACGGACCCTTTGGTGAGCAACGCGGCACAGAACTCCCGGAACTGACCGGCGTCTGCCCTATACTGAAACGGGGCGTCTGTCCTTGGAGGCTATGTATGAGTCGTTCGGTTCGAATCCTGACTTGCTGTCTTTCGCTCGCGGCTGTCGGCGGCGTCGCGATGGGCCAATCCTGGCGGTTGGCTTGGACGCGAACGAGCGCCAACGCCGACACGACGCTCGATGCCGCGCACGATGGCATCATCAATCGCAAGGGCAACGTCGTCCTCGCCGGTGGTTCAGCCCAGATCGGCGCCCCGATGAAGGGCAACTTGACGATCTTCAGCCGAAACTGGACCAAACTCGGCTCGGTCGAGGTCTCTCCCCCCGGGGGAGGACCCCTCCAGTTCTGTCGCCTGATGGAGGAGGAGGGGATCTTCTACTTCGCAGTGGGCCGTACGGAGACTGTCGGAAACAACGAATCGCTCTATATCGCCAAGTTCGATGCCAACCTGAACAAGGTCGCCGAGCGGGTCGTGGAAGCCACGACGGCAGGGGGCACCGAGAAGCCCACCGACATCCAGAGCGATCACAACGGGCACCTGTACATCTGCGGCCTAGGCCAGGCTGCCGTGGGCTACGAGAACTTTCTGCTCAAGATCGACACCAACCTGAACGTGGTCGAGAACTTCAACATCCAGACCCCGACGGCTGAGGCGGTCGAGCCAAGCATCGCCCCGAACGGGATCATCGCGATCCTGATCGGTCTTTTGACCCCTAGCGGGCCTGTCGTTCGCAAGTACTCCCCCGCTGGGGTCCTCGAACAGACGATCGAGGTCGAGAACGACGAATCGCACTACTGCTCGATCAGGCTCGAGAACACGATGATCTCCGGCTTCAGCTTGGCCGCGGTGGGATGGACCGTCCAGCCTGTCGTAGGCGGTCCGTTTGAATCTCGAGGGGTCATTCTCAAGATCAACTCTGCAACCGGTCAGGTGGCGGGGCAGCACTCGCTTCCTGCCGTGCAAGGCCAAGGCGCGATCGTCGCCCGCGACGTGACCAGCGCGGAACCAGCAGGCAAGAGGCTAAACGCTCTCTTCGAGATCATGGGCAAACCCACGATGATCTTCTGCAACGAAGGCGCCAAGCGTGTGAGCAGTTGGACGTCGAGCCAGGTACGCAGAACCGGAATGGGGTTTGCCGTCGATCCGTTCGGCTCCCCTTACGGGTTGCTGCTGCCGGCGGTACAGCGCGGATCGTGGCAGGCCCTGAAGCTCAATCCGAACAACATCTTTGCGTTCAGTTGGGGCGCATCGACGAACGGCTTCCTCTTGCCGTACATCGAGCAGAGCAACCTTCACCATCAGCGGTCGGGCGATGTGCTGACTCTTACATCCGACGGCCAGAAGTTCCAACTCACCTGCATGAAGCAAGCGCCCGTCGCCCTCGGTGACACCTTTCAGGCAAGGAGCGGAAAGCAGCTCTCTTCTCCGACGTCTGTGTTCGCGAACGATCGCTACTTTGGCGACGGATCGGTGCGGATCGTCCGGGAGCCGATGCACGGAATTGTCAGCATCAACGCGTTCGGCTACTTTCTGTACAAGTCGACGTCCGGCTATACCGGACCCGATTCGTTCGCCTACGAGTTGTCGAAGCCTGCACTCAGTCCGAGCACGGCGTCGGTTTCCCTGACCGTCGTTCCCTAGGATCTGGCGATGGGAGGCGGGTCCCGTATACTCCGGGTACCCGCCATCCATGACACTTCGTGATCTGATCGCCGCCAAACGCGATGGCCATCGCCATAGCGCTGAGGATCTCAAACTCCTCGCACGTGCCGCCGCAGAGGGGAGTGCCCCTGACTACCAGTTGAGCGCCTGGCTCATGGCCGCGTACCTGAACGGGCTCGACGAGGAAGAAACCGCCGCGCTCACGTTGGCGATGGCCGGGACGGGCGAACGGCTCGATTTGAGCGCACTGCCGAAGCCGTGGGTCGACAAGCACAGCACCGGAGGCGTCGGCGACAAGACGACGATCGCGCTCTTACCGATCTTGGCCGCGGCAGGGCTCACCGTCGTCAAGATGAGTGGCAGAGGACTGGGAATCACCGGCGGCACGGTCGATAAGCTCGCGTCGATTCCTGGCTTTCGCCTAGACCTTTCGCCCGACGAGATGATCGCGCAGGCGGGACGGATCGGCCTTGCGCTGACCGGTCAGACTCCGCGGCTTGCTCCTGCGGATAAGACCCTCTACGCTCTGCGTGATGCGACCGAGACAGTCGCTTCGCTGCCTCTCATCGTCAGCAGCATTCTCAGCAAGAAGATCGCAGGTGGGGCTGAAGTTCTCGGGCTGGACGTCAAGTGCGGCTCGGGCGCCTTCATGGCCGACCTCGAACATGCGCGGGCGCTTGCGTCTGCGTTGAAGCGCATCGGTGAAAGGTGCGGCCTCTCCGTTCACACGACGATCACGGACATGGACCAGCCCCTCGGACGCACGGTGGGGAACGCGCTCGAGGTGCGAGAGGCATTCGACACCCTGATCCCAGGATCGACACCGACTCGGTTTGGAGGGCTTGTCCGGCACCTAGCGGCGGAGACCCTGGTGGCGGTCCAGCACGCCCAGTCGCTCGCGGAGGGGATCACGATTGTCGACGGGCTCCTCGCTGCCGGCAAGCCGCTCGACCGCGCCCGCGCATGGGTCGACGCTCAAGGAGGCGATCCAGGGGTCGTCGACGGAGCGCCCGGCCTGACGGGGGCGATCGCCGTGATCGACGTAAGATCGCCTCGTGAAGGGTTCGCAGCCCGCGTCGACGCTCGGACTGTGGGCCAAGTGGTCGTCGCTTTGGGGGGCGGCCGCCAAGCGGCGAACGACGCCATCGATCCGGCGGTGGGGGTAGAGACCCTGGTCGAAGTCGGGGATCGGGTCGAGGCGGGTTCTCCCGTCTTTCGCATCCACGCAAAGAGCCCCGATGACGCGCGCGTCGCCGCAAGCTCCCTCATAGGCGGCCTGACACTGGCTCAAGACCCCGTCTCGCCGATTCCCGTCGTGCTCGAATCGTCCAGCTAGCGGGGTATCGTCGGCGGGGTGATATCCCCGTCCCGCCCGCTGATCGCGTTTATCGCCTGCGGGTTGATCTGGGGCACCACCTTCCTCGCGATCCGCGTCGGCAACGACTCGCTGCCGGCCCTGTGGGCCTGCACCCTGCGCTTCGTCTTGGCGGCCCTGATCCTCAATGCCATCGTCCTGGTGACCGGTCGAGGATGGCCGCGTGGTGAAGCCCTGAAAGCAGCCGTGCTGTACGGCTTTCTAGAGTTCGGGGTCAGCATGCCACTGTTGTATTGGGGTGAGAAGGTCGTCCCATCGGGCCTTGCGGCCGTTCTCTACGCCATTTGCCCGGTCTCGGCAATGCTTACCGCCAGGATCCTGGGCATGGAGCGGTTGAACCCTCGCCGGCTTGGTGCTGCGGTCCTCGCGTTCGGAGGCGTCGCAGTCATCTTCTGGCGCGAACTCGCAGAAGGTGGCTCACCGCTGGGGTTGATCGCGATCTTCTTCGCGGCAGTCGCGGCTCCGCTCGCCGGCCTCATGTTGCAGCGTGGCCCCAAGCAGAGCCCGATCGGGGTCAATGCCGTTGGCACGTTGATCGGGATTCCCTTCGCGTTCGCCTGCTCGTTGGCCCTAGGCGAGCATCCTGTGTTCCCGACGACGAGCGCCCAGGTGCTGCCGATCATCTATCTGGCGGTCGTAGGTTCAGTTGGCGCGTTTGTGATCTTCGCTTGGCTCATCAATCACTGGCGGGCCACAACCGTCTCGTTCCTGGGCGTCATCGTGCCAGTGATCGCGGTGGTAGTTGGCGCCGTCGCTCGTCACGAAGCGCTGGCCCCAGGGAGTCTCGCGGGGGCCGCGATCGTGCTCGTCGGAGTGGTCGCAGCGCTCAGATCGGAATCCGAGCCCGCACCTTTGAGCGACCCCCAAGGGGCCTAGTGCAGGAAGTGGCGGACACCCGCAAAGACCATTGCTACGCCCCGCTCGTTGGCAGCCGCGATGACGTCCGGATCCTTCTTGCTGCCGCCAGGTTGCACGATGCAGGCAATCCCGGCATCGGCAGCGGTGTGGACGCTGTCCGGGAATGGAAAGAAGGCGTCGCTGGCCAGAACGGCGCCTCGGGCTCCATGACCCGCCTGCTCGAGTGCCAGCCGCACCGACTGCACACGGTTCATCTGGCCCGCACCGACGCCCAGCAGTCTCGACGACGTGCCAACCACGATCGCATTTGACTTGACGTGGGGCACGATCGACCACTGGAAGCGGAGAGCGGCCATTTGGTCCTCCGTCGGCACCCGATCGGTGACCACCTTCCACTCGGTCTCCGGTGGCTCCTCGTCGGTGTCCTGGACGATGACGCCGCCTCGAACGCTTTTCACGGACAGGCTTCGCGTATTGGGCACGATCGGGGCGCTGAGCAGCCTGACGTCCTGCCCCCATCCCGAACGCTCCCTGAACAAGCTGATCGCCTCGTCGGTGAACCCCGATCCAATGACCACCTCGAGGAAGTTGCCCTTTTCAGCCATCGCCTCGGCGGCCTCTCGATCGATCATTCCATGGCAAGCCGCGATCCCCCCGAACGCGGAGATTGGATCACTGGATCGTGCGAGCCGGTAGCTTTCGCCCAAACTCGGGCCGTGAGCCGCGCCACATGGATTGCCGTGCTTCACGACGACACAGGATCCGGGCGGAAGATCACACGCGAGCTCCCAGGCGCCTTGGGCGTCGTTGATATTGTTATAACTTAGATCTTTTCCCCAAAGTTGCACAGATTGCGCGATCCCGGGGCATCCTAGCGGATCGACGTACAAGGCTCCAGCTTGGTGGGGATTCTCTCCATATCGGAAGGTCTGGGCGCGACGATATCCCAGGGTGAGAGTCTCCCGGTAGTCGTTTTCGCCCGCCTCCCGCGTCAGCCAGCGCGCGATCATCGAGTCGTAGTAAGCGGTGTGCCTGAATGCCTTGGCGGCGAGAGCTCGATGCAGCTCCGGCAGCCGACGATCCGCAATCGCGGCGAGCACGGACTCATAGTCGTCGGGGTCGACGACGACGGCCACATTCGCATGATTCTTGGCGGCGGCCCGAATCATCGCAGGACCGCCAATGTCGATCGACTCGACCGCTTCTTCGAACTCGTGAGGCCCCGTGACGGTCTTCTCGAACGCATAGAGGTTGACGCAGAGCAACCGGATCGGCACGATTCCCGCCGATGCCATCTGGGCCCGATGCGATTCGAGGCGCACGTCACCTAGGAGGCCGCCGTGGACGAGCGGATGAAGCGTCTTCACGCGGCCATCGAGCATTTCGGGGAACCCGGTGACCCTGGCGACGTCGGTGACGGTCATGCCCGCCTCGCGAAGCGCTTTCGCTGTGCCGCCGGTGCTGATCAGCTCAAACCCGAGGTCGACGAGGCCCTTGCCAAACTCGGCCAGGCCTGTCTTGTCGGTCATGCTCAGAAGGGCCCTCATTGACCGGTTCCTCCGGTCCCGTCTCCTCCGGTCGACCCCTTGCCCGCATCGTCGGGCGGAGGCTCCTGCTTCATCTTCAACGTCGCCGACTTCTTCACGGTCAGGCCATTCGCGTCGTAGCCGACGAGAGTGATCATGACCTCCTTGTTCACGTCGATCGTCGTTTCACCCTCAGGCTTGGGAAGCTCCATCGGCTGGCCGTCGATGATCAGCTCGGCTCGCACCGCATTGGCGATCTGCCAAGTAATCGTGCACTTGCCGACGAGCGGATCGATCTCCATCGGATCGGCTCGGAAGACCACGATCTTTGCTTCCGGTTTCTGCACGACATTGACGCTGATCTCCCGACTCCGCACGACCTGTCCGCCGTTTTCGGCGATGATCTGGTACTTGACCGGTCCCGGCTGATTGGGGGCGATGATCTGGATGCTGTTCAGTTTCGGATCGAGCACGGTCTGGGTGGGCGAGAGCGTCGCTTTTGATGCGTCCTTTAGGCGATACGTGATCAGGAACGCCTCGCCTGGCGCGACCTCTCTCGCCTTCACGTCGAAGCCGAGAACCTGCGGCGGTGGAGCCTTCGCCGGCACCTTGATCGTGACGGACGCGGTCAACGGAGGGCTCACTCTGGTGTCGCGCACGGCGACCGCCTCAAAGGTCCCGCTCGTCTCCACGGTTAGCGTGGTCGTCCCGCGCGGCGAACCAGCCGCCACGACGACGTTGCCGTTGAAAAGGATCTTCACGCTCTTGGCGTACGAGCTCGACCACGTCAACGTGATGGCGTCTCCAGGCTGACCGACCGAAGGCTCGATGTTGAGCGAGTCGATCGTCGGTGGCTTCGGCATGAACGCGACCCATCCGATGACGATCGCAAGCAGGAAGATGAACGTCAGGAGCCCGCCCGCCGTCACAAGCGGCCGCTGCTCGAGTTGGGCCTGCGCGGTCGTGGACAGGTTGGGGGTGTCGATGCTTCTTCCAGAGACCTGGAAGCCGTGCAGCCGCGGATTCGAGAGCGGGCGGCGCTGAGTCGGAGAGACGACGACTCGCACCTCCTTCTGTTGGCCCGGAGCGACGGTGACCTGCTCGGAGGGAAGCTCGAACGTGAGGGCGTCCTCGGGGTCGCTTCCAAAGAGCTGGATCGTATGTTCACAGTTGCCCAGGTTGACCAAGGTGACGCTGAACACGTTCTGGCGCTTGACCGGCGAGAAAACTCCCTTCTTGGGGAGCATCTCCATGCTCATGTGGTGGTAGGGCCTGATCTGCAGGACGCCCTGAGAGGCCCTGACTTCTCCAGTTTCCAGGCTTCGCACCCGCACCACGAACGGGTAGTTGCCGGCCAGGCTCTCACTCGTACGGGGCGGCTTGAAGAAGATCTTCTGAGTTTGGATGTCGCGGGCAGAGACGCTGAAGCTTGGAACGGGAACAGCCGTCCACTCGGGGTCGAGCCCCTCAACCGAGAGTTCGTATTGATCAGTCGCGTCGGACTGGTTCGCGACTTCGAGATCGAGCGCGGTATTGACCCCGGCATCGACCGAAAGCTCGTCCGCACCCAACCGGATCGCGAAGCTCATCGCCACGAATGATACCGGGCAGCGTCAATCGTCCCGGACGACGGTCAGGCCGCAGCGCGCGGATAGTTCGTCGATCAGCAGTTCGAACGGAACCTCGATGCCGTTACGGGTCCAACCTACGGGCACCTTGAGCCGGCCGGAAACCACATGTGCGTGCGGTTTGATCGACAGACTTCCCTGATCCATCGACAGCGTGGCCTTGTCCCCTCGAACCCGGATCTCGAGGATCTCACGGTAGGCGACCGTTTGGATCCGCCCGCCAGCGACGACCTCGAACCGATCGTCATGAAGCACGTATTCACTGGCCTCAGCCTGTCGATGCGCCAACTCCGCCATCGCAGACTTGCCCAGGTCGGTCAGGGCGCCGGCGATCTCCCGCAAATCACGTCCAATCGAGCGTTCGCCTTCACGACGCATGACCGACTTGCCCTGGCGACGGGCAGACTTTCGGATGTCGTGAGCTCCGGTCTGCAGCCACCGGATCGCCTCTCCCGGCTTGTACCGAACCTCTTCCATGTCGTTACGACGCGGCGTAGGTCTCGCGCGTTGCGAGGTCCTAGAAACCGTCGCAGGCTCGGTAGGCCTCGATGAGGGCGCGCTCGCCCTCTTTGCCCGGTTTCGAGACCCCGTGCTCCATCCCGAGGATTCCCTCAAACGACTTCCCGTGAATGTGCTTGAACACGTTCTTGTAGTTCACTTCGCCGGTCGTCGGCTCATTGCGGCCGGGATTGTCTCCAATCTGGAAGTAGCCGATCTCGCTCCAGCCCTGATCGATGTTCGGGATGATATTCCCCTCCTGAATCTGGGCGTGGTACATGTCGAACAACACCTTGCAGGCTGGGCTGTTCACCGCCCGACAGATCATGAATCCCTGGCCCACATCGGTCAGGAACAAGTTCGGATGGTCCCGGAAGTTCAGGACTTCGATGACCATGACCAGGCCGTGCGGCTCGAGCAGTTCCGCGCCTCGCCTCAGCGCATCGATCACGTTCGCGGTCTGATAACCCCAGTGTAGGTTCGGGGTAACAACCCCTGGAACCACGGTCATCCACTTGGCGTTCATCCGCTTTGCGACGTCGATCGACTCCTTGATGTTCTGGAGGAAGTGGTCGACGTGCTTGCGATCTCCGTTCGTGAGCGTCGGAGAGCTCCAGTCGATGTCGTTCGCGACGAAGATGCCCATCTGGATTCCAAGATCGTTCATGCCCTTGGAGATTCGCTCCTGCGTGGCCTTGTCGTTGCCCCGCATGCCGTTGTCCTCCCACGCGCGAAAGCCCTCGCCGGCGGCGAACTTGAGCTGCTCGACTGGGTCGTCTCCCGCGTGGTTCCGGAACATCCCAAAGTGCGGCGCGTATTTGAGCTTGAACGCTCCGCTTTGAACGGGCGGCTCGATAGCCATAGCTTTGGGCGCGAGCATACCGGCGGCGGTGGCGGCTCCGGCGGCGATCACGTCGCGTCGAGTGGGTTCCATGGGCGCAGTTTAGCAACTTCATCCCCCCAACGAGGGAGTTCAAAGCCAGCAAGGCAGTCCGGACATGAACGGGCTCCGAACTCCTCCATCGCTTCCGAAGCGACGAATCTCGTCGATGAAGAACGCAGCGAATTCTGCGGTTTCACTGCATCCGACCATCAACTTGACAGGAATTCCCTTAAGCTAGATGGACAAGCGCGTTCCAAGCGCTTGTTGGATCGAGGAGATGCCTCATGTTGCGACACCTGTATTGGCTGACTGGTGCGGGCTGGTCTAACGACCACGTTCCGTGCCCCTCTCTCACTTCGAGTTCCCGGGAACGAGGTCGTTCCGTTAGGCAGGTGACCCAAGCGCTCTTGTGCCTCGCGCTGCTTGGCGCCACTGCCGCCAGTTGGGCTGGCGACTTCAAGTCGGCCTCAAGGGCCGCAGAGCGGGCGCTCGTCAAAGCCTATCAAGCCCGCAAGAACGGGAAGAGCTGCGAGCCTATCGCGCCCATCGAGACCCGGCTTTCGGCGCCCGCCACCGGATCCTTGGGCAGCGCGTTCGACGTCCGCTTCGAGGCGATGTTGATGGAGGCGGCCGCCCCTGCCGAATACCGGGTCGAAGTCCCGTTGGGCGTTCGCCTCGTTGGAGGCAAGAGCACGGACTCCGGCATCATGCAGCCTCTTAAGGGAGTGTCGTGGGATTTCCGTCTTCTCGTCGACCGTCCCGGAGACTACGAGGTTAACGTCCAGCTGATCGCGGGGAACGACAGCTACCGCTTTGGCCAAAGGCGAACGCTCACGATCCACTCGGTCGGCAATCGCCTGGAGATGGCCACCGAGAAGCCCAAGGTGAACCCCACACCCCTGAGCGGACCGCTCCCGGCGCCCAATGTCGACAAGAACTTCGTACCAAGTGTCCGCGATGTGGGTCCGCCGCCTCCCAACGATCCATTCACGGAAACTTTGACCCTTTCGGCAATCCGATCGACAAATGGCCCGGCATCACAGCTGACGCGGCGACGACCGTCACCGGGACCTGGCGCTACCGCCACACTGACGGCAGCCTGCACAAAGGCTACGGCTCCTATGTCGAGGCGTGGGACGATGACACCGTCGGTGCCGACGACTTCTTGGACAGGGCCACGGTCGACGGATCCGGCAACTACTCTCTCACCTTCGACAATGCCGACGACGCCGGTTTTGGAACCGCCGACGTGTACTTGGTCTTCCGTTCCCAGAACTCACGGATCGTCGTGCACAACTCAGGCACAGTCAACGGCTATGCGACCGCGACGGGCGTCCTCTGGCCCAACATCGGGGGAGGCTCGTTTCAAGCAGGTGGCTACTATGCCGACTGGGGAACGAACGGGGTCTCCGACTCGAACGAACGCGCATTTCAGGCGACTGATGATGGTACGACCGCTTGGCAGCATTGGCGCTACTACTCGAACATCCTGTTCGACAATCGCCTGACCTACATTCAGTGGTACCTCGGCAGCACTGATGGCAGTTACTACCTCACCGCCGAGAACCGCATCTACTTCGAAGACTCCGACGTGAGTTCGGTGGACGTGCTCATGCATGAGTACGGGCACAGCATGCACGACGGGCTGTTCTCGGACAGCCAGTGGCCACCCGGAACGGGTGGACCCCATGGCTTCACCGGCCACTACACCACTGGGCTCGCTTGGACCGAGGGTTTCGGCACCTACTACTCGTGCACGGCCCAGGGAAACGACTGGATCTACAACAGCTACGATCCCAGCAACCTGTTGACGTTCGACTGCGACGACAACTGGGATGGCAACGGAGCGGCCAACGGCAACTCGGACGGCCTCAGCACAGGAGGGAGCACTGGCTATGACACCGAGTCGGCCGTGCTGTCGTTCCTCCTCGATATCGACGACGGCCGCAACTCGACCACGGACCCGTTCGACTGGATGACCGCCGGAGACGACGAAGTCTTCAGAGTCATGAGGAACTACACCACCGGGGGCCATCGCCCCTATTCGGTGCAAGAGTTCTTCGACGGCTGGCATTCCATCGTCAACTTCCAGAACCCGAAAGTCAACGGCCTCATGCACAACCATGGCATGCCCCAGCCCGACCAGTTTCTGATGGTGGGAGTCTCCAGCGGCGTGAGCGGTTGGGCGGGGACCTGGTACTACGGTGGATACGGCAGAGGCTCGTTCGACGTCAAGAACTACTCGAGCCGCGCCCACACGTTCAATCGACTCTACGTCTGGCTCCGTGGTCCCGGAGGCGAGGACGTCGGGCAGTTCGGCAGCGACTACAACAACGATCCGATCCCAAGCGGAGACACCCGCAATATCTGGATGACCTCCGACCAGACGGGCTACAACCCTGCGAGCCCCAACTTCGTGTACGGCAACTACACGATCACCGCCGGGCATTATCGTACCGGCAACGTGTATCAGAACTTGGAGGCGTCCGAATCAGGCGCGACCAATCAGATCACGAAGAACCTCGTGGAGGACTCAGACCCACCGGACTACTGCACAGTTCAGGATGACGGTGAGTGCTCTGGCACGACGAACACGCTGCACTTTGTCGCCCACGCGGCCGACACCGAGAGCAGCATCAAGAGCTATTGGACGCGAGTGGGAACGAGCCCCGGCGCGGGAAACGAGCAGGACTGGGTTGAGCATCTTGCGAATAATCAGGAGACGTTCGACTACACGATCACTGGCCTCTCCCTCTCACCCAACACCGTGTACTACATCACGGTCGTCGCCCGAAACATCGAGGGCCTCGATACCTTCGGTTACAGCGACGGCATCATCGGACCCGATGCCACGCCTCCGGGACCAGTCACCGTCACGGATGACGGAAACTGGACGACCAACCTAGGTCAGCTTCATTTTGCCGCCACGACGAGCGAGTCCGATGGCTGCATCAAGAGCTACTGGACGCGGGTGGGGACTGGCCCGGGACTGGGCGACGCCCAAGACTGGGTCGAGCACTTGACCGGAGACGTCGAGTCGTTCGAGCACACTCTCACCGGTTTGAGCTTGACGCCCGGCCAGATGTACTACATCACGGTGGTGGCCCGGAACATGTCCAACCTGGACACGTTCGGATTCAGCAACGGCATTCGTGCAGTCGCTCAACCCCGAACCCTAACCGTCAACTCGCAAAACCCCGACAGCGGGGTGAACGTGACAGTGACTGACGATCTCGACGGATTGGGCGTGGGAACCACCTCGTTCACGCGCACCTACGAAAGTGGCGCGGCCGTCACGGTCTCTGCCCCCGCGCAAGTCGGCTCGAAGCTGTTCGATCACTTCGAAGTCGATGGCGCTGCTCAGGCGGGCCCCATCACCATGGACGCCGACCACACGGTCACCGCGGTCTATGTGAACGGCCATAACTTGAGCATCCAGTCCACCAACCCCAGCGCGGGCGTGACGATCAAGGTTTGGACGGCCGACCACTTCGGGAATACCGATGGGAACACGACGTTCGTGAGGACCTACAAGCAAGGCACGAACGTTTCCCTGACCGCGCCTGCGGCTGCAGGAGCCAACTGGTTCTCCCATTGGGTCGTGGATGGGGCAACCATTCCAGGATCCGCCCGAACCCTCTCGGTGAACATGAACACCACGCATACGGCGCGAGCCGTCTATGCGAACGGGCGCACGTTGACGATCCACTCGGTCAACCCAGATAGTGGAGTGCCGATCACGGTCTGGAAGGTGGACCGACTTGGGCAGAGCAATGGGACGACTTCGTTCGTCCGGCAGTATGCCCAGGGCGACAGCGTTCCGATCACGGCCCCTCAAACGGTGGGAACCAGCTACTTCCTAAGGTGGGATCTCAATGGCGCGCCATGGTTGGCTGCTGGCACCGTCAGCGTTCCGATGTGGATGGATCACGTGGTCACCGCAGTCTACGGAACCGGGATGACGGTGACGGTCACCGCCTCCGAAGCGGCGGTACCGATCACTGTGTGGATCCGTGACCGGGCTGGTCAGGGCGATGGAGTCACCGACTTCACCCGTCTCTATGCGCCCAACACGAACACCTCGTTTACCGCGCCCACCACCGCGAACGGCAGGGCGTTCCAGAGGTGGGAGTTGGATGGAGTCGTCGTCCCCGG
>WBZR01003743.1_pt1 | contig 13231 bp, 5 predicted proteins | sample 5204231 | NCBI WGS metagenome assembly WBZR01 (sample SAMN12412403, study PRJNA552823) | activated sludge metagenome | isolation source: activated sludge from anammox sidestream of wastewater treatment plant... | place: USA: Virginia | collected 2017-08 | reverse complement strand
TGCGCCGCACGCAACCCCTGCCGGCTCGAATCGACTGGCTGATCGATCAGCAAGTTCTTGGTGATCGTCCCTAACGGCAGCGCATCCCGTAGAATGCGACGACTCGCATCGTAGACAGGATCGTCGCTCTCCGCGAGCAGCTTGTCCAGCTCTTTCCCTGAATCCTCGGCGCGCTTCTGCAGCCGTTCGTGCTGCTTCACTTCTTTACTCACCGTTCTTCCTGCGCGCACAATCTGCTCCGAAGCCGGGCCAGTCAGCTCTGTCGGCCCCCAACGCACAGTGTCCAGGGCGAGCTGCGGTATGCCCAGCAGTCCAGCCCTCTCCACGCCGTGCGTCACATAATCGCCCAACGTCCATTTCTTCTTCCAGTCAGGCTCGTCCCCACCAGTGGACAACAGACCTCGCACAGTGTCCGCCGCGATCATTACCGGCACGTAGGCCAGAATGGCCGTGAACGCAGGATCATAGTTACCGTGCTTCGCTTCGTGGGCAATCTTCTCCAGGATCACTTTGTGGAAAGCGTACGTGAACCCTTTCATGTGGAACAGGATCTGCGCGCGAGGATCTGAGCCGTAAGCCGGCCGGATCGCCGCATTCGGTCGCACAATCGAACGATCGACGAACCGCATCAGCGCCTGCTGAATCTCCGGACTGGTATAGTCCAGCTCGTCTCCCTTCATAAGTCGCTTGTCTTCAGGCTTCAGCCCCAACTCGTCAAGAAACCGCTTGCTCTGTTCTTGATCGGTTTGCTTCAGATGGTGCAGGATAAGCTCGATTCCCGTCTCCATCGCTCCCACGCGCGATTGCTGCGTGAACATCTCCACGCCGTTCCAGCGGAACAAGCGGTCGTTCCACTTCCTCGCAGTCTTGCCCAGGTACAACGAGCTGTACAGGCTGCCCATCGAGTTCAGCAGATGATGCGAATCGATGATCCCTATGCGGCGTGCAAGCGCCGTCATCTCATCTTGCGGCTGCGTGCCTTTCCAGCCGTGCACGACACCGACAATCCCTCGTTTGAACGTGTTGAAAGCGTCGCTCAAAGTACCGCCGTTCACCATGACTCCGAGCGGGTCAATGAATTGGCTGAACAGCGACATGCTGAGCAACCGCAAATTCTCATACACCACTGCCCCCGCCGAGGCTTTGCGCCAAGCCTCGCTGATGTCGTGTCCCAACGTGCCTTCCATTGCCATGATGTTGCGCTTCGCCAAAGCCAGAGCATTCTCCTGCTTCTGCACGAACTCCTGCGGGTCTTCGCCTGTCTGTCCAGCCAGGAACTGCATGATCTCCATCTTCATGGCAGCATTGGAGCTGTCGGCGTCGTACTTCCCCGCGCTGCCATCGATAGCGAATGTCCGCGCCTGCTCCAGCAGCCCGCTCTGCTTAGACTTCTCTTCCGCATAACGCACCGCTTCCCAAACCAGCGCTTCATTGAGCTTGTCGCGCAGCTTCTGCCCGCCTCGCCCGAACTTCTTCGAGTATTCCCCTGCGTGCGCAGCTTGCGCCGAATAGGTCGTCATGATGTGCACAAGGTCTTTGTTATAGTATTTATGGAACACCTTGTCATCGATCCACGTCAGCACACGACGGTTCGCCGCTTGCATGAACGGTGTGTAGCCGACGCGCCATTCATTCTCTTGCACAGGATCGGCGCCCTTGTTTTCCAGCAACGTGCTCAGAATGCCCTCAGCGATGTCCTTCGGCTCTGCGCGACGTACTTCTGCGAGTGCTCGCTTCATCGCAGCCTTGTTCTTCGGGTCGACGCCTTCGAGTGCGCGTTTCTCGCGCGACGCATTCTCAGCGTCGACGATGCGCTTCAAGTCCTTCGCGTGGTGCTGCAGCAGGTCTGCAACAAATTGGTCGCGCTGCTCGGACAACGTAACCACGTCCCACACACGAGGGAAATAATTCTTGCGCTTCTTCACGCCAGTATCCGACGCTTCCAGGTAATCGTAGACCTGATCGAGCATCAGGCGCGTGCGATCGACCAGAACTTTGACCTGCGGATCTGCGGGCGTCTTGCCGGTCTGCAGATACTCAAGGGCGATGTCCATGTCCTTTTTGTCCGCGTCGGCATAGATGCTCGCCACGCGGTTCATCATCTGGTTCGTCTTCTGGTCCCGCGCGATGAGGAACGCTGCGCGCTCCTTGTCGCCCGTCTCGTTGTAGAAGTCGCGCCCGATGGAATCGAGGTGCGGATTCTCGTTGCCGATCAGCCCGCCACTGGCCGTGCCGACCCAATGCAAAATGTGCCTGTACGCTTCCTTCATTTCGCCACTGTAGCGCTCCATGGCTTTCGCCCGGTTCATCTTCGCCAGAACCTGCGTCACGGCATTTGGCTCGCTCATCTTGCCTTCGTGGAATGCCGCCATGATCGCCTCGGCACGCTCATCCTCGTTCAGCATGCCGAAAGTCTTGCGCAGGAATGTGACGATGCGCTGGAACAGGTTCTCAGTCTTCGGCCCTACGTTCAGCTCGCCAGCCGCCCATAGCTGGAACATATAGGCCACGCGCTCGTGTTCGGAGTTCTTAAGCTGCTTCAGGATCTGCTCGCGGTTCGGCTCGGCGTGGAAGAAGCGCTCGATCTGGCGCAGCACCGTAGCACTGCCCGCTGCCTTGCGCAGGATGTCCGCCGCCTCCGGGTTCGTCTCTGTGAGCCGCTGGAAGAACTCGTGCATCGCTTCGTGGTGCGCCTTGCTCATCGGGTTCGCCGCGCGGGCGACGATACGGATGATAGCCTGGCCGTTCTTGCGTATCCACTGCGCGCTGCCACCTTCGAACTTGCCGGTCTTCGGATCGGTCAGCCTGTTGACGAACTCCGTCGCAACTTGCGGGCCGAGCACTTTGGCGACGTAATCCTTGACTCTCTGCATCTCCGTGTCTGAGATCGTTTCGCCAGCAGGCTTCGAAGCTTCCTGCGCGTTGTTCTGCGTGTGCGTTACACCTTTCTTCACGCGCCATTCAGCATAATGCTGATTTTCAGTCACTTCGTAGTAACCGAGCGATTTCAAGCGATCGTAGATCACTCCTTCGCCGGTACGATTGTGCGTGCTATGTGCACGCTCGTTCGTGTCCATTCGCACTACGGCACCACGATCCAGCAGTGCCGGCACCAGCCCATAAACACTGCCCTTCATCGTGAATGGCCGCGATGCGCCAGGTACGGAAACATACACTACGTCACCCGCCTTGACTTCGTTGATGCTCTCAGCAGTGAGCAGCTTGCCCTTCGCTCTCGCTTGCGCAGCGATACGACTGGCGTACGAACCAACTACTCCCTCCGCGGCCAGCACATAGTCAGCGCCGGCTGCCTTCGCTGCCTCTTTCGCGCGAGCGAACGCAGGCGCCGAGGACACGTTGACTATTGCTTCAGCGCTTTGCTCCTCTGCGCGCTCAAACACCATCTGCAGCTTGCCGTGCTCTACCTGCCCAGCGAAACGCTGCTTCGTCGCGCCTCGATCCCAGCCTTCACGTTCTTCCCACTTGGCGATGCCTTCCGGCGAGTTCAGGTCGATCTTCTCGAAGCCCGTCACACGGTACAGCCCTGGCACGCCGGGGAAGGTCACGTAGTGCCCAGGCAAGACGCCTTGCTGCGGGTTGCGCGTCGTGCCTGTGCGGTCGCCCGACGCGATCAGCTCGGCGATCTTCTTGATGCCTGCGTACTTCTTGCGCAGCTCAGGACGCAGCTCGCCGGGCGAAGCTGTGTAGGACATCGGCACGCTGTGTGGGTTCTCTTTGCTGCCAAGCGCTCCGGGCTTCGCTTCACGGATCTGTGCGGCAAGCTTCGGCGCCTCCTTGCTCAGCGTCTTCGCTTCCTCGATCTTCCCGTCTTTGACGCTCGTCGCCTCCTTGCTCAGCACGTTCTTCACCGTCGTATACTCCTTGCGCAACGCGCCACGCTTCACCGCGTTCTGCTCCGCCTTTCCGCGTTCTTCGAGGCGCTGCAGCATCCCTTCGGCGATCTTCGCCAGCCGCTCCTGTCCTTGCGCCAGCAGCTTGGCGTATTTCGCCTTGTCGCCTTCGCGCACTGCGTCCGCAGCCTGCGCCACCAGTTCGAGCACCGAATCCAGCGCAGTCTGGAACTTCCCCTCGGCGAGGTCGTACAGCTTCTCAACCTGCGCTTCCAGGCTGCGGAGGGCCGGCGTAAAGTGCTTGCCCGACACACCCTTGGGCACGTCCATCGGCTGACGTTGTTCGGACAGCGAGCCTGTCGCTTTCGGCGGCGCCTTCTCGCTTCGCCTGCCGTGCGGGTGCAGCGGCTCGCCCGTCTCTTCCTGGTGCGTACGTACCTTGCGCTGCGCTTCTTCCTCCTTGTCCTCCTGAATCTCGTACACCGTAGCGTTCTGCTGCTCCGGCCCCTCCTCTCGCTCGTCCAGGATGTCACGGCCGGCGTCGAGAATCGTGCGATAGCGGCGTAGGTTCGCGCCGTCGCTCTTCTTGCCGGCGTCCTTCTGCATGCGCGCCGTAGCGCGCTTCAACAGCCCCTCGATGCGCTTCAGGTGCCCCTCCAGCAGCACTGTTGGGTAGTTCTCCAGCTTCTCGCGCACGTTCTCGTAGTCAGCTGGGTCGCCTCCGCGTTCCTGCGCACGCACGGCTTGCATCAGCGTCACACGCCGCGAGCCTTCCTGCGCCAGCTGGAAGTATCCACCGAAGCGGCCGACAAGCCCTGTATAGGCGTTCTGTGCTTCCTTGTTCTCCGCACGGCTCTCTTTGCGTACGCGCTCCTTCGTGTGCTCCCGCGCCCATACGTCGTTCACCGTAATGCTTGCCACGTCCGGATTACTCAGCAGCGAGGAGATCCCCGCTGCGAAGTGCCGCAGCAAGTCCGCGTCGCCTCCAGGCCGCTTCGCCTTCGGCTCGTTGACACGCTTGCGCATCTCCTTGATCAGCTCCTGCGCCGACAGCACCAGCTCAGTACCGTTCTGCAGCTTGACGGTGAACCGGCCCGCGCCGCCGTGCGCCAGGTTGCTCTTGACGACGCTGCCGTCCTTCGTCCGCACGACCTTGACGGCATGCTCCAACCCCATCTCCCGCAGCATCTTGCGCTGCTCCGCGGCAGGCTGCTTCAGCGCCGCCGCGACGTTCGCCGCCACGTCCTCATCGACGCGCTGAGACAGTTCCGTCACTACGCCCTTCGCCAGCCGCTGCACGTCCTCGGTCGACAAGTCGATCCGGTCCTTGTCCAGCAGCTTCTCGTCGCTCATGAGCATGCGCGCCGGGTGCGCTTCCAGGTTCTCGACTGTCGTCTTCAGCCGCTGCGCCAGCTCTTCCAGATTGACGCCCGCCGCTTCAGCGTACTGCTTCGGGTTGAGCGAGCGCACGATGTTCCCCGTGCCACGTTCGGCGCGCATCGTCCGGGCCATCCGTTTGCGTATATCCGCCCGCGTCGCTTCGTCCGGATGGTCCAGCCGCCACAACCCGCCATGGAGCGGGTCATCCGGCTCCGCCTTCGCCGAACCGATGAAGCGGCGTGCCGTACCCTGCTGCTCGAAGATCGTCTGCATGGTCGGATTCGGCTGCCCTTCCACGTCCTCGGTGTCTTCGGCCAGCGAAACCTCGTCGCGCTGCTTCTGATAGCCCAGCGCCTCGACTACGCTCTCGGCATTCACGCCGAAGACTTCATCCAGCCGCTTGTCGAACGCCGCGCGCTGCTTCGCCGTCATGGACGGATAGCGCTGCAGGCCGTCCTCGATGCGTTGCGCCATCACGATCGCGTCAGTCGGCGACAGCTCGCCGCCGTGTTCAAGCTTCAAGTTCGACAACACCAGCTTCGCCCGAGCCAGGTCGCGCTGCCGTCCGTCAGCCAGCATCGCCGTCATGCGCTCCTTGAACGTCGCATCCGGCTGCACCGCTCCGGCGCGCTGCAGAAGCGCGCGCATCGTCTCCAGCGTGCCCTGTAGCCCCTCCGGCCCGCCGAAGTCATCCTCCAGAGCATGCACCGGCACGTCCGTCCGGTTGTCCGCCAGGAACTGCTTGAGGTAGTTGTACAGCCCGACCGCTCGCTGCTCGTCTTTCGCCAGCGGCGAAGCCGGGTCCATGGCGCTGCGCATGGCGTCGAAAACGATGCGGTCGTCGGGCGTGAACTCCAGGTTCTTGCCTTCCTTGCCAAGGTCGCCCCAGGCGCCCTTTGCCGCCGCCAGGAACCGCTCCGCGCCTTTGCGCGCCGCATGGTACTTCTCGCGCGCCGCCGCCACAGGAGCGAAGTCCTGCCAGCCTGCAGCGCCTTCCTGCGCCCGCCGCAGCCAGTCCGCCGCCTGCGCCCGGAACTCCGGCGCCTCAGTCTCGTCGCCTGCCATGGCTCCGGCAACTTCTTCGGCGTTCGCCGTACGCCGCGCGTCGTCCTGAGCATCCCAGTCCAGCACGGTACGGTCGTCGGCCGAGCGCAGCCAGGAGGGCAGCTGCTTGGTCGACAGCAGCTCGCCGATCTTCTGCTGCATGCCGCGAGCGTTGCTCCAGGCCACCTCCGCACCGCGACCAGCGACGCTGGTGCCTCCGCCCGCCGCCCAGCCACCGAAAAACGCCTCCTTGAGCTGTTGGGTATCCTTCGATGCGTCGCGTGAAGGGTTCAGCTTGTTCAGCATGGCGTGCTGAGTCGCCTCCTGAGCGACCTCCGGCACGCCTTCGGTCAGTGCCGCTTCCGGCACCGCGCCTATCAGCCTGGCCCCGGCAGCCTTGGCTCCCTGCTTGATGCCGTCCTTGAAGATGTTCTTGACCGCCTTGCCGGCTCCTGTGCCCCTGGCCAGCATCAGCGCCTCGTCGGCAGCTTCCATCGGTGCTGTGATGACTCCGTACGCCGTACTGCGCCCCAGGCGCTCCAACGGCGTCGTACTCGCCATGATCGCCGGATCTTCGCGCATGGATTGCGTCATCTCGCCCATCTGCAGCGGCAGCGCGCCGACAGAGGCGCCTGCCAGCGTCTTCACGAGCGGGCTACGGATCGCCGCTGTACCCAGCCCTACGCGCCCCGCTACGCCGAACGGCGCCGTCACCAGCATATTTGGCAGGTTCTCGCCGATCTTCTCACCGACGTACCGCATCCCGCTGCGCAAGCCCGTCACGTTCTCGTAGCTCGGCACCAGGCTCGGAATTTGCTGTGCCTGCTGCATTTCGCCCTGCGCGTAGTCGAACAGAGGCTGTGAGAGTCCTGTCGAAAGCGGCTCAACAACTTGCCCTGCAGCATTCGCCAACAGTGCCGGCGTCGTGTGCACGCCGCGCAGTATGCCGCGCCGCAGGCCGGAGTCCGAGAGTCGCGCCTGCTCGGCGAGCATGCTCTGCTCTGCTTGCTGTTCAGGCGTGTACATCGACGACTGCAGATAATCCAGCGCGGTATTCAGACCAGCCATAAGTGCCTCACACGTTGCCGCGCTGCCACCACTCCCGCAGCGCCCTGACAGGTTGAATCAGGCGCCAGTCACGCAGCGCCTGGAATACTTTGAAACGCCACCACAGCAAGGCGACGGGCAGCAGGCAGATGACGGCGTAACCCTCGGGCTTCGAAAATATCTCGCGCCCGTACGCGTTCGTCCAAGCTAGCCACCAGACCAGCCCCGCGTAGAACACGATGTACTGGTTGCGCGTCATGGTTCCTCCACTCAGTTTCGGAGCACCCAGTATAGCGCCGTTACTTACCCAGCGCATCCCGTAGCGTCTGTTGCCGATCCTTCGAACCGTACGGTCCAGGCGCGTTGAGGTAATCGTCTTTCCGCATGACCTCGCCGTTCTTGCCGACGACGACTTCATCGCTGCCAACTACGGAGTCAGGCAGCCATTTCCGGCCGAGGTATTCCGCCACGCTCATCTGCTTCGGGTCGTTATCGAGATTGAACAGCTTGACGCCCATCTTCAGCCCAGCTACCTCTCCGGGAGACACATCCTTCATCGTCAGCTTGCGTGTTTCTTTCGGCTCAAATGCACCAAGCGTCGTACCTTCACCCAGCGAACGAGCCTGTGCCTGCTTCATGAGCTGGTACTCGTCCTTCATCTTCGGCATTGCCTTGCGGCGCTCTTCCCAGCTCATGTCGGCGAAGGACTTCTTCTTGCCGTCCTGACCCGTATAGGAGTAATTCGCGTTGAGGAAGTCACGAAAGCCCACAGTTTCCTGCTCGTCGTAGCCTGTAGTCTTGAAGAAATCCTCGTAGTCCTTCTGCGCGTCTTTGCGCTCCTCCGCCTTCATTTTTGCTTTTGCAGCCTCAGAATCGCGCTGCGCCTGCTCACGCAACAAGGCGAACTTTTCTCTGGTGAGAATCGGCTCGTTCTGAGCGCGCAGCATCGCAGCTTCCGCGCTCATGCGCCCGCTTCCGGCGTTGAAGGCTTCCGCGTTCGCCTTGTTCAGCGCGTCGCTGCGCAGCGCCTGGCGCTTCGCTTCCCACAACGAGTCCCAAGAGCCGGCTCTGCCCGCCTCGGTAAACGGGGAAGGCGTATCGACGCGCTGCACAACTTCGGGCTGAGCAGGCGCAGATTGTGCGCTCGGTGCGGGTGCGCGCGTAGTTTGTACGGTCTCAATGCGTGCATCGGACGGCTGCGTACGCAGAAACTGACTGCGTCCGGAGGACGACGTGATCAGCCCTTCGCCGGACTTCAGATCGTTCGGCATCATGCCGTTGCGGATCGCGTCGCGCATGGTCGGCGTAGCGGAGTTCGGAAGATCGAAACGACCGACAGCCTCTGGTGTAGCTGCAGGCTGTACGGCTGCATGCTGTGCGGCTGCAGGCTGTACGGCTGCATGCTGTGCGGCTGCAGGCTGTGCGGCTGCAGGCGTAGTTGCAGCAGGCGTAGTTGCAGCGGGTCCAGCCATCGCGAGTCGCGCCTGCGCGCGCTCGTTGCCAAACTTGTCGGCCATGAACTGATCCGCCGCGCGCAAACCTCTGCCAATGCCGCCCGCCAGCGAACCGCCCATAGCCGCGCCGCCTGCCTCGCCGACGAACGTCGCAGCGCGGGTCGGTCCAGCCAGCTCGCCGAGACCAGTCACGGTGTGTCCAGCCAGCGCATACGGATCGCCTTTGTTGAAAGCGTTTACGGCCTGAGCCCCATGAATAGCCCCGCCAACCACCCCTGCCGTACGCCCGATGGCTCTTAATGCTCCGCCAGATTCCGCTGCGGAGGTTGGAATGTCAACTTTACTGAACGGCCTCGCATTCCCTACATCGAAGTCGATCGCGCCAGTCGCTGCCCGCAACCCGCTCCGCAGCCCCTGCTTCGGGCTGCGTCCGGTCGTCTCCTCGATCAGCCGCTGGATGCTCTTCGCACCCACCGCCGCAACCGTCGCTTTCGGCAACACCGCTTCGCCGTGCTCCAGCATCGCCGGCACATGATCGCCGTCCTTCGAGACGCCGCTCGGCGCTTCCACGAACGGCGTGCCGCGCGCGAAGCCCTGCATACGCTTGCGGAGCGTATCTTTAAGGTTCAACGGATCTGGTTCTACTCGCTGCACGGATGCTGGGCGCACCGGCATAGTCGGTTGCGGCGCAGGAAGCGTCTGTACGGGCGTCGCCGGCGCAGGCGCCACACCCGGCATCTGAGAAGGCGCTACCTGCGGTTGCGGCGCGACCGGCGCACGCTTCGCCGCCAGCGACTCTTCGTATTCCGCGTCGCTGATAAGCTGCTTGAGTCCGGACTGACGCCGCGGATCTTTCTCGGCTGCGAGCCGCGCCCGCAGCTCGTCGAGCCTGGACGGCACCATGCCTGCCTGGAAGCAGTTCTGTTTGGCCTTGGTAAGCCCTCGAAGGATTTCGGTTTCACGCATGGTGCTGCTCCTTATGCGATTGTCTGGTTGATTACGGTCGCCACGCCATTCAGACCGGCCAAGGCTGACGCTGCGGTTTTGGCAAACGTATCTACGCCCGCCACACGCGCCGCCACTTGATTCGCGCCGAAACGACCTTGATAGTCAGCCACGAGTCCTAGATGCTTGATGGCGTTGTCGGCATTCACGATGTCCGCCTTCAGCGTGATGTCCGCCGAGGCAATGACCGCACGGTAATACTCGGCGATCGCCGTATAGGCGTTGCGCTGTGCCCCCGCCACCGCCGAAGCGTACTCCGCCGCAGCGGACGGGAGGCGCGAGTAAGCCGCAATCAGATTGATCAGCGCCTCGATCAGACCGAGACGCAGACGCGTCGCAAGCTCGGCCGCAAGCTTGGTCGCTTCAACCTGGATCTCCAGCGCCTTGATCGCCTGCATCGCGGCGAGCACGGAGTTCTGATCGAGCAGCTGCTGTGATACCTGCTGCACCTGCTGCGCTACAACACCGCCAGGCAGCGAGAAACCGCGTGACGCCCAGTTCGAAATCGCGTCGTTCTCCGCGCGAAGCGCGTCGCGCTGTGTCTGCTCCTTGGCGCGCTCCCACATGATCTCCTGAATGATCTCAGGGACCAGTGTGCCGTTCAGCACCTGGTCGAGCAGCGGCTCAACCCCTTCCGGCAACGTGGCAGGGAAGTACTTCATCAACCACGATGTCTCCAGCCCGTCGACCAAGGACTTCACCTGCGCCAGAGCCGCGTCGAAGTCTACCACCATGTTATCGAACGCCGGTACAGGCGGGATATTCAGCGCAGGAGCGATGATCTTCATGTAGTCTTGCGACTCGATGCCGTAGTGCTGCCTGAACGGATAGTTCTGATAGCTTGCCGCGTTCAACGAGTCGGCACGATTCGCAGCCTGGTTGAACGAACTCAGCGCCAAGTCCTTCAGCGTCGATATGAGATCACTGGCTTCGCTCATCTTCCTCTCCTATTGACCGACACTGCCGGCTCGTATTCAAACGTCGACAGCTCGAAGTCCGCTCCGCCGTCGTTCTCAATGCTGAACTGCCAGTAGCGCCCGTCCAGTCCTTTACCCAGCTTCACCTTGCTGCCCCGCGCGCCGTCCACATCACTGAGATCGACGCTGTAGTATGTCGCTTCATCGTCATTGGTCGTGACGCCGAGCTTCAACTTACCGCTGCTCCTGGCCCCAAGCCACACGAGCGCTACGCGCCGACTCATTGCCGAACCAAGGTCGTCCTTCGGCAGGACTACCTTGGCGAGGATCTGCTGACCAGCATCATCCGCCCCATCGACTTCATAGATCCCGGCAGCATTGGCCAGGAACGTCTTGCCGTCGAGCTGGCAGAACGAGTTCGCCACGACGCCCTTGTAACGCGAGACGCCGTTCGTGTCCGCGTTGAGCGCCCAGCCAGGGTACGGGTCGTAGTACGGATTCTCCGCGGAGTAAACAGCGCCCGCCGGTATGGCGCACATCACCGCCGCACCACTCAATGTCGCGCCGCCGGAAGGCACATGGCGCGGGAAGTTGAATGCCAGCGTGGCGCCGCCTCCTATCGCCGCACCGCCGGCAGGAGCATGCAGCCCGAGCCAGTACGTCACTGCTGCTCCGGACAGCTGCATCCCGCCCGCAGGCGCATGCGTCAGCGTCGACGGAGCCGTGACTTCCGCCGCACCGCCGACGAGAACTCCGCCATCAGGCGTAGTCGACACATTCGCGTGCCCGTCCAGCGCCACACCGCCAGTAGGCGTCGGGATGCTGTAGATCTGAATGAGCGTGCTGCTGACTGTAGCCGCGCCGTCCAGCACTACTCCGCCTAACGGGTCGTACTCGCTCCAGTTGAAGCTGTCCGGCGCAGCGCCGCTCATGGCGGCACCGCCCAGCGGCGAATGCGAGAAGAGCAGCACGTACGTATGGCTGACTGTTGCCGCGCCCCCTGCAATCACACCACCTGTCGGAGTCACCGGGTCGCCTACAATATCCGCCCCGCCTCCCGCTACCACTCCTCCAGCTGGCGAATGCACGAACTCCAGTATGCCGGCTTCAGTGAAGCTGAACAGCGGCAAACGAAGCACGCCGCCCACTGGCAACGACCCGTCGAAAACGTAAGCAGGAATGCTCGGCGTGCCGTGCACTGGCTGCGAATTATCGAATGTATAAGCCGGTATGCCTACCTTGCCGTTCGAAGGCTGCGAGTTGTCGAACGTGTACGCAGGCAGGTTGAACGACATACCACACCTTTATAGGTTGATCGTAGCGTTGGTCAACGACACGTTGTTCCCACTGGTCAAGCTCGTCGAATCGACGATGAAGTCCGCTCCGCTCGTACCTACGCTGCCCTGGAGCACGTAAGTGCCTTTCTCCATGCGCACGTAGCCAGCCGTACCAGTCGCAGACGCGTTCACGTTCAGCGCGCTGGCCAACGCCGCTGAGCCGGCCGAAGCTGCGTTCCACGAAGCGCCGCCAGCCGCAGTCGTAAACGTGGCCAGCAACGTGCCTGTTGCCGGTGCGTCAGCCGTAGAAGGCGCCGAGCCGGAGTAGATCTTGATGCTCGCAGATGCCCCCGCACCGATGTTTGCTGCAGTATTGGCGAATGCTGCGACGAGCGCATTCGCCAGCGCGGCGTTCAGCATGAACGTGCTGTTCGCCAACGGCATCTTGATGCTGAAGCTGTCGACTTGGAACGCCACCCCAGCCGACGAATTGAGCGCCGGTACGATGACACCGCCGCCGCCACCGGATAGCGATGCAACGCAGTCAACCATCGCCGTTCCGCTCGTTCCAAACAGCCGAGCGAACGTGATACTGGACACCGCGTTCGTGGCGTTCGCGCTGCGCGCGCTGGTCAACGCACTGATGCCCATAGCAGGCTGGGACATGTAAGCGTTGACATCTACTGACGCGCTATACGAGCTGAAGACAGCCGTACCAGCCGGCGTGGCTGTCGGGTCAGCCGGCTGCACACCATTGTAGAACTGAATATATCGAATCGCCTGCGACGTGGACGCACGCCCTGTCAACGAGTCGATGGCGTAGTTTTTGAACGTCGGACTGAACGTAGTCGCCATTGCCGCCTCCGTTAGAGCGCGTTAGTTTACACGCGAGACAGTGTAACGGTCGGCGTGATGATGATCTGATCGCCAGCGTTCTGAATCACTTTCGGCGACGCGAACGCTTCCGCCCACATCAGCTTCCCGGAAGTCGAGTCGATGATGTAGTAGCCGTACACTGTTACCGCCGCCGCTGCCGTGAAGGTCCAGGTTTGCTGCGCGTACGTGCCCGTCGCCGGATTGCCTGTGCTCCCGGCAGATACCGCCCACGAGGTCTTCGTGAGCGTCTTGGCAGCGTAGCCGTGAGTGCTCATCTCGGTCAGATCCGTCTCGGCTGAGGCGTCTGCCAGAGTATGGTTGTTGACGTACAGCTTCAGAGTCTGGTTGCCAGGCGTCACCGCTCCCAGCATGAATTCCAG
>WBZR01003742.1_pt1 | contig 13239 bp, 19 predicted proteins | sample 5204231 | NCBI WGS metagenome assembly WBZR01 (sample SAMN12412403, study PRJNA552823) | activated sludge metagenome | isolation source: activated sludge from anammox sidestream of wastewater treatment plant... | place: USA: Virginia | collected 2017-08 | reverse complement strand
GGCAGCGCCACGGGCACGACGAATATCGCAAGAAGCACGATCAGCAGTGTCTCGGGCATGCTGGAATCCCTGAGCCGCCCTGCGATTCGGACAGCGCCCCACATCACGTACCGCCGCAGGTCCGACACCCCGAGCTCCCGCATCGTGCGCCGAAAGATGCCGTCTGCATCGTGCCGGCTGATGCCCGATTCCTCGAGCAGCCAGTCGTGGAGCACTGCCGCCTTCGTGTACTCCCCGGACGTGGGGACGAGCCAGGTGAAGAGCCGGGGCACACTCGCGAAATCGGTACGGAATCCTGCTGGAACGAGGAACCGGTCCGTCCGCCCCTGGTACGCCAGGTCCTCGGTAAGGCGCCAGTAGCCATCGCCGTCCTCTTCCACCCGGAGCGTGCTCTCGAATACCATCTCCTCCCCCGTGAGCCGGCCCGGGCGAATCAGCTCAGAGCATGCGCTCGATGAACGAGGCCATGATCTCTGCACACTGCCGCCCGAGCTTTGGGTCGGCATCGAAAGCGTGCGGCTGGTTCGCGTACATGTGCATCTCCACCGGCACACCCGCCGCGTGGAGCGCGTCGTACATCGCCGTCGCCTCCCGGGCGGGAACCACGTCGTCGGCGTTCCCCTGGATGAGCAGCGTGGGAGGATATCCCTTCGTCGCGTACGTCAGCGGGCTCGCCGTCTTGAGTGTCTCCTGCGATGCACCGGGGCCGAAGAGGCTCGGGAGCCCGCCCCAGCTCCGCCGTTCGAGCCCGGTCGGCGGGTAGAAGGCGATCGCTGCAGCAACCTCCGTGCTCACCCCCGCATTCCCGCCGCTGCCTTCGAACCCTGGCACGTCCGCTGTTCCCGCCGCCACCAGCGAGAGGTGGCCGCCCGCCGAGTTCCCTTCGATCACCAGCTTCCCGGGATCAATCCCGAACTCGGCCGCATTTGCGCGCAGGTAGCGAATCGCCGCCTTCACGTCCTCGATCTGTGCTGGCCAGAGCGCCTCGCCCGTCAGCCGGTACTCGCTCGCGACACAGAAGTAGCCGCGCCGCCCGAGAAGAATGCCGTATCCGCGCAGCTGCGATCGGTCGCCGCCACTCCAGCCACCGCCGTGGACGAGCAGCACTCCGATCCCGTTCGCAACGGCGGTTGGTGGCTCGAAGATGTCGCAACGGAGTTCCCTGCCCCCGCCCGTCCCGAAAACCACGCCCTCGCGGACATTCACCCGATCCTGCACCTGCGTCATTTCCATCCCTCCCGATGCTGCTGTGCCGGGACTGTAACGCGCTGCGCATGGGCCAACAACTACCCGGCTGCCAATCGAATCAAGGGAGCGCGACGTCGAACCTGAAGACCAACCGCGATGCCTCATCCCCGACGCGGACACCCGATTGCACCGCCTGGCCGTTCACCATCACCCCGAGCTCCGAACCGACCTGGTTGATGCATGGAGGTTCGTGCCCTTGTCCGCCTGCGGCGTAGAAGACGCGATATCCACCGGCTTCGGGGATATACGCTGCGGGTCCGCGCTTCCCGTCGAACGTCAGGGTGATGAGCGTGCCAGCCGGGGCTGGCTCTCCGCCGATGCTGAACAGTCCGATAACCGCGTTCGGCGGGGTGGGCGGCCCGAATCCCGACGGTTCGCAATATGCGGGGTCTGGCGGAGGAGGCGGCGGATACGCCGGTGCGGTGGGGGTCGGTGTTGGCGGTGCGACGTCGTGGGCGAGCCCGATGACAATGGCGCGCTTTGGCAGGGTTGGAGTGCTGCCTTCCTGGGCGAACGCCTGCACGAGGAACGCGCCAGCGCCAAGGATGCCAACTGCGAGGATCGCGAAGCTTCTCAACATGCGTGCCACCAAAGGTGTCAAAGATAGCGCTTCGAGGCGACCTGCCGGGTCAAGCTCCGGCAAACTGGCACGCCCACAATCCGCGTAGAGTGTACCGTGATGGACCTCTCCAGCCTCGCCGCCACGAGCGACTACTGCTACCTCACCACCACGGGCCGCAAGAGCGGCCAGCCGCGCGAGATCGAGATCTGGTTCGGTCTTGCCGGCACCACCCTCTACCTGCTCAGCGGCGGGCGCGACACCTCCCACTGGGTGAGGAATATCAAGGAGACCCCCGCCGTGACCGTTCGCATTGCCGGGCAGGTGTTCCACGGAACTGCCCGTCTTGTCGCCCCCGCCACCGAGGAGGATGCTCTCGCCCGCCGGCTCCTCGTGGCGAAATACCAGCCCGGCTACAGCGGTGACCTTACGAACTGGGGGCAGACAGCGCTCCCCGTGGCGGTGGACCTCGATATCTCCACTGGCGAACGGTAGCCGGCCGCGCTAGATTCGAAGGTAGGAGTTCGCCATGCCCGAAGTCAAGCGCCTCGAATCGCTCCCCATCCATCCCTATCCCGAGCCCGCGGCCGGCTACCGGCTCGTCATCGACGGCCTCGTTTCGCGGCCGCTCTCGCTCGGCGCCGAGGATCTCGCTGCCATGCCGCAGGACGAGATCTTCGATGAGTTCGCCTGCCTGGAGGGCTGGACTGTTCCGGGCCTGCGCTGGCGTGGCGTCCGCATGGGCCAGGTGCTCGATCGTGCCGGCATTGCTGGCGACGCCCGCTGGGTACAGGCCTCCGCCGGCGATTTCAGCCTGCCGCTCCCCGTCGACGTAGCCCGTCAGTCACTTCTCGCGCTCACCCTCAACGGTGAGCCGATCCCGCAGGCGCATGGTGCACCCGTGCGGCTCCTCGTCCCCGGTGGGGAGTGTTTCACCAGTGTGAAGTGGCTCGCTCGCCTCGAGCTTCTCGCTGAGCCCGCGCCCAATACCGCGTCCGAGATTGCCCTCCGCCGTATCGGCCGTTTGCCAACCTGAAGCACCCGGACCGGGCGCTCTTTGCCCGTCGCTTACCCCCGCTGGTTCGAAACCACGTGCGCGGTATTCTTGCTCCCACATGAGCAGCCGGACGCTCATCGGCGTTATCGCCTTCGCAATTCTGCTCTCGTCCTGCAACGGCAAGAGCAGCGGCAACAACTCCGCCTTCGCCCGGTGGTTCGAACCAACGGCAACCCCAACGACAACTTCGCCGTTCGATGGTGGACACCCGCCCGGCGCCCCGGCTGCAACCGCTCAGCGCAGCCTCCAACCGGACCCGAAGCCGCCGGCCGCACTCGATATCCCGGTCCCGCAACTCAGCGCCCAGTCGATCATCGTCATGGATGAAGCGTCCGGCACCATCCTCTTCGACCGTGCCGGTCACCAGCGCATGGCCCCCGCGAGCCTCACCAAGATTGCAACAGCCATGGTCGTCATCGAAGGGGGCGATCTCGACCGCGTCGTCGAGGTGAACCCGAACCTGCAGCGCGAGTGGGAGCAGGACAGCTCCGTCATGGGCCTCGAGCTCGGTGACCGCTTCTCTGTCCGTGAGCTGCTCTATGGAATGATGCTCGTCTCCGGGAACGACGCCGCGGAGGCCCTCATGCAGGCAACATCATGGAGCCAGGCCGACTTCGTTGCCCGCATGAACGACCTCGCTGCCCGCATCGGCCTCCGCGATACGCATTTCACAGAACCCACCGGCCTCGGGGGGCCGGACCACTACAGCACCGCCGCCGACCTCGCCCTCCTCTCGCGCTACGCAATGCAGAACGCGACCTTCGCGCAGATTGTGGGCACCGAAAAACATGTCGCGAAGGGGTCGCGTGATATCGATCTCTACAATCTCAACCCGCTGCTCAACTACACGCCCGGTGTCGATGGCGTGAAGACCGGCTACACCGAGCAGGCAGGCCGCACCTTCGTTGTCTCGGCGAAGCGCGACGGCCACCGTATCTATGCCGTCCTGCTCAACACCTCTACCCGCGCCCAGGACGCCATCAACATCATCGAGTGGGCATTCGCCAGCCATCGCTGGTGAGGGTGCCGCTATCCGCCTGCGTGAACCGGTGCTGTTCGGCCTGGCGCCGGCGGCGGTCCTCACCCATCTCCCGGAGTTCCTCTGCCGTGAGATGATCGAAGCGCATGAAGTCCTGCCGCCAGTCATCGTTTGGCCAGTGAAACGGTGTCTGCACCGTGGTGCGGGGCATGCGTGCCGACTCCAGCAATTCCAGTGCCATGCCAACGATCGCCGTCTGCATCTCCCGGTCGTAAGGGGCGCCGCACGGATTGCCAAGCGGGAAGTCGGTGAACAGGAACCGGGCAACACCGCATTGCTCCACGATGTCGCGGGCCGACCCAACAACCACCGTCGGAATACCCGCTTCTTCGAGGTGCCTTGCCGCCAGACTCACGGTCTGGTGACAGACTGGTCAGAGAGCCACGAGGATCGCTGCATCCACCCCATCTTCGCGGCAAAGCCCGAGGAGTTCGGGGCAGTCCGATTCCATTGTCTGGCGCTGGCTATAAACGGTGGGGATGCCATAGAACCGCGGCGACAGACTGCCGATCTTGCCCGCCGCTTCGGCTTCGCGCAGCCGGTTGATCGGCGCAAACGAGTCGATATCGTGTGTGTGCGTGGCGTCTTTGTCCCAGAACCGGTGGTCGGTATAGAGGCTCGTGGGGGCCGGGTCCGTCGGGGCCGCGTACACCACTGGAGCAATGGCGAATGAATCGGGTGCGGGTTCCGGTTGGGGGAGGCTTGCCGTTGTCACGAGGCCGATTCGCGATTCACTCAGCGGCCTCGCCAACCTGCCAAAGGGGACCTCGTCGAAGTGTGCCCAGCGGTAAGGGTTCCCATAGCCCTGCGCGAGGTAGTACTCGCGGGACTTGTCGATGTAGCTGACGAAGATGCGATGGTCTGAGTTCAGCTTCTCGTTCATGATGCGCCCGCTTCTACACCTCGCGGGGCCGGGTATCAAGAAGTCCACGCTCATGTCGCTCCGGTGGAGGTCGGAGAAAGCGGCAGTTGCTCACACGCTCCCGGTGGGCGCACCCGTTCCCCCACGCCGGATGCGCACGGTCGCGATGATGGCCGCGAGTAACGCCGCCGCAGCCACCACGGAATAGAACAGCCACTTCATCGTGCGCCTGCTCGCTCCGCTACTTCTTGTTCGCCAGTGTCTCGCGGGCGGTAGCGAGCTGCTTCATACCCTCGTCAAGCGCGGCCGCGCCCTGGATGCCGAAATCCTGCGAGAGCTTCGTCACTGCCTGCTTCATCAGGTCTGCACCGGTGGAGAGCTTTGTCGCCGCTGTCGTCATCTGGTCGGCGACTGGCTGGTAGTCGGCGTTCGGCGCCTTGAGTGCGATGAGCTCGTTGGCCTTCTGGGTGATTGCGTCGGCATCGGCCGTGAGTACCGATGGCCATTTCGGGTCGGCCTGGGTCGTCGATGCCGCAATCATGTCGTCCTGGATCTTCTTCACGGCTGTCGCCAGTTCACCCGCCTTCTGGTCCGCTGCTTGCCGGTAAGCAGGCACGGGATCCGGGGTTGCTGTGGGCGATGGTGCATTCTTCGCCGCCGCAGTCGCTGTCGCCTTGATATCACCCAGGTCGTCGCCGCTACCACATGCGGCCGCCACCAGGGTCGTCCCGCCGAGCGCGGCAGCAAGAAGGCCGAAGAGCACATGCCTGGTTCCAAATCTCGTCATCGTCGTCTCTCCCGTGCGAATCCGCAGGGCCGTTTCGGCCACCGTGTATTGTGACGAATTTATCGCAACCTCGGCGAGGGCCGATCGAACGCCAATCGGGGTCTCCAGCGGGGCTTGCCGCGCGCCCTGCACCGAATCATGCTACGCCCGAACAGTCGCTGCTGCCGCTTGGCCGCTGAAGGGAGAGGCCGTGAGTTTCACGCTGCTGGTCTGGCGTAACGTCCATACCCGGAAATTTCGCTCCGTGCTCACCGCCATGGCGATCGCTGTCACCATCATGACTGTCGTCGCAATGGGTGTGCTCACCCACAGCCTGCGCGAGAGCGCCGTCGCGATTCTTCGGGCAGGCAGCTCCGACTTCACAATTGCCCAGCGTAATGCTACTGATGTGCTCTACAGCAATATCGATGAGAACGATCTCGATACCGTCCGCAAGATCCCCGGTGTCGAGAGCTCAATCGGCGTCCTCGTCGCCGGCTTCAAGCTCGATGAACAGCATCCATTCTTCCTCATCATCGGGATGAAGTCCGCCGACCAGGAGCCGTTTGGCGTCCACCTCGTGGTCGGCAAGACGTATGACGATACCGCCGATAACCAGGCGATGCTCGGCTACCAGGCCGCCCGCGACCTCGGCAAGACCGTCGGCGACACCGTTCACCTCGACAAGAATGACTACACCGTCGTTGGCATCTACCAGACCGGCGAGGTGTTCGGCGACTCTGCCGCCATGGTGCCCCTCCGGCACCTCCAGGCCACTCAGCGGAAGCCGAGCAGTATTACTGTTGGCTTCGTTAAAGTCGCCCAGGGCTACGATATTGAATCCGTTCGGAAGGCGATCGAGAAGGCCGAGCCCCAACTCGCCACCGTCCGCTCCGAGACCGACTTCGGCCACGTCGACCGCAACCTCGAACTGCTCGGCGCGGCGAACACCGGGGTTTCGGCACTCGCCCTCATCATTGGCGCGGTCACCGTCCTCAACATGATGAGCCTCTCCGTCTTCGAGCGGACCCGCGAGTTCGGCGTCCTCCGAGCCATCGGCTGGTCTCGTGTCCGAATCGTCGCCGATGTCCTGGGCGAGGCGTTTATCGTTACCATGTCCGGGTGCATGGCCGGCATTGGGCTGGGGTTCATCCTCATCCAGATACTCGAGCGTGCGCCCTCGCTGGAGGGACTCTTCAATCCGGTGTACAGCAACGACGTGTTCCTTCGTGCCCTGCTCATCACCTTCGGCATGGCCGCCTTCGGGGCGCTCTACCCCGCATTGCGGGCAGCGATGCTTCGGCCGCTGACGGCGATTCGCCATGAATGATCAACAGTCAGCCCAGGAACCGGCCGTCGAAGTGAGCCACGTCTCGAAGATCTACGAGAGCGGCAAGGTCCACGCCCTCGAAGATGTGTCGTTCGCGATCAACCGGCGTGAGTGGGTCGCCCTCACCGGGCCCTCAGGCTCAGGAAAGTCCACGCTTCTCCACCTCATCGCCGCGCTCGATGAGCCGACCTCCGGCGAGATTCGCGTCAATGGCAAGGCACTCCCCGGCCTCCCGAGCATCGACCGCTACCGCCGGCTCGAAGTCGGCCTCGTTTTCCAGCTCCACAACCTCCTGCCGAACCTCACCGCACTCCAGAACGTCCAGATCGCAACCATTGGCACCGGCGTCAGTAACAAGGAGAGCAAGAAACGCGCGCTTGGCCTCCTGGAGGGCGTCGGCCTCGCCGAACGCGTCAACCTCCGGCCACCCGAACTCTCCGGTGGCGAACGTCAGCGCGTTGCCATCGCCCGGGCGCTCGCCAACAACCCTACCCTGCTCCTCGCCGACGAACCGACCGGCAGCCTCGACCCCGAGGCCGCCCTCGGCATCATCGAGCTCTTCCGCCGCATCCGTGAGGAGAGCCAGCTCACCATCCTGCTCGTGACGCACGACATGAATGTCGCCGCTGCCGCCGACCGTGTCATCCATATGCGAAAGGGCAGGATCACCTCGGAGGACCATGGCGCCGAGTGGCTCAGGCCCGGTACAGCCGCACGATCTTAGGCCTGCTCTCCGTCAAACCGCTTCACGAAGAGGCACATCGGCCAGCCTGGCCAGACCTCGCGCCGCTCCAGCTGCTCGAACCCGGCACGCCGGTAGAACGATGGCAGCGCATCGTCCCGATCCACGCAGTCGAGGTAGAGGCTGGCGAACCCCGAACGTGCAGCGAATTCCATGGCCGCCTCGACGGCGCGCCCGCCCGAGCCCGGTACGTCTCGCCGTGAGGCGAGTGTTGAGAGCCAGAGGAACGGTTTTTCGTATTCCCGGTCTCGCCAGTACTCGGGTACCTGCTCCTTGAGCGTCATCACCGCCGAGAGGCCGGGCTCGAACAGCCCATAATTCTCGCCCCGCTCCTGGCGCTCCATGTACATCTCGCGCGGCATCACGCGCGTCCACTGCACGATTCCCCGGTTGTTCAGCCACTCGGTCGCGGCAGCGACGATCGCGTGCGCCTCATCCAGTTCGCTATCTTCCAGGCGCCGGAACGACGTTGCCAACCTTCCACTCCACGTAGCACGGCGGGACTCTGCCACCACCTGGCAGCAGGCTCTTCTTCATTGCCATTGTAGGTAACTGCCACTCATTGCAGTAGCATGCAGCCTCTTCGCCCCTCGGTGCCATTTGCCGCACAACAAAAACGGGCCCCCTATTAGGAGGCCCGTTTTCGATGGTGCGTGAGGGACTCAGGCGGTGCGGAGTGCCAGCGCCTGGCTGAGGTCGAGATGAATGCCGGGGCCCATCGTCGTCGTCAGCGTCATGCTGCGGATGTACTGGCCCTTCGCTTCCTTCGGCTTCGCGGCGTTCACGGCTTCGATCAGGGTGGCCATGTTCTCGCGGATCCTCTCCGCTTCGAAGCTCACCTTGCCGAGCGGCACGTGGATGTTCGCAAGGCGGTCGAGACGGAATTCGACGCGGCCCTGCTTCGCTTCCGCGACTGTCTTGGCGATGTCCTCAGCACCAATGACCGTCCCCGACCGCGGGTTCGGCATGAGCCCGCGCGGGCCGAGGATACGCCCCAGGCGGCCGACCTTGCCCATCATTTCGCGCGTTGCAATGGCGACATCAAAGTCGGTCCAGCCGCCCTCGATCTGCTTGATCAGGTCGTCGCTACCGACGAAATCCGCGCCTGCATCGCGCGCCACGCCCACTGCCTCGCCTTCGGTGAAGACGAGCACGCGCAGCACCTTGCCCAGGCCGTTTGGCAACACCGTGCTCCCGCGGATCTGTTGCTCTGCGTGGCGCGGGTCCAGCCCCGTCTTGATGTGCAACTCCACGGTCTCATCGAACTTCGCCGGCGCAACTTCCCGCGCAAGGCCGATCGCCTCATCAACCGTATAGAGCTTCGACTTGTCGACTTTGCTTGCCGCTTCCAGGTACTTCTTACCGTGCTTGGGCATCGCTACTGCACCTCGATGCCCATCGAGCGCGCGGTACCCTCGATGATCTTGATGGCGTCCTCGACGGTGTTGGCGTTGAGGTCCGGCATCTTCGTTTCGGCGATCTTCCGGACATCATCCTGCGAGACGCGGCCGACCTTGTTGAGGCGCACGTTTCCGCTGCCCTTGTCGATTCCGGCGGCCTTGCGGAGCATATCGGTCGCGGGTGGCGTCTTGAGGATGAACGTGAACGAACGGTCCTCGAAGATGGTGAGCTGGGCCGGCACGATCTGCCCAACCTGGTTCTGCGTGCGAGCGTTGTACTCCTTGCAGAACTCCATGATGTTCACGCCGTGCTGGCCGAGTGCCGGGCCAATCGGCGGAGCCGGGTTCGCTTTCCCGGCCGGGATTTGCAGTGTCACCACTGCACGGACCTTCTTTGCCACGATGGCTCTCCTGGGGTGGTGTGTGCGAACGGCCTGCCCCGTGGGCATGCCTCCACGCGGACCCGCGAACGGGCCCGAACGTCCAGTATCGCGAATCGCCCGCCAACAACCAAGTCATGTGGAAGGGCAATCCCGCCCTCTCCCAGGACGCCAGGAGTAAAGGCTTGCCCTGCTGGTAAACACGGCATGGACGAGTTGGATGCAACCGGGTGAGAGCCACGGAAGGCTCCAACAACGCCCCCACCTTCTTCGTGCCCTCAACCAGCGTCATGGCCGCGATCGCGCTTGCCACAGGCCATGCACGCTCGTGTACTGGTGACCGGGCCGCCCCGTTACGTGCCTGCCGATCACGGAACCTTCCTGCGACGAGGAACCGTCAGGAATCGAGCACCCCAAACAGGCCGGCGAGGTCGAGCTCAAACCCTGGAAGCGCGGGAGATGTGAGGACGGCCGGGGCCGTGAGGGCTTCCGCGTCTCGTCCCTCCTCGAAGACCTCGACGGTGCGGGACTCCGGGTCAGCGAGCCACGCCACCTCGACTCCGTTTCGCCGGAAAAACCGGCACTTCTCGCGGAGCTCCCCCATCGTCTGGCCCGGCGATCGCACCTCGACTACGAGCGTGGGGATCGAGTCGTCACCACTTGGGACACCAGGGCCCCAGAAGGCGGCGTCGGGAAGACGAAAGTTGGAGCTTGTGGGAAAGGCGATTCGGCCTTCGGGGCCAGAATCGCCGCCAACGCTCGTCGCGTACGAATCGAGCGCAACGACGAAACGGGTGACGAGTTTCCGATGGCTGGCGTTTGGCATGGGTTTTTGCAGCACGACTCCGTCGACGTACTCGAGATACGGCTTCTCCTCCGGCAGCGCCAGGTATTCCTTCTCGGTCATGCGCATACCGTGGTAGCGCGAAGCCGCCTGCCGCTCCTGCCGTTTCGGTCGTGGGGTTCGGATGGCCATGCCGCCAGTATACCGTTCCGTATCGCCGCCATGCGGTAATGAAGCACCCAGCCTCGTCCACACCGCTACCCTTTGGCTACCGGCCCGCCGGAACCCTGCCCGCCTCCCACGAGTGAGTGCTCACCTTGCGGACTACTGACCGGGCTGCCGCATGACGCGCCTGCCGACCACCGACCCTCTCGGTTACGAGGAACCGTCAGGAATCGAGCACCCCAAACAGGCCGGTGAGGTCGAGCTCAAACCCTGGAAGCGCGGGAGACGTGAGGATGGCCGGGGCCGCGAGGGCTTCCGCGTCTCGTCCCTCCTCGAAGACCTCGACGGTGCGGGACTCCGGGTCAGCGAGCCACGCCACCTCGACTCCGTTTCGCCGGAAAAACCGGCACTTCTCGCGGAGCTCCCCCATCGTCTGGCCCGGCGATCGCACCTCGATTGCGAGGGTCGGCACCGAATCGTTCGCTGGCCTGCCTGGCGAAGACCAGTACGAGACGTCTGGGAGCCGGTAGTTCGCACCATCTGTGAACCGTGTTCGCGCCTCGGGGCCCACGTGCCCCCCAGTGCGCCGGGCGTACAGCCCAAGTTCGATGATCAGATGGCCTGTCAGCAGCGTGTGTTCGATGTTTGGCATGGGCTTTTGCAGCACGACTCCGTCGACGTACTCGAGATACGGCTTCTCTTCCGGCAGCGCCAGGTATTCCTTCTCGGTCATGCGCATACCGTGGTAGCGCGAAGTCGCCTGCCGCTCCTGCCGTTTCGGTCGTGGGGTTCGGATGGCCATGCCGCCAGTATACCGTTCCCTATCGCCGCCATGCGGTAATGGAGGGCCCAGCCTCGCCCGCGCCGCTACCCTTTGGCTACCGGCCCGCCGGAACCCTGCCCGCCTCCCAGGAGTGAGTGCTCACCGTGCGAGTACCGGACGCCAGCCAGCCGATGCTTACTCGCGAATTCCCAGGGCGATGGTGAACTGCTCCAGCAGAACCAGTAGTTCGCGCAGTTCCTTGGCTCCCATGCGAGCGCCGAGTTCGTCCTCGATCTCCCCGAGCGCCTGTGAACACGCCTCCATCTCGCGCCAGCCATGTTCAGTCAGGCGGACCAACGTGGCCCGCCGGTTTCGCGGGTCCTGCTCACGGGTGACGTACCCGTGCTCCTCCAGGTAGTCCACGAGGTAACCGACTGACTGGTTGGTGAGCTGCGCACGCCGCGCAATCTCCCCGATACGGGTACCTCCCGCATCGAGGTGTTGGAAGACGACCAGGTGCGCAGGCCGCACATCGTCGAACCCAAGCTCACCGAGCCGCCGGTGGACGCGCTCCACAATGGTCTGAAACCCCTCTCGCAGCAGTACCGCCAGGGCCGCGTGGGGCTGCTCAGCACCTGTCATCCCTTCCAGTATTGCAGCTTCACTTATTTTTCGACTATCGTTGTCCCAGTCTATCTGGGATAATGAAATAATGAATACTCATGGCTCTTTCGTTCCATCCGCCCATGGCGATCGCATCTGGTTCCTGGGAACGACGATGTTCGTCAAGGCCGGTGAGGCCCGCACAAACGGCGCCTTCTCCCTCATCGAACAGGAGTGCCCTCCCGAGTTCGCAACGCCCCCACATATCCATGAGGCGGAGGACGAGGCGTTCTACATCCTGCAGGGCCAACTGGCGGTTACCTGCGGCGATACGACGTGGGAAGTTCCGGAAGGTGGGTTCGTCTACCTTCCGCGCGGTATTGCGCACGGATTTCGGGTTGTCGATGGCCCTGCCCGGCTGCTCCAGCTCACCACGCCCGGGGGCTTCGAACGCTTCGCTCGTGACGTCGGACAGCCTGCTGGCGCCGGAAATCCGCCACCGGCTACCGACGCCGAAATCGGGCGCCTCCTCGCGGCCGCGCCAGCGTTCCACTACCAGGTTCTGGGTGGCCCGCCTGCCTGACACCTGGCCTTCGTAAGCCGTGGCAACGATGGCGCGTATATCCTCACGGCCGCCTGCGTGGTAGTGAACGCCGAACACCCGCCTGCATGACCGGGTTCCACCTCTGCCGCTATCATCGAAAGGAGACACAGCATTGCTGCTGTCCCGCTCCACCATAGCGGAGGCGGTTCGTGTACCAGCGCATTCTCGTTGCAGTTGACGGTTCCGAGACATCCGACGCAGCGCTCGCCGAAGCCATCCGGCTCGCAAACCATGTGCCTGGCGCGTCCGTTCGCGTTGGGGCTATCGTCGATGTACCTGCCGCCGCCCTCACCGGTGAAGGCGCCGACGAAGCCGCCATCGAACGGCCCCTGCTTGCCGCCGCCCGCCAGGTCCTGGCCGCCGCCGCTACAACCGCGCGAGACGCCGGGATCGAGGCAGAGACGGAAGCCATAGAGTGTCTTGGAGGCTCCGTCCCCCAGACCATCGTCGATGCGGCACGAGCCTGGGATGCCGGGGTCATCGTTATCGGCACTCATGGCCGCAGTGGCTGGCGCCGCGTCATCCTCGGCAGCGTCGCCGAGGGAGTCGTCCGTGCGGCCGACCGCCCCGTCCTGCTCGTCCATCATCCCGAGAAGAAAACCATATCCCGCGAACAGAAGTGAGCTTCCCGCCGGGTGCGTTGCTGCAGGCATGCACCCAGCAGTGGTACCCGGGCCGTTACCCGTGTGGTGGCGCAGCCTCACGAGCCACGCGCAAATCAGGATTTCCCATATGGATCCCGCCCACGCGCCGGCGTAGATTGAGGCCGATCGGTTGGAGGACGCAAAGCTGCTCAGGGCGTCCACCGGGCTTAGGGATTCGCTGATTAATCCGCCCCTCGGTACCTGCCAGAGCAGAGCGGGCGGAGTGGCAGTACCGCGCGGGTGCGTAGGACGGGCCGGGCAGCGGGTGAGCAGGTAGACTGCGCCCATGAAGG
>WBZR01003741.1_pt1 | contig 13252 bp, 10 predicted proteins | sample 5204231 | NCBI WGS metagenome assembly WBZR01 (sample SAMN12412403, study PRJNA552823) | activated sludge metagenome | isolation source: activated sludge from anammox sidestream of wastewater treatment plant... | place: USA: Virginia | collected 2017-08 | reverse complement strand
CCAATCCGCTTGCCAATCGCCGCCGCCCCTCGCAGGACTTCGAGATCGATCAGACGCCCATCGAGACGACGCTGGGCACACTCCAGCCGCTCGAATTCCGCCAGGTGCGCCGCACGAAGGACGAGCCGCTTTTCGGCAGCCTTGTCGAGCGTTTCCACTACCTGGGCTACACGCAACCGGTCGGCGAGCACCTGAAGTACATGATCTACGCCTGCGACGGGAGGCCGCTGGCCTGCATGGCGTGGTGCTCGGCGCCGCGGCACCTCGGGCCGCGCGATCGATTCATCGGTTGGTCGCCTGAGCAGCGCAGGCGCAACATCCATCTCCTTGCCTATAACACGCGGTACTTGATCCTACCGTGGGTCAAGGTGCCGCACCTGGCTTCCCACATTCTGGGCCGCCTGGCGAAGCAGCTTCCCGAGGACTGGACGCGGGTCTACGGCCACCCGGTGCATTTCCTGGAAACCTTCACCGATCCGGCCAGGTACAAGGGCACGTGCTACCGCGCCGCCAACTGGGTGGTGCTGGGCCGGACGACGGGCCGGGGGAATAACGCGCCGACATGGGAGCAGCGCGTGCCGATCAAGCTGATCCTGGCGTATCCGTTGACGAAGCGATTTCACGAGGAGCTGAGCGCGTAATGTGTGAACCGAAGCGCATCACTATCACTCCGGAACGGGCCGAGGACCTCTTGAGGAGCGTGGAAGCTAGCACGCTCAGCAAGGACGACGCCGCGCTCATCCGGCAGATCGTGGAGACGTATCGATACGTCTGCGAGCTGCTGGACGACAAAAACACTTCGCTCCGGCGCCTGCGGCAGCAGCTCTTCGGCGATACGTCGGAGAAGACGGAGAAAGTGCTGGAGCGTCTCGCCAAGGCAGTGGCGGATGGGAGAGTGCCGGACGGCGCCGCCGCCGCTGACGCCGGCCAGGGCGCCGCCGCGGCGCCGTCCAAGCCCCCGCCGAGGAAGCGCAAGGGCCACGGCCGGAACGGCGCGGCGGCGTACACGAGTGCCAAGCGGATAAAGGTGACGCATGCCACGCTGAAGCACGGCGACCGCTGCCCGGTGTGCGGCAAGGGCAATGTGTACCTGCAGAAGAAGCCGGGCGTCCTCGTGCGCTTCATGGCGAGGGCGCCGATTGATGGCTGTGTCTGGGAGCTTGAGAAGCTGCGTTGCGGCACGTGCCAGGAGATCTTCACAGCCGAGCCGCCCCCCGAGGTGGGGCCGGAGGAGTACGATGCTTCTTGCACGGCCATGGTGGGATGCCTGAAGTACGGCATCGGGACGCCGTTCAACCGCATCGAGGGACTCCAGGCGAACATGGGCATCCCCTTGCCGGCGGGAACGCAGTGGGAGCTGGTGGCGGCCGCCGCCGATCCGCTGTATCCGCCGTACGAAACCCTTCTTGGCCTCGGCGCCCAGAGCAAGATCATTTACACCGACGACACGCCCATGAAGATCCTCGCCGCCAGGAAGAAGGACGCGGACAGACAGGAGCTCGATGCCGATCGGGATCGGCGGGAGCGCAAGGGCATCTTCACGACGGGGATCGTGTGCGAGGCGGAGGGGCACAAGATCGCGCTGTTCTTCACGGGGCCCAAGCACGCCGGTGAAAACCTGGCGGGCCTGCTTGCGCGCCGGGCGGCGGCGCTTCCGCCGCCGATTCACATGTCGGACGCGCTGTCGCGAAACGAGCCCAAGGGCTTCGATGTGGTGATCGCCAAATGCCAGTCCCATGCCAGGCGTAACTTCCTAGATGTGTCGGAGAGCTTTCCCGAAGAATGCCGTTTCGTGATCGAGACCATGCGGGAGGTCTTTCACAACGATGCGGTCGCGCGGGAGCGGGCGCTGACGCCCGAGGAGCGTCTCGCGCACCACCAGGCCCACAGCGGCCCGGTCATGGAGAAGCTGCGGGCGTGGATGCAGGCCCAATTCGACGAGAAGCGCACGGAACCCAATTCCGGCCTCGGCAGGGCGATCAAGTACATGTTCAATCACTGGGAGGGGCTGACGCTCTTCCTGCGCAGGGCCGGGGCCCCGCTTCAGAACAATTTATGCGAGCGCGTGCTCAAGATGGCCATCCGTCACCGCACCAACAGCCTGTTTTACAAGACGGAGAACGGCGCGCGCGTGGGCGACATCTTCATGACGCTGATCCACACGTGCACGCTCAACGGGATAAACGCGTTCGACTACCTGACCCAACTGCTCAAGCACACACCGGAGGTCGCGCGCGACCCGAAGGGGTGGCTGCCTTGGACCTACAAGGCAACGCTTGCGCCGCTGGATAGCGGATAGCGCGTGCGCCGCCGCTGCCGCGGCGCCGGCGATGCTCCCCGGCGGGGACGCCGCCACCGCAGGCCCCGCCCTTCTGCCAATCTCGCCGCCCCATGGTGTGCTCTCGCGAACCGCGCCACCGCTGCGTGCCAAGGCAGGGCTGCGGGCGCAGCCGCGGCCGGCGCGCCGGGGGCGACGCTTCAACGCCGCCAGCGGACGCGGTCTCGTAGCCGCTACGCTGGATCATGGCCCGAGGACCGGGAAGACGCTCCGGCGAAGCGTCGGATAACTGGCCGCGCGAGGGGCTCTGCAACGTAAGGTGTCTTCCCGGTACCGCCCATGTGCCGGGATGGCCATCGACCAGATAACGACCGGCCGCGCGACCAGCGACTCGCCGCAGTCCGACGCCCGCGCGCTCATCTCTGCCCAAGATTACGGAGAATTCTCCGACCCACGCATGCTTGCCGGAAACTCACCGCCGTTCTCGATAGCTAAGGGTGCGTAGCCCGGAGGATTCTCAGTAATCCAGTTGGATCTTGGGCGCTGAGGGTGGCGGGGAATCCTCGGGCCTAGGCGGCAGTACGTCCGGTAGACCGTCCCACAGCTCAACGTCGTCAAAGTAAGTAGCGCCGCCGACATTGTTATAGTTGGTCGGGAGGTGAAGCATCTCGTACACACAAGGTACTGCTGTATTCCGGAACTGGCAGTTTTGGACATCGATGGGTTTATAAGCATTGGCTGACTCGAAGGGCAGGTCGTCAGGCCGATCAATCCACAGCCTTAAACGTCCGTTGGCAGCAGACACTGGAACGTTATACTCAATGAAGACTTCATACTTGTGCCAAACGTTCTGCTCCGAGACCTTATTGCCCGGCCACCGGCCATCGAAGCTGCCTTTCAACTCCGTACCAGCGGCACTCCAAAATATACCAGTAGTCCACGACTTGTCATACCACAACTCCATTCCAGCCGTACCACCTGAGACAGCGTTGAACCGCCCTAGCTTGCCGAAGCCTTCAGGTACGTCCTTCATCAGCCAGTGGAACCGAAGAAATAATTTGTTACTAGCTGGGTGCTTGAAATTCAGGATCGCAATGGTAGGATGCGGATAGGGAGAGAAAACGCTGCGGTGGCTGCATGCACCAGAATGCGCATATGTTGTATCTATGGAGCTAGCGCGGGGCTCAATGTTCCAGTTTACAAAGCCATTCTCAAACCCATCGGCAAAAAACCGTGTGGCGCCACACAGGTTTGTATTATAGAAAACACTCACTGCACAGGCTCCCCAAAGCACCATTCGGAGTCTCGTGGGTACCATTTTTACCTCCTCTTGTGAAATCAAGCTCCATTCGCTTAAGCCTACCTGTTTCATCCAAGGTCGGAACACGACCGCCGTGTCCTCCTGTGTACTAGTCTATCTCATTTTCGCCCTACGGCACACATACTGTGGCAGTGGCCGAAACCTATTCAGCGACGCGAGATTTCTGAAATAAAAGACATAATATCTGCAGCAACTCTTCGCATACGCCCCGGCGTATGTCTCGTACGGTACGGAATCTTTTCATAGAAAAACGCCCTCCCGTCGCGGTTTCTTTTCCTGCGCTCGCCTATGGACGAATGGGATTCCGTGCCACAGCGAGTCCCATCGAGCACCTCCAGCAAATGGGCCACTCGACATCCAGAACCCCGGACGTCTCCTGTCGCGAGCTTGCTCGTGCAGCACGAAGCCGCCCGCTTTCTTCCTCGACTCCACGGTTCGAGTGACATGTTCCCGCACTCAGCTCGTACCACAATCAATGTGCTTTTTCGTTCCTAAGGTAGCTCTCCAAAAGTACGTAACTTGGTTCTGCACGCAGCCGCTCTTCCTCAAGTACATAGCGAAGACCGGGAGCGTTCTTCTTGAAGAACAGGCCGTGCGTCCACTCTTCCCCTTGTCTCTTCGCGAGTTCCTCTATAAGGTCACTGAGTTGCACCGTCGAGTTCCTGTAGCCCGTATTCGCCAGCGCCCAGGCCCGCGGAGAGAAACGAAACGGTTCCTCTAGAACCGACTCGATTGCCTCATGGAGTTTTGCATCCTCAACAAGCAACCCAGTACTGGAGTTTACGTGTTTCCGATTAACTCCTTTGTTGGACGCAGAGACGATGATCGGAATGTCGCAGAAAAGAGCCTCGTATATTCCCCTATTGGCACCCTCTCTCGGGCTCAGCAAAACGGCCATACGTGACGCTTGAAGGACTGTAGCCACCTTCTCGTGTTGGATATTCTCGTGAATGTGGATTCGATCCAGGACACCGTAGCGTGCAGCCGCACGCCTGATATCCTCCGCAGTCCGTCCGGATGCTGGGTAGCCTATGAGCGCGACCCTCTGAAGCCGCGACCGCTCAATCCTAGAAACCGCAGCGAAGAGCAGCGAATGGCGTTTGATCTTGCTCCAACTCGCTACCATCGCGACGTCGTATTGTTTCTCCACCTTGTCCGTTGCAACAAATGAGTCCGCGTCTATCCAGTCGCCCGCTCCGAGACGCGTGGGATGGAGATTGCTCCCAAGGTGCATTATGTAATCATAGTCGGGCTCGTACGGCGCTTGCACAACGATGTCTCCGCCCAAGCCCAAGAGCATGAGAAAACTCACATCTTGGTAACCAAACGAGCTTGGTTCCAAGACAAGACGATAGTCCTTCAGCAAACCGGTTACGTTGTAGAGCGACAAGAGGCTACTTATAGACTCCGTGAACGCCACGAGGATGACCCCCTTCTCCCTTGGCGAGATACGGGGCTTCAGGACAATTAAATCGCCCTGCCTTCTCGGGTCTTCGTCAGGGCGGGGGTGCTTCAGTCTTATTGTGTAGTGCATTCCATAGCCACGGAACTTGTTCGCGAGCCTCTGCGCATGTCTGGATCGGAAAAAACTGTGCAGAAGGCCCTTACAGTGTGACGCGCATAAGCGCTGTAGATCCTTGTTAATCCGGAGTACTACCGCAGGGACACGACCATCGCCGGTCGCGCATAGCTGGCGCTGGCACATTAGTGTAGCCTTGGCGGCAGCGTACGGATTCCTGAGAATGTATCGGCGTGCCCAATAAACCAACAGGCACACTGAAGCCAAAGCCCATCTCAAAGGCGGCCAACGCAGTAGGTACTCCAGCACGTCAACAGGGCCGTAGAAGGAGGGCATGCCCCTGACTGCGAAAGAGCCACGCAATTTCATGCCCATAAACGACCCACTCTCAGAGAGCCTCTGGGAAACGAAGTCCCAGTTTCTTGTTGGCCTCGAGGCAACCGAGAGGTTCTCATAACCGGGATGCTGCTTTTTTTAAATCCACAGAGCTGCGATTGCCGCAAAAGCACCCAAGCGCCTGCACGAGCGGCGACAGCGCCGCCGCAAGCCCCGTTTATCAGTTTCTCTTTCGAGACAGCCTCTTGTGGACTCATAATGCCCCAAGGACCACAAAGACATTACGGTAGTCAGTATACCGTACCCGGAAACATAAGGTTAAGGAATCTCCCGCTGTTTGCCGAGCGGAAAGGCATCGGAAGATCGCGAAGGTGGTCCGTCGCGTATCAGTCGTGTGGATATACCTTATCAACCACAACCGATGCCTGCGTTTCCGTCTCTCGTAAGGGTGCAAAAACCAGGCCAGAAAGGAGCATATGCCCCTGCCGAAGAGATTCAACGTTGGTCGGCACTTCTTACATTAAACGAACACTATCGTTGCCCGCTTCCTGCCTGCCCACGGCTGGCTCCCATGTTGATTGCCGCCGGAGTAGGGCGCAATCCCTCAGATTCTGTGACACAGGGTGACCCCGCGTACCCCGCTGGAGAATCCCGCCGTCACACATATCCGACGATGCTCTTGTGCTAGTTGCGTATTCCGCCCAAAGCGGACAGCCATTCCGCTCCATTCCGGACACCGGTTCCGGCGCATTCCGGACAGGTCGGAGCGTAGCGACGCTGGCGTTGTCTCCTTGGGTTGTACATTTCGTCCTGTCATCTGTCAAGACCCCGTGGTTGCGCCGGGGCGCGCGGTAGGGGGCCGTAACGGAAGGAGGCCGTAGGCCGACTGGAGTTACGGCCCCCTACCGCGAGAATATTACCTCGTCTTCATTCCTCGCATCTTCCGGATCGATTCACCCTGGAGGGTAATGCGATGCGCGTTGTGCGTCAGGCGATCGCATACCGCATCCGCGACGGTGTCATCGCCGATGAACGAATGCCATTTCTTCGGGTCGAATTGGCTCGTGATGATCGTTGAGCGCGTGGCGTAACGGTCCTCGAGGATCTCGCGCAGATCGTGACGCTCCACGCCCTCCATGGGCGCACACCCCAAGTCGTCGATGATCAGGAGGTCCGTCTTGGCCAGGCGCTGAAGGAGGCGGGCGAAGGTCCCATCCGCCTTCGCCTGATAAAGCTCCCCAAAAAGCCGCGGCGTGCGCGTGTACAGCACCCTGAAGCCGTCGCGACAGGCTTTCTCTCCGAGCGCGCAGGGCAGATATGTCTTGCCCAGCCCCGTGGCGCCGGTGATGATCAGATTCTGGTGCAGCCTGATCCACTCGCAGGAGATCAGGTCGAGGATCTGCGACTTGCGAAGATTGCGCGGGTGTCCGAAGTCGATTTCCTCGACCGTGGCGGCCACGGGGAAGCGGGCTTCCCGAAGACGCTGTGTCCGCCGACGATTCTCGCGCGCCGTCCACTCGGCATCGACGAGGAGACCGAGGAGATCGGCGGGCCCCAGTTGTCGGTCGCCGCGCTCTTGCCATTGCTCGAAAGCCCCGAGCATGCCGCTCAGCTTCATCGCGGACAGCTTCTCCTTGGTCTGTGCGACAATCATGGGATTGCTCCTTTCGTTATGCGTAGTACTGGCTCCCGCGCACGTTCTCGTGCGCCGGCAATGCTTGCGCCGTCCTTGCGGGTAACGGTCTCTCCTCCAGTTGGTGTTTCAGGATCGATTCCACGGCCCGATACGAGTAGTTGCGGCACGCGACAGCTCTCGCGCAGGCCTTTTCCACTCGGCCCTGCGTGAATCGCTTTTCGAGTCGGATGACTCCCAGGCAGGCACGATACCCCTGTTCGGGGTGCGGCCGGTCTTCCATGATTCGTGCGAGGAGCTCTGCGGTTGCCGGCCCGATCTTCTTGCCCCACTCGATGATCCGCGACGGCGTCCACTCCAGGTGCTTCTGGTGCGACCGTGGCATATGGTCCCTCAGCGTCGTATACCCGAATCTCCGGCGCGAGCGCTGGTGGCTCGCAATGCGGATGTGATTGAGGAAGACCTCCACGGCCCGCGCCGTGGCGCGGATGTCGACTTGCTTGTGAATGTGGTGGTACGAGACGCTGTAAAAGTGCCCGTCGAATTCCACGTGGTAGTCCAGATTGACGCGCGCGCCGATCTTCCACTCCGCAAATTCGTAAGTCTGTGCGGGCAAAGGCTTGAGGGCCGGCTTGTCGAGCTCCTCAAAGAGCTGACGGCGCGACTTGCCGAGCTTGCGCATGGGACGGTTGTTGAGCCGCTCCAGCAGCTCCTTGATCGCGGCGTTGACCGCGTCAAGCCCGACGAGGATCCGGTTCCGCAGCACGGCGATAATCCAGCGCTGCGCCAGCAGGACTCCACTCTCGACTTTCGCCTTGTCCCTCGGCGCTCCCGGTCGGGCCGGCACCACGCAGGTGTCGAAGTGTTTCGCCAATTCCTGGTACGCCGGATTCAAGTCCGGATCGTAGCGACACGGCTTCTTGATGCCCGTCTTTGTCTGGTCGGGGACGATCATGCCGGGGACGCCCCCGAGAAACTCCAGGGCATGCACATGGCACCCAAGCCAGTCCGGCGCCGTTTGCGTCGCCGTCGCTTCCGCGTACGTGTAGTTGCTCGCCCCGAGCACCGCGACGAAGAGCTGGGCCGTGACCCGTTCTCCCGAGAGTGGGTCGATCATGGGGATGCCGTCGCCGGAATAGTCGACAAAGAGTTTCTCGCCGGCTTTGTGCTCTTGGCGCATCCAGGCGCCGAGTGTTCCCGCCCAGCGCCGGTAGCGCGTGCAGAACTGGCTGTACTTGTAACCCTCCGGGTGCTGCTCCCTGTATTCCTGCCAGAGCAGCGCCAGGGTAACATGTTTTCGCCTTAATTCGGCGTGCACGTAGGCCCAGTCCGGCAGCGCGCGGCCGCTCTCGCCCTGCCCCTTCGCGGGGAACAGACGCGCCTGGAGCGCTTCGTCGTCGAGTCCTTCGGGCACCGGCCAGGTGATGCCGGAGCGCTCCGCGCGCTCAAGGTACTCGCCCACCGTAGAATGCCCCATCCCGAGGCTCTGGGCTATCCGGCGTATGCTGAGGCCTTCTGCCTTCAGCCGCAAGATTTCTCGAATCTTTCGCATGGACAATCGCTTTCTTGCCACTGGGCACCTCCTTCGGGTGCCCAGTAAACGTCTTGTCCAGCGTCACGTCAAAGCCCCTGTCCGCTGTCCGGAATGCCCGGAATCGGTGTCCGGAATCAAACGGAATCACTGTCCGGATTGGATCGGAATCGGTGTCCGGAATGAAACGGAATCGGTGTCCGGAATGGCGCGGCGCACGCATCGTAAGCAGGGGCAGGACCAGCGGCTATCGAACGAATCCGGTCGCGGTCCACCGCCCCGCGTGGGTAACCCTCCAGGTGCGAATTCGGGAGTTTCTGCATGAAATCGTCCGTCAGGATTTACCCCGCTCCGAATGCGCGGTCAGGCTATCCCAGAGGTTGTCGACGAGGAGGGGATTGAATATGCGTACCCCCCGGACATTGAACCTTTGCTCTCCGTTATAGAGAACCGCGCCCGCGGCGAGCCGCTTGATCCCCAAATCCTTGAACTTTTCGATGCCTTTGACGAATTCCGTGGAAAAGGTCGCCGCGGACTTGATCTCTACGGGGGTGAGTTCGCTTTTTTCTCTGATGAGCAGATCAACCTCGTTGCCGTGCGAGTCGCGGAAGAAATAGAGCTCCGGCCTGATCCCCTTGTTGTAAGCGCCCTTCATTATGTCCGTAATGATGAGGTTTTCGTACAGATTGCCGCGCAAGGGATCTCGGGAAGCCTGTTCCGCCGTGTGGATGCCCAACAAAAAGGCGGCAAGCCCCACATCCGTGAAGAATATCTTCGGAGATTTGATCACGCGTTTCTGGACATTTTCGAAAAACGGCGGCAGCTCGGACACGACGTACGATGCCTTCAGCACGGAGAGCCAATTTCTGATCGTTGTGCTGGACACGCCGACATCGTTTCCGAGTGAAGCGAGGTTGACGATCTGCCCCACCCGGCCCGCCAGCAGGGTGAGGAATTTCTGGAACTGCGACAGGTTGCGCAACTGGATCAAGGCCCGCGCGTCACGCTCGACATAGGTTTGCAGGTAACCGTTAAAACCTACATTCCGCACATCTCGAGGGGAGTTCTGGGGATTTTCGTGATTGCGTAAGTGCTGTGAGCAGCCTATGTTATGCTATTCGTAGTGGATGGCTCTCTCCTCTGCGAGCGCCATTAGGATCTGCTTTTCTTTGAGATCTATGGCGCGGATCTGCTTCATGTCCTTCCGGAATTCCCGGTAGCCTTCGCCTGCGCGAAGCATTCGGGCCTCGTCCGCTCGCCGGATGAGCTTGCACCGACGACGGCCCTCCTTCTTGTCCTTGAAGAGAAACACGGTTTGGAGATGGCCCAAGCCTTTGGCGCAGCGGCAACTCGGGTTACCACACTTGCGATTCGTTGTCGTGACGGTGCCAATCGCGAGTTCGCGTCCTCCTGTGAGGCGGCGAACCAGACGCTGACGCTCCCGGTAGAGCCGCCTGAGCATCGCGAGCAATTTTGTTCTTGACTGCGTCATGGTGTATAGTATACACTATTAATGTTATGTATACCAGACCAATCGGCCATACCCAGCACGTGGTTACAGACCAAGGCCCAGCCGTCCACCGGGTACACCTCATCGGCCCTCACCCTATCCTCAACGCGTTTCTCAGCCGCATGGAGTTCGCGCGTATCGTACGCTCGTGCTTGGGCACCCCGCACCAGGGGATTCTCGATCACGCCCGGACCCTTTCCGTCTTCATCCAGAACATCATCCTCTCGCCCGCTCCACTGTACCGGATTGCGGAGTGGGCCCATCCCATTGATCCGGCGGCACTGGGATTCACCGCCGTAGAGAAAAGGTCGTTGAACGACGATCGCGTAGCCCGCAGCCTGGATGCGCTGGTCTCCCTGCGGGCGCGGACGCTGTTCTTCCAATTGGCCGTTCACATCATCAAGCAGTTCGAGCTGGACACGAGACGTATCCACCACGACACCACGACGGTGACCTTCACTGGCCTTTACCAAGGATCGCACTGCGAGCCCCGAATCACTCGAGGGATGAACAAAGATCACCGGCCAGACCTGAAACAGCTGGTCTTTGGACTCAACGTCACCGCGGACGGCGCTGTTCCGATCTCCCATGAGGTGTACAGCGGTAACCGGACGGACGACACCATCCACCGAAGCAACCTGGATCGGTTGCGGCAAGTCCTAGGCCGGACCGACTTCATCTATGTCGCGGATAGCAAGCTGGCAACACGGACGAACCTTGGCTACGTCTCCAAGTACGGCGGGAAGTTCGTCACGGTCATGCCGCGTAGCCGCGCCGAAGACAAACGCTTTCGTAAGTTGCTCCGAGATGTGGCCCCAGTGCGCTGGCGAAAGCTTCTGGAGATCGAAAACCACCGGCGCAAGAGCGATCCGCCCGACGTGTACGAATCGACAGCAGACGGGCCGGAAGTAACCCGCGAAGGCTACCGCATCGTCTGGCTTCGAAGCTCCCAGAAGAGGGAACTTGACGCCTTCGGGAGAGAAACGTCACTGGAGAAAGCCGAGCGCGATCTCTTCGCCATCAACACACGGCTCAACCGTGGCAAGCTACGTCAGCGTACCGCTATTCAAAAGAAGATCAAGGAGATCCTTGCGAAGCACAACTGCCTGCGGTTTCTCCACGTACACATCGCCTCCAGAACGCACATTGAGACCAGGCACTTGCGCCGCGGGCGGCCGCGTACAGACGATCCGGTGAAACGAATTCGCATTCGCGTCTACCATCTGCAGGTCAGACGACACAAGGAGGCACTTCGAGCTGAAGCTCGAACTGACGGAGTCTTCCCGCTGATCACCAACTTGGAGAAGGCGGAGGCTTCGAAGGCCGAGGTTCTGTCAATCTACAAGTACCAACCCTACGTCGAGAAACGTCATGCACTGTTCAAGACCGAGCTTGAGGTCGCTCCCGTGTACATCAAGAAGCCACTACGTGCCGTAGGGTTGATCCATGCGGTGTTCCTCGCAATGACGCTTGACGCGTTGATCGAGCGGACCGTTCGGCTCGCCATGATTCGCGAGGGCATCGAGGCGCTCCCGATCCTCCCCGAAGGACGGCTGACCAGAACGCCGACCACGGCTCGGATTCTCGAGATGTTCAGTAACGTCTGTTGGTACGAATTCGCGCGGGGGGATGAAACGGTCACATTCCCTATCCAGCTCTCTGCCCTGCAGAAGGAATTGCTTCGGCTCCTCGGCATGAACGCCTCAACTTATGCCTGAAGGGCCGCGTCGAGATGCTCGGAAATTCCCCCGGGTCGCCGTCAAGAGCTGCGGAATGTAGGTTAAAAAACCTGCGGGGTTCGAGTTTCTCCTCGTGAAGACGAGGGAAGCACCCGCGGACGATCAGGTCGAAGGGGGGCGGCCGGAGGTCATAACGGCTCAGTTCATCGAATGAGAATGGCCACAGAGTAAGCATCGCCGTCCGGCCCGCCAGCGACTGGCTGATCGCCTCATGCAGTTGCGGTTGATGGCTTCCGGTCAGGATGAAGCGCCCGCGCTTCTTGTTTTGGTCCACCATCCCTTGGAGGTAGGAAAGCAGCGCCGGGAGACGCTGCACCTCACCCAGGATACCGCCGTCCTGCATCTGGCCGAGGAATCCCCTCGGGTCGGCTTCGGCGGCGATCCGGACATCCGGGTCTTCCAGGGAAGAATACGGTTTGTCGGGAAACGTCATCCGGGCCAGCGTGGTCTTGCCGGATTGACGGGGTCCAACGATGGTGACCACCGGATATTCCGCGGCGGACCGAATCAGCTCTTCTGTGATGTCTCGCGTAATCATGAGGGGATGACACCGCTTTCTTGTGCAAAACGCAAGTTGTGTTTCCGATTTGCACAACAGCCCCTCTCGTTGGTGCGTATTCCGCCGAAAGCGGACAGCCATTCCGCGCCATTCCGGACACCGATTCCGGGCATTCCGGACAGGCGGACAGTGGTTTTGACGTGACGCTGGACAAGACGTTTACTGGGCACCCGAAGGATGTGCCAAGTGGTGGGATCACGTACGCCGAGCCCGCCGCCTACAGGGCGGCTCAGAATTTCCGGAAAGGGATGGCTCAGAATTTCCGGAACCCGCAGCTCTGACGCCGTGGATGCACGCCGGCGATGGACCGCGCAGAAACGGCGGGGTATGAGACGGAGATCGCAGGCGGGATACGGGCGAGGATTGAGGCGGGGATCAGCGGAGAAGGCGGGGTACTTCGCTTATGCCGACGCGGGGTATGATGGGGGACTCCCGAGCGGGGTACGCGGGGTCTCTCCGTGTCACCCAATCTGAGAATCTCGTCCCGCCCCCGAAGCAATCAATGTGCGAATCAGCAGCTTAAAAAGGAAGGAACGGGATGCGATCGGGGTGGACCTCATCCACAACTCTTGACAATTTCTCCACCCAGCTTCTTGACGATCTCCTGCCGCGACTCCTCGATTAGGATGCGGTAGCCGGTAAGCTTTCGGCAAGCCTGCGTGTTTTGGCGGCGTTCGGGTTGTAACCTTTACGGCGGACCTTTTGAGATGAGGGAGGACCGCCGATGCAGCGACGATTCGAAATCAATGATCCCAAGCTGGAGCAGGCGCGGAATGCGGTGGCCGCCTGGCGGGCGCGGAGAGCGCGGTTGGGCCCGATGCCGGAG
>WBZR01003740.1_pt1 | contig 13256 bp, 11 predicted proteins | sample 5204231 | NCBI WGS metagenome assembly WBZR01 (sample SAMN12412403, study PRJNA552823) | activated sludge metagenome | isolation source: activated sludge from anammox sidestream of wastewater treatment plant... | place: USA: Virginia | collected 2017-08 | reverse complement strand
AGCTTGGCCACCTGCACCGCCGAGGTCTCGTTGGCCTGCATGAAAACCTTCACGGACTTCACCGGGTTGTAAAAACTGTTGGCCGGCATGGCGAAATGGAGTCGCATCTTGGTCAATGCCAGCTTGGTGAGCTGGGACGGCACGTAGTGGTTGGCCGCGACGGCCTGGCCCAAGGCGTTGCTGTCGAGTTCCAGCTCCAATCCCGGTCCCGCCACCACGGCCGAGTCCATGGAAAGCGGCAAGGCCGGGTAGTCGAAGGAGAAGGATACCTCGGGCACGAGCTCCTCCACCTCCTCCTGCTTGGAACAACCGGCCAGCAGCAGGGCGGCCAGTGGCAGCAGGACAGCCAGGTCGCGGATGGCGGAAAAGTTCTTCATGGCGTTGACGTTGTGCCGCTTTCCTACGTGATCCGCCCCCCGAAAGTTGGCCGCATGCCGATGGCGGTGGTTAAGTTTGCAACCTCATTCCACGCATTATCCATGAAGATCCTTGTGCTCATTTCGCATGTGCCGGACACCACGGCGCGCATCGCCTTCACCGGTGAGGGCACCGCCTTTGACACCAATGGCGTCCAGTTCATCGTAAACCCGTACGACGAGTGGTACGCGCTGGTGCGCGGGCTGGAGCTGAAGGAGGCCCAAGGGGGCTCCGTGACCACCATCACGGTGGGCGGTGCCGTCACCGAGCCCACGATCCGCAAGGCCCTGGCCATTGGTGCGGATGATGCCGTGCGCATCGACACGGAGCCCAAGGACGGGCACGACGTGGCCTTGCAGGTGGCCGCCTACGCCAAGGACAAGGGCTTCGACCTGGTGCTGGCCGGCAAGGAGACCATCGACCACAACGGCAGCCAAGTGGGGCCCATGGTGGCTGAACTGCTGGACCTGCCCTTCATTTCGCTGGCCAACAAGCTGGACGTGGCCGCCGGCAAGGCCACGGCCGAGCGCGAGGTGCGCGGCGACGTGGAAGTGGTGGAATGCCCGCTGCCCCTGGTGGTCAGCTGCGCCAAAGGCATGGCCGAGCAGCGCATCCCCAACATGCGCGGCATCATGGCCGCCCGCACCAAGCCCTTGCAGGTGGTCCCTCCCGTGGCATCGGAGGCCTGGAGCACCACGGTGAAATTCGAGCTGCCGCCCCCCAAGCAGGCGGTGAAGATGATCCCGGCGGACCAGGCCGGGCAACTGATCGAACTGCTGCACACCGAGGCGAAGGTGATTTGAAAGCTGAAAGTGGAAAGCTGAAAACAGGAAGGTTGAAAGCTGAACCATGAAACGGGGCGGTGCCGCAGGTGCGGAGAGGCCTTAACGCCTGGAACCGCTTTAAGCCGACCGGAAACCGAAAACTGAAAAAACACTTGTCGGAGATGAGGTGTTGGATAACGGGGACGTTTGAAAACCAGCCCACCCCTGCACGGGTTTCAGCGGACGACGAAGCCGAGGCGGCCCCGCGCCACCAAAGCGGTGAGCCTCTGAACCTCATGTCGTGAACATTGCACCCGGACAACCGACAACTGACAACTCATCCCCAACAAGAGAAATCCCTGCCATGAGCGTAGTCGTATTTGCTGATACACGCGGTGAGAAGATCGCGAAAAATGCACTGGAGACATTGACATACGGACGCAAGATCGCGGCCACGGCCGGCGGCAAGGTCACGCTGGTCACCTTCGGCGATGCGCCGCAGGACCGGCTGGCCGGCCTGGACGCCAACAAAGTGATCGTGGCCCGCAAGATCGGCGATGCCGACAGCCAGCAGCTCGCACGCCTGGTGTCCGACGTGGCGACCAAGGAAGGAGCCCAATGGGTCATTTTCAGCCATGACGATACCGGCAAGGCCGTGGCACCGCGGGTGGCGGCCCGCCTGAAGGCCGGCGAGGTGCCGGGGGCCTCCACCCTGCCCGACGGACAAGGGCTGATCCGCCGCAACGTGTTCAGCGGAAAGGCCCTGGCCTATGTCGAGCTGAAGACCCCGGTGAAGGTGGTGAGCGTGATGCCGAACAGCATCCCGGTGGAAGCGGCCAGCCCCGGCGCACAGGTGGAGGAATACACCGGCGATGCCGGTGCCGCGAAGGTCATCGTGAAGGAGGTGCGCAAGGCCGGCGAAGGCATCCCCCTGCCGGAAGCGGAAGTGGTGGTGAGCGGCGGCCGCGGCATGAAAGGGCCCGAGAACTGGGGCCCCCTGGAAGAGCTGGCGCGGCAGCTCCACGGGGCCACCGCCTGCAGCCGCCCCGTGGCCGACATGGGCTGGCGGCCCCACCACGAGCACGTGGGGCAGACCGGGCTGGCCATCCGGCCCAACCTGTACATCGCCATCGGCATCAGCGGGGCCATCCAGCACTTGGCGGGCGTGAACGGCAGCAAGGTGATCGCCGTGATCAACAACGATCCCGAGGCCCCCTTCTTCAAGGCCGCCGACTACGGCATCGTGGGCGATGCACAAGAGGTGCTGCCCAAGCTGATCGAGGCCGCCAAAAAGCTCAACGCCGAGCGTTGAGGCGCAACCAGCGGGGCGCGGGATTCGTTTGCATCGGGACACTCCGCTTATCTTCACATCACCGCCGAACAGACAGATGGAAAAGGTCGAGCTGAAGCTCCTGCGCATCACATACAGCCATACCCATGCCGGGGCCTACGCGCTGATCTTGGCGGAACTGCAGGGTGACCGGCGCCTGCCCATCATCATCGGCGGCACCGAGGCGCAGGCCATCGCCATCCAAGTGGAGAACATCAGGCCCGCCAGGCCCCTGACGCACGACCTGTTCAAGAACTTCTGCGACCAGTTCGGCATCACCCTCACCGAGGTGGTGATCAACGACCTGGTGGAGGGGATCTTCCACGCCAAGCTGGTGCTCGAACAGGAGGGCAAGCGCGCCGAGGTGGATGCCCGCAGCAGCGATGCCATCGCCTTGGCGCTGCGGTTCAACTGCCCGATCTATACCTATGAGTTCATCCTGGCCGCCGCGGGCCTGCGGATGGACGAGGCCGGGGAAGAGGGCGACCAGCCCGCACACGTGCCCGAGGCCCAACCGGAGAAGAAGAACATCCGCACCGCCAGCCCGGAGGAACTGCGGCAAATGCTCAAGGAGGCCCTGGAGGCCGAGGACTACGAGGGCGCGAGCAAGCTACGGGACGAGCTGAAGCGGCGCGAGGGCACCAATTGACGGCGTACCTTGCACCCGTGGCGGCCACCGGCCGTCCCGATGCAGGACCATGCACAGCCCGAAGCCCTTGGTGAAGGATGAACAGCACATCCTGAAGAATTTCACCTTGGGCAAGATGCTCATGCCCGTGGTGATCGGCCTGGGCATCACCGCCCTGCTCATCTGGCGCACCGCCGACGTGGGTACGCTGGAGCGCATCCAATGGACCTGGTCCACCTCCTTCTGGCTGCTGCTCGCCCTGTTGAGCCTGGTCATGCGCGACTGGATGTACATGGTCCGCATCCGCCACCTCACCGGCCGCAAGCTCACTTGGATGCGCGCCTTCGTGGTGATCATGCTCTGGGAGTTCGCCAGCGCACTGGCACCCGGCATGATCGGCGGCGGGTTCTTCTTCGCCATCTGGTTCCTCAGCCGCGAGGGCATCGACACGGGGACCAGCATCACCGTAATCACCTTCACCTCGTTCCTGGACGGCATCTTCCTGGCCGTCATGGCCCCGTTGGTCTATTTCCTCGTGGGCCACAGCGCCCTCTTCGAAGGCACCGAATTCACCGGGACCTTCCTGGGAAAGAGCATCTTCATGGCCTTTTGGACGGTCTACTTCATCATCCTGGCCTACAAGCTGTTCGTGGCCTATGCCCTGTTCGTCAACCCCGTCTTCGTCAAGCGGGCGCTGGTGGGGCTGTTTTCCGCCCCCCTGCTGCGGCGCTGGCGCCGCTCGGCGGTCACCACCGGCGACCAGTTGATCGTGGCCGCCAAGGGCCTGAAGCATCAGGGCTGGAGCTATTGGTGGCCCGCGCTGGCCACCACGTTCGCCAGCTGGACCGCCCGCTATTCCATCGTCAACTGCATCCTGCATGCCTTCCCCCACGGCATCGATTTCAGCGACCTGGTGGTGTACGGCAAACAGGTGGTCATGGGCATCATCGTGCTACTGAGCCCCACGCCCGGCGGCAGCGGCCTCGCCGAGTTCATCTTCAACGATTTCCTGGGCATGTACGTGGCGCCCGGACTGGCACCGGCCATCGCCCTGCTGTGGCGGCTGCTCAGCTATTACCCCTATATCCTCATCGGCGCCATCCTGTTGCCGCGCTGGGTGCGCCGCAACGTCCTGGCGCCCTTGGCGCAGCCCGGCGAGGGGAAGCCCGCCGAAGTACCCGGCAATTGATGCGCCCGTGGCCGGCGGGCGCGCAGCGGATCACGCCCGCATGCCGGATGAAGGACATGGATCCTTCGCCGATGCGAGGAGGTCCGTTTCCGGCAAAGCGCATACATTGACCGCCCCTTACCCGCACATGGAACGATTCCAAGGCCTGCTCGGCATCGCCCTGATCCTGGGCATCGCCTTCCTCGCGAGCAACAACCGCAAGCGCATCAACTTCCGAACGGTGCTCAGCGGGCTCGGCCTGCAACTGCTGATCGCCGTGCTGGTGCTGAAGATCCCGCCGGTGACCCGCTTCTTCCAAGGCATCGGCCACGGCATGCAGAAGATCGAGGGCTTCGCGCGCAAAGGGGCCGAGTTCGTCTTCGGCGGCATCGGCGTGCAGCAGGTGGACGGCACCGTGGCCAATTACACCATGGGCGGCTTCGTCTTCGCCTTCAACATCACGGCCACCATCATCCTGGTGTGCATCATCGTGGCCATCCTCTACCACGTGGGCATCATGCAGCACATCGTGTCCGTGATCGCCAAGGCGATGAACTGGGTGATGCGCGTGAGCGGGGCCGAGGCCCTGAGCAACGTGGCCAGCGCCTTCGTGGGCCAGGTGGAGGCCCAGGTGATGATCCGCCCCTACCTGGCAGGGATGACGCGCAGCGAGCTGCTGGCCAGCATGAGCGGAAGCCTGGCCTGCATCGCCGGCAGCATCCTGGTGGTGTACGTGGCCATGGGCGCGCAGGCGGGCATGGACCTGGCGCCGAAGCTGATCGCCGCCAGCCTGATGGCCGCGCCCGGCGCGTTGGTGATCAGCAAGATCGTGTGGCCCGAGACCGAGGAGAGCCAGACCATGGGCAAGGTGAAGCTCGAGGTCAAGAGCCCCTACATCAACGCGGTGGATGCCATCAGCCACGGTGCCGGCGACGGATGGCGCATCGCCATGAACGTGATCGCCATGCTCATCGGGTTCATCGCCCTGATCGCCCTGGTCGATTATGGCCTGGTACGCATCGGCCACCTGTTCAGCCCCGACCTCAACCTCTCCCTGGATTGGATCTTCGGCAAGATCTTCTATCCCATGGCATGGGCCATGGGCGTGCCCAACGAGGATGTGGCGAACGTGGCCACCCTGCTGGGCCAGAAGCTCACCATCAACGAATTCGTGGCCTTCATGAACCTCACCTCGCACCAGGTGCCCATCGTGAGCGAGAAGGGCCTGATGATCGTATCCATCGCCATTTGCGGGTTCGCCAACTTCAGCAGCGTGGGCATGCAGATCGGCGGCATCGGCGAACTGGCGCCCGAGCGCCGCAGCGATCTGGCCCGCTTGGGCCTGAAAGCCCTGCTGTGCGGCACCTTGGCCAGCTACATGAGCGCCACCATCGCGGGGATCTTGATGTGAGATCGAACCGGATGATCAGATGATCAGATGATCGGGGGATCAGGGTGCGGGACGGTCGTGCCTTGGATTCCTTTCGCGAAGCTTAGGGAAGGACGATCTGTCCATGCTTTATTCCCGGCCGCATGTGCAGGAGGTCAGGATGGAACCGGGATGGGGCCGGTCTCTTAAGCATGGGGGTGCGATTCCCACACCGTTGTTGAAGAACGCGGCCCCGGGCCGGTGGACGGCAGGCCGTGGCAGACTATCCTTGCCGCGTGAAGCAACACCAGGAGCAGCAGGGGGATCCCGGGCCTTTCCCCAGGGCCCAGGCCATGGTGCGCGCCCTGTTCCGCAAGCTTCGGGGTTCCAATGTGGGCAACCAGATCAAGGACCTGTGGATGCTGGCCTTGCCCTACCAGGTGGCTGCGGTGGCCACGGCCCTGGTGGCCGTGGGCTTCACCAAGCTCTTCGTATGGGTGGAGCACCAGAACGCGGCCTTCATCGCCGCGCATCCTTCCTGGATCTTCCTCACCGCCCCGCTGGCCTTCCTGTTCAGCTGGTGGTTTGTGGCGCGCTATGCCCCCATGGCGGGCGGCAGCGGCGTGGCCCAGGTGATCGCCGCGACCGAGGTGGCCGATGACGCGGAGAAGAACGACGGCTCGTGGCGGTTCCTGAACGTGCGCATCATCTTCGTGCGCATCGGCGCCACGCTGGGCATGGCCCTGGGTGGCGGGGCCATCGGCCGCGAGGGGCCCATCCTGCAGATCGCGGGCAGCATCTACCGCGTCGTCCATAAGCTGCTGCCGCCCTTCTGGCCCAAGGTGAGCCGTCGCGTGATGCTGGTGACCGGCGGGGCCGCCGGGCTGAGCGCCGCCTTCAACACCCCGCTGGGCGGCATCGTCTTCGCCATGGAGGAGCTCACCCGCACCCACATCGGCAAGTTCCGCACCGCGGTGCTCAGCTCGGTGATCATCAGCGGCATGACCGCCCAATGGCTGCTGGGCCCCTACCTGCTGCTGGGCTATCCCAAGCTGGAGCGCGTGGGCCCTTCCTTCATGTATACCCTGCTGGTCATCAGCGCGGTGGCCGGGGCCATGGGCGTGCTCAGCGGAAGGGCCGCCCTGTTGCTGGACAAGCTGCGCCGCGCACTGCGCAACAAGGTGGCCCAGGGGCTGTTCGTGCTGCTGTGCGCCCTGGCCTTCGCCTGGGTGGTACATGCCTTCGGCCCCATGTCCATGGGAAGCGGCGAGGCCCTGATGGACCGCTACCTCTTCGGCCCGGACCCCTCACCCTCGTGGAAGGACGCGGCCGGCCGTCTCCTGGGTTCCATCATGTCCAGCGCCGGTGGTGCCGCAGGCATGCTTTTCGGTCCGGCGCTGTCATCCGGTGCCGCCATCGGCGGCCTGTTCGGAAGCTGGTTCGGCGTGGACCGCGGCCAACTGAACATCCTGGTGCTGGGGGGCATGTGCGCCTTCCTTACCGGCATCACCCGCTCGCCCTTCACCAGCGCCATCATCATCCTGGAGATGACCGACCGCCACAGTGCCATCCTCCAGCTGATGTACGCCGCGATGATCGCCTCGCTCATCGCCCACGCGTTGGACGAAAAGCCCTATTACCGGCGGATGACGGAACGGCTGATCAGCTCCTACACCGGATTGAAGGAACGGGCGCGTGCACAGATGCCCTACACCACCCCTAGGCGGCGCGGAGATAGGTGATGCCCATTCGTCCTTCAGCACGTCGGGCGCCATGGCCCGATCAAACCTTGGCGCGGCGCACGTGTCCTACAAGCACCAAACACAACCACAATGAACCGGCAACTCATCATCACATTCGGCATGGCCGCCCTGACGCTGGCCGCCTGCAAAAAGGATGAAACCCAAGGCCCTTCCACGACCGGCCAGAGCTTCACTTCCGCGTTGGACCACAGCCTCGCGGAATCCATGTTTGATGACGTCCTGCGCCAATCGGACCAGGCCGCGGACGACAATGGCCTCCGTGACTACATGGACGGCTGCAACGCCACCATAACGATCGACACCGTTGCCATGCCGCACACCATGCTCATCGACTTCGGCCCCGAGAACTGCACCGGCACGGACGGCCACGAGCGGCGCGGGAGCATCCTGGTCTCCTTCACCGGGCCCTACCGCGCAACCGGCACGGTGATCACCATCACCCCGCAGGATTATTACCTCGATGACCACAAGCTGGAGGGCAGCAAAACGGTGACGAACCTGGGGCCGGGGAGCGACGGCCACATCAAGTTCTCCATCAGCGTGGACGGCAGCGTGACCGCGCCCGACAACTCGTGGACGGCCACGCATTCCTCCGAGCGCACACGCACCTGGGTGGCCGGGGCCAACACGCCCACCCCTTGGGATGACGAATACCTGATCACCGGCACGGGAAGCGGCATCAACCGCCACGGGCTGGCATACTCCGCCACCATCACCCAACCGCTCCACATCAAGGTCGGTTGCTGGCAACCGGTGAGCGGCCGGGTGGACATCACTCCCGAAGGCCTGCCCACGCGCCATGTGGACTACGGCAACGGGGAGTGCGACGGCAGCTTCACGGTAACCGTGAACGGCATCACCATCACCGTAGGCTAACCCCCTTTCCACCGACTGTTCGCCGGCAAGCCCCTTCCCGGGGCCTTCCGGCGAACGTGTTCCATGGCCACCCATAATACCATCCCGCAATAAGGCTTGGCCCGATCCACTTGCTCTTTTTCCGCACTACTTCACCGAAGGGGCGGCTCCGTTGGTTAGTCCGCGCAACCGCCTCTTCGGCTCGTCCCGCGAAAAAAAATAGCTGCGCATCCATGGACCAGTCCTTAACGCGAAATGGTGAAGGCATGGACGGCCGGCTCCCCGCCCCGTCCTTGCCACTGGCACGTTCGCGGTGGAATGGAAGTACTTTCGCGGCGCATGCAACAGTACCACGACCTGCTTCGGCACATCCTGAAGAACGGCACCCGCAAGGGGGACCGCACGGGCACCGGCACCATTAGCTGCTTCGGCTACCAGATGCGCTTCAACCTGGCCGACGGCTTCCCGCTGCTCACCACCAAAAAGCTGCATTTCAAGAGCATCGCGCACGAGCTGCTGTGGTTCCTGCAAGGCGACACCAACATCAAGTACCTGAAGGAAAACGGCGTGCGCATCTGGGACGAGTGGGCCGATGCCAACGGCGACCTGGGACCGGTGTACGGCTATCAGTGGCGCAACTGGCCCACGCCGGGCGGCGGGCACATCGACCAGATCGCCAACGTGGTGGAGATGATCCGCACCAAACCGGACAGCCGCCGCCTGATCGTCACCGCTTGGAACCCCGCCGACGTGGACCGCATGGCCCTCCCCCCCTGTCATTGCCTGTTCCAGTTCTACGTGGCGGACGGCAAGCTTTCCTGCCAGCTGTACCAGCGCAGCGCGGACACCTTCCTGGGCGTACCGTTCAACATCGCCAGCTACGCGCTGCTCACCCTGATGATGGCCCAGGTGTGCGGCCTGCAGCCGGGCGAGTTCGTCCACACCTTCGGCGACGTGCACCTGTACCAGAACCACATCGAGCAGGCCGCACTCCAACTCAGCCGTGAGCCGCGTGCCCTGCCCACGTTGAAGATCAATCCTGCGGTGAAGGACATCTTTGCATTCCGCTATGAGGACTTAGAGCTCCTCGATTACGACCCACATCCGCACATCAAAGCATCCGTATCGGTATGATCATCAGTGCCATCGCAGCCGTGGCCGAAAACGGCGTCATCGGCAAGGAAGGGGGGCTGCCCTGGAACCTGCCCGACGACATGAAATTCTTCCAGCGTACCACGCTGAACCACCCGGTGATCAGCGGCCGCAAGAGCTACGAAAGCATCCCCCCGCAATTCCGCCCCTTGCGGGACCGCATCAACATCGTGGTGACCTCGCACAAGCACTACGATGCCCCGGGCGCCACCGTCGTCCATTCCCTGGAAGAAGCCTTGGAGGCCGCCCGCGCGACCGGTGCCAATGAGGTTTTCCTGATCGGCGGCGGACAGCTGTATGCCGAGGCTTTCGCGGCGGGCCTGGTGGACCGCGTCTATTTGACCACGGTCCACGCCAAACCCGCGGGCGACGTGTTCTTCCCCGACATCGGCAAGGCCTGGAAGGAGGTGTGGAGCGAGAAGCACAAGGCGGACGAGCGGCATCCCTTCGCCTTCACCACCGTGGTGCTGCAGAAGTAGGCCGCTGCTTGGCCAGGCCTTCCCCCAATACCAGATGGGCGGATCACGGACGCCTTGTCAATGGCGGTGGTGAATGGCGCCCGGGCAAGCCTGTGGGAAGGAGTCCCATTCATCAAGTTTTTTGCCCGTCCGTCACATGGCCGGTCTCCCGGAATGTTCCGGCACACCTTGGCGGAGATGCCCGGAATGCCAGCATTGGCGCGGCCTTCGGCACCAATCGTACCGTGGCCGCTTCCGGCACGAGGGTCCGATCCCATGGAAACCGCACTGACCGGAACCGCGATCCAAGCCGGATATTAGAGGCACGATGCCCTTCCTGGTCCGCACACCGATCCGCCTCCGGGTGATCTGGGGGATCGCCATGTTGATGGCGACGCTCTTCCTGTTGCAGGCATACATGCACCATTATGTGTACGCGGACCTCAAAGGGATGTCCCCGTTCAAGTGGTGGGTGGAGGCGCCGGTGCCGTATTTGAACTTCCTGTTCTGGGCGTTGCTGTGCCCGGTGGTGTACAGCTTGGCGCGCCGATGGCCGTTCAATGTACGGCCCACCTGGAAGCCGCTGCTGGCACACAGCCTTTCGGGCCTGTTGCTGGGCACCGTGCATGAAGTGGTCACCAGCGCCATTTATTATGCCATCCTCACCTCCACAGGCGACCTGAAATGGGAGCCGAACATCCGCACCTACGTGGTCCATGCCCTGGCGCCCGGGATCTTGCAACGCTTCATGGAGTATTGGATCCTGTTGGTGATCTTCATTGCCGTGGACAATGCCCGGCAGATGCGGGAAAAGCAAACCCAGCTGCTGAAGATGAAACACCAGTTGGACATGACCCAACTGGATGCGTTGCGCAAGCAGCTCCATCCGCATTTCCTGTTCAACACCCTCAACACGGTCAGCGCCATCCTGGAAGAAGATGCCGATGGCGCACGCAGGGTGCTCAGTCAATTGGGGCAGGTACTACGCGTCACCTTGGACCGCGACCGGCGGGACAAAGTACCGTTGGCGGACGAGATCGAACATATCGAGAACTACCTGGGCATCGAATCGGAGCGGTTCAAGGACCGCCTGAAGGTAACCTACCGGGTACCGGCTGATTGCCTGGACGCCCTGGTGCCCAACATGGTGCTGCAACCGTTGGTGGAGAACGCCATCAAACATGGCCTGGCCGGGTCGGCTAGAAGCATGAAGATCACCATTTCCGCCGAGCGGATGAACGGATCCCTCCACTTGGTGGTGGACGACAATGGCCAGGGATGTCCCGACACCGTATCGGCCATGGCAAAAGGAGGGATCGGGCTCGGCAATGTGCGTGATCGATTGAACCTGATCTACGGGGTTGCCTCCAGCTTCAACCTTTCCTCCCCGGCAGGAAAGGGGTTCCAGGTCAGGCTCTCCATTCCATTCGAACCAACCGAACTACCAACATGAAGACCATTCGCACCATCGTGGTTGACGATGAGCCCGCAGCACGCTCGCGCATCGTCCGGCTTCTGGCCAAGGACAAGGAATTCAACGTGGTGGCCGAGTGCGGGAACGGCCAGGAGGCACTGGACGTGGTGCGCAAGCACCGGCCCGACCTTCTGTTCCTCGACGTCCAGATCCCGGAGAAGACCGGTTTCGAGGTGGTGGCCGGCATACCGGTTGACCGGATGCCATTCGTGGTGTTCGTCACGGCATACGACCGATACGCACTGAAGGCCTTTGATGTGGACGCTGTGGATTTCCTGCTGAAACCCTTCGATGATGACCGCTTCCGCAATGCGGTGGAAAAGGCCAAGCGTTCCATTGAAATGCAGAGCAGTTCACGGCTCACGGGCCGGCTGATGGACCTGGTGCGCAACCACATGAACACCACGAGCACATATACCGAGATCTTCGTGGTACGCGACAAGGGCCGGGAACACCAGATCCACGCCAACGACCTGATCTTCCTGCGCGCCGAGGGCAACTACGTCAGGCTGCAGACCATGGACCGGCACATCCTGCACCGGGTGACGATGACCAACGTGCAGGACGAACTGGACCCGGAACGGTTCTTACGAATCCATCGCCGATTTGTGATCAATCAGGAGCAGGTTTCCGACGTCCGGTACACCGGCAACAACGAGTTCACCTTTACCATGAGCAACGGCCAACAGATCGTGAGCGGCCGATCCTACAAGGAACAGATCGCGCAGCGGCTGCGCGACCGGAAGCTGGGCTGAACCGCGCAACATCCATCCAACCATTGGTCAGGATCGCCCACGTGGACGCGGGATGCGGCCCTAATTTCAGGGCACCAACAATGTCTGTCCGATGAAAGCCCCCCCTTCCTCCTGGCTGCCCTGTTGTGCCTGCCGCTGCTGGAGGTCCAGGCCCAGTTCACCTTGCTCAACCTGCCCCGCGAAAGCCAAGCGGCCACGGTAACGCAGCGGATCGGCATCACGGACATCACCGTGAACTATTCCAGGCCGAGCGTGAACGGACGTGTCATCTGGGGAAACCTGGTGCCCTACGATCAGGTGTGGCGGGCGGGTGCGAACGAGAACACCACCTTCACCACCACCAGCGCCATCCAGGTGGAGGGACATGACCTGCCGGCCGGGAGCTATGGCTTCCACATGATCCCTTCCAAGGGAGCTTGGACCGTGATCTTCAGCAAGGACCACACCGCGTGGGGTTCGTTTTTCTATACGGAGGGCATGGACCAACTGCGCGTGCAGGTGACACCCCACGCCGCACCGTCAAGCGAACAGCTCACCTACACCTTCAACGACGTCACCGCGAGCTCCGCGACCTTGTCCCTTCGCTGGGCAGACCTGGAGGTGCCCATCCACCTGAGTGTGGATGTACACGGTGTGGTGCTCGCGGGCTTGGACGATCAACTACACGGGCTCACCGCCTTCGGCTGGGAGGCCTGGTACGAGGCCGCCCTGTACTGCGACCAGGAAGGGATCGCGCCGGAAAAGGCCATGCGCTGGGTGGACATGTCCATTGCCCGCGGCCCGAACCTGGAGAACCAAGCCTTGAAGGTGAAGATGCTGGAGGAACAGGGCAAGCTGGCCGAAGCGAAGGCCTTGCGTGCCACTATGCTGGACGGTGCCAGCAATCCGCAACTGAACACCTATGGCTACCGCTTGTTGAATCAGGGTAAAACTGCGGAAGCGGTAAAGGTCTTCGAAATGAATGCCAAGCTGCACCCCGATGACCCCAATGTGCATGACAGCCTGGGCGAGGGCTATTTGAAAGCCGGGCAGAAGGCGGAGGCGATCAAGAGCTTCAAGAAAAGCCTGGGCATGGACCCGCCGGCCGGGGTGCGCGCGAACTCGATCAAATGCCTGAAGGAAC
>WBZR01003738.1_pt1 | contig 13264 bp, 8 predicted proteins | sample 5204231 | NCBI WGS metagenome assembly WBZR01 (sample SAMN12412403, study PRJNA552823) | activated sludge metagenome | isolation source: activated sludge from anammox sidestream of wastewater treatment plant... | place: USA: Virginia | collected 2017-08 | reverse complement strand
ATTATTGACATCTTTTACACTTACAGTATAAGTGCCTGCTGTTAAACCGCTTGCTGTAGCGACATTACCACCGCTTGGTGTCCAAGTATAGGAGTAAGGTGTCATACCGCCGCTTACCGTAGAGGAAGCACTGCCGTTGTTTCCGCCGTTACAGCTAACACTTTGCGTTTGTGCTGCCGTAATGGTTAATGCACTTGGTTGTATGATGTTGGCAACACCAGTTGTTATACAATTATTATTATCTTTTACGGTAATGGTATAGCTGCCTACACTTAGTCCACTCGCCGTGGCTGCATTACCGCCACTCGGTGTCCATGTGTAGTTGTATGGCGTTGCGCCACCTCCTACTGTTACGGTTGCACTGCCATTGCTGCCGCCATTACAGCTTACGCTGGTGGTGTTGATGGCGGTAATATTAACGGCTAATGCTCCCGTGATATTTGCTACCGCTGTTATAGAACAATTATTTACGTCTTTTATGGTACATGTGTAGCTGCCTGCTGCTAAACCGGTGGCAATAGAACTGTTTCCGCCACTTGGGTTCCATGTGTAGGTATATCCTCCTGCTCCACCGCTTACATTTACTGTTGCACTACCTAAAGTAGAACAACTTGCAGATTGTGTTGTTACCGCTGTGCTTAATGCACTTGGCTGCACAACGGTTACTGCCGTCGAAATCGGACAATTATTGACATCTTTTACACTTACAGTATAAGTGCCTGCCATTAAACCGCTTGCCGTAGCGGCATTGCCACCGCTTGGTGTCCAAGTATAAGAGTAAGGTGTCATACCACCGCTTACCGTAGAGGAAGCACTGCCGTTGTTTCCACCGTTACAGCTAACACTTTGTGTTTGTGCTGCGGTAATGGTTAATGCGCTTGGTTGTATAATGGTTACTGATGTAGAAATCGGACAATTATTGACATCTTTTACACTTACAGTATAAGTGCCTGCCGTTAAACCGCTTGCTGTAGCGGCATTACCGCCGCTTGGTGTCCATGTGTAAGAGTAAGGTGTCATACCGCCACTTACCGTTGAAGAAGCACTGCCGTTGTTTCCACCGTTACAGCTAACACTTTGCGTTTGTGCTGCCGTAATGGTTAATGCACTTGGTTGTATAATGGTTACTGTTGCCGATGATGTACAATTCTTAGAATCTTTTACATTGACTGTATAGGTGCCCGCAGCCAAACCACTTGCTGTCGCAGCGTTACCACCGCTTGGTACCCAAGTGTAGGTATAAGGTGCCGTTCCGCCACTTACCGTAGAGGAAGCACTGCCGTTACTTCCACCATTACAGCTAACACTGCTTGTTTGGTTTGCTGTTACTGTTAAGGCGGGTGGTTGGGTAATGGTGACAGTTTTTGTTAACGTACAACTTGATGCATCTTTTACAGAAACAGTATATGTTCCTGCACATAGTCCACTTGCTGTGGTTGCATTACCGCCACTCGGACTCCACGTATAACTATAAGGAGCTGTTCCGCCTGAGGCAGAAACAGTGCCACTTCCGTTGCATAAGCCATTACATGTTGCCGGCGTAGTATTAACCGTAGCGGTAGCTGAATTTACATAGGTTATAGATACAGGTGCAGAAACTTGTACTGTAAATCCGTCGCATCTTGTATAGGTGGTTGTTGCAGTGTAAGTAGTATTAGCAGTTGGACAAACACTTATTGGACTGCCTGTTCCTATTAGAGTAGGACCGGGAGCATACCATTGAATGGCTCCATAAATTGCAGGCCCCGATGGAGTGAATCTCCAGGCTTCATTGGTAGCTGTCCATGCTCCGCCATTTCTTCCGGGAGCCGCATATCCAAGTGTGCCTCCGGTATTTTGAATTCCGATTAATCCATTGCCACTATTCCATCCTGTGCAGGGATGTCTTTGTTGAACATATACCTCAATTACATTGGTAGTTTCATATAATATAATTGAATAAGAGGCATTGCCATTAGTAGAAACACAAGAAAAATAGGGAACATTACAAAAGTTCACTACTAACATTCTGCATGGTGCGGACCCTATTATAGTATAATTTACAGAGCCTCCATAGGCAGGGTCGATATCTTCATATACTCCGAAAATAGCGGGGTTTGGTAGTGCACTATTTGGACAAGTAGTGGAATAAGCCCATGGGCAGTAGCCATTAGCTAACGTTGCATCAAAAGAAATAACACCATTTGAGCCAATGACACATTGTGTATATGTGTTGCCAAAAAAACAGAAAGGAAATGGTAATGTAATAGCCGGACTCCATACATCATCTGTCCCAACAGAAACGCCTGTACCACCCCCACATATTGGATAAGGAGGAGCAAAAGGAATAGATGATACCGCATAAGATGTGGTATTGCCAATATTGAAGCAAGTAGCACTTAAATTTGTACAAGGAGTATTACATCCTACGGTATTCGAGCTAGCTGTAGTTGTAATACTGGGGCATCCGGGTTGAGCGTAAATTGTAATTGTAAAAAAGATAATTCCTACTAATCCTATAAGTCTTCTCATAAAATGATATTATTTGCCTTAAAGGTACCTAATTAATCCTTTAGCTAAACTATCCTTCGCTCAATAAAAGCCCTTATTCAATAAATAAAATGGCTATTTTGCTCTTTTATTCCCATTCAATGGTAGCCGGTGGTTTTGAACTAATATCGTAGGTTACTCTATTTACACCCTTTACTTTATTAATAATCTGGTTGGATATTTCTGATAATATTTCGTAGGGCAAGTGTACCCAGTCGGCAGTCATGCCATCAGTAGAATGTACTGCTCTTAATGCAACAACATAATCGTAAGTACGTTCATCACCCATTACCCCTACAGAACGGGTATTTAGTAAAATGGCTCCTGCCTGCCATATTTTATTATACCACCCATGTGTTTTTAGGTGTTGAATATAAATATCATCAGCGTCTTGTAAGATATGAATTTTTTCTGGTGTAATTTCTCCAATGATTCTGATGGCTAAACCGGGTCCGGGAAAGGGGTGCCTGTTTAGTATATTTTCAGGTAAGTTAAGTTCTTTACCTACTAATCTAACCTCATCTTTAAAAAGCATTCTTAAAGGTTCAATAATTTTCAGTTTCATCTTTTCGGGTAATCCGCCTACATTATGATGCGATTTAATGGTGGCGCTTGGTCCTTTTACAGAAACACTTTCAATAACATCAGGATAAATAGTGCCTTGTGCCAGCCATTTTACATCTTGGATATGGTGTGCTGCTTTATCAAATGTTTCAATGAAAATACGTCCAATGATTTTTCTTTTTTGTTCCGGATCGGTAATATTTTTTAGCTCGTTGTAAAACTCTTTTTTTGCATCAATACCGGTAACATTTAGTCCTAAATCTTTGTAAGAATGCAAAACTTGTTCATATTCATTTTTTCTTAACAATCCATTATCTATAAAAATACAATGTAAATTTTTACCTATTGCTTTGTGAAGCAATAAGGCAGCAACGCTAGAATCCACGCCACCCGAGAGACCAAGCACTACTTTTTCATTTTGTACAGTTTGTTGTATGGTTTGTATTGTTTCATCAATAAAAGATTTCGGTGTCCAATCTCCTTTACAGGCACAAATGTCAAGTGCAAAGTTTTTTATAATTTGTTTGCCACACTCTGAGTGATACACTTCCGGGTGAAACTGAACTGCCCATATTTTTTTGTTTTCCGATTCATAAGCAGCTACGGGAATATTATCGGTAGTAGCACTGATGGCAAACTCTTTTGGTAAAGTTAAAATACTATCGCCATGGCTCATCCATACCTGGCTGCCATTTACAACATTTTTAAATAACACAGATTCTTTTTTTAAAGAGGATAACTTTGCCCTTCCATATTCGCGGACGGTACTTTTTGCAACATTGCCGCCATATTGTTTTGCAATTAATTGCGCCCCATAGCAAACAGCTAAAACAGGGATTTTTCCGATAAACGCATCTAGGTTTGGAATAGGCGCATCAGCATCGTTCACACTAAAAGGACTGCCCGATAATATAATACCACTAATGTTTTTATTACTTAAATCAACCTGATAGTTGTATGGGTGTATTTCACAAAAGATATTTATCTCTCTTAACTTTCTTGCTATAAGTTGGGTGTATTGAGATCCAAAATCTAAAATAAGTATTTGTTGGTGTAACATAAATAATTTTGCCACAAACTTAATATTTTAATTGTATTGTTGATATCCTTGAAAAACTTTTGATAACAATCAACCTGCAATAATTCATTTTTTGATATAAAAAAAAATACAGACTTTTACCGCAAAAATGAACGATATGATTGTTATAAGCGAAGTTATTCTTACAGAAATGATAGAGTATAATACTTTATTAATTACGATAAACAGACCGGATAAACTAAATGCATTAAACAGGAAAACAATAGATGACTTGCACGAAATATTAGTAGAAGCAGAACAAAACAAAGACGTTCGCAATGTTATTATTATAGGCGCCGGAGATAAAGCATTTGTGGCAGGTGCAGATATAGCGGAGTTTTCTAATTATTCTGTAGAAGAAGGCAAGCAAATGAGTGCTTTAGGTCATTTCAAGATTTTTAATTTTTTAGAAAACTTTTCAAAACCAACTATTGCAGCAATTAGAGGATATGCTTTGGGTGGAGGCTTAGAGCTTGCTTTGGCTTGTCATATCAGAGTTGCTACAGATAATTCTAAACTTGGATTTCCTGAGGTAAGTTTAGGTGTAATACCCGGATATGGCGGCACACAGAGATTGGCGCATGTTGTGGGTAAGGGTAAGGCTTTTGAAATGATACTTTCAGGGGATATGATAGATGCTAAAGATGCTTATAAATGGGGATTAGTAAACCATGTAACAAGTTCCGAAGAATTGATTAGTAAATGCTTGGAGATTTGCAAAAAAATGACAACAAAATCTCCAACCGCGGTTAGTACTGCTATTCGTTGCGTTAATGCAGGGTTTAACTCTCAATTAAATGGGTACGAAGTAGAAATAGAAGAATTTGGTAAATCGTTTGGTACAGGAGATTTTAAAGAAGGTGTTGGTGCTTTTCTTGAAAAAAGAAAACCTAACTTCCCGGGTAATTAATTTAGTATTCCATAAAATTTTTAATATCAGGAATTTGATTCCATTTGGTATTTAATTTTTCAAAAACATATTGTACTACACCATTAGTAATAATTAATGTTTGAGCATTCATATCAATATTGTATCGTAAAATTTGCTCTATCACCTCGCTATTACTAATGTCAATGGTTGGAGCCTTGCACTCTGCCAAAAGAATAATGTTTAAATCTTTATTAAGTACAGCAACATCATACCGTTTTTTCACATTAAACAATTTAATTTCTTTTTCTATACTAATAAGTTGTGCAGGAAAACCTTTTTGATGAATTAGATAATTTACAAAATGCTGTCGAACAAATTCTTCCGGCGTAAGTGGTATCCATTTTTTTCTAACTACATCAAAAACCAATGTATCATTTCCCAATTTTTTTAATTTTAATTGAACGGCAGGATAAATCAAACTCACTTGATAAAATCTTTTAGTTGTGGTCGTAGTTGAGGGAGCCAGCTAAAATCGGATAGTTTTTCTGTATCAGCTTGTATTTTACTCATTGGTGTTAATTGACTGTCAGGATGATCAAGAAAAACGGCTTTATATAATTCTCCTTTTAAAAAATCCACACGTATTTTACTACACTTCACTTTATTTAAGCCTGTCCATTTTTTATTATTTGAAACAAAATAATAAACTTGTGCATTCCCATTGACATCAATAGTTTTAATACTGTCTCGAAAAAAAGTAACAACCATTTTTCTGCCTGATATTTGGTTGTATTTATTGTGTATAATGGTATCGGCTTCTTGAACAATCATGGCATTAGTATCTAAAATAATTTTATCTACCGATTGATTTTTCAAAAATAAAAAAGATTGTTTTGCAGTGGCTTGACTTTTGCCAAACCAAAATTTTGGTTTATCAAATAGTTGAATTACAGAATCTTTTTGGGTATAAATAATATAATCGCTGATGGCTTGAAATTGTTTGTGGTACATGGCTGCGTTGTGCACACTTTTTGCTATAACCGCACTGTCTTTTTTTTCGTAATACAGCGTATCTCCTTTAAGATATAGCGTGTCTTTTTTTTCATGGGACTTAACCAATACAGGAAATTCTGTAATTAATGCTTTTTCTGATTTCCTATTATATTCGGCATAGTTGCCGTAAATAACTGTTTTTTGAGCAGTATCAACAAGTTTTACGTTTCGTATAGCTATGCCAAGTTCTTTTGATTCGTCGTAAAATAAACTATCAGCATAAAGTTTTTTATAATCAGAAACTAAAAGAGGATTTTTTGAAAAAAAAGCTTTTTTGTTTTTTGTGTCATACCAGCCTTTTTCACAATAAATATAATCTTTGTCCATTTTAATAATTGTTGGTGCATCAAAAAATGCAATGTCATTTTCAGTAAAATAATTAAGTGTGTCTGATGAAACTGTATATTCGGAATTTTTCAACTCCACATTCTCTTTAAATACTAATTTCTTTTCGGACGAGTAATAATATCCCTTTTTACTTGAAAGCGTGTGTTGATGTCTTATAATTGTTGCGCCATTTGGATAATAAGAAATATTTGTTTGGGTATTATATTGAAGCACCTCTGTTTTTAGATTAATTTGCCTATCAATGCAATTAACATTTTTCTCAAGTGATGCAATTTTTGTAGAAGCATCATAATTCAGTGTTTCGGCGGTAATGGTTAAGCTGTCTCCTTTTTGAATTTTTATTTTTCCGAATGCTTTTAATGATTGATTTGGAAATAAGTAGGCACTATCACAATAAAAAAAAGTCTGCTCATGTTTACAAATAACATTTCCAATAAGCCGATTTGCGTCAATGGTTTTATTATACTTCAAAACATCAGCATGAACAATTTCTATTTTCTGAACTCCGGTTTGAGAAAATAAACCAAAGCAACACAGAATATTAATGCCTATTAAGAGATATTTTTTTTGAATACTACAATGCAAGTTCACAACAAAGCAATGACTCGTAATTTACTGTTCAAAGAAGAAATCTATTAATTGCTTAATAGTATCTACAGTAAAATGATTATTTCCATCAAAGAAATCAGAAATTGCTTTTGTTACTTCGTCAGCAGAAATGTAACCATCTCCATTAGCATCTGCCGGCTTGAGTGCGTCAGGTATTTGAATTGTTTTGCCTGATTTTTCTCTCATTTGTTTAGATTGGTCTTCCACTTGTTTTAAATATCCCATTGATGGATTATTATCAAACCCTTCATTTCTTTCAAATGCTAAAGAATCCCATTCTAATTGTCTGTTTGCTATTACTGTAGGGTCTGCGGTAACGCCAAAGCCATCAACCTTTGCGCCTTTTGGAGTGTTCGGTTCTTGATCTAAATAATCAGGAACACCATCTTTATCAGAATCTATAGGACATCCTTTACTATCTACTTTCACACCGCTTGGCGTTCCCAGGCAATCGTCCCTATCATCAGGAACACCATCTTTATCATAATCTCCTTTATCAATAGCATCAAAATCAATATTATCGTATGTGTTTTTTATTTTTGGCAGAAAAGCATAGCTGAGCATTACGCCTGATGACATCCACGAATCTTTCTTTCCATTATCATAGCCATCTAAATATCCCGTTAAAGCTAAATTATAATTAACATACAATTTTGCAGACATTCTATAACTGATTTTCATTAATGCGCCTATTGTTACAGGAAAATAAATCGTAGACTTTGTAAATTTTACAGAATCAGAGATTGGTGTTTCATAAGTATAGTCACGTTTTAGTGGTTGTGCCATTGCAGAGTATGTAATGATATCCGGTAGATTGCGGATAGAACCATCATTCCAATAATTATACGCAATACCGTTTTTATCTCTCCAGTCGGCATACGGGTCAAACATTAAGTACCCAACACCCGCAGAAATATAGGGTGTAATGTCTTTATCTTCCCAAATTTTATCTGTATAAAAAGACACATTAAGTTGTCCGCCCATTATTGTGCTTCTAAAATTTCTGTGAGAATTAATAGAAAAATCATTGCCTTGCAGTTCTCCATAAAGTCCATTTAATCCTATGCCTAAATATTTTGCAAATCTATATTCCGCCTCTATATTGGCTCCCGCTCTGATATCAAAATACATATTGTAACTATATTGTCCAACATTGCCCATATGCTTATTTACACAGCCCCCTACGCCTACGGAAAGTTGAGAGAACAGTTGAAAATTAACAACCATTAAAACTACAAAAAATGTGGATAAAACTTTTTTCATGTTTATTTTATTTTTTACAAACATACGATTTTTTTTACGAAAAAATAAAATTTAGTATTTAGCCTCTGTTTCTTCCTTTTTTATTTATTGATAATTAAAATTAATTTTGAGGCATTAAATTGCGATAAGTGTATTTTTTATATCCAAATGTATTGTGGTTTTTGTTTTTACTTAGCATACCTATTGTTATTCACTTTTTTAATATTCGCAGGTATAAAAAAATATACTTTTCTAATATCCAATTATTAAAGCACATCTCTGAGAAATCACAAGTAAAAAATAAAATAAAGGAATATTTGATTTTGCTCTGCCGCTTATTAGCACTTGCTTGTTTGGTTTTTGCCTTTGCCCAGCCGATAAAAAAAAGCAAGAGATTCATTAATTTTGAAAGTAACAATATTATAATATATATTGATAATTCATTTAGTATGGAAAATGTGGGTAAGGGTGATGTGTTGATTAATGAGGCTATTCAAAAGAGTAAAGAAATAATTAAATCGTTCCCGAAATCAAGCCATTTTTATATTCTGACTAATGATTATATGCCAACCACCAATACAGACTTGACTTTTGAAGAGGGGTTGCAATTCGTTTCAAAAATAAAAATATCAGGATTGTCGGAGCCTCATTCTTTTTCTGATATTATTAATAAAGTAAAGACCTTGAATTTGAAGAAACCGCTCTTATTTTATTTATCCGATGGACAAAAGAAATTTACTGATATTAATGTGGCACCAAAAGACAGCTCGGTAAACACTTTTTATTTTTTACTGACACCATCTAAGTTTCAGAATATTTCAATTGACTCTGTTTGGTCTGAAAATCCGGTTATGCTAAAAAACACCAACCAGACTTTGCATGTAAAACTTACAAATCACTATAATGAATCCATACAAGATATTCCTGTTAAATTAATTATTCAAAACCGGCAAATTGCTATTACTAATGTATCTATTCCTACCCATCAATCTTACGAAGCTACAGTTTCATTTATGCCAAAATCTGTAGGATTTAATTTTGGAAAACTAATGATTGAAGACTATCCGATTACTTTTGATAATCAATTATTTTTTGCCTTTAATACCAACATACATATTAACGCTACACTTATTAATGGTATTGATAACCCACAATCTTCAAAATACATACGTACATTTTTTCATAATGATTCTATGTATAATTTTTCTGAACAAACCGAGGGCTCTATCTTATTTAATGATTTAAAGAATCAGGATATGATTGTGTTAAATGAAGTAAAAGAATACACAACCGGTCTGACAGAACAAATACATCAGCTTCTTGCACAAGGAAAAAGTATTATTATTATCCCTTATATTAAAGACAATCATGCCTTGTATCCGTCCGATTTAAATACTCTGCAATGGACTTATGATACAACAAAACAATCTATCAGTGGCGATATATTAAAGCACCATTTATTTAAAGATGTTATAGATAAATTTGACCATACAGTAAAAATGCCTTCTGTAAAAGGTTATTTTTTCACACATTCTAATGCATTAATGGAGCCCTTAATTTATCTTAATAATAATAAACCATTGCTTTTTGCTTTCCATATTAATGGATTCAAAAACTTTTTTGTTTTTACATCTTCTTTGAACGACCAGCAAAACTCTTTGGCAATAAGCGGGCTGTTTGTTCCATTAATGTATCAGCTAAGTTTCTTGTCTATTAATAATACGTCATTATATTATTATACCGGTCAAACCCAAAATATATCTGTACATAATGTTACATTTTCCTCTGATCGTGCACCGAAAATTATTTCTGCTGATACAGGGCAGACCAATTTTCAGTTAATTCCTGCATTTAAATCTGATAAATGGAATCAATCTGTTATTTCTATAAACAACTCTGTTTTATTAAATCCCGGTAATTATTTCTTACAGGTGGATTCAAAAAATATTCTGCCACTAAGTTTTAATTATAATCGACAAGAGTCCGATATGCAATTTTATTCAGTTGCAGAAATAGAAGATATAGTAAAACAAACAGGTGCATCAATAATTTCTGTAAATGACAATTTTAATGTTCCTATGTCAAAAATCATTCATTCTGAAATTATTGGCACTAACTATTGGAAATTATGCCTAATTTTAGCCCTAATATTTTTAACTCTTGAAAGTTTGATAATTAGATTTTTTGATATATTAAAATTACGGAAACAAAATAAAGAAAGCATACAAACCAAATAGCATGAAAGTAATCTTAAAAAACACCACCATTTATGATAAGAATAGCCCCTATCATAAAAAAGTAAAGAATATTTTTATTGAAGACGGAAAAATAATTTCTATTGGAGGTGGTGATATGGCTGCCGATAAAAAATATACGGTTATTGAAAGTAAAAATCTATGTGTGTCACCCGGTTGGATAGATATGCAGGCAACCTTTGGCGACCCGGGATTTGAACAGAAAGAAACCATACAATCGGGTTTAAATACAGCGGCAAGTGGTGGTTATACATCGGTTTGTTTGCACTCTACTACGCTGCCGCCCATTCATAATAAAACTACAGTAGAATACCTTTTACAACAGGCTTCAAAACATATTACAAAATTATTACCTATCGGAACCATTACACATCAGCAAAAAGGAGAGAATTTATCTGAAATGTATGATATGAAATGTGCCGGAGCAGTTGCTTTTTCTGATTATAAACATACTATATATAACACACATCTATTAATGCGAGCAATGTTATATGCTCAAAGCATCAATAGTTTACTTATTGTTCATTGCCAAGATAATTTTTTAAGTGCCGGCGGACAAATGCACGAAGGAAAAATTTCTGCTTACTTAGGATTAAAAGGCATTCCTTATATTTCAGAAACCATAGCCATTCAACAAATAATAGAATTATTAGAATATTTTCCGGAATGTAAAGTGCATGTTGCTGTGATATCTTGCAAAAGAAGTGTTGAGTTAATAAAGCAGGCAAAAAATAAAGGGTTTAATATTACTTGCGGTACAACCACCGCTCATTTATATTTTAATGATGAACATTTAAAAACTTTTGATTCTAACTATAAAGTAAACCCACCATTTCGCACCGAAGAAGATAGAATTGCAATAATAAAAGGAGTATTAAACAGAACGATAGATGTTCTGGTTTCTGACCATGCACCACAAGATAAAGAAAATAAAGATTTGGAATTTGACTTGGCAGAGTTCGGTATTATTAATTTACAAACTTCTTACTCTGCCGCTAACACGGCACTTGGAGACGAGCACACAGAAACACTTATTGAAGCAACAACAACTTCGCCTTATAAAATATTAAATATCAATCCACCGATAGTTAAAGAAGGAGAGGTTGCTAATATTACAGTTTTTGATTCTACACTGCCTCTGAATTTTACTGCAAATACTAATCTATCTTTATCAGATAATTCGCCATTTTTTGGAGCAAATCTAAAGGGTAGAGTGCTTGGTGTTGTTAACAATAATCAAGTGCTATTAAATAAATTTTATATAGAAAATACAAAAGTCAAATTATGATAGTAGATAACTTATCCGTTTTAGAATTAATATCAAGATGGTTGTTAGCCATTTTATTTTTCTTTCAAGCTTATGATAAAGTTTTTCGTATAGGATTAAATCAGGTGGTTACTACTTTCCATTTTCAAAACAACCCTCACAATGCTCCGAGGTGGCTGATTGCATTAAGTATTTATAGCACTGCAATTATTGAAATTGCTTGTTCATTATTATTGTTTGTAGGCTTATACAGAAACTACGCTTTATATTTATTATCTATTGATTTACTTATAGCATCAGCAAGCTTTTCTTTAACACACCCCATGTGGGATATGAAACATGTATTTCCGAGATTTATTTTAATTGCTATTCAATTATTTATTCCGGAAGCATTTTATACTTTTGGAATAGAAAAGCTTTTTCATTAAAATGTTTCATCGCTTTTTTATTTTCTTGTCTTTTCTGTTACTTTTTTCAGAATGTGCCCAAATTGTGCCACTAACAGGTGGAGAAAAAGACACGTCTCCTCCTGATTTGATTTCTGTTATGCCATCCGATCTAACTAAAAACTTTAAAGCAGAAATAATACTATTCAAATTTAATGAACGTATTCAATTAAAAAATCCCGGAGATAATATTATTATAGTTCCTGCAACGGACACAAAACCAAAATGGAAAGTAAATAAAAAGGAATTAGAGATTACACTGCCTCCAAACCTTAACCCAAACACTACCTATAAATTGATATTTAATAAAGCAATTGCTGACCTTACTGAAAGCAATGCAATAGATTACTTGGAATATGTTTTTTCAACGGGTGAAATTATTGATAGTAATTTTATTAAAGGAACAGTTTATAATGCTTTTACACATGCGCCTGAAAACAATGTTCTTATTGGCTTATATGATGCAACAAAAAGTGATTCCGTAATTTATCAAGAAAAACCCCTTTATTTTACAAAGTCAAAATCTGATGGTTCGTATAAAATAAATTATCTTCCAAATCAGAATTTCAAAATCATTGCTATTGCCGATGGAAACAATAACTTTACCTACGATCCATTTAAGGAGAAATTAGGATTTTTAAATCAAGCAGTTAACCCAACTAAAGATAGTGTGGTAGATTTTTTCATAACAGAAGAAAAACCCATAAAGAGTTTAATTAAAAAAATAATTCAACCAACGGCACAAGAGCTATACATTATATATAATAAACCGAATAACTATCAGCTTCTTAATAACCAAAGCATTGCTGTGATTCAAAATAAAAATCCATCTGATACTTGTAAAATTTTTCATAATGCAAACGACAGTCTTTATTTTATTATTAAAACAGCTACATCACAGGATACCATTAAAACTCCTTTGTTGTATAAAAAGAAACCGTTAAAACAACTTCAGCTGTCAGGATTGATAAGTAATGCGTACCCGTATTATGCGCCAATTAA
>WBZR01003737.1_pt1 | contig 13264 bp, 17 predicted proteins | sample 5204231 | NCBI WGS metagenome assembly WBZR01 (sample SAMN12412403, study PRJNA552823) | activated sludge metagenome | isolation source: activated sludge from anammox sidestream of wastewater treatment plant... | place: USA: Virginia | collected 2017-08 | reverse complement strand
CACATCGTGGAGACCGGCAATGAGTCCTGGCGCTTCAAAACGAGTTCGGCCAGGCTGCAGCCTGGCCGAACTCGTTCCCACAAACCTCAAGGAGATAAACCAACCCAGAAAACCGAAGACTTATCCACAAAAGCGTAGCTATACTACGCGCATAAACCGTGGGTCAGTTTTAGATGAAAACCCCGGGTCAAGTTTGGGTGGAAATCAACACTCAGACGTTTCCGCACGGGGACGGTTGGTTCGAAAACCCGCCCATCGAATGGCGACCGTTGCCGTCATATCCGGCCGTCGCTCCGGCCCGCGTATATCTCGCCGGACCGTTCTTTACGGTCCAGCAGCTCTGGATCGTGGAGGAGGCGCTCGGTGCGATCGAGGCGATGGGCGTTTCGGTGTTCTCCCCCTATCACGACGTGGGGTCTTCTTCTTCGGCGCGCGAAATCGCGAGCAAGGATATCGATGGCCTACGTACTTGCCAGGCCGTCATGGCGATCATCGACGACTTGGATCCGGGAACTCTTTTCGAAGTGGGTTATGCCCGCGCGCTCGGCATCCCTGTCGTCGCCTTGGTTCAGGAGAGAACCTGCACCGACCTTAAGATGCTCGAAGGGACGGACGTCTCCCTCGAGCGCGACCTGGCGAGCGCGGTGTACAAGACGGTGTGGGCCGCGATTTCCGGAGCCCGATGAAAGCCATCCTCCTGTCCGGGGGTATGGATTCCGCGGCGCTCGCCCATTGGAAGAGGCCCGATCTCGCGGTCACGATCGACTACGGCCAACTCGCGGCGCCGGCAGAATTGCGCGCGGCCTCCGCGATCGCCAAGGAGCTCGGGATCGCCCACGAGACCGTCCGAGTGGATTGCGGGAACCTGGGGGCAGGGCAAATGTGCGGAAAGCCGCGGCTGCGCGGAGCCCCGACGCCGGAGTGGTGGCCTTACCGGAACCAGCTGTTGATCACGCTGGCTGCGATGAAACTCGTCGGCGCCGGCGTCGAGGAGCTGATGATCGGCACGGTCAAGGGCGACAGCAAACATGCCGACGGACGAGCGGAGTTCCTGGAGACTATCGACCGGCTTGTTGGAATCCAGGAGTTCGGGCTGCGGGTTACCGCCCCCGCAGCCGAGCTCAGCCCTGTCGAACTGATCAGGCGGTCCCGGATTCCGTTCGATGTCCTCGCCTGGGCGCACTCCTGTCATGCGGCGGACTTGGCATGCGGCGACTGTCGCGGGTGCGCCAAGCGCGGCAATACTTATGCCGCGCTGGGTTGGCCTGCCGGCTAGGTCGGCGCTGCCGGTAGTTCAGACCGCTTCGAGCTGGTTCCGAGCTGGCCGGGAGGGCCTTTCCGTTCGCAAGGACGGACGCAACAGATCGAGAGAAGACCTGACCGTAGTAGGCATCTCGCGCATCTGCGCCCAGATCAACCCATCCAGCAACGAGGCGCGCACGCCGATTGCCTGGGCGAAGGCAAGGAACTTTCGTTCCATGGCCAGGTAGTCGCTTTCTATGCGGTCTTCGGCACTGAAAACGCCGGCGAGGAGCCCCGCCCGATGCACGTGGATGTCCAGTATAGCGACCAGGTCGCTGTCGGACCAGTTCCGGACGATCCACGACGCCGTCTTCAGGCCGACGCCGGGCAGGCGCAAGAGCCAATCCCTGAGCGCCAAGTCGTCCTGCACCGGCGGAGGCGAGCTGTGGAATGCCTCCAGGGCGGCTGCCACGAAATCCGCCCGGCGGTTCGGGAACCTGTACTTCGTGCGTCGACCGCCGACCAACAGCTGCACGGACAGCAGCCGCGCGATCCGGTTCCGATCGCCGCATTCGTCGCCCAACACCTGGCCGTCTCGAAGCTGCTCGAAGGCGGCTACGTTCATTTCGTACGTAATGCCGTGCCCGCCCAGCAGGCAAAAGACCGTCTCCTCGAGCAAGGTGGCGCCGGTGCGAAAGCACCGGGGGACGAACTCGCCGCCGACGAGGCGTGCCTGGAGCGCCCAGTAGGCCGGTGTGAATAGGGCCACGGCGGGGCCCCAAGGCAGCCCCGGAAGAACCTCCTCGTCCTCGCCGGGCAAGGTGATGCCAACGATTTCTCCCGACCGGATGACGTGTACCGTTTGAGATATGGCCATCAGCGCGCCTCTAACTCGGTCGCGAACCGTTCCTTCATCCATTCGAACAGCAGGGCCCGTTCGGCGGGTTTGAGCGACTCCACCCGGCGTTTCAGGCGCTGCTGGCGCCGACGGATCTGCTCCCGCTCGCGGAAGTCCCGGCCGACATAGCGCAGATCGTGGGGAACCGCCGGGGGATCGAAATTCATCCATACGGCTTCGACCCGCGACTGGCCGTGGCTCCCCGTCCGGAAGCGGACGCAGCGCCAACCGGACAGCCGCTCCCGGTAGAGATCCGAGTCGTAGCCTGAGAGCATTACCATCGCCGGCAACGCTTTCAGCGTGGCCAGCAGCTCCTCGTGGTCCTGTTCGGAGTAGTCGAACCGATAGATCCTTCGGCGCCTTCGGGTCGCGGTGAGATAGGGAGGATCGCAGTAGATCAGTTCCGTCCCACGGTAGGGGAACGCGTGCAGGAAGTCGACGGCATCGGCTTGGCGGATCTCCAGGTTGCGGACCGGGCGCTCTTGCCAGGTCCTGATCACGTCCAGATCCAGATCGATCCCGATGTTCCTTGCGGCCGGCCTCTTGAAGCGGAGCACCGCGCCCGACCCAAGATGGGTTTCGATGTAGACCTCGTGAGGGGGCATCAGGCCGATCAGCTGTCGGTAGAGCCCGCCCTTTCCGCCGGGAAAATGCATGACGCAACATCGCCGTTTCTGGCGATGCGGTCAAATCAGTTTTCCCTATGGATCAAGGCGTAGAGGCTAATGGTGACTTGCGACACACAGGTACCCGTCACCCCGCCATCTTCGTTCAACGCGTAGCCGGGGAAGACCATCGCATCAGCTCCTCGGCGATACAGAAGCAGATCAAGCGTGCCTGCCGTCGTATTGGTCTGCCGCACTTCAGCGCGCACGCACTGCGGCACACAGTGGCTTGTTGTCTCGTTGTGAACGGCAGTTCGATCAAAGAAGTGGCCGACCTGCTGCGCCACCGCTCTCTGAGCAGCACGCTGATCTACGCCAAGCTCGACACATCGAAGCTGGCCATCGTTGCGCTGCCTTGGCCGGGGAGTGCGTCATGAGTACGCGCATTAGCTTGCAGCAGCGGATCAGCGATTATCTAGCCGAGCGGCGACGCTTCGGCTTCGCGCTACGCTCCCGGGATACGCTCCTGGCCGGGTTCGCCAAATATGTTGCCGCTCGTCGCCACCGCGGCCCCCTTACCGCCGGTCTCATGGTGGATTGAGCACGCCAGGACAAGTGGCAACGTGGCACGCCCGCAACCTGGGCCGTTCGTCTGGCCTGGGTTCGCCATTTCGCCCGCTTCCTGAAGCAGTTCGAACCCGAGACCGAAGTACCGGAGGAACGCGTGTTCGGTCCGGAATCGGGCCGTGTCGCCCCACATATCTTCAACGAAAATGAAATTGTCGCATTGCTGGCGGCCGCCCGCCGGCTGGATCCCCCGGGCGGCATCCGCGAGGCGACCTACGAAACCTTGTTCGGCCTGATGGCCTCGACCGGCCTGCGGATTTCGGAAGCCCTTCATCTACGCGATGCCGATGTCGACCTCCAGCGCGGGATACTCACCATCCGGCAGACCAAGTTCGCCAAATCCCGCCAGTTGCCCATCCACGCAAGCACAGTCGCCGCATTGGCGCGCTACCGCCGGCAGCGTGCGCGACATGTTCCCGGCACTGCCGACATGACCTTCCTCATCGGCAGCCGTGGCCGGCGCCTTGGATGGCCACTGGGCGAGCGTCAGGCCCATCGGGTCTTCAACATGCTGCGCGAGCGTCTGGGCTTTGCCAATCGCGGCGGCCATGCGGCACCCCGGCTGCATGATCTGAGACATACCTCCGCGGTGAGACGCATGATGCTTTGGCATGCCGAAGGCACTGACATCGACCAGATGGTGCTGGCGCTGTCGACCTACATGGGCCATGCCGAGATCTTCTACACCTATTGGTATCTCACCGCCGTCCCGGAACTGATGGCCTTGGTCCACCTCGGTGCCCGGCACCAACTTCTACAACAACCACGAGTGCAAGAGGTACTGGCCTAGTACAAGGGTATTGACAAGAATGATATAAATGAATAATGTTCATTACTTGAACCAATGAATGATTGGGGGTCTGCTCAGCAATGAGAATCGCCATCAAAGGCGTAGGTTGGCGGCTGCCAGATATTGAGTCAGCACTGCAAGAACCGGGGGGACGCTCGATACCGACTCTGGTCCAGCGAGCCGTTAAAGAGTGCGTCGATGATGCCCGTGTCACCATGACGGATATCGACGCAATAGTGACCGCGTCCGTCGATCTGTGGGATGGCAAAACCGCGTCCAATATCGCGGTGACCGAGGCCGTAGGCGCCGTGATGCGGGCGGAAACTCGCATCGCCGGAGACGGTCTGCTGGCTTTGATGCACGGCGCCATGATGCTGCTGTCCGGCCATTACCGGCGGGTGCTGGTCGTGGCACACGGCAAGTGCTCAGAGACGAACGTTGATGAGCTGTCGAATTGGAGTTTCGATCCGGTTTATCAGCAAACCCTGCATCTGACCGATGCCCAGGCACTTGCCCTGCAGTCTCAGGCGGTGGCGGCACGCGCCGAAGCCTATTGGGGCGCTGAAAATTCCACGGCCTTTCTTTGTGCAATGGCGGCGGGCAACGCCAACGACAAACTGGCGCCCCAAGGCGATGGCGCCTGCGCGGTGATCCTTGAGCCCGGCGATGGAGGTATCACGCTGTCGGGCTTCGGCTATGACCTGGATGCGCATTACCTGGGCGATAGGGATCTTTCGCGCAGCGAGGGCTTGCTGCGTGCCACCCGGCGCGCCTGCCGCATGGCCGGTCTTGCAAATCCGAAACGGGAGATCACGCATCATTACTGGTCGTTGCGCACGGGCTGGCAACTGCCTTTGTGGGCCGAGGCAGTCGGAAGCTGGGCCTTCGCCGAGGGGCCGACTGTACTGCAAAGCGGGCGTCACCACATCCAGTGGGCGGGACTGCCCCCATTTGCAGCCGGACTTCAACGGTTGATCACAGCGGTCAAGGAGTTGCGGGAAAACCCCGGCACAGGGTACGTGCTGGCGCAGGGTTGCCACGGCCCCGCAGGGCAGGCTCAGGCGGTGTGCCTGTTGCGTGCAAATGGAGGTGCGTGATGGCCAGACCCGTTGCTATTGTCGGCACCGGCCAGACTCGCCACTGCAAGGCGAGACCGGACGTGCATCAAGGCGAGCTGATCAATGAGGCGGTAGGCGCCGCGCTTGCCGATGCGGATCTCGGCTTCGAGGATATCGATGCTATCGTGCTCACGAACATGGAGTTGTTCGAAGGCCGCGCTTTGCCCGAACTTTGGTGTGGCGAGTTTGCCTGTGGTCCGGGCAAGCCGGTAATGAAAGTGGCCACCGGCGGCACATCAGGCACTTCCGGCGCGATTGCCGGACTGATGCAAGTCGCCTCCGGCCTGTTTGACGCAGTGCTGGTGGTGGGCTGGGAGAAACATTCGGAAGGCTCGACCCAGACCGGCATGTCGCTCACCGACCCCGCCTGGGATCGGCATATCGCGTCTGGCGCCATCGGCAATTTTGCCCTCTCAATTTCCCAGTATGTAGCCGCGCGCGGCGTGACGCCTGAACAGGCGGCGCTGGTGGCGGTCAAGGCGCGACGCAATGCGGCCCTCAACCCCCATGCCCATGTCAAGGACGCCGAAATCACGGTGGAAAAAGTGCTGGCCTCGCCTCTGTTGGCGGAACCCGTGCGTTTGCTGGACATGTGCCCCCAGTCGGATGGTGCCTGCGCCTTGGTAATCGCCAGCGGTGACAAGGTCAAGCGCTATAGGCGTCCGGCCTGGCTTCGAGCCTCAGCCACCCGCCATGACCAACCGTATATCGGTGACCACGACCAGCGCCTGATCAAGATGCGCACCCTGCGCAGCGCGGCGCGGGAGGTCTATAGCAAAGTGGGCATTCAAAACCCGTTCAAGGAGATCGATGTTGCCGAGATTTACGAACCGGTCTCCTACGTCGAACTTGCCTGGTACGAGGCGCTGGGTTTTTGCGCCGAAGGGCAGTCCGGCAAGTTGATCGAGAGTGGCGCGACGCAGATTGGCGGCGAATTGCCGGTCAATCCCTCGGGCGGCGTGCTCTGTGCCAACCCGGTTGGGGCCACGGGGGTTATCCGCGTGGCAGAGGCAGCCAAGCAACTGCATGGCAAGGCCGGCGCCTACCAAGTGGATGGCGCCAGGCAGGCACTGGTAACCGGGTATGGGGTGTACGCCTGGAGTGATGTCCTGTTTCTTTCGGGAGAGCAGCCATGAGCCAGGAACACTACCTTCACGCCGAGATCACAATGGATCTTGCCTGGAATATCGACGTAGGGTCCGTAATGAGCGAGTTCTTCTGGCGACTAAAAGAGGAGCGGAGCCTCTATGGCATGCATTGTTCGTGTTGCGGCCGCACCTATCTGCCGCCCCGTCCCGTCTGTGGCGACTGCTGGCGGGCGATGGAAGAATGGGTGGCCCTGGGTCGCCAGGGTACGCTCATCGCCAAGACCGTCTGCCATTACAAGATACTTGACACCGTCACGGGCGAGCCGCGCCGCACGCCGTTCGTGCTCGGCCTGATCCAACTCGATGGCGCCGATACCACCCTCAATCATTTCGTGGAAGCAGCCGACCCCAGCCAGGTCAGGATCGGTGATCGGGTGGAAATTGTTTTCCGGGACACCCTGCAGGGCAACGTGGGCGATATCGTGCATTTCCGATGGCTCGGTGCGAGGAAGGACAACCATGAATAAGGAGCAAATCCTGCGGTCGGTTGTTCGCCTGCCCTTCCGCTTTGCGGTGGGCGCAGCCGCCAGCCGTTTCTATCGGGCGCTACGGGATGAAAAGACGCTATACGGCACGCGTTGTGATGGCTGCGGAAAGGTATCGGTGCCGGCACGTTCCATTTGCAACCACTGTCGCCGCGAACCCGCCCAATGGGTGGCCTTGCCGGATTGCGGCACATTGATGGGCTGGTGCGACACACCGACGCTGGCAGGTTTTCTGACGGCGTTAATACAACTGCAAGGCGCTGATAATTTGCTGATGCACCGGGTGCCCAACGGTATCCCCTTACAGCGTGGCATGACGGTGAGAGCTCGTTGGAGGGAGTCGAGAAACGGCGCGATCACCGATATCGAGTGCTTTGAGCCCGATCTTGGGGGAGAAGCCTGATGAGCATCCTAGTCGAGAAGCGCGAGCATATCTGCATTTTTACCATCAATCGTCCCGAGGTAAAAAATGCACTCGATATCGAAACCAGCCGCCTGCTGGCACAGCACTTCATCGCATTTCGTGACGATGCGGAAAGCTGGGTTGCGATCATCACCGGTGCTGGCGGGGAGTCTTTCTGCGCTGGCGGTGATTTGAAAAAGATCGGCGACTATTACGCCAGCATGGCGCCTCTGGAGCGGCGCCAGCGCGGCGAGATCGAGCCAGGCATCGGCGGCATCACGCGCAATCTGCCCATCTGGAAACCCATTATCGCCGCCATCAACGGCTATTGTCTGGCGGGGGGATTGGAAATTGCCCTGGCCTGCGATTTGCGCATTGCCGAGGAGCATGCCCAATTCGGTCTCACGGAGGTGAAGTGGGGCATCATCCCCGGCGCCGGCGGCACCCAGCGGCTGCCCCGTCTGATCGGCATGGAAAGGGCGCTGGATTTGATGATGACTGCGCGCAGGATGCCTGCTGAGGAGGCGCTGCGTTGCGGTCTGGTCTCCCGCTTGGTGCCCAAGGGCCAGGCGCTGGATACGGCCATCGCTCTCGCCGAACAGATTTGTGAAAACGCGCCGCTCGCGGTGCGTGCGGTAAAGGAAGCGGCCATGCGGGGTCTGGACATGAGTCTAGATGAAGCGCTGCGCCTGGAACAGTTTCTGGCCGAGCCCTTGCGCCAGTCCGCGGATGCCAAAGAGGGCCCGCGCGCCTTCGCGGCCAGAGAAAAACCTCGGTTCAAGGGCTGCTAGGGAATCAAATGAAAATTCTGGTATCGGTGAAGAGGGTCATCGACGCGAACGTCAAGGTCAGGGTAAAGACTGACGGCTCAGGCGTCGAAACAGCAAACGTCAAGATGTCGATGAACCCGTTCGACGAAATAGGAGTGGAAGAAGCCGTGCGGCTAAAGGAAGCCGGCGTTGTCACCGAAATCGTGGCGGTCTCAATGGGGGAGGTGACGTGCCAGGAAACATTGCGTGTTGCGCTTGCCATGGGAGCGGACCGCGCCATCTTGGTGGAAACCGCCGAAGAGTTGCAGCCGCTCGCGGTGGCGAAGCTCCTTAAGGCGATCGTGGGGAAGGAAGCGCCGCAGTTGGTGATCCTCGGCAAGCAGGCGATCGACGACGACGCCAACCAGGTGGGACAGATGCTGGCGGCGCTACTTGACTGGCCCCAGGGCACCTTCGCCTCCAAGGTCAAAATCGCGGAGGCCGAAGCGCGAGTGACACGCGAGATCGACGGAGGCCTGGAGACGGTGAGTTTGAGGCTCCCCGCCGTGGTGACCACCGACCTGCGGCTCAATGAGCCGCGCTATGTGACGCTTCCCAACATTATGAAGGCGAAGAAAAAGCCCCTGGAGACGATGACTCCGGTGGCGTTCGGGGTCGATGTGACTCCGCGGCTGGCGATCCTCAAGGTCCAGGAACCGCCCAAGCGCAAAGGCGGCGTGCGCGTTGCCGACGTGCGCGAGCTGGTGCAGAAGCTCAAACACGAAGCGAAGGTGATCTAAATGGCGGTACTCGTCATTGCAGAACACGACAACCACACCCTCAGGGCGGCGACGCTCAACACCGTTACGGCGGCTTTAAAAATCAGCGGCGGCGACCTGCATGTGCTGGTGATGGGCTACCAGTGCGCAGGTGCGGCCGAGGCGGCAGCGAAAATCGCGGGGGTGGCGAAAGTCAGAGTGGCCGATGCGCTCCACTATAAAGATCAACTCGCCGAAAACCTGGCGACGCTGCTCGCTTCCCTCGCCTCCGGCTATGCCCATATCCTCGCGCCCGCCACGAGCTTCGGGAAAAACCTCCTGCCGCGGGTGGCGGCGGTGCTCGACGTCGCCCAGATCTCCGACATCGTCGCGGTGGGATCTCCTGACACCTTCGTGCGTCCGATCTATGCCGGCAACGCGCTCGCCATGGTGCAGTCGAAAGATCCCGTCAAAGTGATCACCGTGCGCACCACCGGCTTCGACCCAGCGCCAGCGACCGGCGGGGCGGCGGTGATCGAACCGGTTTCTTCGGGTTCAGAGGCTGGGACTTCGAAGCTCCTTGACCGGGAACTCACCCAATCCGAGCGGCTGGAACTGACCAGCGCACGGGTCGTGGTCTCGGGTGGCCGGGGCCTCGGGAGCGCCGAGAACTTCAAGCTCCTGGAGCAATTGGCCGTCAAGCTCAACGCGGCGGTCGGCGCTTCGCGTGCGGCGGTGGATTCGGGCTTCGTGCCGAACGACTGCCAAGTGGGGCAGACCGGCAAGATCGTCGCGCCTGAGCTCTATATCGCAGTGGGCATCTCCGGCGCGATCCAGCACTTGGCTGGCATGAAGGACAGCAAGGTGATTGTGGCTATCAACAAGGACGTTGAAGCGCCGATTTTTCAAATCGCAGATTATGGATTGGTGGCGGATCTGTTCCAAGCGGTGCCTGAGCTGATTGCCGAACTCGAATTAGTGTGAACCGCATGCGGCGGCCAGCGAGCGCTCAACGTTCAGCAAGCTGCTAGCCATTGCACGATACCAGGAGGGAAGAATGTTGGAGCATGCAACGATCGAACTACAAACCATTCTGTTCGAGAAGAAAGGTACAAGAGGAATCATTACGCTGAACCGTCCCGATGTGTTGAATTGCATCAACGACCGGGTGCTGGACGAATTGGAATACTCGCTGACCCAGTGCAACCGGGACAGCGAGATTCGTTTGGTGTTGCTCAAGGCTGCGGGCGGCAAGGCATTCTGCAGCGGCATCGATGTCGAGTGCGTCAAGGACAAGACGGCCCTTGCCTCGCGGGCCATCGGCCGACGCCTGCACGAGGTCTTTTATCTCTGCCGCACGCTTACCAAACCGATCCTGGTTGAAGTCAACGGCCTGTGCCTTGGCGCCGGGCTGGAACTCGCCATTTCCTGCGACCTGATCGTGGCCGGTGACAAGTCCAAGTTCGGTCTGCCCAATATCAACGTCGGCATTCCAGCCATCGTCGAGGCGGCAGTGCTGCCTCAGGCCATTGGCATCATGAATACCCGCGAGCTGTGTTACACCGGCTGGACCTGGGACGCGCGCAAAGCCCTAGCCCGTGGCCTGATCAACGAAGTCGCAGCCGAAGGCGATCTGGAAGCCACGGTGGAAAAATGGGCACAGCGGCTGGAAACCCGCAGTCCGATGGCGTTGATGACGCAAAAGGAAATCATCCACGCCTGGATGACTACCGATATCGAAGCCGCCATTGATTTCTCCATCAATACCGTCGCCCTGAACTGGCTGACCGAGGATCAGAAAGAGGGAATGGGCGCCTTCTTGCAGAAACGTCGCGCCGAGTTCAAAGGAAATTAGTCATGGCGAGAACCGTCATCACCTGCGCCCTGACCGGCGCCCAGCAGGGCAAGGAAGCCAATCCCCATCTGCCGGAGCAGCCGGATGAAATCATTCAACAGGGGCTGGACGCCTGGCGGGCCGGTGCAGCGGTGCTGCATCTCCACGCCCGTGACAAGAACGGACGGGCCACTGGCGATGTGGCTGTGTTCAAGGAGATCGTCGGCGGCCTGAAAGCCGCAGGCTGCGACGCGGTGATCAATTTGACCACCGGTGGTGCCGTGGCCGGGCTGCCCCTGGAAGAGCGGCTGGCGGTGATTCCCGCGCTGCGGCCGCAACTCGCCTCCTTCAGCGTGGGCTCCGGCTGCTTGCTAGGCCGACGCAACAAGGTGGGCGACGGCTGGGCCAAGGACAAATACGTGCCATTGTTTCAGTCCTATGCAGAAATGGAAAAGACCGCCCGTTTGATGCAGCAACACGGCACCAAGCCGGAGATCGAAGTCTATCACCCGGGCATGCTGAACAATCTGCACGAGCTGGATGCCATGGGGGTTTTCGATCATCCCCTGCTGGTCAATTTCGTGATGGGCATTCCCGGCGAAGTCACGCCGGCCGAGATCTCCGATCTGCAATTCATGATCGGCAAACTGCCCAAGCACGCCAATTGGCACGTCACCGGCATCGGTGCCAGGAATCACTTTCGCATCACCACGGCGGCAGTGCTGCTGGGCGGCCATTTGCGCGTCGGCATGGAGGACAACGTTTATATTGGCCCAGGCGAACTGGCGCAGAGCAATGCGCAACTGGTGGAGAAATCCGTGCGCATCCTGCGCGAACTGGGCGAGACGCCCGCCTCGCCTGCCGAGGCGAAAGCCATTCTAGGTGTAAAGGAGGTCTGAACATGAGCACAGAGAATATTCAGGATAGCGTACTCAGCTATATCGAAAACGGGATCGGCACACTCACCCTGAACCGCCCGGAACGCTTCAATTGCATCAGCGTCGCCATGCTCGACGTGTTGATCGGCAAACTCGATGCGCTGCTGAAAGACGACACGGTAAGGGCCATTGTGCTGACCGGTGCCGGTAGGGCCTTCTGCGCCGGCGCCGATCAGGCGGAAATGGTCGACCGGGACGCCCAGGAGTGGGAGTACCTGGTGGAGCGTTACCTGGTGCCGGTGCGCATGATTGCCGAGGCCAACAAACCGGTCATCGCCGCGCTCAACGGTGACACCGTCGGCGGCGGACTGGGGCTGGCGATCGCCTGCGACATGCGCGTCGCGGTGGACAGCGCCCGTTTCTGCGCCCCCTTCATCGCCATCGGCCTGGCCGGCTGTGACATGTCCTGCGGCTATTTCCTGCCGCGCCTGATCGGTATGGGCCGCGCCACGGAAATGATGATGACCGCCCGTTTCATCAAGGCCGAGGAGGCCGAGCGCATCGGCCTGGTCAATCGCCTCGTGTCCGTTCACGAACTGGCGGATGGCGCGCAGACGCTGGCGCGACAGTTGGCGCAAAAATCCCCCATCGCCATGGGCTGGACCAAGCGCGCCATCCGCCGCTCCATGGATATCCCCATGAACAGCGAATTCGATTATGAGGTACTGGCCCAGGTGCAGTGCCTGCAGACCAGGGAACACAAGCAAGCGCTACGTCTCTATCAGGAATCCATGATGGGCAAGGGCAAAAAAATTGAAGAGGCATGACTCATGATGCGCGCACGATTTCTTGATTTCAGCCACGAACAGCTTGCCTACAAGAAGCAGATCGACCGTTTTGTCGACAAGGAGATCCGGCCCTACGCCCGCCAGTGGGAAGAAGCGCAAAGATGCCCGAAGGACATATTTCAGAAACTGGCGGAATTGGACTGCCTGGCGACCGGCTTTCCCGAAGCTATCGGCGGCACGGGCGGCATGACGGAATTTTTGTTGATGATCGAATCGCTGGCGGCCTCCGGAGCGGCGGGCGTGGCCTTGAGCGTCTACGTGCACATGGCCCTGGCTTGCGCCGCCATCGAAAGGCTGGGCAATGAGGAACAGAAAGCGCTATACCTGATGCCGGCCTTGCGAGGGAAGAAACTGGGCTGCTGGGCTTATGCTGAGCCCAATGCCGGTGCCGACGTAACGGCGGTGCAATGCCGCGCCGTGCCCGATGGCGACGGTTACGTTCTCAATGGCTCCAAGCTGTATATCACCAATGGCACTTTCGCCGACTTCGCCGTAGTGGTGGCGCGCACCTCGTCCGAGTCCGCCCTGAAGGGGATTTCCCTTTTCATCGTAGACCGGGACATGGCGGGATTTTCCCGTAGGGAGATGAAGAAGCTCGGCATGCACAGCTCTGAAATGGCCGAGCTGGTGTTTGAGGATTGCCGCATTCCCGGGTCGCAGCTGCTGGGTCCGGAAAACAGCGGCTTCCGTGCCGCCATTGCGGTGCTTTCCCGCGGCCGCGCCGCGGCCGCCGCCTTCTGCTGCGGCCTGGCCGGCGAGGCGCTGCGGCAGACCCTGAATCATGTCAATACCCGCCTGAGCCAAGGCCAGCCGCTGGCGGCGCAGCAGTTCATCCGCTTCACCGTTGCCGACATGGGCATGAAACTGGAAGCGGCCCGGGT
>WBZR01003736.1_pt1 | contig 13268 bp, 13 predicted proteins | sample 5204231 | NCBI WGS metagenome assembly WBZR01 (sample SAMN12412403, study PRJNA552823) | activated sludge metagenome | isolation source: activated sludge from anammox sidestream of wastewater treatment plant... | place: USA: Virginia | collected 2017-08 | reverse complement strand
CTGGGCCAGGGCGCGGCCGAGCTGCTCGTCGCTGTAGGCCTTGGGCACGAACCCGTTGGCGCCATGGTCGAGCACCTCGCGCACGATGGCGATGTCGGCGCTGCCCGAGATCACGCACACCAGCGCGTCGTCGTAGGCCTCGCGCAAGGCGGCCAGCGCGGTGAGGCCGGCCACGCCGGGCAGGTGATAGTCGAGCACGATCAGGTCGCAGGGCGCTGCGGCCAGGGCCAGCGCCTCCTCGGCCGAGCGCACGGCATGGAACTCGAGCGCGCCGAGCGCCGGCGCGGCCTGCACCAGCGCCTCGAGCGCACGGCGGATGCCGCTCCACACGAGCGGATGGTCGTCGACCAGCAGCACGCGCATCCCGCTCCCCTTTCGCGCCCGCGCCTCATGGCGGCAGCGCAAAGCTAACCCAGGTCGGCCCGCTTGAACAGGGCGCAGGGCCGGCGGCTGAATCGGGCCCTTTGCGGAGCCCCACGCGGGCGCGATTCATGTGTTCACAGGCGTTCACTCCTCGAGCAGGCCCAGCAGCGGCGGCAGCCGCGACAGCCGGGCCAGCAGTTCGCGCAGGCTGGCCGCACCGGCCTTGGCGCGGATGCTCGTGACTTGCGTGCGCACCGTGCACAGCGCGACGCCATGCTCGCGCGCGATGTCCTCGGGGCTGCAGCCGGCGAGCAGCGCATGCAGCACGGCGAGCTCGGCCGCGGTGAGCTGATGCCGGCGCGCATAGGCCTCGACCGCCAGCGCGCTGCACAGGCGCGAGCGGCCGAGCACGATCGCGGCCAGCGCCTGCGCCCCCTGCGGTGCGGCCGGCACCACGCTGGCCACGGTGTCGCCGAGCTCGATGAGCGAACGCAGGCCGCGGTCGACCGCCCCGTGCACCGCGCGCTCGAGCGCGGCGCCGAGCCGGGCATCGGACACGTGCAGCCGCTCGCCGTCCAGGCCGAGGCGTGACAGGCAGCGCAGGCGCTGGCGTGCGGTCCGGTTGCTGTGCACGAGGCGCAGCTCGCGCGTCACCAGCAAGGTGCCGTAGTCCAGCGCATCGAGCAGGCCCTCGAACCACGCGCGCCAACCCGGCGCCGCCGACAGGTCCTGCGCCGCTTCGGGCCAGGTCCGGGTCATGTAGATCTCGCTCATTGCGGTCTCCTCCTGGTGCCGCAACCCCGGGCGGCACGATGGCGGCAAGAATGGGCGCAGCAGCGCACCGGCGCAATCCGACGCTGGTGTCGGCGGGACCAGGCCTTTGGTTTATTTCGGCAGTGCGCGGCCGACCTGCGAATCGGCCGGCGTCTGCGCTTGCCGCGACGCCATGGCGAGCGCGGCCGGCGCAGGCCGGCGTCGGCCGCCTTGCTGACGACACGCCGGTTCACGCGGCGCCCAATGCGCCCGCATCCCGCATCGGGCCGCATGGTCCAGTGGACGACTCGAGTCGAGTCAACGAGTCTTGGAGGCCACCATGAAGTCGTTCGTCCCCTGCACCATCCTGGGCGTTACGCTGGCGGGAGCCGCCGCGCTCTCACCGCTGGCCGCAACGGCCGCCACCGAATCGGACCAGCGGGTCGAGATCGTCGCACCGAGCCCGTGCGCGACCGAAGCCGTCGCCTCGCGGCAGGTCGACGCCCATTTCCAGCTCGACAACGGCGAGCGGCCGCGCGTGCGCAGCTTCGGCAGCGCGCTGCGGGTGCACTACGGCGCACGCGCAGGACGGACGCTGCGCCAGGACGGCCGCGGCGGCTTCGTGTCGCCCGACGGCCAGATGGCGCTGCGCTTCGAGATGGACGCCGATGGCGAGCCGCAGGAGGTGGTGCTGCCGATTCCGCGCGCCTGGAGGCAGCGCGGCAGCACGCCGTGACGCGGGCACGGTGGCGCGCGGCGCGCGCAGGGCGTTGCGCGATGAACCGTGCTCTGCCGCCCGCCGGATGCCGCGGCGCTCTCCGCGCGCGCGGCCGGGCGCATGCGCCATTGCGCCGGACACGCGGCCGATGGCACCATACACGACGCGGGGCGAGGGCCGGCGGCGGATTGAAGGGCCGTTCACTGGAGCAGGTCATGATCGGGTTCGAGATGAAGGCATGGGGATCGGGCGGCTTCAAGCAGAAGAGGGCCGCCTGGTCGGAGGGCAGTCTGATGGCGCTCAAGGTGCTCGCCCTGGCCGGCAGCTTCGCCGACAAGGGCAAGCAGGGCAGCACGCAAAAGGGTGCGCTCTCCGCCATCGAGGCGAGCTTCAAGAAGATCGCCGACAAGCGATTCGCCCACATCTGCGGGCTCGGCTTGGACTTCGCCCTCTTCATCAGGGGCGATCTGAACTTCAAGTACTATTTCGACTCGTCGAAGTCGTCGGCGCAGGTCCAGAGCGAGCTGTATCACCGGTTCCTGTCGGAGACCGACAAGATCGGCGACCAGGTCATGATCTACTTCTGCGCCATCGTCGACGATTTCGTGACCAGGAATTTCGACAACAGCGACGAGGACCTGACGCTCACGATCGACATCGATCTGTGAGTACATGCCGGCGGCGCGCGGTGCCGTCCGGCGCGCGGTCGATGGCGGAACTGCCCAAGGAACCCATCGATGCTGCGGTACGAAACCATTCCCGTCACCCCGTTCGAGCAGAACTGCTCCATCGTCTGGTGCGACCGCACGATGGCCGGCGCCGTGATCGACCCCGGCGGTGAGGTCGAGCGCATCCGCGCCCAAGCGCAGCATCTGGGCGTGCGGCTCGAGCAGATCCTGCTCACGCATGCGCACATCGACCATGCCGGCGGCGCCGCGGCGCTGGCGCGCGCGCTGGCGCTGCCCATCGTCGGTCCGCACCGCGGCGACCAGTACTGGATCGACGCGCTGCCGATGCAGGCGCGCCAGTTCGGCTTCGCGGCGGCCGAGGGCTTCACGCCCACGCGCTGGCTGGCCGACGGCGACGAAGTGAAGGTGGGCGAGTGCGTGCTCACGGTGCGCCACTGCCCGGGCCACACGCCGGGCCATGTGGTGTTCCACAGCGCCGAGGCCAGGCGCGCCTTCGTCGGCGACGTGCTGTTCGCCGGCAGCATCGGCCGCACCGATTTCCCCGGCGGCGACCACGCGACGCTCATCGCCAGCATCCGCGAGCGGCTGTGGCCGATGGGCGACGACACGGTGTTCATCCCCGGCCACGGGCCCGAGGGCAGCTTCGGGCACGAGCGGCGGCATAACCCCTACGTCGGCGACACCTGAGCGCGGGTGTCGACGCGCGTCGCTCGCCCAGAAGCCCGCCCGGCGCTGCGGCGCAGCCGGGAGCGGCGCCATGCACCACGAATCGACGGCGGTGGCGATGCGGAGGGACAAGCGCTCGTATCGGCGCCGGGGCATGCGACACACAGGGTGTCTCGACCGCCGCGTCGCTCCCTGCGCGTTGCGTCACAGGCGGCAGAGCCGGCGCATCAGCGCGCTCGAGCGCCGCGCCGACATGTCGACAGCCGCATGCGCCGACCCGCGGGCATGCCGCCTGCGGACGGGCTCGACCCCTTGGCGACGAGCCGCTACGCCGATGCCGGCAGTTCGAGGCCGGCCGCGCGCGCGAACGTGTTCAGATCCGAGAGATCCTCGAACACCGCCTCTGCACCGCGGAAGTCCTGCCCGCGCGTGTAGGCGTTCACCGTGACGAAGGTTCGCAGTCCGGCGGCGCGTGCCGCGGCGAGCCCCAGTTCGGAGTCCTCGAGCGCAAGACATTCCGCGGCACCCAGACCCAGTTGCCGAAGCACCCAGACATAGATGTCCGGCGCCGGCTTCTTGTGCGGCACCTGGTCGCCGCAGCCCAGCACGCCGAAAAGCCGCGCCCCGTTGTGGCCGAGGTTGGCGGTCAGGAGCGCAACGACGTTCTCTTGCGCCGTGGTCGTGGCGACCGCAAGCCGGATCCCGGCAGCGTGTGCACGGGCGATCAGTTCGGCGATTCCCGGCCGCAACGGCATGCCGCCGGCGCGCACCATGGCGGTGTAGATCTCGGTCTTGCGCCGGTACAGGCGAGCGATGAGATCGTCGAGGTCGGTTGGCGCGACCGAGTTCCAGAAGTCAGCGACGAAATGGCGCATGCGCTCCTTGCCGCCCGTCACCGCGAGCAACCTGGCGTAAAGCGCCTGGTCCCAGTGCCATGGCAGCCCCGCCTCCTCGAAGGCGCGGTTGTAGGCCTGGCGGTGGCCTTCCTCGGTGTCGGCCAGCGTGCCGTCGACGTCGAAAATGATCGCCCTGGGGTTCATGCCGGTACTCCCGATTCGCTCGCGCGCACGCTCATCGGCTGCGATGCCGCCCTGCTGCATCCGAAGTTCCCGCATGCGCCGGACGCTCCGGCCGCGATGCGTCCACGGGCACGCTGCGGATGGGCGATTCGGGCCAGCCGAAGCCGGCCTTCTCGACCACCGCCGCATCGAGTTCATCGAGGTGCCCGATGCACACCGCAGCCAACGCGGCCACCTCGGGCCGCAGCGGGTAGAGCGGATGCGGAGCGGCGACGATACCCATGCCGGCGGCGTGCAGCGAGCGCACGCCGTTGCCCGAGTCCTCGATGCCCACGGCGTGTTGTGCCGCGACGCCCAACCGCGCCAGGGCGAGCAGGTACAGGTCCGGTGCGGGTTTGCCGTGCTCGACCTCGTCGCCCCAGGCGCACACCGCAAACAGCGGCGCGAGCCCCATCGCCTCGAGCACGTACTCGCCCACTGCGCCCGGCGAGCCCGAGGCCAGCGCAAGCGGGTAGCGCGCTGCCAGCCGGCGCACGGCGGCTGCGGCGCCGTCTCGCGCCGGCAAATGCCGACGGTACTTCTCGCGCAGACGGTCGATGACCATGTGCGCCACGGCGGCCTCGTCCAGGCCATGCTCGCGCAGCGACAGGCGCTCGACCATGATGCGCGACCAGCCCGCCGTGTTGCAGCCCATCGTCGCCGCCTGGTCCTCGTCGCTCCAGCGGCGCGCAAGACGTGCGGCGAATTCCACCCGCACCTGCTTCCACAGATCCTCCGAGTCGATGAGGACCCCATCCATGTCGAAGACGACTGCCTGCACCCGGGTCATCGCTGCGCTCTTGCCGGCGGAATTGCGCCGCGGATTATCCGGGCCCGCGGCAGCCGGCCGAGCCGGGCGCCCTTGCGGTATTGACTTGGATCAATTCGATCCTTCTCAGGCTCTTCATCGATCAAGTTGATCTTGTTCTGGTCGATCTTCCTGGCTATCATGTGCATCGATCGCGCAGGATGATCGAAACGTCCTGCGTCAGCGGGAGCAAGGCATGGCAAAGGTCGAAGAGGTCACGCGCGAGTCCTGGATCCTGGGCACGTTCCCGCAGTGGGGCACCTGGCTCAACGAGGAGATCGAGCGCGAGGTCGTGCGCCCGGGCACGTTCGCGATGTGGTGGCTTGCCTGCACAGGCATCTGGGTCAAGACCGAGGGCAACACCAACCTCTCGATCGACCTGTGGTGCGGCACCGGCAAGCGTTCGATGAAGAACCCGCTGATGGATCCGCACCACCAGATGGCGCGCATGAGCGGTTGCGTGAAGCTGCAGCGCAACCTGCGCGTCTCGCCCTTCGTGATCGACCCCTTCGCCATCCGCGAGATCGACGCGGTGCTGTCCACGCACACGCACAACGACCACATCGACATCAACGTCGCCGCCGCCGTGCTGCGCAACGTCGACAAGAAGGTGCCCTTCGTCGGCCCCAAGTCCTCGGCCGAGGTATGGAAGAAGTGGGGCGTGCCGTCCGAGCGGATCATGCAGGTGCGGCCCGGCGACTCGGTGAAGGTGGGCGACGTCGAGATCCTCGCCCTCGAGGCCTTCGACCGCACGATGGCGCTCACGCTGCCCAAGGAACAGACCGCCAAGGGCAAGCTGCCCGTCGACATGGACGAAGTGGCCGTCAACTACCTCGTCAAGACGCCCGGCGGCACGATCTACCACAGCGGCGACTCGCACTACTCCAACGGCTACGCCAAGCACGGCAACGAGCACGCCATCGACGTGGCGCTGGGCTCGTACGGCGAGAACCCGCGCGGCATCACCGACAAGATGACCTCGTCGGACATCCTGCGCATGGGCGAGGCGCTCGACGCCAAGGTGGTGATCCCCTACCACCATGACATCTGGTCGAACTTCCTCGCCGACCCGATGGAGATCCTGGCGCTGTGGAAGATGCGCCGGCACCGTCTGAAGTACCGCTTCAAGCCCTTCATCTGACAAGTCGGCGGCAAGTTCGTCTACCCCGACGACAAGGACGACCTCGAGTACCACTACGAGCGCGGCTTCGACGACGTGTTCACCAAGGAGACCGACCTGCCCTTCCCGTCGTTCCTGTAGCGCGCCCGGAGCGCCGGCGGCAGGCCGGCCCCGGCGCCGCGACGACGACCAACGTCACCACCACCACCCGAGCGAGGCGACCGCGTGCAATCCTCCGCCAGCGGCCTGGAACTCAAAGGCGTGGGCAAGGCCTTCGGCGCGGTGCGCGTGGTGCAGGAGCTCGATCTCGCCGTGCAGCAGGGCGAGTTCGTGGTGCTCCTGGGCGCCTCCGGCTGCGGCAAGTCCACCGTGCTGCGCATGATCGCCGGGCTCGACGAAGTGAGCGAAGGGCGGATCTTCATTCATGGCCGCGACGTCACCGACCTCGCGCCGATGCGCCGCGACATCGCGATGGTCTTTCAGGCCTACGCGCTGTATCCGCACATGGACGTGGCGCACAACATGGGCTTTGCGCTCGAACTGGCCGGCGCCGGCCGGGCCGAGATCGAGCAGCGCGTGCGCAAGGCGGCCGAGATCCTCAACATCGGCCACCTGCTCGGGCGCAAGCCGCGCGAACTCTCGGGCGGGCAGCGCCAGCGCGTGGCCATCGGCCGCTGCATCGTGCGCGAGCCCTCGGTGTTCCTGTTCGACGAGCCGCTGTCCAACCTCGACGCCAAGCTGCGCGCGCACATGCGCACCGAGCTCGCGATGCTGCACGCGCGCCTGGGCAAGACCACGGTCTACGTGACGCACGATCAGGTCGAGGCGATGACGCTGGCCTCGCGCATCGTCATCCTCGACAAGGGCAGCATCCAGCAGGTGGGCACGCCGCACGAGGTGTTCAACCGGCCGGCCAACCTGTTCGTGGCCGGCTTCATCGGCATGCCGGGCATGAATCTGCTCGAGGGCCGCGTCGCCTGGCGCGACGGGGCGCCGCTGCTGGCGGGGCCGGGTTTCGCCTGGCCGCTGCGGCTGGACGCCGCCGCGGCGCCCGAAGGCCGCGAGCTCGTCGCCGGCCTGCGGCCGCAGGCGCTCAGGCCCGCCGCCGGCGCCGGGCTGCTGCAGCTGCAGGTCGACGTCGTCGAGTACCTGGGCGTCGAGTCGCTGCTCGTCGGGCACCTGGCCGGCAGCAGCGAGCGCGTGACCGCGGTGCTGCCCGGGCAGCCGGGCGACGCGGCTCGACGCACGCTCGCGCTGGATTTCGACCCGGCCGAGCTGCACCTTTTCGACAAGGGCACCGGACGACGCGTCGGTGCCTGATCCATCCTGAACCACTCGAGGAGATGGCGATGAAGAGAAGGACGCTGATCGAGCGCGCCGGCGGTGTTGCGCTGGGCGCCGTGGGTGCCGGGCTGCCCTGGTCCGTGCGCGCGCAGGACCGCTACAGCAAGTACAAGGGTCAGACGGTGGTGATGAGCATCCCCGCGCACCCGCACTACGACGCGATGCTCAAGCTGCTGCCCGAGTTCACGAAGCAGACCGGCATCAAGGTCGAGACCGACCGCCTGGCGATGGCGCGGCTCAAGGACAAGCAGCTGCTCGAGATGGCCAAGCCGGCGGGCGACTACGACCTCGCCTGCTACGTCGTGATGTGGAAGGGCGAGTACGTCAAGAAGAACCTGGTGCGCGAGCTCGAGCCCTTCTTCAAGAACGCCGCACTCGCCGACCCGGCCTACGACTTCGGCGATCTGGTGCCGCGCTACGTCGAGAACATCGGCCTGGTGGGCGGCCCCAAGGGTTACCTCAGGGGTCCGGGCGCGAAGCTGTACGGGCTGCCCTACGGCGCCGAGACTTCCATCCTTGCCTACCGGCGCGACCTCTTCGACAAGCACGGCCTGCGGCCTCCGGAAACCTACGCCGAGTTCGAGAAGCTGCTGCCGCTGCTCAGGGACAAGGCCGGCATCGGCGCGCTCACGTCGCGCGGCCAGGCCGGCCACCAGTGCGTGCACGCCTGGCTGCTGCACCTCAATCCGCTCGGCGGCAAGGTGTTCGACGACGCGTGGAAGCCGCGCTTCAACGACGCCGTCGGCGTCAAGGCGCTCGAGTTTCTGAAGCTCGTTTCGGACACAGGCCCCACCGGCATCCCCGGCTTCGGCCAGGGCGAGATGATCACCTCGTTCCTGCAGGGCCAGGCCGCGATGTACCTCGACAGCTCGCTCATCTTCGGCCAGGTCAACAACCCCGCGGTGTCGAAGATCGGCGGTCTGGTCAGCTACGCCGTCCACCCCAAAGGCGTGCGCTACGCCTCCCAGTCCGGCGGCCTGGGCCTGGCGATTCCGAAGAATGCGAAGAACGCCGACGCGGCCTTCCTGCTGCTGCAGTGGCTCACGTCGAAGGAACAGGACAAGGCCGTGTGCAAGGTCGGCGGCGTGCCCACGCGCACGTCCACGATCGGCGACCGCGATCTCGTACGCCAGTACCCCGAGTACATCACGCTGCGCCAGCAGATCGAGTACTCCGACCCCGACTGGCGGCCCATCATCGCCGAGTGGGACGAGATCAACATCCAGGCGCTGGGGGTGGCCGTCTCCGAGGCGCTGACCGGCAAGAAGTCGCCCAGGGACGCGCTCGACGGCATGGTGCCCAAGGTCACCGCCATCATGAAGCGCGGCGGCTACCTCAAGGCCTGACAGGCGGACGGGGACAACGCGGCCCTTTCGCCCTTCACGTCCGCCTCGCCGCCGCCCGAGACCGAGAGACACGCCATGCGCACGCCGTCCTGGGTTCCGCTCGTCTACCTGGGTCCGGCGCTGGGCGTCATGGCGGTCGCCTCGCTGTACCCGCTGCTGGCCGCGCTCCAGCTGGGCTTCTACGACTGGAGCATGGGCACGCCGTGGGGCGATGCGAAGTGGGTCGGCCTGGACGCCTTCGTCGCCGCCTTCCGCGACCCGGCGGTGTGGCGTTCGCTGGTGACGACCTTGATCTTCGCCTTCGTCTGCGTCGTCGCCGAGATGACGCTGGGCATCGCGCTGGCGCTGGCGCTGGAAGGCCAGCTGCGCGGCATGGCGGTGTTTCGCACCCTGTTCATCCTGCCGATGATGATCGCGCCCATCGCCGTGGGCCTGACCTGGCGCTATCTGTTCGACGCCCAGTTCGGCCTGCTCAACGCGCTCGCCGGCCTGGTGGGCATCGCCCCCATCCCCTGGCTGGCCCAGGAGCACACGGCCTTCGTTGCCATCGTCGTCGCCGACATCTGGCAGTGGACACCCTTCGTCTTCATCATGATGGTGGCGGGGCTGGCCAACGTCGACACCGCGGTGCTGGAGGCAGCGCGCATCGACGGCGCCAATTGGTGGCAGACGACGATGCGCGTCAAGCTGCCGATGGTCGTGCACGTCATCGCCATCACGCTGCTGATGCGGCTGATCGACGCCTTCCGCGTGCTGGAGGTGATCTACATCCTCACCTTCGGCGGCCCGGGCGACAGCACCGAGATCCTGTCGCTGCACATCTACAAGACCGCCTTCGTCGGCCAGCGCCTGGGCAGCGCAGCGGCCATCTCCGTGCTGCTGCTGGCGGTGGTGGCAGCGCTGTCGTGGGCAGCGCTCGCCCTGTCCAACCCATTGAAGGAAGGACGGCGCGAATGAGGCGCCGCCCGGCGCTCGCGGCAGCGCACTACGCCGCGCTGGTCGTGATGGCGCTGGTGTGCGTGGCGCCCATCGTCGTGATGTTCGCCACCTCGCTGAAGCTGCAGACGCAGATCTTCAACACGGCGATCGAGATCTTCTTCACGCCCACGCTGGAGAACTACCGCGAGGTGCTGGGCGAAGGCAGCTTCGCGCGCTACCTGAGCAACAGCCTCGTCGTCGGCATCGTCTCCACCGCCATCACGCTGGTGCTGGGCACGATGTCCGCCTACGGGCTGGTGCGCTTCCGCTTCCGCGGCCGCACCGCCGTGGCCTACACGACGCTGCTGCTGCGCACCGTGCCGCTGGCGGTGCTGGCGGTGCCGGTGTTCATGCTGTGGAGCCGCGCCGGACTCGTCAATTCGCTCACCGGGCTGGTGCTGCTGTACGTGGCGGTGAACCTGCCGTTCACGATCTGGCTCCTGTACGGCTTCATCCTGCAGGTGCCGATCGAGCTGGAGGAGGCGGCGGCGATCGACGGCTGCGGGCCGTTGCGCGTGTTCTTGCGCGTCGTTCTGCCGCTCATCAGGCCCGGGCTGGCGGCGGCGGCGATCTTCACCTTTCGCATCGCGTGGAACGAGTTCATCCTCGCGCTCGTGCTCACCGATCGCGCCACGCGCACGCTGCCGGTGGCAGCCTCGCTGTACATCACCGACATCGGCGTGGACTGGGGCAAGATCATGGCGCTGGGCAGCCTGATCGCGATTCCGCCGCTGGTGTTCACCTTTGTCGCGGCGCGCCAGATCATCACCGGGCTGACCGCCGGGGCGGTCAAAGGATGAGGTTGCAGCAACCGGCCCGCGTGCGGCGAAGCGGGCTGGCCGCAGCGGGTTGCGCACCATGGACGGACTGATCTGCGTCGACATCGGCACGACCAGCCTGCGTGCCCTGCTCTTCGACGCCCGAGGCGTGGCGCACCACGTCGCGGCGCGCGCGTGCGCGCCGGACTACTTCGAAGGCGGGCGCGTCGAGCAGGATGCGGAGCGCTGGCGCACGGCCTTGATCGCCACGCTGCGCGAGTGCGCCCAGGCCGCGGCATCGACCGCATTGACGCCGGCGGGCATCGTGCTGACATCGCAGCGCTCGTCGGTACTGCCGGTGGACGCCGCGGGCCGCCCGCTGCATCCCGCGCTGATGTGGCAGGACACGCGCAGCGGCGAGCTTGCCGCCGCACTGGCGGCGACGCATGACGGCGCGGTCTATCGCCGCACCGGACTGCGCATCTCGCCGGTGTTTTCGGCCGTGAAGATGGCCTGGCTGCGGCGCGAGCGACCGGCCGTCTGGGCCGCCACGCACAAGCTGCTGGGCGTGCAGGACTGGGCGGTGTGGCTGCTGAGCGGCCGCTTCGCCACCGACCACACGTTCGGCAGCCGCACCAATCTGATGAACCTTGCGGGGCGCTGCTGGGACGACGAGCTGCTGTCGCTGTTCGGCGTGCCGCGCGATCTCCTTTGCGAGCTGATCGCGCCCGGCGCCGAAGCCGGCCGCCTGCACGACGCGGCGGCCGCAGCGACCGGGCTGCGCGCCGGCCTGCCGGTGATCAGCGCCGGCGGCGATCAGCAATGCGCCGCCTTGGGCCTTGGGCTGCTGGGAGCCGACCGAGCGGTCACCAACGTCGGCACCGGCTGCTACCTGATCGGCCACGCCCGAAGCCCGGTGTTCGACGAACACATGCGCGTGGCCTGCAACGTGTCGGCGCTGCCGGGGGCGTGGATCGTCGAGGCCAGCATCCTCACCGCCGGTGCCGTGCACCGGTGGTTCGCGCGCCTGCTCGACGAACGCAGCGACGACAACGCACTGTTCGCCCGGCTCGACGCCGAAGCTGCAGCCTCGCCGCCCGGCGCGCGCGGCGTGCGCCTGCTGCCGCATTTCCGCGGCGCCGGCACGCCGCACTGGGATCCGGCCGCACGTGGCGCCCTGCTCAACCTGAGCCTGGACCACACGCGCGGCGACATCGCGCGCGCGCTGCTCGAAGGGATCGCTGCCGAGTTGCGCGGCGGCCTCGACGCCGTGCAGGCGCTCACCGCACCGGTGCATTCGGTGTGCGCAGCCGGCGGCATGACGCGTTCGCCCCTGTTCGACCAGATCCTGGCCGACATGATGGAGCGGCCGACGCTGGCCTTCGGCGATGGCGAGGCCACCGCGCAGGGCGCCTGGGTGGCCGGCGCCGTCGCCACCGGACTGGCCGCAAGCCACGGCGAGGCCGTGCGGCGCCTCGAACAGCGCCGGCCGCCGCGCATCTTCACGCCCGATCCGGGGCGTGCCGCGGACTGCCGGCGCCTGCGCGACGAGGCCCTTAACATCTACCGGGCGCTGGCGCTGCTGCGCGGCGGCACCGGACACTGAGCGCCCACCGATGGACGCCCCGGTGCAGGCCACGCGCCCCCAGCACTGCGCAGACGACACCGACCCGCCGATGAAGGAAAGCACAAGCCGCTCGATCGCTTCGGTGTCGAACTACCGGCACCGCAAGATCCTGGAGATGGTCTACCGTCAGAAGTCGGTGTCGGCCGAGGAGCTGGCGGCCGAATTCGGCGTCTCCAGGATCACCATCCGGCGCGACCTCGACGTGCTGGCCGAACACAAGTTCGTCGAGCGCACGCGCGGCGGAGCGCTTGCGCCGTCCGGCCTCGGCGTCGAGGAGATCTTCGAGACCAAGGACCACAGCGCCAAGCGCGAGAAGGCGCAGATCGGACGCTTCATGGCCTCGCTGATCGAAGACCACGAGACGGTGTTCCTGAACGGCGGCTCGACCACCCTGGAGGTGATGCGCCACCTCATGGCGCGCAAGGTGCGGGTGGTGACCAACAACGCCGCCGTACTGCTGCTGGAGCCGGGCCCCGAGGTCGAATTGATCCTGCTGGGCGGCGACTACCGGCCGCAGTCGCGCTCACTGGTGGGCGGCATGGCCATCGCCGCGCTGCAGGGCCTGTACTCCGGCGTCACCGTGCTGGGCATCAACGGCCTGAGCCTCAAGCGCGGCTGCACCACCGACGTCCACCCCGAGACCGCGGTCAACCGGGCGATGATCGAAAACAGCAGCGGGCGCGTGGCGGTCGTGGCCGACCACACCAAGATGAACCGCGTATCCAGCTTCCTCACCTGCGCACTGGCCCGCGTGGACATGCTCGTCACGGACAACGCCACGCCCGAGCCGTTCTGCGAGGAACTGCGCGGCGCCGGGCTCACGGTGCACCGTGCCGGGGAAGCGGGTGGCGCGTAGGCGGCGTGCAGGCGGCGCGGCCGCCGCGCGCAGCCACGCGCAGCCGCAGACGCGGCATGCAAGCCGCGTCAAGACCGACCGCCTTGCGCGGCCCCGTCCTGCCCCGACCGCAGCGACGCGCGCGCGAAGCGCAACCGGCGGCGCATCGGGGCGTCAGCCCCCCGCCCTCAACCCTGGCCGTAGT
>WBZR01003735.1_pt1 | contig 13269 bp, 10 predicted proteins | sample 5204231 | NCBI WGS metagenome assembly WBZR01 (sample SAMN12412403, study PRJNA552823) | activated sludge metagenome | isolation source: activated sludge from anammox sidestream of wastewater treatment plant... | place: USA: Virginia | collected 2017-08 | reverse complement strand
AGGATGTTCAGCAAACGTTCAGATTCAGAATTTTGCCATAATCTTATAAATCAATGAGATACCAGTGCTCATTGTATCAAAACATGTGGCGCAAGTGCGGGTCGCGCTTAAGTTGAGAGCATTGGGTCGGGGTGCGGCTTGGGGCGAGGGCGCGAGCGAAGCGCGGTGACAAAACTGCACGGCAGGATTGGGTTGTAACGCTACGCTCCTGCTCTCATCCGGCCTGCCAGCTTCACCTTCTCCCGAGGGGAAAAGGTGAAGCTGATGCCACTGCAGGTCCCTGAGTTGTGAGCATTGGAGGCTCACCCACCACCTGCTTGCTGCAATCGATACAGTTCGTACAGGTCCCGCCACAGTTCGGCATTGGGACGCGGATCGGGGCCGGGGGGCGGTACGCCGAGAAGTTGCGCCTCCATACCCAATTGGCGAAGGAACTCGGTGACATGGCGCTGCACGGCGTATGCGTTGCGCCGGGAGTCGTAATCCGGCAAATGTGTGTCGATCAGGTACTCGACCGTGTGGTCGCCCAGAATGCGGGAGACTTCCAGCCTGGCCATCAGGATATTGTCGGAATCCAGATTTCTCCCGCCAAGCCTTTGTTTCATCAGAAGATGTGCCGCGATCGCCCCCTCCCCGTAGGCATAGGTCGCTCCCAGTGCGGCTGCCTTGTCAAGAACACTCAAGCCGCCAGCCACTTCTCCTTTCTTGACCAACGCCAAGCCCTGCAGCATCGCTTGTCGAGGATCTTTCGTCCCCCTCAAGGCATCGATATCAATCTTCGATAGCGAATCCAGATCGTCTTGCGTGGGGTAATGGTGCCTGTCCAGCCACGCGGCTTCTTCCTCTGAAAGGGCAATGAGTCGCGGATCGCCGGAGAACATCGCACGCACGTCCGCGTCCTGGATCGCCAGGGAACCCGCGGCATCCCGTGCCAGCACGGCCACGTGGCGGGCGTCCCTCTTGGGGCCTGCGCTTCCGGCAGTCGGCGTCGTGGGCGGCGTGTCATTGGACGGAGTGGACGGCAAAGGAGTCGCAGACCAGAAATGGTATGCACCGAGCAAAACCGCCAGCAGGCCGAGAAGCACCAGCGCCAGCCCGGCAGGCTTTTTCATGAATGTCATGTGGGCTTCTCCCTGTTAGCGACAGACGTTGTCATACGCAGCCGCGTCGCCCCTGCAGCGCGCTTCGGCCTGGGCGGAGTCGAATGCCGGCTGAGATGTCCAGGGCTCCACCCATTCCCATTGCAGAAATCTTGAATAGGCCCACGCCTGGCCTATTGCTGCGGGAATGAATACCGCGTGCAAATAGGTCGGGATCTGCTGAAGTGCTGCAGCAATCATGTCGTCATACAGGCCTTCATCGCATTGCTGCTTGTTGGAACCCGCAGTCCCGTAGCATAGATCATGGAGATCACACGCGGCGGTAAACATTGGACCGAAATAAGCTGCGAGTGCCGGGCTCACGCCGCTCACAAGATGGTCGGGGACGGGCACTCCGCCGGTGGTGCCGCAACCATTTACTTCCAACTGTGGCGGGGAATATACATCACATTGGCCCTGGCTTTGTTCCCATGCGACCCCTGGAAACTCGGCACACCACACTCTGGGATCACTGCTTTGAGCATCGTTCGATGTAGAAGCGTCGCCGCCTCCCCAGCCGTTACCACCACCCCAACCGCCACCGCCAAAGCCCGGGAACGGATAGGCAGTCACATGGCAACCGCCACCGGGAATACAATAGGGCTTTTCAGGCTGCATGAGGCGGCTTGAACCTCGCAAGGGAATCTGTTGATCATCAAAAGCGGTCGAAAACCTGCCTTCGGATCACTTCAGGTCGCCCGCTGCGGTTGACCTGTCGGGCGTCGTCTGGATCAGCGATGATTGCGGGCGGTCAGTGACCGTCTCAGGGGTTGCGGAGTTGTGACCAGAATCTCTGCGGAAATTGAAAATTCACGAGATCCGAGCGAAAGCGAAGCGGTATGTCGTGGCGGGCGCGGTGTGCATGGGAGGCATGCGATGCACGCGTGGATGCGACCGGGTTCCCTGCTGTTGCTCGCGCTGGCGATGGTCACGGCCCGCGCCGGCGATGATGTCGCGCTGGCGCGATTGATCGAGGGCTACACCAGCCATTCGCCGGCGCGTACCCAGCCACTCGTCGATCCCGATGGCAGCGAGGCCGTCGCGCTGGGCGGCGGCTTTCAGCAGGCCTGGGTGGCGCAGGTCGACGATGAGGGTGCGATGCGCAGCGCCTGTGTCGCCAGCGTGACCCAGGCCAGCCGTTTTTTCGGCCGCGACCTGTGGACCGGCGCACGGCTGCCAACCGTGCCCGCAGCGGCAGCGGTGGCACACGACATGAGCGCGCTCGATGGCCTGACGCCGGAGGAATACGCGGTCTACTGGGCGATGATCGAGTCCGCCGACAGCAGGCCGCAGGCGGTTGCCGGCAGCACGATCACGATCGTCAACGCCGACGCCGCCGGCGAGGGCTTCAACGATCCGACCACGGCTGTGCCGGAAGGCGGCAACCCCGGCAGCACGCGTGGTCAGCAGCGTCTCAATGTCTTCAACCACGCGGCCGGGATCTGGGCCGGCTTCCTCGACAGCCAGGTGCCGATCCGGATTCAGGCGAGGTTCGATCCGCTGACGCCCTGCACGCCATCCGGCGGCGTGCTCGGCGCGGCCGGACCGACCACGGTGCATGCGCTGAGCGGCGGCCATGCACCCTTTGACAACACCTGGTATGTCGCGGCGCAAGCCGACAAGTTGAAAGGTGCCGACCAGTCGCCCGCCAACCCGGACATTGTCGCAACCTTCAACAGCAACATCGATGCCGGCTGCCTCGGCGCCGGCACGCGCTTCTACTACGGCCTCGACAACGCGACACCCTCGGGCCGCATCAACCTGCTGGTGGTGGTGCTGCATGAAATCGGTCACGGTCTGGGCTTCCTCTCGCTCACCGACGAGGACAGTGGCGAGCTTTTCAACGGCAAGCCGGATGTCTGGGCGCATTTCATGTATGACCGCAGCCGCGGCAAGCTCTGGGCCGACATGACCAACGCCCAGCGCGCGGCCTCGGCAACCAATGCCGGCAATCTGTTGTGGGATGGACCCAATGTGCGCCTTGCCTCGTCCTTCCTGACCGCCGGACGCGAGGCCGCTACCGGACGGGTGGAACTGTACGCGCCCACGACGCTCGAACCGGGCTCGTCGGTGTCGCACTGGGGCAAGGTCGCCTTCCCCAATCTGTTGATGGAGCCGGTGATCAATGCCGGCCTGCCATTGAGTCTCGACCTCGGCCGGCAGTTGAGCCGCGACATCGGCTGGTTCCGCGATGCCGATGGCAACGGTTCGCCCGATCTCATTGGCAACGTGCAGCCCTCCGGTGGCACGGTCGTCGCCGGCAGCACCACGACGATCCGTTGGAACAACCCGCCAGGCTTTGCGCGCAAGGTCAGCATCGAACTGTCGACCGATGGCGGTACCCGTTTCCCCATCGGCATCGCCAGCAACATCGACAACAGCGGCAGTTACCTCTGGCAGGTTCCAAATCTGACCACGAGCCAGGCGCGAATTCGCGTGCGCGAGCATGATTTCATCGCTCCGGCCGGCATCTCGGCGAGCAATTTCACCATCGGCTCGGGCAATACACCGCCGATTTTCACGCCCGCCGTGGCGGTGACGCGGCAGCAGGGCAGTGCCGCGGGAGCGGCGCTGGTGGTCGGCACGGTGAGCGATGCGCAAACGCCGGCGGGCAACCTGACCGTCACCCAGGTGGCCGGTGGCAGCGCCGCGGGCATCGCAGTGAGCGGCATCGGCAACACCAACGGCGTGATTTCGGCACAGCTGGCGGCCAACTGCCTCGCGACGCCGGGCACGCTGCGCTTCCGGGTTTCCGATGGCTCGCTCAGTGCCACGGGCGATCTGCAGGTGAACATCGAGGCCAACACGCCGCCGATCCTGGAGTACAGCGATGCCAGCGTCGCGGGCGGGGCCGGCGTGGTCCTCGCCCCGGACACCGGCCCGAGCGACAACGGCAGCGTGAGCGGCATCCTGCTGCAATCGCGCGGCACCTACACCGGCGGCATCGACGTGAATTCGAGTACCGGCGTGATCACCTTCGCCAACGCCGCCCCGCTCGGCACCCATACCCTGGTCGTGCGCGCGACCGACAACTGCGGCGCCACGCGCCAGGCCAGTTTCCAGTTGAGCGTGGAGAACACCGCGCCCGTCTTCCTCCCGGCCGCGCCCTTGACGCGCCAGCAGGGCAGCCCGGCCGGTGCGCCGGTGCAGATCGGCGTCGTCAGCGATGGCCAGAGCGCGGCCGGCAGCCTGGGCGTCACCCTGATCCCCGGCGGCAGCGCCAGCGGCATCAGCGTGACCGACATCGGCAACGCCAACGGCACGATCACGGCGCGGTTGGCGGCCAGTTGTACGGCCAGTGCCGGCACGTTGCGCTTCGAGGTGTCCGACGGCGCGCTGGCATCGAGCGGCGAGTTGCAGGTGGAGATCGAAGCCAACACGCCGCCGCTGCTGGCCTATGCCGATGCCGGCGTCGCCGCCGGATCGGGCCTGCGCATCTGGCCGAGCGCGGGGCCGGTCGACAACGGCGCGCTGGCCGGCATCGTGTTGCAGTCAGCTGGCAGCTACAGCGGCGACATCGACGTGGATCCGGCGAACGGCGTGATCACGCTCGCCCATGCCGCACCCGTCGGCATCCACGTCATCACCCTGCGCGCCAGCGACACCTGCGGTGCGACGCGGGACGCGAGCCTGCACCTGGATGTGGACGCACGCGGCATCTTCGGTGACGGCTTCGAATAGCCGCCGTGGCGGGTGCTCCCCATCGAGGCTGCTTGGTGGTAGCGTGGCAGACGGATTCCATTCCGCGCCGTGAGCCGATGGCGTATCGCCTGCTGCCAACGCGCAATGACGATCCGGGTCGGTGCCGACAACCGGCACTTGCACGAACCACGGTCGCGACGATGCCCACGTTCCGCCTCGCGCGACTCGCCACAGGAGGATTCATCATGGCCGACACCTGGCTTGCTTCACTCATCACCGCGACTGCGCAGGAAGGCTTCGAACTGGCGATCACGCTCAGTCGGCGCGGGGTCAAGTACACCCAGCCGAACCCGGAGGTGCTGCACGCGCTGCGGCCCGAGTACGCCAACGACGCCGACGCGCTGGTCGCCGCCTCGCAGGTCGTGGCGATCAACTTCCAGACCGTCGCCGCCGCCAACAACTACTGGCGCACGTGATTCTCGTTCCGGCCGCCCGCTCCGGGTGGCCGGCGTTCCTTGTTCCGTGAAGACTCCGATGCGCTGGCTCGAACACCGGATTCCGCCTCCGATCATTGCCGCACTGGCGGCGCTGGTGCTCTGGTTCGTGGCGCGCACCAGTTTCCGCTTCGACTGGCCGACCGCGGCCGTGCATGCCTCCGGCACCCTCGTGGCCGGCCTCGGGCTCGTCGTCGCGGTGCTCGGCGTGCGGCAATTCCGCGCCGCCCGCACCACGCTCAGTCCGCATCGACCGGATGCGGCCTCGGTGCTCGTCACCGCCGGCATCTATGCCTGGACGCGCAATCCCATGTACCTCGGCCTGGCGCTGGTGCTGACCGGCTGGGCCGTGGGCCTGGCCGCGCCGTTCGCCCTCGTCGGCCCGGTGCTGTTCGTCCTCTACATCACCCGTTTCCAGATCATCCCGGAAGAACGCATCCTGGCGCAGAAATTCGGCGAGGATTTCGCCACCTACCGCCGGCGCGTGCGGCGCTGGTTCTGAGTCCGGTCGCAACGCTGTGGGCGGCAGGGCTGTCGCTTCGGCTACAATCGCCAGGCTTTGCCTCCTTCGTGCCCACCTGCGGTAACTGCGCCATGACTACGGACCCCACCTGGTTTTACGAGAACTTCGAGAATTCGGGGTCGGCGATCGGCTTCCGGGTCAAGGGCAAGCTCGACGAGGTGCAGTCGCCGTTCCAGAAGATCGAGATCTGGGAGACGACCGACTGGGGCAATCTGATGGTGATCGATGGCGCGATCATGCTGACCACGCGCGACAACTTCCTCTATCACGAGATGATGGCGCACCCGGTGCTGTTCACCCACAGCAACCCCAAGCGCGTGGTCATCATCGGCGGCGGCGACTGCGGCACCCTGCGCGAGGTGCTCAAGCACAAGGAAGTCGAGCAGGCGGTGCAGGTCGACATCGACGAACAGGTCACGCGCATGGCCGAGAAATACTTTCCCGAGTTGTGCGCGTCCAACGTCGATCCGCGCGCCAGCCTGCTGTTCGAGGACGGCATCGAGTACATGAAGAACCTCGCGCCCGAGAGCATCGACGTGGTGATCGTCGATTCGACCGACCCGGTCGGACCGGCCGCCGGCTTGTTCAACGAGGCCTTCTACGCCTCCTGCGCGCGCGCCCTGCGCGGTGGCGGCATCCTGGTGCAGCAGTCCGAATCGCCGCTCGCGCACCTGCCCCTGATCAAGGCCATGCGTCACCACATGACCGCGGCCGGCTTCGCCCATTGCCGCACCCTCGATTTCCCCCAGCCCTGTTATCCGACCGGCTGGTGGAGCTGCACCCTGGCACGCAAGAATGGCGAGCTGGCCAGCTTCCGCGAACGCGGCGCGCACTCCAAGAGTTTCCCGACGCGCTATTACAACGTCGACATCCATCGCGCCGCGCTCGCCGCACCCGAATTCATGCGCGAACTGGGCGATTGAGAGAAGCACCATGCCCGAAGGCTTGCCTGATTTCATCCGCGACCACCTGCTCCTGAGTCTGGGGCTGGTCGGCATCACCGTCGCACTCGTGTTGAACGAGCTGTCGCGCTTCACCCGTGGCTACAAGGCCTTGACCCCGCCGCTGCTGACCCAGCTCATCAATCGCGAGAATGCGTTGGTGGTCGATGTCAGCCCGCTCAACGACTTCGAGAAGGGCCACATCGTCGGTTCGAAGAACGTCGTGATGAGCCAGTTCGATCCGGAGAACAAGCAGCTGGCCAAGGCCCGCGAGTTGCCCGTGGCGCTGGTCTGCCGCAATGGCATGGTTTCGGCGCAGGCGGCCAAGCGCCTGGTCAAGGCCGGTTTTCAGAATGTCTACTGGCTCGACGGCGGCATCGCTTCCTGGCAGTCCTCGGACCTGCCGCTGGCGCGCGGCCGCGGCTGAAATCCAGGACGCATCGGGAACCTGACCGATGGAGATGGACTACCGCCGTCTTGGCCATACCGGCCTGAAGGTCTCGGCCCTCGGCCTGGGCAGTTGGATCACCTTCGCCGGCGTGCTGGGCCGCAGTGATGCGCGCAGGCTCGTGGCGCAGGCCTACGATGCCGGCATCAATCTGTTCGACAGCGCGGAAAACGATGCCCACGGCGCGGCCGAGGCGCTGCTTGGCGACGTGATCGCCGACCTGCGCCTGCCGCGCGATGCGATCTGCATCAGCAGCAAGGCCTGCTTCGGCGCCGTCGCCGCGCCACGCCCGACCCAGCGCGGCCTGTCCCGCAAGCACCTGCGCGAGGCCTGCGACGCGGCGCTGCGCCGCTTGCGCGTGGACTACCTTGATCTCTTTTCCTGCCACCGTCCCGATCCGGAAACCCCGATCGAGGAAACCGTCGCGGCGATGGATCATCTGGTCCAGGCCGGCAAGGTGCTGTACTGGGGCACCTCGGAATGGCCGGCGGCGGCGATCCGCAGCGCCGCGCGGGTTGCAACGGCACATGGCATGGTCGCGCCGGTGGCCGAGCAGGCCGAGTACAACCTCCTCGTGCGCGAGCGGGTGGAACTCGAATACGCCGGACTCTACGACGAGCTTGGCCTGGGCTTGACCACCGGGTCGCCGCTGCTCTCCGGACTGCTGACCGGCAAGTATGCCGGTCAGGCCTGCCCCGATGGCTCGCGTCTGGCCCGGAGCGAGCACGGCTGGCAGGAAGGGATGATGTATCAAGGCGAGCGTGCGGCGCGCGAGCGCGCGGTCGGCGTGATCGTTGCCCTGGCCGGGGAGCTGGGCTGCGCACCAGCCGCGCTCGCGATCGCCTGGTGCCTGCGCAACCCGCGCGTGAGCAGCGTGCTGCTCGGCTGCTCGTCATCGACGCAGCTTGCGGAAAATCTCGAAGCCTTGCGCCTGTCGCCGATGCTCGACGCCGCCGCTCTGGCCCGACTCGACGCGATCGCGGCCTGAAATGCGACATCCTGTGCCAGCCTCGTGCTTTCACGCCGATGCGGCCGGTGGATATAATCGGCCTTCGCACGTATGTGCTTCCGGCCGATTTCAGGGTGCCACGTGAACAAAGACGCACAATTTCTCAAGCATTTTTCGATGGTCATCGCCTTCCTCGTCGGCGTTGCCATCTGCCTGATCCTGCTCGGCTCCTGGCTCGGCAGCACGCAACCGCGTGATCCCGATCCGAACGCCGCGGCCCGGGTCGAGGCACGGATCGCGCCGGTGGGCGCGGTCTTTGCCGGCAGTTCCGGTGCCGCGGCCGCTGCTGCCGCCGCCGAAGCGGCACGCCAGGCCGCCGGACCCAAGGTGGCCTACGAGGGCACGCTCGACGGCAAGGTGATCTTCGACAAGCTCTGCAGTGCCTGCCACGGCACCGGTGCCGGCGGTGCGCCGACGCTCGATCATTCGCATTGGGACGCGCGTCTGGCGCAGGGCATGGAGACCCTCGTCAAGCACGCCACCGATGGCTTCACCGGCAACGCCGGCCTGATGCCGGCGCGCGGCGGCAATCCCGACCTCTCCAATGAGCAGGTCGAGGCCGCGGTGAAGTGGATGATGGACAACCTCAAGTAAGCGCCCGCGGCTCGGCTCGGGTATCCGTCGCCGTGTCCGCGCACCAGCAGCGGGGAACGATCATGGGAATTCGTCGGACCGCATTGGCCTTGGCGGGTGGTCTGTTGGCGACCTGCCTGATCGCTTGCGATGGCAACCGGGCGCCGGATGCGGAACCTGCAAGCCCCGTGGTGTTGCCGATCGGCAAGGTCCAGGGTCGCGGCCCGACCAGCCCCATGCTCGACCAGCGCGTGCGCGTGCAGGGCGTGGTCACGGGCAATTTCGTCGCCGGCCTGCAGGGCTTTTTCCTGCAGGATGCGGTGGGCGAGGACGACGGCGATCCGGCCACTTCCGATGGCATCTTCGTGGCCTGGGCAAGCGGACGTGAGCCGCGCATCCGCCGTGGCGAGCGCCTGCGGGTCGAAGGTGTCGTCGCCGAAGTCGAACGTGGCGGCAGTTCGCAGACCACCTTGCAGGCCGAGCAGATCGAAGTCCTCGGGCGCGGTGCGGCACCGGTCACCACGATCACCGCGCCGCCGGCCTCGGTCGATGACTGGGAGCGCTACGAAGGCATGTGGTTGCGCATCGATGCGCCGCTGACCGTCAGCGGCAATGACGGCCTGCTGCGCTTCGGTGAGCTGGCGACGAGCTTTGGTGCGCGCCAGTTCAATCCGACCGAACGGCAACGCCCCGGCCCGGGCGCGAGCCGGATCGAGGTCGACAACGCGCGTCGCCGCCTCGTGCTCGACGATACCCGTGAGCGCGAATATCCCGACACGCTCTGGTACCTGCCCGAGCCGTTGTCACGCAACGCGCCAATGCGTGCCGGCAGTGTCGTGCATGGCGTCGAGGGTATCCTCCAGCACGCCATGGGCTGGCGCCTGCAACTGACCGCGCCACTGGAGCGGGTCGAGCAGGCGGCGCGGCCCTCGGCGCCGGAACTGCCCGAGGGCCTGCGCGTGGGCAGCTTCAACCTGCTCAACTGGTTCAATGGCGATGGCCAGGGGCGTGGCTTTCCGACCGCGCGCGGTGCCACGACGGTGAACGAGATGAACCGCCAGCGCGACAAGCTGGTGGCCGCCATCCTCGGCCTCGAACCCGATGTCGCGGCGCTGATGGAAATCGAGAACGACGGCTTCGGTCGCAGCAGCAGCCTGGCCCAGCTCGTGACCGCGTTGAACGAAGCCCGGCCCGAGGCCGGCTATCGTCTCGTCGATGCCGGCATGGGTCCGGGCGAGGATGTGATGCGCGTCGCGATGATCTACCGCGAAGGCAAGGTCGAGCCGCTGGGTGAGCCGCAGGTCAACACGGCCGGCGTGTTCGCCGCCAACCATCGCGTGCCGCTGCTGCAGGCCTTCCGGGTGAAACAGGGCGGGGCGACGATCCAGGTCGTGGCCAACCACTTCAAGTCCAAGCGCTGCACCGATGCCGAGGGCAGGAATGCCGACCAGGGCGATGGCCAGGTCTGCTGGAACGCCACCCGTACCGAGGCCGCGCGCGCCCTCGATGCCTGGCTGCAGACCGAGCCGGCGGGCAGGCCGGTGCTGGGCACGGTGATCCTCGGCGATCTCAACAGCTATGCCGAGGAAGATCCGCTGCAGGCGCTGCGTGACGCCGGCTGGCGCGACGCCTTCGCCGAGGTCGGGGTCAAGGAGCCCTACAGTTTCAACTTCCGCGGCGTCAGCGGTCGGCTCGATCACGCCCTGCTCTCCGCCGGACTCGTGCCGCACCTGCGCGCGGCGCTGGAGTGGCACATCAACTCCGACGAATCGGAGGCGTTCGACTATCACCTCGATCACCGCGCCAAGGAGTGGTACGCGCCCGATCCCTATCGCTCCTCCGACCACGACCCGCTGCTCGTGGTGCTGGACCTGCGCCAGCACTGAAGGCCGCCCACGCCATCGACTCCTGCGGAGGGTAGACGCTGGATGCGTCGTGCCGCTATGCTTTTTGGATCGGCCCGTGCGACCGGGTGTGCGTTGGATCAGGATGGATCAAGACGCGCGCATCCGGCGTTCGTGGGGATGTCAGGGGCTTCCTTCCGCCGTGCCATTGCCATGGCACAAACCCGTGGTTTCGTGCATGTCCTCATCGTCTGATGGGCGCGAGACCAGCGTGTCATGGATGCCCGTTTCCGTCCTTGTCCCCGAGAGTCGCCGATGACGTGCAGGAAGGTTTCCGTTTGGCACGATGCGCGCGCCCCATGGCGTCTGTTTGTCGAAGCAATGACAGAGAATTCCCGATCGACGTCCGCCGCACGCAAGCGCATCTGGTGGGCACTGCCCTTGTCGTGTTGGCTTGCCTCGCTCTTTCTCCTGGGAGTTGCCCAGGCCGATGTGACCTTACCGGATGAGTACAACAAGGTCGTCGAACATGCCAGCATGATCGAGGGACCCGGGCCGGAGTTGTTCGGTGAGCGGATTGATCCGTATACGGGCAACACGCAATTCACGATAACCGATGTGACACTTCCCGGCCCGGGGTTGGTGCCAGTCCGATTGGGGCGGCGCTATATCGTGGAGGACAAGTACGAGGCGAGCGGAAGCGGCCCGAAATATCCGTTCGGTGATTGGCAGCTCGACATCCCCCACTTGCATGGAATCTTTTCTCAAGGCGCGGGCTGGGTGAGCGAGAGCAACGGACGCTGCACCAACCCCGGACCTCCCGCGGAATACCGGGGGACGCCAGGAACAGGGAGCCCAACATTCGCGGCGAGCGAGTTCTGGCACGGCAACTTCCTCTATACGCCTGGCAGCGGTGATCAGGAATTGCTGATCTATCAGAATTCAAACCCGAATCATCCGCCCCATGACAGTGGCAACCCTTACCACTGGGTCACCCAACAGCACTGGTACATCCGCTGCTTGCCGACTCTGGCTCCGGGCAACGGTTATGGCGGCGAGGGCTTTCTTGCGATCGACCCGCAGGGCACCAAGTATCGGTTCGACTGGCCCGTTACCTATCCGGGGAAGCGTCTGCGCAAGCCCCGGGGCATGTCGTCCTTGATGCACCCTTCAACGGAATCCGAAAGCGATGACGTCCCACCGTCGGACAAGCCGGCGCCACCCGCGTGGGAGATGATGGATCGTGCTGAGGTCTGGATATATCCGACGTTGATCGAGGATCGGTTCGGGAATCGTGTGACATTCACCTGGTCGGGCGCCGACTTGGCAAGGATGGACGCCAGCGATGGACGAGCGATCGTATTGAGTTACACCGCCGGCCGCGTATCTGCGGTGACCGCGGCCGACCATACGTGGATCTATTGTTATGACGGGGGCAGCAGTTGCAAGAGTACGGGTGCGAGTCTGAGTGAAGTCGTCCGTCCGGATGGTTCAACATGGGGCTATGCTTTGGCGGAACTTGAGCTGCTAAGGATCGGAGTCCCCAACCTGACGACGTGCGATACCTTGGAGATCGGTCAATCATCAAGTGTTCGGAGCGGAACCATGACACACCCGTCCGGAGCGACGGGAATATTCAGCTTCCGTGCAACGGTCCATGGCCGCTCCTACGTACCCAGAGCTTGTCATGGCACTGTGTCGATTGGGTATGCGGTATTTCCGCGTTATTTCGCGGAAGTGTCGATTGTGAGTAAAACTCTTACTGGGCCTGGATTGGCGCCGCTGACTTGGAACTGGGATTACGGCCCGACCAATGCAAGTTGGGATTCCGCATGCAACAGCGGATGCATAAGCACCAAGACAGTGTTGGTCAGCGGCCCCGACGAAAATGTTCGTTACACATTCAGCAACAGATTCAGGGAGCGTGAGGGCAAGCTGCTAAACCGCGAGATCGGGAATGCTGCCGGAGCTCTTTTGCGTGCCGAGACCTTGACCTACCAGCCTTATGTGGCGGGGCTGGCCTATCCCGAGTTCGTCGGCCTCAGTCCAAATTTTCGTAATGCGGACGTCTCCGGAAAACAAGTTCCGCAGACGGGGGCAACCATCACTCAGGAAGGCAGTCATGCCCGATGGTTTGTTGCCCCTGGGGACTTGGACCCGTTCGCCCGCCCCGAAAAGATCACGCGCACGGGCAACGCCACGCGCATCGACACGATCGAGTACTACGACGACATCACCCGTTGGGTGCTGGGCCAGGTCAAGAAGCGCACCTGTGTGAGCAGCAGTGTCGCCGGCTGCTCCAACACGGTGATCGAAGAAACCACCTTCCACCCCACCACGGCCCTGCCGCTCACCCATAGTGCCCATGGGCAGCTGGTGCAGACTCTGGGCTGGCACCCCGATGGTTCGCTCCACACCCTCACCGACGGCAACAACCGCACCACCATCTTCACCAACGGGTATCGCGGCATCCCGCGCCAGATCGACCATGCCGATGGCAGCAGCCAGAGCGCCATCGTCAACAGCCGTGGCGAAATCACCGACGTCACCGATGAGTTGGGCTACACCACCGCCTATCAGTACGACGACATGGGTCGGCTCACGCGCATCACGTATCCGACCGGCGACACGCCGTCGTGGGCCCCAACCACGCGCA
>WBZR01003734.1_pt1 | contig 13270 bp, 8 predicted proteins | sample 5204231 | NCBI WGS metagenome assembly WBZR01 (sample SAMN12412403, study PRJNA552823) | activated sludge metagenome | isolation source: activated sludge from anammox sidestream of wastewater treatment plant... | place: USA: Virginia | collected 2017-08 | reverse complement strand
GGTCGATCTGCTGATCGCTCGCCTTGAGGCCGAGCGTCTCGACCTGCTTCTGGATGATCTTGTCCAGGATGAGCTCGTCGAGGATCAGCTTCTGATCGGTGACCTGATCGCCGCCGGGCCGCTTCTTGACGGTCTCGGCGTAGCGTTCGAGCTCGATCTGGGTGATGGGCTCGCCGTCGATGGTGGCGACGATGCGGTTGAGCGTCTCGGCGGGCGCCCCGGACGCCGCGACGAGGGCGAGCGCGAGCGCGACGACGCCCGCGAACGACGTGGATCCCATGTGCATCGGCGGACCTTAGCGGAGGTCGGGCGGAGGGAAAAGGCTGTCGAGGTCGCCGGCGTCGCGCGGTCCGCCGGACGCGTCAGCGCGCCGTGTCCGCCGCGAAGGCGGCCATGAGCCTGGGCTGCACCTCGGCGAGGAGCCGCTCCATGCCCGAACGCGGCCGCACCATGACGGTCAGGTCGCGCACCATGCCGGCCTCGTCGTAGCGGACGAGGTCGATGCCCTCGACGTCGCGGTCCTTCACGCGCGCCCGGAACACGAGCACCTTCGTCATGCCGTCGACGGCGTCGAGCTCGTCGGTGTACCGGAAATCCTCGAACACTTCGAAGATGATGGAGAGGAGGCGCCGAATCGCGGTCTTCCCCTCGAACGGCTGGAACGTGATCGGACTGTGGAGAACGGCGTCTTCGCGAAAGAGAGCGATCAGATCGTCGAAGCTGTGGCGCTCGATGGCGCGGCGAAACCCGGTACGGTCGGGGGTCATGGACATCTCCCTTCGATGGCGTCGAGCCGCAAAGTTAGCGGTCGATGTCGCCTTGCTTCAATACCCTCCCGTGCCATAGATCCTCGCCAACCGCAGGCGGGCGCCGCGACGGTCGCGCGCGCCCGCCCCGCCCGAGGAGATCCCATGGAATACGGCGTCCAGCTCGCGAACCTCGACTTCTCGCAGCTCCGCGACCGCGCGCAAGCGGCGGAAGCGCAGGGATACACCGTCGTCACGGTGCCCGATCACATCGTGATGGAGGGCCCCGAGAAGAGCTTCGATCCGAAGAACCTCTCCTACGACCCGATGATCATGGTCGCCGTGATCGCCGAGGCGACGAAGAGAGCCCGGGTCGGCCACCTCGTGCTCTGCAACCTCTTCCGTCATCCCGTCATCACGGCGCAGAGCCTGGCCTCCCTCGACCAGTTGAGCGGCGGACGCCTCGTCGCCGGGCTCGGCACCGGCTGGACCGAGCGCGAGTTCAGAATGACCGGCCTGCCCTACCCGGACATCACGACCCGGATCCGCATGCTGGACGAGGCGCTCACCTGCATGCGCTCGCTCTGGTCGAAGGACGAGACGACCTTCGCCGGGGAGTTCTACCGGCTCGACGGCTGCATCCTGTTCCCGAAGACCGTGCAGCAGCCGGCGCCGCCGATCCTCCTCGGAGGCGGCGGCAAGGGCCTCTTGCGGGTCGCCGCCAAGCACGCCGACGTGGTGAACATCATCGCCGACGCCGGGACGCCCGGGTACATCAAGCTCGAGAACGTCGCGAAGCTCACCGACGATGCCTTCACGTCCAAGGTGAGGTTCCTGCGCGACGAGGCCGCGCGCCACGGCCGCGATGGCGCGAAGATCCGCATCAGCAACATGGTCTTCACGACCATCCTCACCGATTCGCCGGCCGCGACGCGGGCCACCGCCGAGGGAATGGCGCCGATGTTCAACACGACCCCCGAGGGCATGCTGCGCTCGCCGATGGCGCTGATCGGCACCCCGGACGAGTGCGTTGCCGAGCTCCGGCGCCGCGCCCGCGACTGGGACGTGTCGCAAGTGATCTTCGGCGGCGGGATCGACCCGCGCACCCAGCAGCGGCTCGCCGACGAAGTCCTGAAGCACCTCTGACGCGGTCGGGATGGATACGGCCCTCGTCGAACGCCGACCGCTCGTCTGGATCCTGCCGCTCTCGGCGGCGGCCGCGGGGTTCCTGGTCTGGCTGATCTACCTCAAGTCGACACGGGCCCCCGCGCCGCCGTGGATCGACGCGTTGCCGGCTGCGAACGCCTTCTTCAACAGCTGCAGCGCGCTCGCGCTCGTCGCCGGCTGGCGGAGCATCCGGCGCGGCCGGCGCGAAGCCCACAAGCGCGCCATGCTCGCGGCGGTCGCGTTCTCGACGCTCTTCCTCGCGAGCTACGTCGTCTACCACGCGTTCCACGGCGACACGCGCTTTCCCGGCCAGGGGTGGATCCGCCCGGCCTACTTCTTCGTCCTCGTCAGCCACGTCGGCCTCTCCGTCGTCGCGCTGCCGATGATCCTCTCGACGCTCTTCTGGGCGGCGACCGGCCGCTTCGAACGCCACCGGGCGATCGCCCGCTTCACCTTCCCGCTCTGGCTCTACGTATCGGTGACGGGCGTGGTCGTCTTCGCGCTGTTGCGCGCCTATGTCGGAGAAAGGACGCCATGACCTACGAACAGATCGCCTACGAGACGCGCGGCGCCGTGGCGCTCGTCACGCTCGCCCGCCCCGAGAAGCTGAACGCCTGGACGCCGCGCATGGGCCTGGAGCAGGCCGATGCGATCGCGCGCGCCAACGCCGACCCGGCCGTCGGCGCGATCGTCATGACGGGCGCGGGGCGCGGCTTCTGCGCCGGCGCCGACATGGAAGCGACCTTCAAGAGCCGGATCGACGGCACCGATCCCGGCGGCAACACCGCCGAGGGCCAGGGCGGCATGCCCGCCGGCCTCGACTGGGTCGCGATGGCGCGCGCCGCCAAGCCCCTCATCGCCGCCGTGAACGGCGCCGCGGTCGGGATCGGCATGACGATGATCCTGCCCTTCGACGTGATCGTCGCCTCTGAGCAGGCGAAGCTCGGCATGCTGTTCGTCAAGGTGGGCCTCGTCCCCGAGCTCGCGAGCACGCATTTCCTCGTGCAGCGCATGGGGTTCGGGCGGGCGAGCGAGATGTGCCTCTCGGGCCGTCTCTACGCCGCGGCCGAGGCGCACCAGGCGGGGCTCGTGGACGTGCTGACCGGCGCCGACGAGCTCCTGTCGAGGGCATTCGCGATCGCCGAGAGCTTCGCGGCCAATCCCGATCCGCAGCTCCGCATGATCAAGACCCTCCTCACCGAGAACGGCAGTGCGACCGATCTCTCCGCGGTGCAGGCGCGCGAGAGCGTGCTCCTGCGCGAGTGCTGGAAGAGCCCGGAGCACGCGGAGGCGGTGGCGGCGTTCCTCGAGAAGCGACCGCCGCGCTTTGTCCGCGGCTCGACGCCCACCGTCACCGCTCCCTGACCGTCTCCTCGTCGCCGGCGGCCGCGCGGCGGACGACCGTCAGCACGCGATGGCGCGACCGCCAGACCGCGTCGACGATCGCCTCCGGCACGTCACCCGCGAGACGTATCACGCCGAGGCGGCGGCGGTCGCCGGTGCGGGCGTCGCGATGGTGGAAGGAGAAGAGGCTCGCGATGCGGGCGTGGTGGCCGCGGCAGACCGCGAGCATCGTCGCGACCACGTCCTCGCCCTCGTCGAGCTCGAAGGTGATGCGAACGCCGGGCTCTCCCGGATCGCTCATCTCGACGAGGGCACGGAAGAGATCGGACTCGGTGACGATGCCGGCGAGCCGCGAACCCTGGACGACCGGCACCGCGCCGATCTTGTGCGCGCGCAGCAGGCGCGCCGCCTCCTCCATCGCGGCGCCGGACGCCACGGAGCAGATCGCGCGCGTCATGATCGTGGCGACCGGCGCGGGCACCGAACGGTCGGTCACGGCGGCCGACGTCGGGTTGAGGTCGGGCGGAAACGCGCGCGCGATGTCGCCGGCCGACACCATCCCGACCACCCGGTGCTCGCCGTCCACCACGACGAGCCGCCGCACCTTGCGGCGCGTCATGAGCAGTGCGGCGGCGGAGATCGCGGTCGTCGGCGCAATCGTCAGCGGATCGCGGGTCATCCACATGTCGACGGTCATCGCCGGCTCCCGAGGATCGTTTTGACACTCGCCGCCGGCGGTGAACAGGCCGAATCGACGCTTACCGGAGCCGCGCGCAGAGCTCCTTCAGCTCCGCGACGATCCCGTCCGCGTCCTTTGCGAGCGGCCGATAGCCGACGCGGGCGTCCGGAAACACCTTCACCCGGTCTTTCGCCTTCTTCTGGACGGCCAGGATGTAGTCGATGTGGACGGGGGTCTCGGGGTGGAACTCGAGGACGATCTGGTCGCCGCGCACCTTGGCGGCGGCGATGCGGAGATCCTTGAAGGAGCGCCGGAGCTCCATCACCCGCACCAGGCTGTCGACGAGAGGCGGCAGCTCGCCGAAGCGGTCGACCATCTCGTCCACGATCCCGGCGAGCTCGTCGGCCGTCTTGAATCCGGCGAGGCGCTTGTAGAGGACGAGCCGCTGGTTCACGTCCTGGACGTAGGCGTCCGGGATGTAGGCGGGGAAGCCGAGCTGGATCTCGGGCTCGACGTCCTTCGCGACGGTCTCGCCCTGCACCTCGCGGACGGCCTCCTCCATCATCTGCGTGTAGAGCTCGAAGCCGACGGCGGTGATGTTGCCGCTCTGCTGTTTTCCGAGCATGTTGCCGGCCCCGCGAATCTCGAGATCGTGGGCCGCCAGGCGGAAACCGCCGCCCAGCTCATCGAGCTCCTGAAGCGCCTCGAGGCGCTTGTGGGCGTCGGTGCCGATCATGTGCTCGCCGGGGATCAGCAGATAGGCGTAGGCCCGGATGTTCGAGCGACCCACTCGTCCGCGCAGCTGATACAGCTGCGCGAGGCCGAGCGTATCGGCCCGGTCGATGAGGATGGTGTTGGCGCGCGGGATGTCGAGGCCGGACTCGATGATGGTCGAGCAGACGAGCACGTTGGCGCGCTGGCGGATGAAGTCGTCCATCACCTGCTCGAGCTGCCGCTCGCCCATCTGGCCGTGGCCGACGATGACGGTCGCCTCCGGAACGAGTTCCTTCAGATGCAGGGCCCGGCGGTCGATCGTCTCGACCCGGTTGTGGACGAAGAACACCTGGCCGCCGCGCCGGAGCTCGCGGAGGATCGCCTCCCGGATCACGTGGTCGTCGGCCTTGGTGACGTAGGTGCGGATCGCCAGCCGGTCGACGGGCGGGCTCTCGATGACCGAGAGGTCGCGGATGCCGGTGAGCGCCATCTGGAGGGTGCGCGGGATCGGCGTCGCGGTGAGCGTCAGCACGTCGACGGTCGCGCGCAGCGCCTTGATGCGCTCCTTGTCCTTTACGCCGAAGCGGTGCTCCTCGTCGATCACGAGGAGCCCGAGGCGGGCGGCCGACACGTCCTTCTGGAGGAGGCGGTGCGTCCCGACGACGACGTCGACCGTGCCATCGGCGAGGCCTGCGATCGTCGCCTTGTTCTCGGCGTTGGAGCGGAAGCGCGACAGCATCTCGACCCGCACCGGATAGCCGGCGAAGCGCTTGCCCATGGTGTCGTAGTGCTGTTGCGCCAGCACCGTCGTCGGCACCAGCACCGCCACCTGCCGCCCCGCCATGACGACCGCGAAGGCGGCGCGCATGGCAACCTCGGTCTTACCGAAGCCCACGTCGCCGCACACGAGACGATCCATCGGCTTGTCGCGCGCCAGGTCCTCGAGCACGTCGTCGATCGCCTTCTGCTGGTCCGGCGTCTCGTCGAACGGGAAGCGCGCCTCGAACTCCCGAAAGAGCGGATCGCCGCTCTCGAAGCTCTGGCCCTGGAGAACCTGGCGCTTGGCGCCGATCTCGACGAGCTCTCGCGCCATCGAGAGCAGGGCCTCTTTGGTCTTCGCCTTGACCCGCTCCCACGCGGTGCCGCCGAGCTTGTCGAGCGCCGGCTCGGCGGCGCCGTCGCCGCCGCCGATGTACTTGCCGACCAGGTTGATGCGGTCGACCGGGAGGTACAGACGGTCGCCGCCCTGGTACTCGAGGTGGAGGAAGTCGCCTTCCACATCGGCGACGCTCATGTGCTTGAGGCCGCGATAGCGCCCGATGCCGTGATCGACGTGCACCACGTAGTCGTCGGTCGCGAGTTCGGCGAGGCTCGAGAGCACGTCGGCGGCGCTCACCTTGCGGGTGCGGCGCTGCTGGCGCCGCTCGCCGAACATCTCCTCCTCGCCGACGAAGACCCATGGCTCCAGCGGCAGACGGAAGCCCTGCGAGAGCGAGCCCTCGATCATGACCGGCCCGCCGCCGCGCTCGGCGAGGAGCGCCGGCAGCGGCGCGGTCGCCGCCGCGACGTCGATCCCGTTGGCGGTCAGAAGACCGTGGAGGCGCGCCCGCTGCCCCGCGCCGTGCACGATCACGAACGTCCGGCGTCCTTCCGCGGTCCACTCGCGGATGCGGTCGGCGACCGGACGCATGGCCGGCGCCGCCGAGCGCGGCGCATCCGGATCGCGCGGCGCCGCCGCGCCCTGGACGCGCGCCGCCGCGAGCTCGGCGAGGGTGTAGCAGGGCACGCGCAGGTGTCCCGCGCTCCCGGCGAGTCCGATCAGGGGATCGAGCTCGACGGTCGGAAGCGCGCCGAGCGCCGCGCGCACCTCGGAGGCCGACATCGCGAAGCGCTCGCCGGGCGCGAAGAAGCGGCGCGCCTCCTCGGCCTCGCGGGCGCGCCGCTGCACGAGCTCCCAGGTCGCGTCCCACGCGCTCTCGACGCCGGCCGGATCGTCGATCCAGAGCCGCGCGTCCTTCGCCAGGTAGTCGAAGAAGGTCGCGAGCCCTCCGGGATACACGTAGGGAGTCACGAACTCGACGCCGGGAAAGAAGAGGCCGTTCTCGAGCGCGTCGCTCATCGCGCTGCGGTCGAGGCGCGGCATCTCGATCTCGAGCGCCCGGACCTCGACGGCGCGCCGCGCCTCCGGCGTCCCGAGATCGGCGAGCGACGCCTCGCGCACGGGAACGAGCACGACCTCCTCGCGCTCGCCCGACGACCGCTGGGTATCGGGGTCGAAGGTGCGGAGGCTCTCGATGCGATCGCCGTCGAGCTCGAGCCGGAAGGGCTCGGCGTCGAGCGGAGTGAACACGTCGATGAGCCCGCCCCGCACGCTGAACTCGCCCGCATCCTCCACGACCGGCACGCGGAGATAGCCCCACGCGGTCAGATGGCGCGTCAGCTCTTCGACGTCGACCTCGTCGCCCTGGACGAGGTAGCGCATCGCCTCCTGCACGACCGCGCGCGGCAGGAGGCGCTGCATCACGGCGTCGGGGGTCGTCACGACGATCGGATCGCGGCCGTGGATCAGGTGGAAGAACGCCCGCATGCGATCGTGCGCGACCGCCGCCGGCGGCGAGACCGGCTCGAACGCCGGCACGTCCCAGGCCGGAAAGGCGTGCACCGCGCGCGCCAGCGCCGGCGTCGTCCGGTCCTCGCCGAGAAAGAGCCCGAGGTCGCCCGCGAGCGCCTCCGCCTCGGCCGCGCCGGACGCCAGCACGACGTACGGCGAGGGCGCCGCGCGGTACGCCTCGGCGATCAGGAGCGCGCGCGCCCCCCCGCGCAGCCCCTCGACGCGCAACCGCTCGCCGGCGCGCGTCGTCGAGGCGCGGCGGACGGCGTCGCGAAGCGCGGATCCGTCTTCCTGCGGCAGCGGCTGCATACACGAAGGCCCACGCGGGTCGCGCGACCCGGCTCGGGCAAGGTGCGGAAGCTACCAACGGCTCGGCGGCGCCGCAACGCGCCCGCGTCCTCCATGGCGCATACGAGCGGCGAGAACGCGCCGCCGCGCCGACGGACCACCCGCATGGCCCGGCCCCATGGCCGGCGCGGCGGTGCGCCCGCTACCCGCCGTCCGCCGTGTTGACGCGTGGAGCCGTACTGCTACGAACGCCCGATCCGTACGCCCCCCGCCGGCGGCGATGGAAGGAGGAATCGTTCGATGACTCGGTGGATGCCCATCGTCGGCGGGCTCGCGGCTCTCGTGCTCCTCGCGGGGGCCGCCGCGACGTTCCTCGTCCGCCCGACGCTCCGAGTGCCGGTGGCGCGCCTGGTCGGCCCCGGACCAGGCCCCGCCTCCGGGACGGCGCCCCAGGGGGCCATGGCGGACGAGACGCGGTACGTGCTGCCGTTCGGGCCGCGCGACTTCGAGGCGACGTTCGAGAGCGGCGACGTCGCGATTCCCGCGCACGCCGAGATGACGCTCGCGCTCGGGGCCAGCGTCGCGCCGCACGGAGACCGCGTCGTCACCTTCGAGATCCGCGCCTGCGAGGGGGCGGCCTGCGAGGTCGTCTTGTCGGAGCGCGTCGATTTCGCCGCGGTCGGAGTCGCCCGCTGGCTCGATCGGCGCATCGCGCTCGACCGCTTCGCCGGCGGATCGCGGCGCTTCGTGTTTCGCGTCGTCAAGGCGTCGCTCGCCACTCACCCGTTCGTCGCGAACCCGACGGTCTTCGCACCGCGACCGCGGCCGCGCGACGCGCACAACGTGATCCTCGTATCGCTCGACACGCTGCGCGCCGACCGGCTTTCGAGCTACGGCTACGCCCACGATACGGCGCCGGTCATCGACGAGGTCTTCGCGCGCGGCGGCACGACCTTCGAGCACTGCGCCGCGGCCGCCACCAACACCACGCCCTCCCATATGACGATGTTCACCTCGCTGCCGCCGTCGATACACGGCGTGGGCCTTCTGAACGTGCATCGATTGCCGGGATGGATCCCGACGCTCGCGGAGCTCCTGCGCGCCCAGGGCCTCACGACCGGCGCCATCACCGAGGACGGATGGGTCGCGCACCCTCTCGGGTTCGGACGCGGCTTCGAGACGTACCGCGAGAACAAGGGGCCGGACATCATGAATCCGACCGGACAGGTCGATGTGACGGTCGCCGAGGCCGACGCGTGGCTGCGCGAGCACCAGGACGAACGCTTCTTCTTGTTCGTGCACACCTACCAGGTGCATGCGCCCTATGCGCCGCCGCCGCGGTATGCATCGCTCTTCGCCGAGCAGGCGGGCGTCGCGCCGCCGGCGATCCTGGACTCCGCCAACTACGACCGTGAGATCCGCTTCACGGACGACATGCTCGGGAAACTCCTGGCGACCCTCCGCGACCTCGGCCTCGACGATGAGACCATCGTGGTGCTGACGTCGGACCATGGGGAGGAGTTTCTGGAGCACGGCTGCGCTTCCCATGGCCCGCACCTCTACGAAGAAGTGACCCGAGTTCCCCTGATGATCCGGGGGCCGAACGTGCCCGCCGGGAGGCGCATCGCCGAGCCGGTTGGCCTGATCGACGTCATGCCGACGATCCTGGAGTTGGCGGGCACGGCCGTTCCGTCACACGTGACGGGCCGGAGCCTGGTCGCCGCGCTCCGGAGCGGCCACGCCGATCCGGAGCGCACGCTCTCGACCGAAGCGTGGTCGGTCAGCCCGTGCGCGGATCGATCCTACGCGGCGCCCGGGGTCGCGATCCGGGCGGGGCGGTGGAAGCTCGCGCGCTATCAGCGTGACGGAGGCGTGGCCTACGAGCTCTACGACGTCGTCGCCGACCCCGGCGAGCGGTCCGATCAGTACGGACGGTCACCGCCCGAGGCCGAACCCCTGCGGGCCGCGGCGGAGGGTTACGCCGAAGGAAGCCGCGCCCGGGCCGACGCGCTGCGCGCGGCGGCCGGGGCATCGGCCACGGTCGACCGGCCGGTCTCCCTCGACGCGCGCCAGCGCGAGAAGCTGCGCGCCCTCGGCTACGTCGAGTGAATCGCTTCCTCGACGCCGGCCCCGGTGGTAGGTCTCCGCCCCGGGCACGACGGCGATGTTCGAGTTCGACGAGACCCAGCGCGCGATAGCGGCGGCGCTGCGCGACTACTGCGCGCGCGAGATCGAACCGCGCATCGGGGCGCTCGAGAAGGGGGACGTGTCCGCGTTCGCGCTCATGCGCGAGTTCGGGCGCGCGTTCGGCCTCGACGAGATGGTGGGCGGACCGCTGCGGCGCCGAGCGGAACGCCTTCGCGGCGGCGGACCCGGGAGCGAACCGTCGGTCGAGCGGAGCGGCCCGCTCGGCGATCCGGCGCTGTCGGCGATCTTCGCGATGGAGCTGGCCCGCACGAGTCCCGGCCTGTGCCTGTGCGTCACGGCCAGCATGGGCTGCGCGGCGACCATCGCCGCCCGCGGCGACGCGGACCTCGTCGAACGCTACGCGATTCCGGTGCTCACGCTCGAGCGCGTCGGATGCTGGGCTCTGACCGAACCGGGCTCGGGCTCGGATGCGTTCGCGATGCAAACGTCGTGTCGCATCGAGGACGACACGGTCGTGCTGCGGGGCTCGAAGACGTTCATCTCGAATGCCCCCGAGGCCGACGTCTTCCTGATCTACGCCCGCCTCGTCGAGGACGCCGCGGCGGGTCCGGGGGCCGGCGCGCCGACCGGTGCGCGCGACAAGCAGCGCATCTTTCCGGTCGTCGTCGAGCGCGGCACGCCCGGCCTCGAAACCGGCCCCCCGATGGAGAAGATGGGCATGCACGCGTGCCCGACCGGCGAGGTCTTTCTGGACGACGTGCGCGTGCCGCGCGGCCATCTGCTCGGCGATCCGGATCGGCCCGCACGCGAGGCGGCCGAGGAGACGCTCGCCAGCGAGCGCGCCGCGATCGTGGCGATGTCGCTCGGCGTCATCGAGCGCTGTCTCGACGACGCGCTGGCGTACGCGGTCGAACGCATCCAGTTCGGCAGGCCGATCGCCGCGTTCCAGCTCGTGCAGCAGAAGCTCGCGCGCATGTACGCGGCGCGCGAGAACGTCCGCAACCTGGTCTTCAAGCTGATCTGGATGCAGCGCGTCGGCGCGGCCACCGAGCGCGAGGTGAGCGCCGCGAAATGGTATGCCACCGAGGCGGCATGCGAGGTGGCCCTGGAGGCCGTGCAGCTGATGGGTGGCGCCGGCTACATGCGCGAGCATGCGCCCGAGCGCATGTTCCGCGACATGAAACTGTGGACCATCGGCGGCGGTACGAGCGAGATCCAGCAGCTGACCATCGCGAAGGACCTGCTGCGCGAGCGCGGCGTGCGGGTAGACCTCTGCGGCGGGTACCGCGACGATCGAGGTCGATCGCGGCCGTAGGCGACGGCGCGGGGGACCTCGGCGACATCCGGCGCGCCCGGGATCTCCGAGGCCTCTCGGGAAGCGACGTGTCTCACGGCGTGCACGACCCTCCCGAGTACCGCGTACAGAGGAGGCCGGCCGCGCCGGTCGCGCCGGTCGCGCCGAGAGCGCCGCCCGACGAGGTGCTCCCGACGCCGCCGCCCTGGGCGCCGCTGCCGCCGCTGTTGCCGGCTCCACCGGTGCCGCCCCCGCCGCCCGCGCCGCCCGCCGCCGCGCTCCCCGCACGCGCGAGCGTGCCGCCGCTCACCGTGAGCGAGCCGGTGCCGGCATGAAAGGCCGCGATCGACGGACCGCCGGCGCCGCCGCCGGCGCCGCCGCCGCCGCCCCCACCGGCGCCCGCGCCACCGCCGCCGCCGCCGCCAGCCGAGCAACACGACTTCGTGCCGCCGTTGCCGCCCTGGCCGCCGGCGCCGCCGTTCCCGCCGCCCGCACCGCCGCCACCGGCGCCGCCGCCGGTCGCGGTTGCGGCGACGCTCGTCAACGTGACGGTGGCGTCGAAGGCGTAGACGCCGAACGACCCGCCGCCATGACCGCCGGGCGCAGTCGAGCCGCCGCCGCCCCCACCCCCGCCGCCGCCGGCGCCCCCGCCGCCGCCGGACGCGCTCGCGGACTTGCCGCCGCCGCCGCCGCCACCACCACCGCCGGCGCCGCCGGTGCCGCCGGTGCCGCCGCTCTGGCCGGTCCAGGTAGCGCCCGCCAGCGCCGTCGAGTTGCTGCCGCCCACGCCGGCCGCCCCGGAGCCGCCCGTCGCACCGGCGCTGCCGCCGCCGGCGTCGGTGCCGCACCCGAAGAGGCTGCCGCAGCCGCCGTTGCCGCCGGCCGCGCCCCCGCCGCCGGCGCTGCCGCCTGCGCCGGAGCCGGAGTAGTTGCCGCCGGTGCCGCCGCCGCCGCTCTGCGCGACTCCGGAGCCGCCGCACGAACCGGCGCCGCCGCCCGGCGATGACGGGCCGCCGGCGTTGCCGCCGTTGCCGCCGTTACAGCCGTTCCCCGCCGTGGCCGGCGTGCCGCTGCCGCTCGCGCCGTCGACCCCCGCCGACGCGCTCACCGTGCAGTTGCTGATCTCGACGCTCGCGCCCGAGATCGCGCGTACGCCGTAGGCGCTCTGGCCGGCGCCGCTCGCGGCGCCGCTGTTGATGGTGAGCTGTTGGAGGCGCGCGCCCGCCGCCGAAACCAGGATGCCCGTCGCCGGGGCGCCGCCGCTGCCGTCCACGGTGACGAGGTTCACGCCCGGCGCCGAACGCTTGAAGCCGGCGTCGTAACCGCCGCGCACGATCGTTGGATCGGCGGCGCCGCCCGAGATGGTGAGTGATCCCGCATAGGCGCCGAGCATGACGGCGACGAGCGGACGCGCATCGGTCGCGGCCGCGATGCCAGCGCCGATCGTCGCCTTCGCCGCCGCCGGGGTGAGCCCGCTGTTCGCGTCGCTGCCGCCGGCGCCGTTCACGAAGATGGTGCGAGCCGGGTCGTGGTCGAGGAAGAACGAGGTCGTGCCCGAGGTCGAGACGTTGCCGGCGACGTCCGTCACCTGGACGCGCACGCCGTAGGTGCCGCCGGTCGGGAAGCTCGCGCCGGCGAGGGACAGCGACCAGCTGGTCGTGCCTGCGGCGGCGACGAACACCTCGCTCGCGCTCGCGAAGCTCGCGCCGTCCCAGTAGTTGCCGCTCGCCCCGTGCTGAACGCTGACCGCCACGTCCTGCACGCCCGACGTCACGTCGGCCGCGGAGCCGTCGATGTTGCCGGACCAGCCGGTCTCGCCCGGATGATTGGCGGTCGCGCCGTAGGCGGTGCCGCTGCTCGAATAGATCCCGCCCGCCACCGGCGCGGTCAACGTCACCGACGGATCCGTATTGTCGATGACGACCGTCTGCTTCGCCGACGTCGCCGGATTCCCGACGCCGTCCACGGCGACCGCGTGCACCTGATAGGTGCCGTCGGCCGGCTGCCCGGTCCAGTCGACCAGGTAGTCGGGCCCCGTCGGGCTCGAGCCGATCGTCGTCGCGGGCGTGCAGGACGCGCCCGGACAGTACTCGTAGGTCACGGAGGCGACGCCCGAGGGATCGGTCGTTCCGGTGGCCGCCAGATCCTGCCCGTTCCGGATCACGCCCGGAAGCGTGGTGAACACCACCGTCGGCCCGGCGGAGTCCGGCGTCGAGGTCACGGTCGGCGTCGGCGTCGCGGTGAGGGTCGGGGTCGCGGTGGCGGTCGGGGTCGGGGTC
>WBZR01000352.1_pt2 | contig 13272 bp, 11 predicted proteins | sample 5204231 | NCBI WGS metagenome assembly WBZR01 (sample SAMN12412403, study PRJNA552823) | activated sludge metagenome | isolation source: activated sludge from anammox sidestream of wastewater treatment plant... | place: USA: Virginia | collected 2017-08 | reverse complement strand
CTACAATATTTCCACCGTGCTCACCCGCTCCGGGACCCAGATCTACCAAAAAATCAGCTTCTTCCATCATTTGCTTATCATGCTCAACAACTATTACTGTGTTACCAATATCACGCAGATTTTTTAACGACTTAATCAGCAGTTCGTTATCTCTTTGATGCAAACCGATGCTGGGTTCATCCAGAATATAAAGTACTCCGCGCAGCTGTGAACCGATTTGTGTTGCTAGTTTTATTCTTTGAGCTTCACCGCCAGAAAGAGTTCTTGCATTTCGGTCTAAAGTGAGATAATCAAGCCCTACATTCAGCATAAACTCAAGGCGCATTTTTATTTCCTTAAGTATTTGCTTTGCTATAATTTCCTGACGCTCATTAAGCACAAGGGTATCAAAGAAATTTCTTGCATTACGTATGGAAAGCTGTGATATTTCAAAAATATTTTTTTTACCATCAACTGAATCAATTAACACAGAAAGACTTGAAGGTTTAAGTTTTCCTCCTTTGCATGTATCACATGTATTGGATGTCATAAAACTTTCAGCCCAACTGGATATATATTCTGATGTTTGATTGCGGTAATAATCTAAAATTATTTTTTTTACACCCTGAAATTTGTGTGAATACTCTCTTTGAACTCCTCGTGAATCAATATATTTATAATTCCGTTTCTGGCTATCGCCATTAAGTATTATATCAATTTGCTCTTTTGAAAACTTTTTAAGCTGTGTATCAAAATCAAGTTTCCATGATTCAATAAGCTGCTTTAAAACTGTAAAAGTCCAGTTGCTGCGTGGTTTACCAAGAGGTGCAATAGCACCTTCATTAACTGTAAGCTCAAAATCAGAAATTATCAGTTTATCATCCAGCTCTTTACGGGCACCAAGCCCAACACAATCTGGGCACCAGCCATAAGGTGAGTTAAAAGAAAATGAGTTAGGGGCGGGCTCATCAAAACCAATTCCGCATACCGGGCAGGCTAACTTTTCGCTGAAAAGCATATCATCAGAACCATTGCTATCTGACTCGGTAATTATTACAATTCCGCCTCCAAATCGCAGAGCAGTTTCAATAGAGTCTGTTAGTCTTAAAGAAGTGGCTTTTGTTACCATGATTCTATCAACAACAATTTCAATATCATGTATCTTATATCTGTCAAGCTTCATTTTTGGTTCTATTTCTGTAATTTTTTTATCAATACGAACCTTCGTGAAACCATCTTGTTCTATTTGTTCAAACAGTTCACGGTAATGCCCTTTTCTGCCTTTTACTACCGGAGCAAGTATATTAATACGTTTTGTATCTAAATTATTGCTGATGTGATGTATAATCTGCTGAACGCTTTGCCTTTGAACGGGTTGCCCGCAATTTGTACAGTGCTGTGTGCCGCATTTTGCAAAAAGCAGTCTTAAAAAATCATATATCTCTGTTACAGTACCAACTGTTGAACGGGGATTGTGGGATATGGTTTTTTGTTCTATAGAAATTGATGGAGAAAGACCTTCAATTTTATCAACATCTGGGCGTTCAATTCCGCCAATGAACTGTCGTGCATAAGCAGAAAGAGTTTCTACAAATCTCCGCTGACCTTCTGCGTAAATAGTATCAAAAGCAAGGGAAGATTTCCCTGAACCCGATATACCTGTTATAACAATAAATTTATCTCTCGGAATATTCAGGTCTATATTTTTTAAATTATTGACTCTTGCGCCCTGAATGGATATTTTATCTAAAAATGACAATTAAGTTTTTAATTTAAAGGATACAATATTTATAAATACCGATTTAAAATTTGACTAAAGAAGGAAGTTAACTTATTTTGTTTGAAGAAAAAATGAACTAATTGGGTGGGGGAGGGGTGTGCTTACCTTTAATAATTGTTTAAGTATTAGTTTACATATGTTTTAAGTTTTAATTATTTATGTATGAAAGGGATAAATATAATGTATCATTATTACAGGATTGAGGATTTATTTAAACTGTATATTTTAGTATGTTATTATATTTAAACAGCAATAAGTAAAAAAAATAAAATTTTTCTTTGAAATGATAAATTTTACCATGGAGCTTTTAACCCTAGAGTTGCAAGTTTATCTTCAAACTCTATTCGCTCACGGTTTTTTTTAGCTTCGCCCTTATCATTTAGCCAATTGAATGATTTACCTAACTCTATAACCTTTTGTTTATCTCCCTGTGTCATTGCCGTTAAAACTTCCATTTCAAGTCTTGTAAAATGGCTTGAGTTTATCCTGTAATCCATAAATGCTTCCCAAACATTAGGGCACCATTTAGCAACAATTTCATGACCTATTGTTTCTGCGTAGCGTCTAATTTCATATTGTGCATGTGAATCCATGCGTAGATATAAAAAATGCAGCAGGTTATGCAGATCAACTTTCCAGTATGCTTCTGTATATGTTGAAAGTGGTAAATCTTTGCGGGATTGCTCGCGGGCAATACCCATTTTTAAACGTTCATCATATATTTCACGGGCAAGTGACTGCAGGTATCGTTCTTTTTCTGTCAGAGTTTTTCCTTTGGCATTTTCTGCAAAACCAGCTGAACCCTGCCTGTTGCCTGCAGACTGCAGCCGCCACTCATCTTCCGTGGTAGTTTGGGCTGAATCAATTGCCACACTATAACGGGTAGAATACTCGTTTACATTTGCTGTACGATGTCGTATCCACTGCCTCCAGCAATCCATTGGTACACGAACATGGAATTTAATCTCACACATTTCAAACGGAGTTGTATGATGATGACGCATTAAGTAGCGTATTAGTCCGCGGTCTTCATGGACTTTTTTTGTTCCTTTTCCGTATGATACTCGGGCTGCCTGAACAATTGATTCATCAGAACCCATATAATCAATAACACGTATAAATCCGTCATCTAGCACTTTGAACGGCTTGCCGAGAACTTCATCAAGCGGCTGTACCTTGGGACGTTCAAGTGATTCCATTTCAGGGTTTTGTTCCGGAGTTTCTGTATATTCTTTATTAATTTCTTCTTTTATATCAGTCATAGTATTCAAATTAATTTTACCGGAAAGCGGAAAAATATATGCGGTGATTTATTTGTAATTCAGCAAAAATAATAATTTGATAAAGAACATAAAAGTCTAATCAATTTTCAATTTGGCACTACAGGGTTAATAAAGTCGTGCATATTTATGCAATATTATGGAGTATGCATTTAAAGGCATTTATTACTTAAAATTCCAGTAATTATTGGTAGTATCTGCATCGGGAATATATTTGCTGCCAAGTTCTATATATGCCGGTTTTATATCTGAATCAAAATCTATCCAAATTTCGTCGCTGTCTTCGTTTTTCCACACTGAAGCTGTTCTGTAAGCCTGTTTTACAGAGCCGTCTTTATATTTTACCGTTAGTGCAACGGGTATTGGAAGATCTCCTTCTTTTGTTATCTGTATTTTAAGTGCATCATCTTTAACAAATGCTGTATCAATTGCCAGATCGGGATACCCGTGTTTAAAAAACCATGGTTCAAAAAACCAGCCAAGCTCATCATCTGTTACATCTTCAAAAGTATAGAAAAAATCGTAAGGTGAAGGATGTTTACCGTTCCATCGTTTAATGAATTCCTGAAGTGATTTTTTAAATGAGATATCTCCCATGAAATCCTTTAAAATATTATATGCATTTGCAGGTCTGAAAAATGCATGATTAATATACATTTCTCCTCTAATCATGTTGCTCGGATACATCATTGGTATTTCATCAAATTGCCCGGAATAATCAAGATACCGGTTAACATTTCTTTCTCTGAAATCAATGGTTTTATCCAACTCGTACTGAATGTATTCAGAAAGCATCTGAGACCACCCCTCATCCATCCATGCATATTTACGTTCATTAATACCCATATAAAACGGAAAATAAGAATGTGTAACTTCGTGAACGGTATTGTAAACATTCCAAATTCTTTGGTTTCCTGCACTCAAATTTTCCATCATTGGCGATTCCATCCCGCCCCTTCCGTTAAATAAAGTTATCTTTGAATAAGGATACGGAATACCCGGCAGTTCCTTAGATAACATCTCTACACTCTTTACAGCTAAATCACAAATTTCAATAAAGCCAATTGAAGTTTGATCATAAACTGTATTGACAAATACTTTTTTTCCTCCTCCTCCATCTGCTGTTTTGCCATCCCAAAGATAATGAGCAGCAATACCAAATGTAAAATCCGGAATATTTTTTGATGAAAAATGCCATGTATTAGTTTCAGCTAAAGAGCTAAAAAGGGGCATATCGGCAGTAAGATCCTGCATAGAAATAATATTAACAAGCGAATCAGAATTTAGAGCTTCATTATATTTTAACAAGATTTTTTGTGAAAGAACTTCCGGAGGGTTTAAAAAATCTCCTGTAGCCCAAACTCCCAAATTATTAGGCACGGTTATATTTACATCATAGTTATTAAAATCGTTATAAAATTCGGCATTCCCTGTGTATTCTGTTAAATCCCACCCGTCAATATCGTCATATACTGATATTTGCGGATACCAATATCCAACGAAAAAAACATCTGGTTTATATCTGCCCATACGTATCCCTTCTTCACCGGGAATTTTAAAATCCCAGCTTAGTTTAAGGTTAATCTGTTTTCCGGGCAAAATAATAATATCTTTAATTATCAAATTTGTGCCTGTATATTCCAATGATGTATCTGTTTCTGCATTGTAGCTTTTTTTACCTGCATTTAGTTGGCTAATCTTAAGCCCATATTGATCTTCGGCTGATTTATAAGGGAAATCTCTCATAGCATCTTTTTTAAAAATATTTGGGTACAGTCTTAAAACTAATTTATCAAGTGTATCAGGACTTTGATTGTAGTAAATAATATCCTCTGAACCCGAAAGAATTCCTGTTTCTGTATTAATATTTACTTTGATCTTATAATCAGCATGATTCTGCCAATAATCAATGCCGGGTTTTCCGTCAGGGGAACGGGTATTATCTTCGTAAGCTGACTGAAATTCAAGCGGAATAAACAACTGCTGAGCGTAGGAAGAGCTGTATGAGATGAGAGTTATAAAAATTATATAAAATTTAACCGGCATTTATATAAAAATATTTATTATCAATTTGATATAAAAGGTTCTTTTAAATATTCAAATAAATATTCAAGATCCGAAATAATAGTTAAATTTAATAAAAGGTAACAGAATTCAATATATTTAATGGGTATAAAACCCGAATCCAACTCCTAAAGATAACTCAATGACACCCGGATAATTATTTTTCACGAATATTTTCCTTACTTTCAGGTTTGGATGAATTGATAATCCCTCCATAAATCCGGTTGTTGCCCAAATACCTATTGCCGCCTGAATAAAATATCCCTTACGGATAAAATCTGTATAATATCCTGCACCGGGAGAAATCATTATTATTGAGGGGTGTTTAAAACTTCCGTTTAACGGGATATCCAAATTATAAGATAAATGCAGAACATTTTTTCTTTCCTTTCTGAATATGTATGTGTAATCAAATTCGGCTCTGCCATAAGGGAATTTTCCAGCAGAAAATTCCTTTGATAAACCAAAATGCGAATTACCGTTTTCAATTATAAGCGTTGGTGTTAAAACTAATATTGAACTTAAAATCAATGAATTTGCAGCATCGGTTTTCTTTGAAATATTAAAGTTATTTATTGCGGAAACATGCAGATTTTGCGTGAATGCAGTTATACTTATAAATAATAATATAAATAACAATTTTTTCATAAACAAATATAATAATTGTTAAGGTTTAACGTCAAATTTTAATTTGTTTGTATTGTAATTTCTTATATTTATTTTTGAGCTATGGATTTTGTTAAAAATACAAACGGCGGTTTTACTATCAACAATAAACCATTCAGGTTTATTGGCGCTAATGTTTATGAACTTGCAAATATTAATAGTGATATTGCAGTTAAGATTATTGAAGAATCAGCTGAATTTGGATTTACAGCACTTAGATTCTGGCTGTTTGAAAATAAACCTCTAAATGAACAGATTAAAATACTTTCTAAGATCTGCGATACCGTAAAACCATTTGGAATTAAACTTATCATTTCTTTGGCTGATAAGTGGGGTTACCTGCAGAATTACAAGATAAATGAGGCATGGTATCATAGCGGTTACAAAAATGAATATCTGAATTATATTACAGATTTGACAGGTGTGTTTAAACACCGCACGGAAATAATGGTATGGGAGCTGATCAATGAACCTGAAACTGATGATTTTATTACTTTCTATAATTTTGCTAAAGAAGCATCAGAGGAGATAAAAAATGTTAATGAAAATCATTTGCTTTCGGTTGGCACAGTTGGAGGAGTAGGCGATAAATTTGGCGGATATTTTTCAGTATTCAAAAAATCAAACTTCAGAAAATTGTATTCCCTTAAATCATTAGATGCAATTTCTTTGCATGATTACAGTTATGACTCCTCCATATTTGAAAGGCTTGATATATTGTACAGATTTAAAGGGGAGCTTAAAAAAGCCGAAAGATACTCAAAAATAGGCAGCTCAATTGAAATGCCATTTGCAGCTTTGGATAGATATTTTCTGAAAAACAAAAAATTGTTTCGCTTTCCATTTACCCTTCGCTGGCTTTGGAACATTTATAATAACAGAGATATTAATTTTGCAAAAAAAATTGGAAAACCATTGTATATTGGTGAAATTGGATATAAAAATATTCCGGGCAGAAGCAGACCAAATATTATGGAACTTGACCTTCTTTCAAAGTTCAAAAAAAACATAGGCGGGGTGATGCTGTGGTCGTTTGAATCTCAAGGGTGGAATAAAGACGGTCATGATTATGGTTTTAAACAGGGTGAAGGAATTGAAGAGGTTGTTAGAAAGCTGAAATAATTATTAAAACTTTGTTCACAAAAGAAGTTTATAACAATTGATGTTGTTAAATTCAGATTTACTGTAAATAAAATGCACAGTAAAATTTTTTAAAATTTATTTTAAGGTAAGCCGTTTACCATTAAACCGTAATAAGTTTCTCTTGTTAAGTTAACCTTCAGGTTAAAGAATGCATTTCCGCCGTCAGCAACATAAAGTATGTCGGTTTTCCATTTTTTTAATATTTCGCTATCAGCATAAATAAAACAGTTTATCCAAATTATCTTATCTCCGCCTTCCATTTCAGCAGGAACAAACTGCCTGTAATATTGATCTAATTTTCTTCCAAAAAAAGGATTGTATGTACCCGAAACCTCCTTATTGAAGCATTCTGCAAGCAGTTTTTCTGCCAAATTAATATCATTTTGTGAAGGCTCGTAGGTTTTGTAATTCCTTCCAAATGCAAATTCCATTTTCTGCGAAGCAGCAATAACAGTTTGGTAATCTTTCAGAACCAGATCATTGGAAACAATTTCTTTTTTATCTGATGAGCATACAAACGAGAGTATCATGAGAGAAGCCAGAATTAAGTTGTGCATTTTTGTAATTTTAATTTATTCTTATACGCTATATTTTTTATTGTGTTTCAGGAAATAAAATTTAAATTGTTGTGAAAGCCATCACATATTAAATTTTCAATTTTGGTAAAAATTTAAGAAATAAATCAATTGGCATAATTTAATGAATTTAATATAGGAAGAATACTTATTAAATTTGCAATATAATCACATAATAACTAATTAATTAAACAATATATTAATATTTAATGAAAGAAAGAACACTAGCAATTTTAAAGCCCGACTGCCTTGAAAAAAAGGTTCAGGGTAAAGTTATACAACTTATAATTGATGCAGGATTTGCTATAAAAGGTATGCGGCTTCTTCAAATTAGCGAGGATTCTGCAAAGAAGTTTTATGCAATACATAAGGATAGACCGTTTTACGGTGAGCTTGTTGCTTATATGACTTCAGGTCCGGTAGTGCCTCTTTGCCTTGAAAAGGAAAATGCTGTTGCAGATTTCCGTAAACTGATTGGCGCAACAAATCCTGCAAATGCTGATGAGGGTACCATAAGAAAAATGTATGCTGATTCAATTGAACGAAATATTGTTCATGGCTCAGACTCACCAGAAAATGCTAAAAATGAAATTGCACATTTTTTCAATGATTCAGATATAGTTTAAACATTGTTAAATTTTAATACCTGCCGAAATAATTCCGGCAGGTATTAAGTTCTTAAATCAGCAGCCCAATACATTACCAATCCTATATTTAATTGCATTTAATAAAATTAGTTTGCCTGAACTTGAATATACTTAATTCACTATTGACTTATTGCAATAATTACTTTATATTTGAAGGTATAAAGCAGTAATATCCTTAATAATTAATAAAAATGTCTATAATATCCTAAAATATTAAGGTACCGCAAATTTAAGAAAATGCAGTCAATTGATGAAATAGATTTAAAGATTCTTGATTATCTCCAGGAAAATGCAAGAATTAAAAGAAGCGAAATAGCAGAAAAAATAAACCTCTCACTTCCTTCTGTGGCAGATAGAATGAATAAGCTTGAAGAACTTGGTTTTATAGAAAAATACCTAACAAAACTTAACCACAAAAAACTTGGAAATGATATAACAGCATATATATTTGTAACCAGCGATTCATCAACCTACTATAAAGATTTTATTCAGCATACTCAAAACCTGAGGGAAATACTTGAGTGCCACGCAATAACCGGTGACGGCTCTCATATTCTTAAAATCAGAACAGAAAACACATCATCGCTTGAAAAACTTCTTGCCAAAATTCAATCATGGAAAGGTGTAAGTTCAACCCGTACTTCAATTGTTCTCTCAACCCATAAAGAAACATCAGCAATATCACTTAAACATTTTCTTAAATAATAAGTTTTAAAATTTGGAAATTTCGCATAGAAAGCGTTGAAAACACAGCATTTAATTAACATATAAAAAAGGAGAATATAATAAATGGCATCTAAGCAGCAGGCTGTTAAAAATGTTTTTGCTATGATCAAAAAGCATGATGTTAAAATGATTGATTTCCGTTTTACAGATTTACCCGGTCAGTGGCAGCATTTCAGCATACCGGCAAAAAATCTGGATGAAAAAGTATTTACCGAAGGGTTAGGATTTGACGGCTCTTCAATCAGAGGATGGCAATCTATAAATGAATCAGATATGCTGGTTTTTCCTGACCCAAATACTGCAAATATAGATCCGTTTATTACTTCAAAAAACCTTTCAATGATTTGTGATATCTATTCACCTGTTTCAGGTGAGCGTTACAGCCGCGACCCTCGCTATATTGCAAGTAAAGCAGAAGAATATTTAAGATCAACTAAAATAGCTGATACAATATATTGCGGTCCTGAAGCTGAATTTTTTATTCTGGATCATGTTGCATATAATGTAAATGAATACAGCAGCTGGTACAAAGTTGATTCAAGAGAAGGATTTTGGAATACAGGCTCAGAGCTTGAAGCAAATCTTGGTCATAAAATCAGAATGAAAGAAGGTTATTTTCCCGTGCCGCCTGCTGATAGCACTAATGATATAAGAAATGCAATGGTTGATCATTTACTGAATGCAGGAATTGAAGTTGAAACTCAGCACCATGAAGTTGCCACAGGCGGTCAGGCAGAAATTGATTACAGATTCTGCCCCATGCTTGAATGTGCCGATAAACTAATGATGTTTAAATACATTGTTAAAAATACTGCAAGACAGTTTGGAAAATCTGCAACATTTATGCCTAAACCAATCTTTGGCGATAACGGAAGCGGTATGCATACACACCAGAGCTTGTGGAAAAACGGCAAACCTCTGTTTGCAGGTGATGAATATGCGGGCTTAAGTAAAACAGCTTTATATTATATCGGGGGTTTGCTAAAACACGCACCTTCTCTGCTTGCATTTACTAATCCAACAACAAATTCGTACAAACGTCTTGTGCCGGGATATGAGGCACCCGTTAATCTGGCATATTCTAAGGCAAACCGAAGCGCAGCAATCAGAATTCCGATGTACAGCAGCAGCCCTAAAGCAAAACGGATTGAGTTTCGCTGCCCAGATGGTACAGCTAATCCTTACCTTGCATTTTCTGCAATGCTTATGGCAGGGATCGACGGAATTATTAATAAGATTGATCCGGGTGATGCAATGGAGATGGATATTTATCACTTAAGTTCAAAAGAGCTAAAAAACGTTCCTCAGGCACCTGATAATCTTGAAACTGCCTTAAAATCACTTGAAAATGATAGTGAATATTTAATTAAGGGTGATGTATTTACTGAAGATCTAATTGAAACATGGATAGATTACAAAATGGAAAAAGAAGTTAAACCTATGGCTTTAAGACCTCATCCGTATGAATTCCATTTGTATTATGAAGTGTAGTAAATAAAATTTAAAAACGCAAAAATAAAAGAGAAAGGCAGCTTTACAGGCTGCCTTTTTAATTGCTATAATCGGATGAATACAAATTTATTTCCCTGCTGCAGGGTTGGAAATTGTTTTGCTTCTTTCAATTGACTGAAGTGCCAGATAATTTCCTCCGAACTTCGCAATGTTTTCAAGTTCTGTATCAAATTGGTCAAAGTGACGTTCCTCATCAGCGATTAATGACTCAAAAAGCTGTTTTGAAATTGCATCAGCATTTGCCTGACATTCATTTGCCCAAACATTATATTCCTTTGCGCTTTCTTCTTCCATTTTTCTTGCCATATTAAGCATTTCCTTTACATCTTTTATTTGTTCCGTTTTTTGAGAAGTTTCCATTTTAACATCACCTTTTAAGAAAAGAATTCTTTCAGCGAGTTTTTCTATATGAATCATTTCTTCTATTGCTGTTTTTTTAAACAATCCTGCCAGTAAGTCAAATCCCTGATCATCACAATGAAAATGGAAATACATATACTGGTGTATTGCGTTTAATTCATCAGCAGCAGCTTTATTAAGAAGCTCTATACTTTTTTCGTGCATAATTTTAATCCTTTCATTATGAGTATTAGTACAAAAATAATTAATTATTTCAGATGAAAAAATGAGGAAGTATTTCACAATTTAGCGGATTCTGCGGGGACCATCTTTAATGAAAATCAGTATTATTAAAAATGTGTTTGATTTGCAAGCAAAGTGAATGAAATTATCTGAAATTCTTACCCTTTGCCTGAAGTATAAAAATTTCTATCAATCTTATAGATTAATTAACTTTTAAGGGAACTTTTGCCTGCAATTTGTTCAACTCAGTTTTATACCAATTATCAGCTCCAATATCAGAATCTGTGTTAATCTTATCTTTCAATAATTTTATCAAATTATATATTACAGCATCATTGTTAAATACAGGTGAACTGCTTAATAATGTATATACCAGTTTGAAATCATTGCTGTTTAATGAAGAAATTGCAGTAATGAATGAAATAAATGAAGTTTCTTCATTAAAAAACTCCGGAAGAGAATTATTTTCCAGTAAAAAATTAGTAAGCTCTGAATATTTTTTTAGATTTTCTGCTGCAACAAATCTTGCACCATAATAATTGTTTGAAAGCATTTTAAATAATATCTCAATGCCTTCAGCAGAGATGTAATTTCCTAATGCAAATGCAATATCTTTATTATAAATTTTCTTTTCTGATTTTTCTGAAGCAAGCTCTCCCAATCTATTTATTACCTTTTCAATGAAATCCTTATCGGATTTATTATAATTAATTTTCCCAAGTGCATTTATTGCAGATGAACGAATGCGGTAATTGTTATCATAAGTTAATTGCAAAAGGTAATCTTTTGCAGATGGGTCTTTTGTTTCACCGAAAATATAGCAAATCATGCTAAGCTCTGCCTGTGTTATCAATTCCTGCCCAAGAGTATATGCACGCAATCTTTCCAAAAGTACCTGTGCTATTGACCATTGAATTTTCTGAGAAAGTACTCTGAATACCTGCACATCACGGTGGTCTGTTGTGTTGAATTTTGTAAGGATATACCTTGCGGTATTTGAGCTGTCATCAATAAGCTTTTTAAAGCCATATTCCTGCCAAAGACTGAATCTTGGTTCTATGGTTTTTGCCATCATGAAATACTCTTCAGTAGAATATTTTCCGTTTGTGAAGTTACGTCCTTTTCTCCCCGTTGTATCGGTTACACCTGTTGAATCCACCAGAACTTTAAAATTATCACCGCTTACCTGCTCTGGCAGATCTTTATAATCATAATCAGTAAATACTCCCCAGGTTGTAGAATTAATAAAAGTGCTGTCATTACCGGGCAGTGAGTAATAATCTGAACCTGAGGCATCAATAAAGATACCAATACTTCCATACTCTCTTCTTGGATTGCCATAACCGCGGGTATTGCCCGGAAATTTATTCAGATAGCCATCTGTACCGCTTTCATCAATCAAAATCCCTATTCCATCAGCATTTCCCGCTCCCTGTGAAAGTGAATATGCAGAATAATTATCATTACCCTTAACATCCCAAAGCATGCCAAATCCAAAATCATGTCCGCAGCCCTGTGAAACTCCGTTAGATTGGTAAAAATCCCAGCCGTCATAATCTTTAAGTAACCCAACAGCTAAATGAATTCCTGATCCTTGAGAGTATTGGTAACCATTGTATTTATCATGACCAGATTTATCAACAATAGCGCCAAGGGAATACCAGTAAGCCCCTCCTTGCCCAAAAATATCAGTGTTATAAATATCATTTCCTTCATCTTCAATAATCAGCCCAATGCCTCCGGCATAAAATGGTCTTAATCCCAAACCATACCCTTGACACATTGATACATAATGATCATTATATCTGCCAATATCAAGAGAACGTGAGTCAACTAAATATGAATCATTGCCCTTGTTATCTATAATACAGCCAACACCTTCAGTCATACCGAATCCCTGTGAATATGAATTGGCTATATAGAAATCATTTCCTTCGCGGTCAACAAGCAATCCAACACCAAAGCATCCGGCTCCGATTGAAAATGATAATCCTTTATATGTATCATTACCTTTTTCATCATATAGTAAACCTAAACCGCCGATTGATGCACCAAGATTACCCATTCCATTTGATTCATAGTAATCATCGCCTGCTTTATCAAAGATAAATGATGATGAAAACAAACCTCCGGCTAAGGCAAAATCACTTGAAGAAGAGTAATAATCGTTTCCTGCTATATCGATAATGCAGGAGATACTACCTGATGAAAATCCCCCTTTTGAGTGAGGTGCATTAAGCGGGGAGTGTCCATCAATGTTATATACATCATCACCGCCGAGATCAATTATGAAATCAAAAACACCAGTGTAGATATTT
>WBZR01003733.1_pt1 | contig 13275 bp, 14 predicted proteins | sample 5204231 | NCBI WGS metagenome assembly WBZR01 (sample SAMN12412403, study PRJNA552823) | activated sludge metagenome | isolation source: activated sludge from anammox sidestream of wastewater treatment plant... | place: USA: Virginia | collected 2017-08 | reverse complement strand
GAGGAGCGGCTGCGGGCGATGGAGACGCCGAAGCGCAAGTGAGGCCGGCCGGCGGCACGAAGCCCGTGCCGCCGCATGATCTCGCAAGCCGGCGATGCGTGTGCTACGAGCGTCGGTCTCCGTGGAACGGTCGCATAGCTCAGCTGGTTAGAGCGCCTGCTTCACACGCAGGAGGTCCCAGGTTCGATCCCTGGTGCGACCACTTCTCTCCCGAGGAGCCGAGGTCGGCTCACGGGCGCGCGCCGCGGGCCCACGCGAGCGCGTCGTCGAGCCGGTCGGTTCCCCAGAAGAGCTCGCCGTCGACGACGAAGCTCGGAGCTCCGAAGATGCCGAGCGCGGCCGCCTCGTCGGTACTGGCGCGGAGCCTGGCCTTGATCTCGACGCGCTGCGCCCGTTCCGCGAGCGCCGCCGCGTCGAGTCCGAGCGTGGCCAGGATCGCCCCGACGACGTCCGGGTCCGCGATGTCGCGGTCCTCGGCGAAGTTCGCGTGGTACACGGCGCGCACGAAGGCGGGTCCCCAGGGCTCCTCCGCGCCGACGCACGCGACGCGGGCGGCGAGCAGGCTCGGCCGCGGAAAGCGCGACGGTCGCCGGAGCGGCAGGCCCTCCTTCCGGCAGAGTCGCTCGAGATCGCGCCACATGTAGCGACCCTTCGCCGGGTAGATGTTGAAGGGCGAGTCGTTCCATCCCTGGTCCTGGAAGATGGGTCCGAGCAGGAACGGACGCCACACGACCGTCGTACCCGCCGCCGCTGCCCGCGCTTCGACACGCATCGCCGCCGGATACGAATACGTGCTCGCGAACTCGAACCAGAAGTGCAGGGACGACACGGGTCCACCTCCTCGGCGGCGGACACATAGCACGCTCCGCGCGGCTCGGAAGTCGATGACGACCCGTGATAGGTCCGCTCGCGCGTGCACGACGATCCACACCCGCGCCTCCGGCGAGGCGCGCTTCGGCGTTCCGTCGCGGCGCTCGGCGTGGTCTCCGCACTGGGGCTCGCGGCGCTCGTCGCGTCGCTCGATCGCTGGGTTCCCCTCGACGACGCGATCTGGCGAGGGGTCGTACTCGCGCGGGGATGCGGCGCCGACGTGCTCGTCGAGCGGGCCGTCGACGCGGCGACCCACGGGCTCGCGATCCTGCTCGCGATCGTCTTGGTGCTGCACGTCCGCGCCGCCGGCGCGCGCTCCGCCTGGCCGTGGCTCGCGACGTGGATCCTCGGGCTCCTCGCGAGCAAGACGCTGAAGCACGTCTTCACGCGCGATCGTCCGAGCGCGCTCCCGGATCTCACCGTCGGCTACAGCTTCCCGAGCGCGCACGTCATGAACGGGCTGCTCGCGGCCCTCGCCGTCGTGGCGCTCGCGTGGCGGTTCCGTCATCGCGCGCGCTGGTGCGGGGCCGCCACCGCGGCGGCCGCGACCGTGATCGCCGGCCGCGTGCTCCTCGGACGCCACTGGGCCACCGACGCTCTCGGCGGCGTGCTCGCCGCCGGCATCCTCGCGGGCCTCGCGAGGCCGGCCATCGCGCGGCGGCCCGTCGCTGCACCGCTCGTCCTCGGCGCCGTCGCCGCCGCCGCTCTCGGGCTCGACCAGCGCCTCGGCGAGCGCGCGTTCCGGTTGCCGTCGCCGCTCGTCGCGCGCCGCGCCGCCCTCGTCGACGTGGACGTCGGGCCGGAGATGCCGACGCCGCGTCGCGGCGGGTGGCGCGAGGCCGGTCTCGAGCGACCCTTCGGCTCCTATCTCTGGCTCGAAGGGGAGGCGTCGCTCGTGCTGACGGTGGATCCCGGCGACGCCGCCGCGGCGTCCGCGGCGATGCTCGTGTTCGCGGCTCGACCGGAGAAGGTGCGCGGATCCTGTCTTCGCCTGGACGTCGCCCTCAATGGTCGCGCGATCGCGAGCTTCGTGCCGTTCGTGGGGTGGCGCGAGTACCGCTTGAGGATGCCCCCGGGCGTCCTGCGCGCCGGCGACAACGAGCTGGCGTTCGCCGTCCGCCGGTCGACCGGCACCGCGCGTTTCGCCGTGACGTACGCGCGGCTCGCGGGCGCGCCGTCAGCCGCCGAAGAGGCGCCGCGCGACGGCGATGCCCGCGAAGCCCGCCGCGAGGCACCCGAGCAGGGTCAGGCCGACGTTCGCGAGCGCGCGAACCCAGAGCGCGTGCTGGAGGCTCACCACCGTCTCGTGATTGAACGCCGAGTAGGTCGTGAACCCGCCGAGGAACCCGGTCGTCAACACGACGCGGAGCGTGGGGTCGACCGCGTCGGAGACGGCGCTGGCATAGGCGATCGCCGAGATGAGGAACGATCCGAGCACGTTGACGGCGATCGTGCCGTAGGGAAAGTGGGAGCCGAGCAGCATCGCGAGACCGCTCGACAGCGCGAACCGAGCGCCGGTGCCGGCGGCGCCGGCCGCGCAAACGAGCACGAACTCCCTCATGGCGGAAGCTCGATCCGTGCCACATCCGCGCGTGCGGCACCAGCGGCGCCGCCGAGGGCCGCCGCGCGCACCCGGCGAAGTCCATCCCCTTTCGAGGGGAGATGTTCCCTAACGTCTGGACGGGATTGGCCGGCGCGGGAGGGGTTGGCACCATCGCGTCGTATGGACCGAGCCCCCGCTCCCGCCTGCGCGCCGCGTGCGCTCATCGTCGCTCCCGATGCGTCCGAACGTCGGCCGGTCGCCGAGATCCTGAGCCGTCGGGGTTGGCGGGTTCGCGAGGTCGAGACCTCGGTGCAGGCACGGGACGCCCTCGCGACGGAGCCCTTCGACCTCGTGGTGCCCGTCGGGGATGGGCTGCGCGCCGGTGACGGGGATCTCGTCGCCGACGCGAAGGCGATCGACGAGGCGACGGCCGTCGTCGCGGTCGTCGCGTCGCCGGAGCGCGGACGCGAGGCGCTCGCGGCCGGAGCGTACGACGTGTTCACGACGCCCGTGGACGCCGAACGGCTCGCGGCGATCGTCGACCACGTCTCCGAGACGGCGTGGCTGCGCGAGCGGAGCGCCGTGCTCGATCGCCTGATGAATGGCGGCGCCCACCTCGGGACCCTCCGTACGCGCGATCCCCGCATGATCGGCGTGATCGGCGCCATCCGCCGACTCGGGCGCTATCGGGCGCCGGTCATGATCGTCGGCGAGCGCGGCACCGAGCACGAGGACGCGGCTCGCGCGCTGCACGCCGTCGGACGGGCGGAGACCCCATTCGTTCCCGTGGCGGCGCGCACGCTCGCCGTCGCGGAGCTGCGGCGCCGCCAGGACGCGGCGGACGGCGGGATGCTCTTCATCGACGACGTGACGGCGCTCGCGGCCGACGTGGCCGCAGCGCTTGCGGACATCCTGGAGGAGGCCGCGGTCGGCGCCCGCGCGCAACGGGCGCTTCGCGTCGTCGTCGGGTATCCGCATCCGACGCCACCGTCGATGGACGCGAGCGATCTCCGGAGCCCGCTCTATCGGCGGTTCGAGACGGTGCTCGCGCTGCCGCCGCTCCGGGAGCGCCATGGTGACGCGGTGCTCGTCGCACGCGAGCTCGCCGCCGGCATCGGCCGCGACCGGGGGCGCACCCTCGGGCTGGCGAAGCCGGTCGAGGAAGCGCTCCGTGCCTATCGCTGGCCGGGGAACCTGGACGAGCTCGAGACCGTGGTGACGGCGGCGGCGACGACCGCGAGCGGGTCCGTGATCGAGCTGCACGACCTGCCCGCGCCGCTTGGCGCGCCCGCCGGCGGTGCGCCGCCAGCGGGTACGACGCGGACGCTACGCGACCTCGAGATCCAGCACCTCCGTCAGGTGCTGCGGGAGACGCAGGGGAACAAGGCGCAGGCGGCGCGCATCCTCGGCCTCAGCCGATGGGCGCTGCAACGCCGGCTCCGCAAGCACGGTGTTTCGCCGGAGGACGATCCGGTACGGCAGACGCCCGCCGCCGACGAAGCCTGAAGGGGGCATGGCGCGCGCCCCGATCGGTCAGCCCGCGGCGCCCGCGCTCCGGGCCGAGACGGCCGTCGAGGACCGGCGACGTCGCCGTCCGAGCGGCGTCACCCGTCGATGCGACGTCCGCAGCTGGCGCACCGGGATACCCGGCATGGTCCCCACCTGGCTTCGACGCCACGACAACAGGCCGCGCTGCAGGTAGCCCGGCTCGATTCCGAGCGCGTCGCATACGTTGCGGAACGAGAAGGGAAAGTCCGAGCGCGACTCGTTCCTGATCCAGCGCTCCGCTTCCGCCGAGCCCGACGTGTTGCGCCGCTGCAGTTGGATGACGGCGTCGAGCAGCACGGCGAACAGCAGCCGCCGCTCCGGCGTATCCGAGGTCCGCGCCGCGAGACGGTCGAAGTACTGCTCCGGCAAGATGGCATCCGGCACGGAGACGTCGAATAGGGGGCGCGCAGTTTCCGCGGTCTTGGCGATCATGGTCGACCGTGCTCGGAGCAACGTTTGTGCCGCCGGAGGGATACCGGAGAAGTCCGCGCCGCGCGGAGAATATCAAGGAGCGTCGCAATTTCGCGCGACGCGGGCCGACAGGCGGCCGTACGAAGATGTGCGGCGAAACAGGGCCGGCCGACAATGTCTTGCACGGACGCGCACCGGGTTGCCGCAAGCGGAAGCTACGGCGGGCGACAAGGCGGCGACACGCGGCGTCACCGTGGAGGGCGCGTCGAGGCTCGTGGTGCTGTCCTCAAGTCGACGTAGGACAGCACCAGGCCCGTCAGCGCCGGGATCAAACGACAGTCGTATGGTATAGGCGGCGGATGAACGGGGCGCAGGCGGGTCGGGTCGCGGCTCTCGGGTACGTCCTGCAACGTGAGGTGGCGCCCTCGTTCGGCGTCGCGACCGACCGCTACCTGCTCGGCGCCCTCGGGCGCCGCGCCCGTCCGGGAGTCCTGCGGGTCTATGCGTTCCCCGGGGACGTCCTCGCCGCCGGGCGCTGGCATCTGGCGCCGCCGTCCGCGACGGATCTCGGCGAGGCCTTCGTCCGCAGGCTCACCGGCGGCCGGGCGCTCGCGCTCGGCGAGGGCTATCTCGGACTCTCGCTCCTGTTGCCGCATCGGTCCGCGCTGGTTGCCGACGATCCCCTCGCGCTCGCCGCGTTCCAGGTGCCGAACCGGTACGTGCGGGGGCTCATGCGGGCCCTGAAGCAGCTCGGGCTGCCGGCGTTCTACCCCGGGCGGGACCTCGTGACGGTGAACCGCCGGCCCATCGCCGCCGTGAGCTTCGAGACCGACGACGAGGGGCGGCTCCTCTTCGAGGCGATCCTCGCGATCGATCGTCCGCTGAGCGCCGTGGCCCAGCTCCTCGACCGATGGGACACGGGGGGCGTCATCAAGGCGAACCTCCTGGCGCTCGAAGGCGGCACCTGTCTTCGCGAGGAGATCGGCGAGGCGCCGTCCACCGACGATCTCGGGGGCCTCGTGTGCGAATCGTTCGCCGAGCAGTTCGGCGTGGCGATCGCATCCGAGCCGCTCTCCGCCCTCGAGACGCAGGCGGTGGCGGCGCTTGCGGCGCGCGAGGGGCGCGCCTGGACCGTCGAGCGTTGTCCCCGGTCGGAGCTCCCGTTCGTCGGCACCTCCGGCATCCAGACCGGCGTGCTGGAGGCGCACTTCGCGCTCGAGCAGGGGCGCTTCCTCAAGGAGGTCTGTCTCGCCGGAGACTTCATCGCCGACTCGCCCGCGATCGCCGCGCTGGAATATCGCCTGCGGCTCTGTCCCGCGGAGCGCGGCGCGATCGCCCGCGTCGTCGACGCCGTGTTCGCCGATCCGGCACACTACATGCTCGGCGCCGGACCGCTCCGTGTCGTCGCCGACACCATCGTGCGGGGGCTCCCCGCGTGAGCGTGTGTCCGCGGGATCTCGTCGCGGACGATCCGCGCGCGCGTCGCGCCGCGCTCGAGCGTCTCGGCGCCTCGCCCGACGACCTCGACGCGGCGCTCGTCGACGCCGTGGTCGATTGCCTCGCGGCGCCGGTGAAGGCCGTGCAACGGCTCGCCGCCGACGTGCTGGCGCGCCTGCCGGCCGGGGGCCGCGCGGCCGCCGTCGCCCGCCTCACGGCGGCGCTCACGGCGGCCGATGTCCACGCGCGCTGGGGTGCGGCGTACGCGCTCGGGAGGTTGGACGTCGCCGAGCCGGCGATGATCACGACGCTCGTCGACGCCCTCGGCGAGCGGGACGGCGAACGTCGGTGGGCGGCCGCCGCCATGCTCGTGCGGTGCGTTCGGGTGCGCGCCGACCTGGTGATTCCCGCTCTCGTGGCGGCGGCGGGCGACGTCGACGCCGCGCGCCGCAGGATGGCGCTCTACGCCCTCCGTGACGCGGCGCCGGCGCACGCGGCGACGCGTGTCGCGGCTCTGCGCGGGCTCGAGGACGCAGCGGTGGGGGTACGCCTCGCCGCGCTCGCCGCACTCGCCCGCATCGAGCCGGCGACGACCGAGACGTGCGCGCGCGTCCTCGCGCTCGCGTGCGGGGACGTCGCCGCCGGCGTTCGGCGCGCGGCGCTCTGCGCGCTCGGGAATGTCGGACGCGGCGTCAGCGCCGCCGCCGAAGCGATCGCCGCCGCCGAGGCGTCCGAGGACGCGCAGTGGCGCCGGGCCGCGGCGATCGCGCGGCGCCGCCTCGCGGAGTAGCCGCGGCGCGGTGTCGCGGGAAAACCGCGCCGCGACGTGGCGCCGGGGCGGCCCTTCGCGGCGGCGACGCGATCCAGAGGTGCGCGGTATGCGGGGCGATGCGCACGACCGGATGGTCGCCGCCGTCGAGGCGCATCACGCGGTATTGCGGATAGCGGGCGCGGAGCGCCCGCAGCGCCCGGCCGCGCTCGCTCGCGCCCCGGACGATCGCGGCCCGTCCGCGGATCAGCAGGAACGACAGCGCGCTCCAGTCCTCGCTCCAGTCGTCCACGACGAACGCGACCGACGGGTTCTCCGCGATGTTGCGCATCCGCTTCAGGGCGCCTCCGCGGCGCGTCTTCGGCTTGTCGTCGATCACGAAATAGACGTGCCGGCCGCTCACGGCGTAGCAGCAGGGGACGACGTGCGGGGCGCCGCCGGCGTCCGCCGTCGCGAGGCGCGCGACGCGGTGGCGCGCGAGGAACGCGCGCGCCGCGCGATCAAGTCCCGCCGTCATTCCCCGGCTCGTCGACCGACGGGCGCGCCGGTCCGTCCGTGACGAGCGTCGCGGCCCAAGGCACCTCGTCCTCGAGCCGGGTCGCTCCGGTCCACTCCGCCCGCGCCTCGGCGTGGAACGCCTGCGCCATGCCTTGATAGCGCGGCGAGAAGTGGAACACCTCGAGGCGCCGAACGCCCGCCGCGCGGGCGAGAAAGCCGGCCTGACGCGCCGTCAGGTGATGGCGCTTCTCGGCCTCGTCGCGGTCGACGTCGAGGAAGCGCGCTTCGCAGTAGAACACGTCGGCCGCGCGCGCGAGGCCGGCGACGCGCGCGGCGCTCGTCGGCTCGAACAACGTGTCGACGACGTACGCGATGCGTTGGCCTGGATGGTCGTCGACGAGCTCGCGGCGGAGGGTGCCCGCGTCGATCGTGACGGGCACGTCGGGCGAGGGAATGGCGATCGGCGCGGCGTCGTCGCCGGCGCGGATCGCCTCCTTCAGGCGCGAGAGCCACGGTCCGGGCCGGAAGCCGCGCGCCTGGAGCGCGGCGGGGCGGACGTTCAAGTGGCGCGGCTCGACGACGGCGAACGCGAGGCACGGGATGCGGTGATCGAGCGTTGCGGTCTCGATACGGAACTCCCGCGTCGTCACGAGCCCGCCCGGCGCGCACGGCTCGTCCGGCAGCGGTTCGCGGGCGAAGCCCGATGCTGCCCGGAATCGCGCGCGCGCGAGCTGCGTATCATGCCGCTCGACGACGTTCAGCCGGAAGAGATAATTCTCGGTGAGGTTCCAGGTGTACCCGGCGAGCTTGCCCGCGATGTTGTCGATCAAGCCCGGCGGCCCGCACACGGTGAGCTCGCGGTCGCGCGGGAGCGTGAGTCGCAACAGCTGATCGAACCCCATGAAGTGGTCCATGTGCGTGTGGGACACGAAGACGTGGGAGAGCCGGAGGCACTGCGCGGCATTCAGCCGGTCGAGGCGTCCGAGGTCGAAGAGCAGCGCGTCTCCTTGCCAGCGGAGCGCGACGTAGAGCGCGCAGTCCTGAAACGGTCCGTTGACGAGGGAGGGGCGGAAGCTCGACTTCATGCTGGCCCTCTCGACGTCGCGTCCACGCGGCGACGTCGCGTGTGGCGGGTCCGGTCGCTCAGCGGGCGCGGCGCCGGCCGTTCCTGGCGGAGCCGGACGCCTCGTACGCGTCGAGGCCTTCGTTCAGCAGCGCCAGGACGAGCTGGCGCATGCGGATGTCGAGCGCGCGGGCGACGTCGCGGATCTCGTTCATGGTCTTTCCCGGAAGACGGACCGCGAGCAGCGAAGTCTCGGTGGTCGCTCGCTGTTTCAGGTCGGCGAGCTTGAGCTTCCGTTCTTTCATGATCGACCTCGCTCGGGTGTTCGCTGCCGTGTCCGCGGACGCGCGCGCCAAGGGGGAAGAGCTCGCGGCGAGCGCGAGTACACCTACGAATTTGGATTTGGGCGGTCAAGGGCGCTCGCCGTCCCGGTAGCGTCGCAGTTTCAAACGGAGGCACTACTGCCGGCCCCGCCGACGCGAGCGCACGCGGCGGGGGTCGTCGTTCAGCCCGGCGGCCAGGCGAGCGCGCGACCACCGATCACGTGCAGGTGGAGATGGAACACGCTCTGGCCCGCGTCCGCGCCGCAGTTCACGGCGAGCCGGAAGTCGCGCCGTCCGTCCGCGTGCGCCACCGTGACGGCGACGCGATGCAGATGGCCGACCAACGCGTCGTCCTCCGGGGCGAGGTCGGCGAGCGTCGCGATGTGCTTGCGCGGCACGACCAGGACGTGCGTCGGACCCGCCGGGTTGATGTCGCGGAACGCGACGGCGTGCTCGTCCTCGTACACGCGATCCGCTCTTGCCTCGCCGGATACGATTCGACAGAAGAGGCAGTCGGTCATGGCGCCCGCTTAACGAGTTTACCTGGCGGTCGCAAGACGAGATCGTGGAGACGACGCGATGGACTTCGCCCTTACTCCCGAGCAGACGCTCCTGCAACGCACCGCGCGCGACGCGCTCGCCGCCGCCGCGCCGATGACGCACGTGCGGGCGATGATGGCGGACGCTCGCGGCACGACCGACGCCGTGTGGCGCCAGGTCGCCGAGCTCGGCTGGATCGGCATGGCATTCGCCGAGGAAGACGGTGGAGCGGGGCTCGGCCTGTCGGAGCTCGTGCTCGTGCTCGCCGAGATGGGGCGCGCCGCGATGCCGGGCCCGTTCCTCGCCACGGTGATCGGCGGGCGGGCGATCGCGCATGCCGGCGACGCCGTGCAGCGTCGCCGCTGGCTGCCGGCGATCTGCGACGGCAGCCGCATCGCGACGCTCGCGTTTCTCGAGAGCGCCGCGCGCTGGCAATTCGACGACGTGACCGCTGTGGCCCGTCCGGACGACGGCGGCTTCGTGCTTGCGGGCACCAAGCTCTTCGTCCCCGACGCGCACGTCGCGGACCTCGTCGTGTGCGCGCTGCGCCGCGCCGACGACGGCGAGCCCGTCCTCGTCGCCGTCGAGCGCGGCGCGGCGCGCGTGCAGCCGCAATCGAGCGTGGACGGTACGCGTAAGATCTGCCGGATCGACCTCGACGGCGTGCGCGTCGGCGCGGACGCCGTGCTCGCCGGCGGCGCCGTGGGCGCGATCGCGGCGGTGCTGGACGAGGCGCGGGTCGCGCTCGCCGCCGACATGGCGGGCGGCGCCGAGCGCGTCCTCGAGATGACCGTCGCGCATGTGAAGACGCGGCGCCAGTTCGATCGGCCGATCGGCGCGTTCCAGGCCGTGCAGCACGCCTGCGCCGATATGATGGTCGCGGTCGAGTGCGCGAAGGCGGCGACGACGTACGCCGCGTGGGCCGTCGATCAGCGGGACGCCGACGCCGCCATCGCCGCCGCCACCGCGAAGGCCGTCGCCGGCGAGGCCTATCGCCAGGTGACCGCCAAGGCGATCCAGCTCCACGGCGGCGCCGGCTTCACCTGGGAGCACGACCTCCACGTCCACTACAAGCGCGCGATGTCGGGCGAGGTGACGTTCGGCGACGGCGCCGAGAGCCGCGAGCTCGTGGCGGCGCGCCTCGGGCTGTAGGCGCTACGCGCGGAGCGCGACGATCGCCTCACCGGGCGTCGTCTTCTTACCGTCGTCGCTCTCGGTCCAGATCGCGAGCGCGACCAGCCGTTCGCCGCGTTCCTCCCACTTGCGCGTCACCGTGCCGCGGCAGACGAACTCGCGGTCCGGGAAGTCCATGGCGCGATACTGGCACGAGATCTTCCGGATGCGGCCGGCGTGGCCGAGCCAGTTCGAGACCAGCTCGCCGAGCGCCGCGTACTTGAACCGTCCGTGCACGATGATCGAGCCGAGCTGCTTCGCCTGCGGGAACTGGAAGTCGTGATGCAGCGGATTGAAGTCGCCGGAGCCGGCGGCATACTTCACGAGCTGCGTGACGCCCGGACGCTTCTTCAGCTCCGGCAGCACGTCTCCCTCGCGGATCGTCTCCCATGTGAGCGCCATGCTTCGTGCTCAGTAGTAGATCGCTTGGCCGGTCTGCACCGCGACGACCTCGCCGTCCTGGTTCGTGTAGGTGGTCTTCTGGGTGGTGATCAACATCGCTCCGAGCGCCTTGCTCTCGCGCACCTCGAGGTTCACGAGTCGGCTCACGACGGTGAGCGTGTCGCCGGCGCAGACGTCGGCGAAGTACTCGGTCTCGGTGCCGCCGTCGAGGAGGCCCTTGAGGCCGTGCTTCACGATCGGCTGTCCCTCGGTCGGCACGCTGAAGATCTCGTGCGAGCGTCCGGGGAGGAAGACGGGCGTGCCGAGGTAGGTCGGCGGCGCGGGGAGGCTGCGGTAGCCCGCGCGCTGTGCCGCATCCGCGTCGAAATACACCGGGTCCGTGTAGCCGACGCCGCGCGCGAAGGCGCGCACGCTCGTCGTCGTGACCTCGTAGGTCCACGGCGGCGACGCGCTGCCGATCGCCTTCCGCATCTCGTCGGTGAGCTCGAACTCCTTCGCCACGGCGAGCTTCTCTAGACGAGTCGCGCGCGCAGAGCCAGCCTGGAGCCGGCGCGGTTGACGGTCGGGGGAGCGGCCAATACACAAACCGGTCCATGGCGATCATCCGCAAGCAGCACGGACATTTTCTCGAAGACTTCCGACCCGGGTCGCTCCTGCGCCACAAGGGCGGCAAGACGATCACCGAAGGGCTCTTCGCGATCTTCACCGACTTCTCGATGACGGCGAATCCGCTCGCCAAGAGCCGCCGCTACGCCCAGGCCTACGGCTACCGCGACCTCGTCGTGCCGCCGGGCATCGTGATGGCGGTCGTGTTCAGCCAGAGCGTCGAGGACGTCTCGGAGAACGCGCGCGCCAACCTCGAGTACATCGACATGCGTTTCGGCGTCCCGGTCTGCGTCGGCGACACGCTCGAAGCCGAAACGCTGGTGCTCGGCGTGAAGGGCTCGTCGAAGGATCCGACGCTCGGCGTCGTGCACGTGCAGACGACGGGCCGCAATCAGCACGGCGAGGTCGTCCTGACCTTTCAGCGCAAGGTCCAGGTCTGGAAGAAGAGCGCGACCGCGAAGCTCGCGACGGGCGAGGCGAAGCCGCGCGACGTCCAGGCCGACCTCACCATTCCGGCCTACGACCCGGCCCGGAAGCAGCTCGCGCACTTCTCGAGCCCCGATACGTACTTCGAGGACTTCACCGTCGGGGACGTCTACGAGCACACGCGCGGCCGCGTCGTGACCACCGACCACATCATGCTGACGGGGATTCTCGACAACACGTCGCAGGTGCACTGCAACCAGTGGATGGTCACGGAGAACCCCGACAAGTACGTCGGCGGCCAGCTGATCGTGTTCGGCGGCCTGCCCTTCAATCTCTGCCTCGGCATCGCGTCGGCCGACATCGCCGACAACGCGCTCGCCGACGTGCGCTACGTGACCGGCAAGCACAGCGCGCCGGTCTTCGCGGGGGACACCGTGTTCGCCGCGACTGAGATCCGCGAGACGCGCGATTTTCCCGGACGGCCCGACCTCGGTCTGCTCGCGTCGACGCTCCGGGGCCACAAGTTCCGCAAGCAGGGCGACCGGGTCGAGAAGATCGAGATCTTCTCCCTGGAGCTGGAGCAGGCCCTGAAGCGGCGCAGCCACTACGCGTGACGCGGGAACGACCGTGAAAGCGATCCTGATCGCCGCCGACGGCTCCGGGGCCCTGGCCTGGGGCGACGCGCCCGCGCCGACGCCGGGTGCCGAGGAGGTCCTGATCGACGTCCGCGCGACCGCGGTCAATCGCGCCGACCTGCTCCAGCGCCGCGGCTTCTATCCGCCGCCGCCGGGGGAATCCGAGATCCTCGGGCTCGAAGCCGCGGGCGTGGTCGCCGCGGTCGGCGCCGGCGTGACGCGCGTCCGCGTCGGTGATCGCGTCTGCTGCCTCCTCGCGGGCGGCGGCTACGCCGAGCAGGTCGTCGTCCACGAGGCGATGGCGTTGCCGATCCCGGACGCGCTCGACTTCGGGCAGGCCGCGGCGGCGCCGGAGGCGTTCTACACGGCCTTCGTGAACCTCGTGCAGGAGGCGAGCCTCGTTCGCGGGGAGCGCGTGCTCGTCCACGCCGGGGCGAGCGGGGTGGGCACCGCCGCCATCCAGCTCGTAAAGGCGCTCGGTGCCGTCGCGTACGTGACCGCCGGCAGCGACGACAAGATCGCGCGCTGCCTGGCGCTCGGCGCCGAGGCCGGCATCAACTACAAGACCGAGAGCTTCCCCGAGCGGATCGCCGCGCTCACCGCCACGCAGGGCGTCGACGTCATCCTCGACTGCGTCGGCGGTTCGTACCTCGAGGGCAACGTGGCGAGCCTCGGCCCACGGGGCCGCCTCGTCGTCATCGGGCTCATGGGCGGCGCCCGGGCGGAGGTGAATCTCGGGCTCCTCGTGTCGCGGCGCCTGCGCATCCTCGGCTCCGTGCTCCGGACGCGCTCGCTCGCCGAGAAGCTCGCGATCACCGACGCGTTCCGGGCCGACGTGTGGCCGCTGTTCTCGAACGGGACGTTGCGGCCGATCGTCGACCGGGCCTACCCGATAGCGGATGCGGCGGCCGCGCACGACTACGTCGCGGCCAACAGGAACTTCGGCAAGGTCGTGCTCGCCATCCGCAGCTGAGGGCGCGCGCCGCGCGGATCGCGTCGGCGGCGCCGAACCAGACCGGACCGGGATCCGC